>Ga0116110_1001761_pt1 | contig 11315 bp, 20 predicted proteins | sample June2015DPH_8_50_FD_89719 | JGI IMG/M metagenome (GOLD analysis project Ga0116110, IMG submission 89719) | Peatland microbial communities from SPRUCE experiment site at the Marcell Experimental Forest, Minnesota, USA - June2015DPH_8_40 | ecosystem: Environmental > Terrestrial > Soil > Wetlands >...
GCGTTTCCGCCCGGTCCTCCGGGTGGCCAGCAGAATTGGTATGGGTGTTTGAGCTTTGCATATCGGCGCGGTTCGCCTTCCAAATAATACTTGCCGTCAGCACCAAGCCCCAAGGTTAGCAAACCTACATTTTCCGGGTTGGCCAGCTTCTCGAACTCTTCAACGGTGTAATGAAGCCAGCGAGCAATAGCTACCCTCATGGTCATGCCGTGAGTCACGATAATCACGTTGTCCGCGAATTTAGGTTTTTGAAAGTCGCGGTGAATTGTTTCGATAAAGCCCCCGATCCGGTCAAAGACATCCGCGCATGATTCACCGTTGGGCAGCCTAAAGTAAAAGTGTCCGTATCCATCCCGCGCCTCCTCAACCTTGTTGTAATCGATTCCGTGTCTCAATTTCCCCCAGTCCTGTTCTCGGAGCCGAGGATCTTCGTATACGCGGTAGGGTGGCTTGAATGCTTTGCGCAGCCCCAAAAAAGTTTGCCTCGTTCTGAAATACGGGGAGATAAACCACTGGACCGTCTCTTCCCCAATCAATTGATTCAGTTCTTGGCCTCTTTTTTCCGCTTGCTCATGACCCAGGAGAGTCAGCTCAAGTGCGTAGTCGGGTTTCTGCTCGAGCACCCCCTTGTTGACGTTGCCTTCTGACTGACCATGCCTGGCAAAGATGATTCGTTTTGGCTTCATCGGATGCGGCGCTTGGCGCCGTATTTTTCCTCAACCTGGAAGGTGTGCATGCCGTGCAGGTCGGAGAGGCCGACCCTCTGCGGCCAGTCAGAAAACGGACAGGAATCATCAGGGCAATAGCGGCCCTTCAGCGGAGTGCCGCACTGCTTGCACGTCTTGGCGCCTTTGAGGATATCGGACAACCGCGCCTTTGGAGAGGCATGGCATGCTTTGACCAAAGAACCTAATCGAGGCACCCCTGTTGCCTCCAGGGTGTTCGCGACGGAGACGAACTGTTCGGCGGTGAGCTGGTCGAAGCACGCCACGATCACTTCCTCAAGATCGCCGAAAGCATGATCCGGTTCACGCGTATCTTGCCCGTGCTTCTCCGCTGCGGTCACGACTGTTCTGGCGAGAGTTCTCGTGTTCATGATGTTTGGTTGGGCGATTATTCTTCCTCTGTTGCGCCCTTGCGACGCCGGCTCCCCCATCAAAGCGGGAGAATATCTCTATCTTCTTCAGGCTGGGGAAACCAACTGTTGATTTTAGGGAGGTGTTTCCGAATTACAACCGGGCGATGGGGGCCGGAGCCCCTTGGCGACCTCTTTTTTCAGAGCTTTGAGCAGGTCGATGAGCGCCCCGGTTGGGACACCGATCATTCCGCCATTCGTCACGTAGCCCCTGGAGTTGATGCTGTTGAAGGTCAGGGTCCCATTGGCGTGGGCTGTGATCTCCAACCTCTCGATCTTCGCATATCCGTTTCGGCCCATGTGGCTGCCAGCTGCGGGCACTTCGATGATAACTGAACCTGTCCCTGGATTGCGTTTGACGGTGGCGCTCATGCTCAGTCCAGGTCCTCTCCCTTGTCGGTGAGACGGAAGAAGCCGGGGTCGCTGGCTTGGGCCTTGAGCGCGCGTGCGGCCTGCTTCCCATCCAACTCTTTGGCCTCAACCACCTTCCACCGGCCCGAGCAGTCGCCGTTGATCGTGTCGTCGTGCATCTGGGCAAGGGATTGGGGGTGGTAGGGCTCTTCGGAGAGGACCACAACTTGCAGGACAGTCTTGTGAAACTTTCGGTTCGTCATGTTCTTTTGTTGGGCCGAGAAGTGGGACGCTCAACGACTTTGGCAGGGCTGGAATGGAATGGCTTCCTCGCGCGACATCCGGGCGATGAGCCGGCGAGCCAATCCCGAAACTCTGGAGTGTGGGCGACTTGGGCTGGGTTGGCACCGGGGATGATGGGGTACAAGCCAAAAACATGTTCTGTGGATGCCATCCGACAGACAACCTCAATCGCGTCCGGCGCGCGTTTTTTGGCTGGTGGCGCCGTCTCTGTGGGCCGGTTGCGGCGGTTGCGGCGCTGCGTTTGATGTGAGCAGGCGTTCCCAAAGGTTGAGGTTCACGAATCACGCAGACGTTAGAGTCTGCGATCGATTGTTTCTCCTCTTGCGCCCAATGGGATCATACCCTTCGTCGGCCGGCAGTTGGAAGATCCCGGCCATAAGAAGATGTTTTGGCCTATGAAATTGACATGACTGGGCCGGTGCTTGGGGCGGGCTGTGCAGGCGCTCGCTGGGCAACGCCCTCCATGATCTTGGCGGCGATCTCTCCGAGCCGCAGCGAAATCACTTCCGCGAGGTGCAAGGTCTGTTCGGGAGTGGACACCTGCTCAACGGATTCGAGGTACCGGATGATGCTGGCGCCCAAGGCGCTTCCTTCCTTGGCGGCGCGGTCATCTTCGGCTATGCTCCAGTGAAACTGATCGGCTACCCAAGATTGCCCGAGGCGCTGGCGCTGGGGCTGCTTAAACATGGCGTAGTTCTTGGGAATCGGCTCGGCAGCCACGACTTTGATCTGGTCGTAGAGGCGCCCCTCGGCTACCTTGTTGAGTTCGTTGTAGAAGTTCTTCTCGTTATGTCCTGATGCAATTCTCATGCCTCCATTATATGATGAGAGGGGGTGTGGACTGGAATTGTTTTGTTGCGCCAGCACGATTCGATAAACCGGTACGGGCAGCAAACGGCCTGGCCATCCACAAATTCGTTCAGGTAGTTGGTTGCCGTGAGCGCCTGTAGCGTGGTCCAACCGGTCAGGTCGTGATCAGGCAGCGAACGTATTCTGGTGTTTTCACAGGATCGGTGGTGGTTCATGCGTGGCTGGAGTAACCATCCAGCCACGCCTGGGCGCGAGCGGCCATGCCCTGCTGTTGAGCAATTTAATATGGCTTGCTCATGGTTGTTGTTATGGGGCGCTCACCGCGGCCTTGCTGGCGAGGTACTGCCTCTGCGCTTCCAGCTTTGCTTCCTTCAGCTCTTCCAGCATGGCCGTTGCCTGGCGGCCGAGGCGCATGCGCTGGTAGAGGAACGTTGTTGGGAAGCACAGGCCGTTGGCCGGATTCAAGCTGCGCTTGGCGTCCTGCATCAACTGCTCCTGAGCCGGGGTTCGTTCCCGGCGCTGGCTGTTGTTGTAAGCGAGCCGAAAGAGTCTTATGGCGGCGCTCAATTCCTTGTACTGTGCCTTCCAATTGGAACGATAAGCCAAGTACGTTTCACGCGAGTTGAATTTATTCATATGCTTGTTGCGATTATGGGTTTTTCTGTCTGCAGGCGGTAGATGGCCGGCACACGCCGGTCATCCGAACTGCGGGAAGCCTTGCTGAAGCTCTCCGCGGAGTTTTTCGCGTCCTCTCGGACTCGAAATCCATGGTTTCGTGGGACTCCCACGTCCGGCGGCCGCAGCGGCAGTGGCAGCGGTTGCCGAGCTCTCCGATGATCAGGCAAGGTGTCGTCATAGGAGCTGAAATTTCCTGGTGATGCGGTGGACCTGCTCTTTGGTGGCCGGCCCAATGCCCAGAGCGGTGATGATGGGTTCCCCGCCGTAAAAGTCTTCGCAGCCGGAATCCACGACGCGGAAAACAGGAAGGCCCGCATGCCGGGCAGCCTCCTCGGCGATGAGGAGATGCTCGATATGGCGGGCCTTCAGGCACACTTTGGTGCCGGGGGAATTGGGAAAATCCTTGTGGTATGCGGCGATGATCGCCGCATCTTTGCACCGCAGGAATGCTCCGAGGTAGGCGTGGCCAGCCTGGGCGACGATCTTGCCGGGGGACATTTCAAGATCGCCCCGGATAATGGCGTAAAGCCTCAGGGTGGGGTCTGGAAATGGAACCTACGTGTGAGGGGAAGGGAAAGACGAAGCGGGCCGGGTCGAAGCGGGAGCTTCAACCTGATTTGGGCCGACTGCAACCTACGTGGGAGCCTGCCACTTTGCGAACTGATCGGGCGTCATTTGCGTTGTCATGCTGTTTAACGGTAATGCAGCTTTTTGTTTTGCAACATTTAATTGGCGCTCCCGGCGGGGGTCGAACCCGCATTTCAAAAGGTTTTAGGGACCCGCGTCCTGCCATTGGACCACGGAAGCATTATTGTGTTCCTCTTTTGAACGTAGTTTGGGTCATGCGTTCAATCAAGTTATTTTACGCTGATTTGGCTGGATCCGTTGCGGGCCCTGGCGCAGCCGGCTTGGGCGCTGGCGGCACGAAGTGCCGGTCCGGTTGCGGGCTGGCAGGCACCATTCCTGCGGCCCCGAGCAGTTCCATGATGCCGTCCAGGGCGCGATGCATGTCCTCTACTTTTCCGCCGAGCAATATCATTACGGTTTTGCCGGATGGAGTCCGTAGAACAAACACCGGCCCTGCCCCATCGCAGAAGGTGCTGTTGCAATGCCGGGCCAGTTGACGATAAAACTCGCGCACCTCTCCGCGCGCGGGGGTCCCCCACTTGTGTTTGATTAAAAGCATCTTGGATTCTGTTTGGCTAATTTCTCCGATGCACATCACCTCTGTGTTACATATAATAAGATGAGCTATAGGCTGCGAACCGGGAGTCATTATGAAACTGAACAACGAAGATATCAAACTGTACACCAAAATCCCCAAAGACCTGGCTGCGAAGCTTCAGCCTCTCATCCTGGAGGCCGTGGAGGCGAGCGGACTGGAGCGCAACCTGGTGCAAAGCGCGCTGCTCAAGGAGCTCGAAGGGACCTCCGCTCGAATTGGAGTGGCTACGGCCAAGCGGCTGCTCAAGGATCCGGCCGGCCTGGTTAACGGGTACCTGCAGGCTGTCGCCGTCGAGAAGGCGCGGAAGCAGGGCAACTTTGACCAGAACCTGAAGCGCATGGTGGCCCGCGTATCCGAGAGCTTCCCGGAAGACACTTACCAGGAGCTGAAGGCGCGATTCCCCACCTGCCGCGACTACCAGCAGCTTCAGGCTGCCGCGGCTCTGCACGTCCAAAATGGGGGGCGCCCCCTGACCGTCGTTCCTCTGGCGGACTGGGCGACCAATAAGAGGCCGCTGCCTGCTCAAGTTGTGTCCCGTTTGGTGGGCGAGAACCTCGTTCTCATCGACGGCGAGGCTGTGGGTTTTAAGGATGGATCCGTTGTCGGCCCTCTTCCCAAGAAGGACTTGGCGGTTGCCGAGGGTATGCGCGTTGTGGCCGCGCCGGAGTGTCCGCAGATCGACTTCGCCTTGGCCTGACGCCTGATGTCAAATGACCACGGGCGTCTCGCGCCCGTATGCGTGTTGCGGCAGCTTTTTAAGGTCCACGCCTGCAAACTGCGGCAGCTTCTTGCGAACTTCGGCGGCCAGGTTCTCCCATGCCTTCTCATCTTGGCACTGTGCGGATTCACCTGAAGCCAGTTGGATGGATTCCGAGAAAGCTGGCGACCCATCCGCGCGCATAGGCTTCAACGTGCTGCACAAAGTGATGCGGAGACCGTCGGGAGCGGAGCAGTCGCCGCCGCTCTGAGTCTGAGACCAGAATGGTGCCATGCGGACGGCCAGCAGATCAGGCCGGCCGCGCATGGCCTGCCGGCTTCGCGAGGTTTCAACGCCCGCCAGCTCGGCGAGATGAGCCAGCTCCTGGAACCACTTTTCCCAGTAATCCGCGGCCCGCTTCGGGTCGTGCCCGGTCTTTTCGAAAATCTCACAGTACGCCTCACAGTCACCCTCTGCCCCGTCCGGGCCCTCGCTCATATAATGCCTGGCGAAGAGCTCGACCCGAAAGGGCTGGCCCGGCACGAGCCCCTCGGAAAGAGCCCACTGTGCATGGCCGTACCCGAAGTGGTGGGGACCCACTTTGATGGAGGCGCAGTTGGACTCCTGAATCAAATCATCCAAACTCGCGTTTTGTGCAAATATCCAGACCTCATGCATGAAGTCGCTGAGGCGGCTGAAGTCGGAGAGGGCCTCGATCCGGAGGTCCTCGTCGAGCTGCACCCACATGCGTACCGCGCGGCTGTTGAGCATGACGAGGGGGTATTTTGAGCCGGCGCCAATGATGACGGGATGGCCCGGCACAGGGAGGAGGGACAGCCGCGACTCCGGGCCTGCGGCGGCGTCCAATTCGAGGGATGTGCCAGCATTATTCGCGGTTTTGTGTTTCATACAGTTTGCTTATAAGTACTTATATATCATATTTGTCTTGCACACATTATATTATCAAGGCATAACGGAGGCGCTGATTGTATAAGCGCGGTTTTTCTGCCCGAATAAGGCAGACTTGGAGGAAGGATCCAGGCCGACCCGCAACATGTTATGTAATGTCTTAACTTAGGCTTTTTAGCGTTTAAAACACGGCGGCCCGTCCTCTGGAAAGGACGGGCCGTTCGAACTGGCAGGTTGTGCACCAACCAAGATTCGTCTAATCTTCGGCGCACAACTTACAGGGAGGTTTTGCGTCTGTCAAGGCCTGTTTTTCAAAATGCCACGAAAAATTGGACGTGGGGATGCCCCCGCTGTCATGCTGGGGCTTTTCCGCTATCTGGAAAGACGAGCCCGGGAAACGATCTGGTTCCGCCTGAGCATCAAGGACTGGTCCAAAAGCAACGGAAGATGCTATCAGACAGGGCTTAAGGCGATTCAGGATTTGGCGGCCGCCAGCGGCGACTTCGAGGCTCCCGCCGGCCGGAAGCGGGTGGCGCAGGCGCTGTCGCCCGCGGTCGCCAGGGGTGCCCAGGAGTTCAAGTTCCGCTGCCTGCAGATAAAGCGCAAGGGACGCAACGCCTCCTTTGTCTGGCATGTGGCGCCCCGGAGCAGGCTGCTTTGGGACAAAGAGCCTCTTTTCTACCTGCGGGACAAACAGACCGAACGCCATGTGCGGCGGCAGCTTCGCTCCCTCGACATCGAAGTTACAAAGGATGGGGATATCATCTTCGGCAACCTGGTGTGTGAACAGCTGGAGCTTGGGCTGAACGTACCCCGGGCGGAAAAGCTGGCGCAAGGCGTTTTCGGCCTCATATTCGCCGAGCGGGCTTCTCCCGGGCAGATGAAGCTGGGGTTTGATCCCTCTGTGATAAAAACACCATGTAGCGGCGCCCCTTCGCATGTACATGCAATAACATTAACAAAGGACGATCCCGTTAAAGGTTATATGGGGCAATATCGAACTTCGGCGGTTCCACTATATGAAAGAGAAATAAGATTACAGCAGAATACAAACCCTCCTGAAACCCCGGCTCCGCCGGGTTGCAGCCATGGAGGCTTGGGAAGACTGAGAAGAAAGGCGCATGTGCTGCTGCCTGAGATCGAAGACATCCACGAGTGCTCCACCGGGAAGGTGCCCTTCTCGGAGGGCCACGCGGTGTCCTTCCTGCTGAACGGACTCAAGGAGGGTTACGCCGAGCGGAAGATCGTGCGAAGCTACCGGAGGGCCCACGCCTTTGCCACGGCCTACGTAAGCGACGGGCTGGCCAGAAAGCCGTTGGCGGTGCTGCTCTGGCGCGCAAAATCCGAGCTGAAGCAGACGGATAACCTTACCCGGAGCCAGAGGATGGAGGCGTTTTATACGAGGCGCGATGAGGATTCCAAGAAAATGGAGAGCTTGAGAAGCGGCGGCCGACCTACGGCGCCGGAATCCGGCCGTGTGCCAGCTCCGCGCAATAAAGGGCAATTTTTTGGGTGTAGTCGCAATGACCCACGGCCAGTTGCTCCACTTTGCGGATGAACAGCTCCATGTTGACCGGAGGAAGCTCGTGAACGTGGCGCTTGGCATTCACGGCGTCGAACCTGGATTGGCGCTCGAAAACCACCCATCCCAGCTCCTTGGTGGCGGTTGCTGGGGTCGTTCGACGGAACAAGCTCCTTCCGCTGATCGCGCGCCTGCTGTGCCGCAACCAGCTTGCGGTGCATCTCCTGGATGGTTTGGGCAAATCCGGGGAGCATATTATTGCTTGGCGCTTTGGCTTTCCTTCAGCTTTTCCCTGCCGGCATCGGTGATGGTGAGCATGCTCTTAACGAACCGCGCCAGGCCAAGCTGGACGAGCTTTTTCGCGGGAGTATAGTAATCGACGCAGTGGGTTGGCTCGGCTCCGATCTTCTCGAGCAAGTCCTGCTGTGGGGCTGATAGATTCGTTTTCATTCTTGGTTCAATCGCCTCGGCCAAAAACAGACAGAACCCTGGCCCTGGTCGCAAGTTTTCGCCGTTGGGAGCCGGTGTATTTGTTGAACCTCAAGTTTGAGGCCTCAACCGCGGCGAAGACCCTCTTCCGGTTGAACTTGGGCCTTTCCGCATCCCGCTGTGATCTCAGGTTCATATCTTTGCGACGGTCGCTTGGTTTGCTCATCAGGACAAGACAATAGTACTGCCGACGATGTCCACATTTGTGAGGGGAACCTCGGCATCGCCGACTTTGATCTTCACTATGGATTTCCCCGGGGTGTCGCGCAACTGTGAAATGAGATCCTTGACAAGAGGGGGTGGTCTGAGGATGCGGGCTTTGACTGCGGCGAAGCCAGGGCTGTCGGTCCAGATCGTGGTGCCTCCATCGTCGATCACCTCCGTGCCCAGGGCATGTAGTACAAGAACGCGTTGGGCCGCAGAGGATCGGTCTCGACCAGAAATGCAGAGGTCAGCTTGCGCTGCTCGGCCGCCGTGCGAATCGCCGCGTTTGCGATGTCGGAAACTTTGATTCTCTTCATGGCATTGAGTTTTGTCAGATTTTACTTGGTGCGCTCCCCTGCCCTGCCCCACCGCGTCACTTGGCGCCGTTCTGGCCTATGGCGGAGTGAAGGTCCGCTGCGTGGAGCACTGCCACGATGGGCTGAAACTCATCGTGGTTCCCCTGAACACCGGGCGTGAAACCGCCCTCGTGATACATGATGGCATGCAGAGCCTGGCCGGACAATTTGATCCCGGTCTCGTAGCAGATGCGACAGACCATGGCAGGTGCAGAGCATGCTGGGATATCGTTGTTGTAGATGAACGAGGACATTTTGCCAGGATCGATGGTTTGGCCTGCCTGCTTCAGCTCGTCGGCCGCTTTGACATTGTTTTTGCCACGGGTTGGAGGTTAATTCGCGCCATCGCGCCACAGGCCGTCCACCAAAAACCATCCTGATGCTTGTCCGGCTTAAGCTTGACTACCATCCGCCACACGGCGTTTGACCGCTTCCGAGAGGCGACGGGCTGCCCTTGCCAATGCGGGAAGCTGCCCGCCGATTGGCCCACTCACGGGGGCGGCTGGGGCAAAGGAAACGTCCGGGATGCTTACTTTAACCTCCTTAATGTCTGTTTCTTTCTCACTCCTTCTATCTGGGTGCAATTTGAAGGCCCGGTTGTCGATTTGCCTGGTTGGCAGGAGATAGAAAGAGCGATCCTCATGGGTCTGGTGTGTTATGTGTTCCCGCAGGTTAATCCGGTCTGGTGCTTTCATGGGTGATTTTTCCTTTTGTTGTCCGTGTCCGGTCAAAGTTGTTCCCGCGCCAGATTTTTGTGGTGCGAAAGCGCCCGCTGAGGGGGTGATCTGTTGCGGCGTGTCCAAGCCGGAAAAGCGAATCTAAAACCGAATATTCAACCCGAGCCGGACATAAGGCGCCGGATCAAACCTGACAGAGTCATCGATCCGGAAGTAATCGATTTCCCGATAAACGGAATAACCGGTTTCAAGTTCGGCGCGCAGTCCATGCGCAAACTCGTAGCTCGTGCCCACGCCGAGCCGGACATCGCGGTAAGTCGCCAGCGCGTTGTTGTATTGGGGCAAGCCGGTCTTGGTCCCAAGATCCTCGCCGGTGCGAAAGACGGCCCCGTTGAGATCAACGCCGCCGTAAACGGCCCACTTCGAATCAATGCGATAGAACAAGCGGGTTTTCGGCATGCCCACTTCAAGGGTGTAACGGTCGTTGATGAGCCAGCGCACGCCGACCACCGGCATGACGGGCAGATCGCTGTCCGGCGCCGCGAAAAGGCCAAACGACCACGTCAGCGATGGGTTCGCCTGATACCTTGCCAGCACGCCGCCGGAGATTCCCAAGTCGTCGCCGCGGACATCCTCCAACCGGTAAAGCGAGGGACTCAGCAGGGCGCTGAAGGTCCATTTCTCACCCCAACGATAACCGAGGCCGGCGTTAAGGCGGAGGGTGTGGATGTTTGCGGGAATGGGCGCGCCGGAAACCTGCTCCAGGGAGAAATTGTCCGAAACCAAACCCAGACTGAGAAACCAATCATCATTCAGAAAGAAGCGTGTGCCGGCCTGGAGCTGGTAATTGAATGCGTCCGAGTCGTCCAAGCGCGCACCATCAAACTTCGCCGCGCTGCCGGCGACGAAGCCTGAATCCACACCGGCTTGCCAGAGGGGTTCTCCCGGCTGCGGCGGCCTCGCGAAATCCCCCGGTGTGGCAATGGCGTTTTCCTGCGCGATCGCGGACACGGACAGGAGCACGGTGGCGGAACAGCTCAGGGCTATAGCACGGAGGTTTTTTGTCATATTGGTTTTTATTTTTTAGCCCCAGATGAAGATGATTGCGCATCAGGCAAAGCAAGACGTTGCCGCTGTTCGCCGCGGTTTTTAGCGACGCCCCCCGCCCCCGAAATGCCCCCCGCCACCCCAGTGTCCGCCCCCAAAGCCAAAACCAAAGACCACCGGCCCGCCGAAGGGATACCAAGGGTAATAATAGGGATCGTAATAGTAAGGATCGTAAACCGGATAACTTGGCGCCACGGCGTAAGGATATGAAGCTGTCGGTGGCACCGGCGCAGAGTAATACTGTGCGACCGTGGCTTGAGCCGGCACTTGGGCCGGCGGGCTGGCATACTGGGGCGCCGGGTCCTGGGCCATCACTTGAGCAGGCGGGCTGGCTGCCACTCCCGTTTGCCGGCGCAAATCCCCATTCCGCTGGATCATCGCCGTCAGAACCGGCGCGGGAACACCCTCTTTCTGCAGTGAAATGAGGTTGTCCGCGCTCAGGTAGAACGACAAGGGCGAATTGTTGATATAACTGACGATGATGTCCGCCGGGATGCCGCCCTTGAACAGCTTCATCACCTCGCTCACGCCCGAAGGCATTGCCGGGGCCTGGCTGGCGCCGGCATTGTACGCGGGAGTGCTTTGGGCGCTGGCGGCATTCCAGGGACCACCGAGATAGACTGCTGTTGCCGTGATGGCCGCAAGGGCCATCCGAAATGCCGGGGGACGATTCTTCATATTTTCAACTCCTTCGATTTGTCGGCTCGTGTCACAATTATGGTTCTGAGCCGGAGACAACGCAAACCCCAATTCGACTTTGGGCAGACTGTCTCGTTCGTGTTCATGGACTCAACCTGTCTTCCGCAGTTCGCTGACAGTTTCGATCATTTTTTCAGGGTTTTCGTAATTTCC
>Ga0116110_1001775_pt1 | contig 11251 bp, 7 predicted proteins | sample June2015DPH_8_50_FD_89719 | JGI IMG/M metagenome (GOLD analysis project Ga0116110, IMG submission 89719) | Peatland microbial communities from SPRUCE experiment site at the Marcell Experimental Forest, Minnesota, USA - June2015DPH_8_40 | ecosystem: Environmental > Terrestrial > Soil > Wetlands >...
ATGATGACCTTGTGGTAGCGGAGTTTTTCGAGATTGAACGCGCCCTCACCCTCGCCGTCGCCGATGCCCGTGCCGACGGCGGTGATCATCGTGCGGATTTCGTTGTTCTGGAGCACCTTGTCCAGGCGCGCTTTCTCTACGTTGATCAATTTGCCGCGTATGGGCAATATCGCCTGAAATTTCCGGTCGCGTCCCTGCTTGGCCGAGCCGCCGGCGGAATCACCTTCGACGATGAACAACTCGGTGTTCGCCGGGTCGCGGTCGGAGCAATCCGCCAGTTTGCCGGGCAAACCGCCGCCGGTGAGCGCGCCTTTGCGGACCGTCTCACGCGCCTTGCGGGCGGCTTCGCGCGCCCGCGCCGCGAGCAAACCTTTTTCAATGATTTTCTTGGCGACGCCGGGATTCGCGTCGAAGTGTGTCATCAACCCGTCGTAAACAACGGATGAAACGATGCCGTCAATTTCCGTGTTCACCAGCTTCACCTTCGTCTGTGATTCGAAGCGCGGGTTCGGCAGTTTCACGCTGAGCACGCAGACCAGACCTTCGCGGACGTCATCGCCGGAAATCGTCGGGTCCTTTTCCTTCAGCAGATTGTTCTGCTTGGCATATTGGTTGATGGCGCGGGTCAGCGCGGAGCGAAAACCGGTGAGATGCGTGCCGCCGTCGGTATTGGGAATGGAGTTGGCGAAGCAGAGAATCTGGTCGCTGTAGCTGTCGGTGTATTGCAATACGCAATCCACAAACACGTCTTCGTCCTTGCCGTCAATTTTGCTGGGCCGTTTGCCCGCGATCATGACGGGCTTGGGATGCAACGGCTGCTTGCTCCGGCCGAGCTGGCGGACAAACTGTTCGATGCCGTCGCGGTAAAAAAATGTCTCCGTCTTCTCGTCGCGCTCGTCCTTGAGCACGATTTCAATGCCCGGATTCAAAAACGCGAGTTCGCGCAAGCGATTGGCGAGAATGTCGAATTTGAATTCCGTTGTGAGGGTGAAAATCGTCGGGTCGGGTTTGAACGTGATCAATGTCCCCGTTTTTTTTGATTTGCCGATGACTTCGAGTTTCTGGGTCGTCTTGCCGCGCTCGAATTCCATCGAATAAACTTTTTCGTCGCGCGAGACCTCGACCTTGAACCAGTCGGAAAGCGCATTGACACATTTCGCGCCGACGCCGTGCAGGCCGCCGGAATACTTGTAGGCGCCCTGGCCGAATTTTCCGCCCGCGTGCAAATTCGTCAGCACGAGTTCGATGGCGGGCATCTTCCACTTCGGGTGCATATCCACCGGAATGCCGCGTCCGTCATCCCGGATCGAAACCGAGCCATCCACGTGAATCGTCACTTCGATTTTGTTGCAATAACCCGCTAGATGCTCGTCAATCGAATTGTCGAGCACCTCGAACACGCTGTGATGCAACCCGCGCTCGTCCGGATCGCCGATAAACATGCCGGGCCGCTTGCGAACGGCTTCCAAACCTTCGAGCTTGTCTATTTTTGAAGCGTCGTATTTTTCTGTCGCAGACGGTCTGGTTTTGCTGGTTTCTTCGGCTATGTCTTCTTTGGTTTTCGGCATAAAAAGCTCACTTTTACGGTCGTTTTAACCGGGTCCGTGAAAGCTTAAAAAGAATAGAAAAATCGACGATTTAACACAACCTTTATTTGGTCAAAAAAACGCCCAAAAACACAATGAATTGTGGCCATGCCGGCCGGCTTATGCCGCATATTGGGGCGTCCCCAAATCGTGCCGGTTGCCAGTTTTAGAGAAAAAGGGTGCCGGGTTTTGCCATCGTTTTGCCCTGAATCCGCTTGCATTGCCGCGCCGCAACTTTAGTTTCCGCGCATGGCTTTTTCCGAAAAGCAGAATGAAATTTTGAAGCCCGTCGAAAACGCGCCACATCCCGACCAATTTGTCCGCCGCCACATCGGTCCGCGTCCCGCCGATGCCGGCGAAATGCTCAAGCAACTCGGCTACGCGAGCCTTGACGCGATGATTGACGCCGCCGTTCCCAAACAGCTTCGACTCGGGCGTTTGCTTCAACTTCCCGCCGCCCGCAGCGAACATGAAGTCCTCGCCGCGCTGAAGGAAATCGCGTCGCAAAACCAGGTCTGCCGCTCCTTCATCGGCATGGGCTATTACGATTGCATCACACCGGCGGTTATTCAGCGCAACGTTTTGGAAAACCCCGGCTGGTACACGCAGTACACGCCCTATCAGGCCGAAATTTCCCAGGGCCGGCTCGAAGCGCTCCTGAATTTCCAGACGATGGTCGCCGATCTCACCGGCCTCGACATCGCCAATGCGTCGCTGCTCGACGAAGCCACCGCCGCCGCCGAGGCCATGACGATGTGTCATGCGCTCAAGGACGGACGAAACATTTTTTTCATCTCGCAGAGTTGTCATCCGCAAAATATCGAAGTCGTCCAGACGCGCGCCAAGGCGCTGGGAATAGAAGTGGTTGTGGGCGATCACGAGAGTTTTAAGTTCAACAACACAATTTTCGGTGCGCTGGTGCAATATCCGGATACGTTTGGCGCGATTCACGACTTTGCGCCATTCGTCGAAAAAGCCCACGTTGCTGGAGCGATGGTCACCGTTGCCACTGATTTGCTGGCGCTCACATTATTGAAGCCGCCGGGAGAATTCGGCGCGGACATCGCCATCGGCAGCGCGCAGCGCTTCGGCGTGCCGCTGGGCTACGGCGGCCCGCACGCGGCGTTTTTCGCCACGCGCGACCAGTTCAAACGCAGCATGCCCGGACGCATTGTCGGCGTTTCCAAGGATTCGCGCGGCAGACCCGCTTTGCGCCTCGCGCTCCAGACGCGTGAACAACACATCCGCCGTGAAAAAGCCACCAGTAACATCTGCACCGCGCAGGCGCTGCTGGCCAGCATGGCGTCCATGTACGCCGTCTATCACGGGCCGGAAGGTCTCAGGAAGATCGCGCAGCGGATTCACGCGCTGACAAAAATCCTGGCGGCAGGATTGGAGAAACTCGGTTTCGCTGTAGCGCAGCCGTCCCGGCTGCACGGGCAAGGGGGAAATGAAAGGTCCAACGAGCAGGCGGGACGCCTGCGCTACTTTTTCGACACCATCACCATTTGCCTCGGTGACAAACCCGCTGCCGGCATTGTCGAGATTGCCGAGGCGCACCGGATGAATTTCCGACTGATTGACGAAAATACGCTCGGCATTTCGCTCGACGAGGCAACCAGCGAAAGCGATGTGGTTGAAATCTGGCAGGTTTTTAAGGGTGACAAGGCCGTAGGTTTCACCGTTGACGAAATTGCCGCAGATCTCATTAGCACCGGGCTTCAGCCCGGTGTGAAAACGAACGACGACAAACGAGCCGTTTCAACGGCTTCCTCGTCCGCGCGAGAAACCGTTAAAACGGTTTCAAATTCCGCCACCTCAAACACCAGGCTGAAGCCCGGTGCTAATGAGAATGGAATTGCGTCACACTTCGCCCGCACCGCTCCTTTCCTTACGCACCCGGTCTTTAACTCCTACCACTCTGAGACCGAAATGCTGCGCTACATCAAGCGGCTCGAATCGCGCGACCTCTCCCTGACGGCTTCGATGATTCCGCTCGGCTCCTGCACGATGAAGTTGAACGCCGCCTTTGAAATGCTGCCGATTTCCTGGCCGGAGTTTGCACGCCTTCATCCGTTCGCGCCGCTGAAACAGGCGCGCGGCTACCAAATCCTTTTTCAAAACCTCGAAGACTGGCTCGCGGAAATCACCGGGTTCGCCGGAATTTCCCTGCAACCCAACGCCGGTTCACAGGGCGAATACGCCGGCCAGCTCGTCATTCGCGCCTGGCACGAAAGCCGGGGCGAAGCGCACCGCAACGTCTGCCTCATCCCGACCTCCGCGCACGGCACAAACCCCGCCAGTGCTGTCATGGCCGGGCTGAAAGTCGTTGCCGTCGCCTGCGACAAGAACGGGAACATTGACGTTGCTGATTTGCGCGCCAAGGCCGGGTCGCACAAAGCCGACCTCGCCTGCCTGATGGTCACGTATCCGTCCACGCACGGTGTGTTTGAGGAGACGATCAAGGAGATTTGCGAAATCATCCACGCCAACGGCGGACAGGTTTACATGGACGGCGCGAACATGAATGCGCAGGTCGGTTTGTGCCGTCCGGCGGACATCGGCGCGGACGTGTGCCATTTGAACCTGCACAAAACATTTTGCATTCCGCACGGCGGCGGCGGGCCGGGCGTCGGGCCGATTGGCGTGGCCAAACATCTGATTCAATTCCTGCCGGGTCATTCGGTGGTTAATCCCAAGGCAGGGTCGTTGCGCTGCGACGACCGAACGCCGCAGCGCGGCGTCCCTACCGGCGCCGTCGCTGCTGCGCCGTGGGGCAGTGCGAACATTCTGCCGGTTTCCTGGGCTTACATTGCCGCGATGGGCCCGGACGGCCTGACTGAAGCCACGAAGTTTGCGATTCTGAACGCGAATTACATCGCCAAGCGGCTGGAAAATTATTTCCCGACGCTTTATCGCGGGCGCAAAGGTCTGGTTGCTCACGAATGTATTCTGGATCTGCGACGCATCGTGGCGGGCGGCGAACAACGTAGCGCAGGCGTCTCGCCTGCCGCTTCAAACAAGAATGAATACGACGAGCAGGCGGGACGCCTGCGCTACATCAGCGTCAAGAGCGTCACCGCCGAGGACGTGGCGAAGCGGCTGATGGATTACGGCTTTCACGCGCCGACACTGTCGTGGCCCGTGGCCGGCACGCTGATGGTCGAACCGACCGAGAGCGAATCGAAGTTCGAGTTGGACCGTTTTTGCGACGCGATGATTGCCATTCACGGGGAAATGCAGGCGATTGAATCCGGCGCGGCGGACCGGCAGAACAACCTGCTGAAAAACGCGCCACACACGGCGGACATGATTGCGGCGGACAACTGGAACCGGCCGTATTCGCGCGAACAGGCGGCGTTTCCGGTGCCCGGCCTGCGCGACTACAAATTCTGGCCCGCCGTCGGCCGCGTGGACAACGTTTTTGGCGACCGCAACCCGGTTTGCACGTGCGCGGGGATGGAAAATTATTCCTAACCACGGATGAACACGGATGAACACGGATTCAATTCAGCCGCGAAAGAACGCAAGGAACGCAAAAACTTTCAACCGCTGATGAACGCTGATTCACAGGACTGAAAGTCCGGCAAATAATAGCCCAGGGCAACGCCCTGGGTTAATCGTCAAAAAGATTTCAAGCCCTGTAAGGGCGACACAACAGCTTCAACATTCGTCTTTCGTAGGAGCTTGTGGTCGCTCCGGTGGCGCGTCCGGTTCTATCGGCAGCGGGGGCATATCTTGTGGGAAGCGATGGTCACTTATTCAAGACAGAGTGGGAAAACTGTGCCGACTCTTTCGTCCTTGCAGGGCTTGATATTTTTGAACGATTATCCAAGGCGTTTGAGCATTTACGCGACATTGTGGAAGCTGAAATTCCCAAAGGAAGGGAATGAGCATCTGGGTTGCGAGTGGATCGAAGTCACGGCGCAGGCCGTGCCGCCCCATGTCGGCTCGCCCTCGCCGGGAAACGGTTACGAAGGCAGCGATCCCTTCGCCGCGTTTCTCCCGCCAGCGGTTAAAACTGACGAGGATGGTCTTGCACCGCACGACCGGGCTGTGGTCTTCGTCACCGAATACACGATCAAAGGCACGGAGCGAAGCGGTCAGGAATACGCCAGCCCGCTTTTGGTGCTGACCGGCGAAGAATATTCGCGCATCACGTTTGCGGAATTGCATCGGCGAATTTGCGATGCCCTGCGCGGAAATCGTTCGCCAGTTGTTGCTGAAGTTTTATTGCCGGACGGCACGCACAAGATCATCCGGGGACGCAAAGAAAAGTAGAACGGTGCGTTTTCAACTGTGCTTTGATTTCGTCGCCCAGCGCCGTAAGTGCAGGGCGCGGACGCGGGTCGGCGATGATGGGAAGCCAAAATCGTGTCAAAACGTCTTTGCTTTGCGTCCTTGCGCCTTTGCGTTGAAACAATCCGTGTTCGTTTGTGTTCATCCGTGGTTGAAAAAAAAGCCAAGAATCGGCTGGCGAAATTTGCCGCATGGCGCTATTGGTAAATTGGATGAAGTTAATCGCACCCTGACCATGAAAATCACCGAAGCGCTTTTGGCGGAACACGTCGTGTTCCACAACATTTTCGACCACATCGAACACGTCCTGCCAAAACTGAAAACGCTGGCCGAGGTGAAAGGATGGGCCGGATTGATGGAAGTGCTGCTGCTCGCCCACGGCAAGGCTGAGGAGGATTTGGTGTTCGCTCCGCTGAATCATTACCTGGAACAAATTGGTCAGAGCGACAGTTTTGAACACGAACACCGGGAAATTGACAACAGCCTGCTGCGGGTGAAGACCGCCAAGCGGCTGCCCGAAGCGCGACAGTTGTTGCTGCAGGCCGTGACCGCATCGCGCAAACACTTCGACCGCGAGGAACGGATTGTGTTTCCGCTGGCCGAGCAGGTGATGAAAGACGAAACGCTGGCCGAACTGGGCAAAACCTGGATGAAGCAAAGGGACGCGGAGCCGGTTTGAAGCCGGAGAAGCAGGACTGGCTGCCAGCCTGTCCTATGTTGCCAACGCGGCGTTTACGCCGGCGATGAGCGAGTTGACGCGGGTGGTCAACGGAAAATCCGACGGCGCTTCGAGTGTGTAGGACAATCGTGTTTTGTTGACGATCAGGTAAAATGCCTCGGCCCATTGCGGTCGCGTGTGCGGGTCGAGATTCGGCCGGATAATGCCGCCCCGGGCCGGGCGGTCTTCGATGATTTCAGATGGGTCAATCGGGCAGATTTCCGCGATGCGCGCAATCATGGCTTCGGCCAGCGATGGCCGGTTTTCCGGATTCAACTCGTAAACGTAAAAGCCGTGCGACTCCCAGTCTTCGTGCAGGCAGAGGCAGAGGTCGAACTGCGGCTGGCGCTGAAGCCACGCGATGTGCGCGCGGACTTCGGTCGTTTCCAGGTGCCGGTAATCGCGGTTCAAATCCCTGCCGTCGGCGTTTTCACGCCGGTTCAGAACGAAGCCTATCGGATTCAGGCACGGGCAAAACCAGAGTTCGGCGTTCGGCGGCCACTGATTTTCCCGAAGCAAGCGCAACGCCGAAAGCGGCCCGGCGGGTTCGTCGCCATGAATGCCGGCGCTCAAGTAGATGCGTGACGAGGGACGAGTGTCGAGTGACGAGGGCCGATGGAGGGCGGGCAGGTTGAAATCGCCCTGCCTCCCAAACGGCTCGAATGTCCAGCCATGTTGTTGCGCGGCGGCTTCGATGTCGCGCAGGACGGCGCGGATGTCAATCGTCTCGCCGTGGTAGCCACCGTAATTTTTGCCAAGCCTCTCCATGATTTACGATTTACGATATACGAATTACGAGTCAAACGCCAATAATCGCGTTAATCGTAAATCGCAAATCGCAAATTCATCCGACTATCAAGAAGTTGCACAAGTTGCTTCGATCTCCTGTTCGCAATCACACGCTTCCTGATCGGAAAAACCATGTTTGTCCCAGCTCGGATCGAGGCCGAGGTCTTTGAGCATCTGCAAATCTTTTTCGACGGGCTGGTTCAGCGTGGTGAGATAATTGCCGACCATCATCGCGCAGGCGCCGGCCATGAAAATCATGCTTTGCGCGTCGCGCAGATTCACCGTGCGCCCGCCGGCGATCATGATTTCCTGTCGCGGCAAAATGAACCGGAAGCAGGCGATGGTCTTCAAAATTTCCATGACCGAAAGCGGCTCGTTTTTTTCAAAGGGCGTGCCGGGAATCGGGTTGAGGATGTTGACCGGCACGACGTTGGCGCCGATTTCCTTGAGCGAAAACGCGAGGTCGCAGCGGTCTTCGCGCGTCTCGCCCATGCCAATAATGCCGCCGGAACAAATCTTGATGCCGGCTTTTTTCAAATGGCCGATGGTCTCAAGGCGGTCATCGTAGGTGTGCGTCGTGCAGGTCTGCGGGAAAAAACGGCGCGAACTTTCGAGGTTGTGGCCGTAGCACTCGACGCCGGCTTCCTTGAGCCGGTCGGCAACGCGCTGGCTTTTGATGATGCCGAGCGAGACGTCGGGACGCGTTTTGCCGCCGGCTTTCAACTCGCGCACACGGGCGCAAACCTCATCGAGCATCGGGCCTTCATTGAGACCTTTCCACGCGGCAACGAGACCGACGGCGGTGACACCGTTCGTGTTTGCTTCGTCGGCGGCTTCGGCAACGGGTTCGGGATCCACGAAGCCGTATTTGGGCGAGCCGGTCTGGTAAAACGACGATTGCGCGCAAAAACTGCAATTTTCCGAGCAGGCTCCGGCCTTGGCATTGACGATGGAGCAGAGATGAATTTTGTTGCCCTTGAATTTTTCGCGGATGCGGTTGGCCCAGGACAGCAAATCGAAAATGTCGGCGGAGTTTTCGAGATTAAACAACGACCGCGCCTCGTCGCGGGAAATCTGGCCGCGATTTAAAATCCGTTCGCCGAGCCGGGCGATTTGTAATCGAGGGTTTGCGTCAACCAGTTTTACCATCATGGTTGACAGATTAGCCCCGGAGGCGATTAACGCAAGCGGGGACTCGCCGGATCCGGCGCCGGGTGCGAACCGGCCGGCGGGCAACGCGCTATTCGATCACCTTGCCGAGGATGTTCTGGCGCGGGACGGCTCCGAAGGTGCGGCTATCCATGCTGTTGTTGCGATTGTCGCCCATGACGAAGAATTTGTCATTGCCGATGCAAATGAACTCGTTCGCATTCCTTTCGTAGGCATAGGTTGGTGTTTTGGCCAGGAGATACGGTTCACTCAACAGCTTGCCATTGACATAAACCCTGCCGTCTTTGAGACAGACCCATTGTCCCGGCATGGCGATGATGCGTTTGACCTCAAGTGTATTATCGCGCGGGTCTTTCAACGCGACGATGTCGTTTTGTCGCGGCTCGCTTATGACATAGGAGAACCGGTTCAACCAATAACGTCCCGAGTCGGTCAGGGTGGGATACATGCTGGAGCCTTGCACTTGGACGAACTGGCCGATGAAACGGCTGATCAACAGATAGCTCAATGTTCCCAAGATGGCCAAAATTATCAGGGCCCAGCATTGCCGGAAAAACCAGGACCAAGAAACTTGGAGGACATAACCTTTCACTAAAAAGAATCTGGGACCGGTGTGTGATCTTAATTGCGCTGAAACAGCCATAAGCCTCCATTCCTATATTTTACGTCATAAAACCTGATTTTTCCAACAAACTGTCCAGAATATAGACAATAATGTCCAAGTTTACAACAAAAAAATCAAAAAAAATCAAATTCCCCGCTGGAGTCCGAGTTTAGTTATTTATTTGCAGGTGGTTGCGAAGGAATCGTCATGTTCAGATAACCGGCGAGGGAGGCGATTTGCATATCCGAGAGCGGACCACCATCGGCGGTGGAAAACGCGGGCATGAGCGAGCCGGCCTTGCCATGCGCTATCCAGGTTTGCCAGAAATCCACATTGGTCGGTGTTTTGATGTTGTGCAAATCCGCGACCATGCTGGCGCGTGTTTTGGATTCATGGCAGATGGCACAGACGGCGTCATAAAGCGGCTTGCCATATTTGCCGTCGCCGGGCTTCACGTGGCAGGCCGCGCAATCAACGTGAAAAATCGCCTGCCGGTCGGCTTTGGCCATTTCCAGGGCGCGCGCGCGATCGGCCTCGGATTGGGTCGGAACCACCGGCGGCAGGATGGTGATTTTGAGGATGAGCTGTGTGAAGCCCTTGTCGGTCTTGACATTGACCGTCTTGACCTGCATTCCGGTTCTTCCAGCCAGGTTGACCGTGAGGCCAAACTGTCCGTTGGTGCCGGGTGGAATGACCCAGGGCAACGGCGGCAATTGTGCCGTGGTGCAGCCGCAGGATGGATGAACCTCCAGAATGGCCACGGGAACCGGCTTGGTAACATTGTTCGTCGTGATGCTGGTGGCCGTGGAAAAGTTGGTGACGAAGGAAATTTTTTTGAACCAGAAAAAAAACGAATTGGTGGCCGCCGTGATGTTGGTGATGGTCGTGACGTTGGTGACCAAGGCGGTTTCATGAACCGTTGCGATGTTGGTGAAGCTGAAAACAAAACGGGCATTGCCGGCATCCGCCGCCACCATGGTCTCCTGCGTCAGGCCGTTCCAAGCCAGCACGCCATCGGGCAACGGGTCGTTTTGATGCGAGGTGTCCGGCACATAAACCGCCGCAGTGGTCGCCACCGCGTTGGTGGGGTTGCCGTCCGCTGCAAAAATCCTTGTGCCAACAAGGACAAAGCCCGCAATTCCACAAATAAAAACACGCCGCAATTTCATAATCGGGTTTGGAAACTAAACCACCCGCTCCCCATTTGGCGAGCCGAAAATGGCTTGGTTACAAAACATAGTGCCGCTGGCTGGTGTCGCATCCAGGCGGTTTCCTTTCCTGTCCGAACACCCTGAAGGGTGGACACCAAACGTTTGGTGTCCACGCTTTAGCGTGTCATTTGATTACGACCGGTTCAGCGCGCTGAGCACGGCGCGCACGGACGCGAGCTCGATGTTCGTGTCCACGCCCGCGCCCCAGCGGGTTTTGCCATCGGCGTGCTTGATTTGAATATAAGCAATCGCAACGGCCTCTTCACCGGAACTCAAGGCGTGCTCGCTGTAATTTGCAATTTCAAAACGCGGCACACCGGCTTTGCCGAAACCGTGGACGAGCGCGGCGAGCGGCCCGTTGCCTTCGCCGGAAAGTTCGACCGGCTTGCCGTCGCGCAAAAATTTTGCGCGGCAACGGACGACGCCGTTCTTGCTCTCAGTTTCAAAACTCTCGAGCTGCCACGGCTTGGTGCGTTCGATGTATTCGCGCCAGAACATCTTCTTCAACTCCGTGCCGGAAACTTCGCGGCCGAGCTTGTCTACCTCGTCGTTTGCGATCGGCCCAAACTCACGCTGCATGTCCTTTGGCAACTCGATGCCGAATTCGCTTTCGAGCAAATACGCCACGCCGCCTTTGCCGGACTGGCTGTTGACGCGGATGACCTCGCGGTATTCGCGCCCGATGTCCGTCGGATCAATCGTAAGATAGGGCACGTCCCAATGCTCGTGCCGGTCGCTCTTCCATTCGTTCAAACCTTTCCGGATGGCGTCTTGGTGCGAACCGCTGAACGCCGTGAAAACCAGTTCGCCCGCGTAAGGCTGGCGCGCAGGCACGGTCATGCCCGTGCAACGTTCGTAAACCTCGATGATTGAA
>Ga0116110_1001779_pt1 | contig 11234 bp, 6 predicted proteins | sample June2015DPH_8_50_FD_89719 | JGI IMG/M metagenome (GOLD analysis project Ga0116110, IMG submission 89719) | Peatland microbial communities from SPRUCE experiment site at the Marcell Experimental Forest, Minnesota, USA - June2015DPH_8_40 | ecosystem: Environmental > Terrestrial > Soil > Wetlands >...
ACTGTTCGCCGCCTTCACCAAGCTTCATAGCCATGGGAATCATCCCGATAATTGTTGCAAAGGAAGTCATTAGAATCGGCCGCAGGCGTACCCGGCAGGCCGTAACAACGGCGTCGACAACCGACATGCCCTGCTCTTCCAACTTGTGCGCGAAGTCTACGATCAGAATGCTGTTGGAATCGGCGATGCCGATCAACATCAGCACTCCCATCAACGACATGACGTTGAGCGTGGTATGCGTCAAAGGCAAAATGATGAGCACGCCGACGAACCCCATGGGAATCGCCAGCATGATCAGAAACGGATCGATGAAGGAACGAAACTGGGCGATCAGAATCAGAAACAAAAGGATGAACGATATACCAAAACCGAGGGCGAAGCTCTTAAATGACGCATTCATGCCTTCTACCATTCCGCGAAGGTTCACGCGGATATTCGAAGGCAGTTTGGCGCCCGTGATGGTCTGCTGGATCGCGCTGGTCAACTTGCCCAGGTCTTCGCCCGAAGGCGTGACGTAGATATCGACTATTCGCTGAATCTGGTAGTGATCGATTTCCGTGGGCGACTCGAGATTCTCAAGCTTCACGACGGAATCGAGAGTAGTAGGCTCTTTCAGATTGGGCGCCCGCAACGGGACCTCCTTCAGATCTACCAGGTTGTGGATGGCCGCCCGTCCGTTCTCGGCATACTGGACGCTTAGGAAGTAATCGTTGCCGGTCTGATAGTCGACCCAATAGTTGGGGGCGATCATGGTATTCGAGTTCAAAGCCGTGATGACATTGTCCACGATGTCCTTTTGCGAAAGCCCGAGTTCGGCTGCATGCACCCGATCGATATTCAGACGAATAGCCGGATAGTTCATATCTTGCGGGATGTAGATCTGGCCGACTCCGGGGAGCAGCCGAATGCGGTGGGCAAGATCTTGGGCTACGTCATATGTAGACGCCAGATCGCGACTATTGACTTGAACGTCGATGGGCGCGGGCATGCCCGAATTGAGAATCGCATCCACCATCGAGCCGCTCTGGAAAAACGCGCGAACATCGGGAAACCTGGCCGCAACTTCATTCTTGACGCGGTCCATGTAGACCAGGCTGCTGACCGCATGACCTTCATTCAGCGCCGCCTGAATGGTTGCCGTGTACTCCCCGGCGTTGGTGGTGTAGAGCGATGAAAAATCGTTGACTACTCCGATGTTCGAAACGATCATCTTGAGGTCCGAGGAAGGAACCACTTGCCGAATCAGATCTTCGATCTTGGCTACATACTGGTCCGTCACCTCTATGCGGCTTCCCGTGGGCACTTTTATGTTGAGTGTGAATTGTCCCGCATCGGTCTGCGGGAAAAAGGCTCGCCCCAGAAATGGATATATCCCCAGGCTCGCGAAGAAAATCGCCATAAGCAGAGCAAGTGTCAGCCCCGGGCGCCGTAAGGCTCGCCGCACCCAGCGCTCATAGAAATCCAGCAGCCGATTGAATACTCTGTTGAACCAGGAGTTAAAGCGGCCGCCCGGGGACTGAGGTTCAATCGTGGCGGCACCGTGCTCCTGATGGACGCCCTTGAGAAACTTGGAGCAGAAGAGTGGAATTACCGTCATCGCCACCACGAAGGAGGCCAGCAAAGACAGGCAAAACGAAAGAGCCAGCGATGAAAACAGAAACTTGCTCACGCCCACCAAAAGCGTAACGGGAAAGAAATCCACCACATCCACCAGAGTCGCCGCCAACACCGCGAGGTTTACTTCCGCCCCCCCCTGCTCGGCGGCAATTGCCGGCGGCTCACCTAGTTCCAGGTGGCGGTAGATGTTTTCGAGCGAGATCACGGAATTATCGATGACACGCGAAAACGCCAAAGCCAGGCCGCCCAGAATCATGGTATTCACCGTGCTGCCGAGCATATAAAGAACCACGAAGGTGGCCAGCGCGGAAATCGGGATGGACAACAGCACCGCGAAGGTGGCCCGCATGCTTCCCAAAAAGATCAGGATCATCAGGCTGGTGAGAATCAATCCCATAACGCCCTCATGGAGCACGGTTTTCAGCGCTTCTTTTACAAACACCGACTGGTCGAATACGATGCTGGTCATCAACTGTCTGGGAAGATCGAAGAGATGACTGGTGAGAGTGCGGACGTCGTCGACGACTTGCACGGTGTTCGTGTCGCCGCCCTGTTTCATGATGGGAATGTAGGCGGATTTCTGGCCATCGATGCGGACGATATTGTACTGCAATTGACTGGCGTCCCTGGCCTCTCCAACATCCCCGACAGTTACCGACCGCGCGCCCACGGTCTTCAAGGGCAGATCGTCCAGATCCTTGATGTCTTTGACCAGGCTATTGGAATAGACGTAGTAGTCGTTGGGCCCGATTTTGACGTCCCCAGCGGGGAGAATCAAGTTGCTGTCGTTGACGGCGTCGACCACATCCATTATGCTCAACTGCCGCGAGAATAGCTTGTATGGATCGACATAGATCATCGCCTGCCGGTACTTGCCGCCAAACACACCTGGAATCTCAGCGCCTTTCACCACCGCTATCTGGTTGCGGATCTGGAATTGGGCCAGGTCGTGAAGCTGCGTCTCATTCAGTCCCTCTCCTTTGACCGTTACCAGGCAGACCGGCAGACTGGAGGCGTCGAACTTCAGGACGACGGGCGGAAGCGTACCGGGCGGCAGGCGCTTCAAATCGGCCAGCGCCAGGTTGGACAACTGCGTCACATCCGCATCGGCGTTGGTTCCCGGCTGGAAAAAGACTTTGATCATACTGACACCCAGCAGGGAGCGCGACTCCATATGGTCTATACCGGAGGCGAGGGTGAAGAACCGCTCCAGCGGATTGGTGATATCCGTTTCGATATCCTCCGGGGGCATCCCGGAATGGAATGTCGCCACGATCACCTCCGGCATGTTGATGGTCGGGAACAGATCCACCGGCATCCGAGCCAGGCTGGTGACGCCGATCACGGCGAGAGCGAGACAGACAACGACAATGAAGTAGGGATTTCGAATCGAGAAGCGCGGCATCGGGATTATTCTGCCGAAGCAGTCCTCCTGCGATAGACCAGAAAATAGGCCGACGGCACAATGAATACGGTCAGCAGGACCGAGGACGTCAGACCGCCTATTATCGCCCGGGCGAGCGGTGCATACTGCTCGCTTCCCGTGCCGAGTTTCAGCGCCATCGGCACCATGCCAATGATCGTGGCCAGCGAAGTCATCAAGATCGGCCGGAGCCGAACCCGGCAGGATGCAATCACGGCGTCCTCCACGGATTGGCCTTGTTCCTCCAGGCGATGCGCGAATTCCACGATGAGAATGCTGTTGGATGCTGCGATACCAACCAGCATGAGGACACCCATCAAGGACATCACGTTCAGAGTGGTATGTGTGAGCGGCAGCACCACCATCACGCCGATGAATCCCATAGGGATGGCTAGCATGATGAGAAACGGGTCTTTGAACGAGCGAAATTGCGCAACCAGAATCAGAAAGAGGAGAACCACAGACAGGGACAAGCCGACTGCGAAGCTGTTAAAGGAATCGTGCATCGCCTGCACCATGCCGCGCAGATTGATGCGGATGTTGGCGGGAAGCTTTTCTGCCGCCAATAGCTTGCCGATCTGTGCGGAAACCTTACCCAGGTCCTCACCCCAGGGGGTTACATACACGTCCGCAACGCGCTGAATCTGATAATGATCGATTTCCGTGGGCGACTGAACGAAATCCACGCTGGCGACGTTTCCCAGGGTCGTGACCGGGCGAGCGTCTTGAAAAGCCTGAAACTCGTGAGCGGGTGTTGACGGGCGGAGATTATTCGTGCGGCGCCGCAGCGGGATCTGCGTCAAATCGACAAAGTTGTGAATGGCCGCGTTGCCGTTTTCGTAGTACTGAACGGTTAGAAAATAATCGTTGCCGGTCTGGTGATCCACCCAATAGTTAGGCGCGATCATCGTATTCGAGTTGAGGGCGGTGATGACATTATCCACGATCTCCTTCTGGGTAAGACCAAGTTCAGACGCGTGGATCCGATTCACTTTGAGGCGAATGGCAGGATAGTTCATGTCCTGAGGTACGTAAACCTGACCGATCCCCGGAAGTTTGCGAATCTGCGCAGCGAGTTCCGTGGCGGCGTTGTAAGTGGTGTCGAGATCCCGGCTGCTGACCTGAACGTCGATGGGCGCCGGTGCACCCATATTCAGGATCGCGTCAACCATCGACCCGCTGGAGACAAATGTACGAAGGTCCGGGTATTCGGTCGCAATCTGGCGGCGTAACCGGTCCATATACTCAAAGCTGCTTACCCGGTGAGAGTCGTTCAGGGCCACCTGGATGGTAGCCGTATAGGGTCCCGAATTGGTTGTATAAAGCGCGGAAAAGTCAGGCACGATTCCGATATTGGAAACGATCATTTTGAAATCGGTTCTGTCCACCACCTGTCTGGCGAGGTCTTCGACTTTGCCAACGTAGTCTTCGGTCTCTTCAATGCGCGTGCCGGCCGGGGCCTTCAGGTTAATGGTGAACTGGCCGGCATCTGTTTGGGGGAAAAAGGCCAGCCCCAGCACGGGGTATAAGCCGAGGCTGGCTACAAACAGAAACAACAAACCTCCTACTGTGAGGAAAGGCCGCTGTAGCACACTGCGGACGCAGCGCTCATAAAGGTCCAACAGCCGGGTGAAGGCCCGATTGAACCGGGCGTTCAGGCCGCCACCACTATGTTGTTCCTCGGGCGAGTGGTGAAAGCCTTTCAGAAAGCGGGAGCAGAACAGCGGAATCACCGTCATCGCCACAAAATACGATGCAAACAGTGAAATGGCTACGGCCGCGGCCAGCGCCGAAAACAAGAATTTGCTGACGCCGTACAAGAAGGTAACGGGAAAGAAGACGACAACCGTGGTAAGAGTGGCGGCAAGAACGGCGAGGCTGACTTCAGCGCCGCCCTGTTCCGCACCCTCTTTTGGCGTGGCCCCCATTTCCAGATGCCGGTAGATGTTCTCCAGCGCGATTACCGAGTTATCGATCACACGGGAAAACGCCAGAGCAAGCCCACCCAGAATCATCGTGTTGACCGTGCTCCCCATGATGTGGAGGACGACGAACGTCGCAACCGCGGAAAGCGGAATCGACAGAAATACAGCCGCCGTGGCGCGCAAACTCCCCAGGAAAATCAAAATCATCAAGCTGGTGAGCGCCAGGCCGATCAAGCCTTCTTCCAGGAGCGTCTTGATCGCCTCTTTTACAAAGACAGACTGATCGAATACGACCGCGGATTCAAGTTGTCTTGGAATATCGAACAGTCGCCCGATCATATCGCGGATGCCGTTGACCACCTGAATCGTATTCGTGTCTCCGCCCTGCTTCATAATGGGCAAATACACAGAGCGCTGGCCGTCCACGCGAACTATGTTGTATTGGATCTGGTTGGCATCCTGGGCTTGGCCGACGTCACCGATGGAGACCCAACTCTGTTTGTTGGTTTTGATGGGAATCCGATTCAGGTCCTCGATCTTCTTCACCAGACTATTGGAGTAGACGTAATAGTCAAACGGCCCCATCTTCACGTCGCCGGCAGGAAGAATGAGGTTGCTCTTGTTCAGGGCATCGACTACATCCATGAGACTCAGTTGCCGCGAAAGCAACTTGTAAGGGTCGACGTAGACCATCGCCTGGCGGTACTTCCCCCCGAACGGAGGCGGGATCTCGGCTCCTTTTACGACAGCAATCTGATTGCGGATGGTAAACTGTCCGATGTCGTGGAGCTGTGTCTGGGAAAGCCCTGCGCCCTTCAGGGTCACCAAACACACCGGAAGACTGGAGGCATCGAACTTCAAGACCACTGGTGGCAAGGTGCCCGGCGGAAGGCGTTTCAGATCGGCTAGGGCAAGATTTGAGAGCTCAGTGACATCGGCGTCCGCGTCCGTTCCCGGCTGGAAGTACACCTTGATCATGCTCACGCCAAGCAGGGAGCGCGATTCCATGTGATCGATGCCGGAGGCAAGCGTGAAGAACCGTTCGAGGGGATTGGTGATGTCGGTTTCGATATCCTGCGGCGGCATACCCGAGTAAAACGTCGCCACCACAACTTCGGGCAGATTGATGGTAGGGAAAAGATCGACGGGCATGTTCGCCAGACTGGTAGCCCCGATGACCATGAGGGCCAGGCAGAGCACGATGATGAAGTGCGGATTCCGAATAGAGAATCGTGACATGGTGCTCTGCTCGGGCGTTTCCCTATTGCGTCGCGCCAGTTTGATACTGGAGCACTTCGACCACCTGCGGCTTCACGTGCAAGCCGGCTTTCAGACCGGAGCGGTCGCTCACCACCACGCGGTCGTTTTCATTGAGCCCGCTCAAGACTTCGGCGTCGGTCGCGGTCTGCAAGCCCAGACTGATCTGTCGTTCCTGCAGCGTGTTATTGGGATCGACCAGTAAGATAGTGGCCTGTTCACCGGACTGGTTTACCGACTGAAGTGGCACCACGAGAGCAGAGTTCTTCCGCTCCAGCGTCAGAGTCGCCTCAGCGTATAGCCCCGGCATCAGGGAGTGAGACTGGTTGGGCACATCCACTTCGGTATGCATGGTGCGGGTATCGGCGTTGACGTCCACGGAGAAGCGCGCGACTTTGCCCGGTACAACCTTAACCAACGAAGTGACATTCACTTGGACGGAATCGCCGATGTGAATGTACTTTACATAGGACTCCGGCACCGGAATGACGAGGCGGAATAAGTCGTCCTGGGAGAGCCGGACCAGGGGCATGGCCTGTGTGCTCGAGCTGGTGCCGGCTTGCATCAGAGCTCCCTGGTTGGCGAACCGTTGCGTCACTACGCCCGCGAAGGGTGCGGTAATTCTGGCGTAGTCGAACATCACCTTGTCGCGGTCCAGTTTCGCTTTGGCCTCATCCAACTGGCTCTTGGCTGTTTCATAGGCCGACTTGCCGGCCTCCACCTGGGCTTCCAATGCCAAGTCCTTGCCTTGGGCGTCATCGATCTCCTGTTGCGCCACCAGGCCGGGGCGCGTCTTGGCCACGCCGCTCAGACGGTCGGATTGCAGATGAACCACCTGGTGTTCCGCTTCCAGCCGCTCCGACTCGTGTTGCGCGTGCGTCACCCGTTCGGCGGCGCTGGCGATGGCAGCTGTGTCCTGCTGTAACTGAATCTCCAATTCCGGAATTTCGAGCACCGCCATCAACTGCCCTTTCTGGACTCGCGAGCCGTAGTCCACCAGCAGCTCCTTCACATAGCCCGACTCCTTGGCATAGACATCGATCTCCTGGAAGGGCACTAGCTCCGAGGAAACGGTGAGCTGTCTCATCATGGGCTTTCGCGTGACTGGGGTCACGCCGACAGTCGTAACCGCTTCCTGTTCGTCACCGCCGCCGGCGCCCACGACTTGGGATTTGGAGCAGGCGCCGAGGCACACCAACAGCGTCAGGAGCGCAAGCAAGCCAAACCGGGCGCTGATTTTCATTCGCATGATAGTTTTCTCTTGACCCGTTCTTGAAGCTTGGCGGACAGCATATCCAGGGAGAAGTCTTTTCTTTCGATCAACTCGAATAGATCCCGACCGTCCCGCAACACCTGGTCGGCAATGCCGGGCAGTTCGCGGGCGGCGCCGATCGGAATCATGTGCACTCCATGCAGGTCGCCGTGGAGAAGGTCCCCGGAAGAGATTCGCAAACCTCCAATCTCCACGGGCTCGCCGAATCCTATGACGTGCGCGTAGGCGTGGGAGACCGCGATGCTGCCGGCGAACATCTGGTACGCGAGCGCCTCGATCCCCGGCACATCCCGCACGGCGCCGTTGGTTACACATGCCACGCAGCCCAAGGCGCGCGAGATACGTGCGTAAGCCTCTCCGAGCAGCGCGCCAACTCTGGACGATTCGTCAGCGTCCTGGATCACCAGCATTCGCGGGCCGGCAAGACTGGCCACGTATCTCCACAAGTCCGGGTGATCGTAATAGCAACGGCCCTTGATCGGCATCATGGATGACCGCATCCGGGCCGTGACAGCGTAGCCGATCACGGGAGGCAGTTGCGGAAATCTGCACGTAACCGCTCCGCTAATGAAGCCTTCGTTCCGCGGGCGAATGTTCAGCCGCTCGATGGCGTTGGAAAGGGTGCAGGTATCGAACTGCCGCAGCCTTTCGAGCTGCTCGGGAGAGAGGTGACCTTTTGGCATCAACAAATCGATTCTAAGAAAGAGCACCCAGCGGGGAGAATACCCGATGTGGGGTATTTTTCCGAGAAACTCACTGTAGATGCTTCCAGTGGTAAATCGGGTTGCGGAGCGCGTGGGGCACGGTGCGCGCCCATGCCAGGAACTTCATAAGGGGGGGCATCGCCGGTGCAGCAGGAAGAGGCCGCCGCCGCAACCACCATTCCCTTCGATACTTTCGCCAGGCAGAAGGAACTGGCGGAACTGGTAGCAGCGTGGCCGGCGGAGCGCCTGGTGGCCACGCAACAGTTCAACACCACCACATCGCGGGCGGCTTGCCGTACTGGCCTGTTTCCGCAAAACTACCCTGTTTGCCGGATATTCGCCGCACCACTCCTGGCCGTAACCTTAACTTGTAGGCGCAGTACCGGAAAGGGGGCCATCATGCCCGGACGATCTCAGGTTGCCACGCCGCGGATTTGGGAAGAGTCCATTTTCGCCATAAAGTCGGGCATCGATTGTGTGTTCCTCACGTGTTTCGATTCCGACTTCAATTTTCTTGCCAATGTCTTTCCGTGCTCGGAGATCCGGATGCATCGGGCCGAGACATTAGAGCAGGCGGACTTCCTGCTGACCGTGACGGGCGGCACGGTGCTACTCACCGATGTCTCATTCCTGGACGGCTTCTGGGACGAGGCGGTCGATATGCTCGCGCAGTTTCACCCGTTGGTGGCTTTCCTGGTGATTGCCGATGGGGTGGACCGGCAGTTTGTCTCGGAAGCGCCCCGTCGCGGCGCGTGCGGAGTTCTCTGGAAGCCGCTGGATTGGAGTCAGGTGCGCCGCTTCATCCGGTTGGCGCACGAGGCCACCGAAGAGCGCGCCATCTGGCAGCGCCAGCGCCTGCGCAGCGATAGGATAGAAACAGCGGTTCCACCTTGCGCAACGCCGAAATGAGCGGTCCCGGAAACAACTCCCCGCGGCGCCGAAATAAAGCCCCGGCCATGAGCAGCCGGGTGGTATTGGTGGCGGGTTTCGGCGGGCTGCTTATTCTGGTCGCGTTCGCGGGATTCGATGGACTTCAGGCTTTACAGCAGATTCAGGCGTCGGACAACAACATTCGCGAGGATTTTTTGCTGCGCACACGGGTGCTGGAACGGATTCGCGCGGATGTGTATGTCTCGGGCACCTACGTGAGAGACTACCTGCTCGAGCCGGAGAGCGGCAAGGCGGAAGGCCACCGCTACAGTCTTCGCGAAACCCGCGGCGACATGGACGCGGCCCTGCGGCAATACCAGGCGCTGTTGAATGGCCAGGAAGCTAAACCATTCCAGGTGCTCACGCGGGAGTTGGCCGCATACTGGACCGTGCTGGAACCGGTATTTCAATGGACCGCCGGCCAGCGGCAACGCGGCGGTTATGCTTTCCTGCGCGACGAGGTTTTCCCGCGCCGCATGGCCATGCTAGGGATCGCGGACCAGATTGGCGCTATCAACGAGTCCCAGTTGAATAGCGGCAAGGCCAGGGTGGAGGAACTTTTTTCCCGCTTCCAGCGCCGCCTGGTGATGGCCATCGGATTGACCATGATCCTGGGCCTCCTTCTGGCCGGTTTCAGCATGCGCAATATTCTGGGTCTGGAGGCCGAGACGGCGCAGCACTACAAGGAGATTTCGAATGCCAGAGCGGAGTTGAAACAGCTATCGGCGCGCTTGGTGGAAGCCCAGGAAAACGAGCGCCGGTCCATTTCCCGCGAACTGCACGACGAAGTGGGTCAGGCGCTGACCGGAGTGCTGGTGGAGATGGCCAACCTCTCCACGCTGATTCGCGCCAAGGACGCGGACGCCGTGGCGGCCAAGGCAGACGGGATCAAGAAGCTGGTGGAGAACTCGATCGGCGTGGTGCGCAGCATGGCGCTATTGTTGCGGCCCTCGATGCTGGACGATCTCGGCCTGGTGCCCGCCCTGCAATGGCAGGCGCGTGAAGTTTCGAAGCGCAACGGCGTGCGGGTAAAGGTGGCGGCCGAGCAGGTTTCCGAAGAACTTCCCGAAGAGCACAAGACCTGCGTGTACCGGATTGTCCAGGAAGCTCTGCACAACTGCGTGCAACACTCGGGGGCCTCGAACGTGAGAGTCACGGTTCGTCAGGAGCCAGGCCGCCTGCTGCTCTCCGTCCAGGATGATGGGAAGGGATTCGACACCCAGCAGGAGCGCGGAATGGGGCTATTGGGCATTGAGGAAAGAGTCAGCCACCTGGGCGGCAGCTTCGCGGTGGATTCCGAGCCCGGGCAGGGCGCCGTGCTGCGCATCATGCTCCCCTTGCCGGAGCCGATGCCGTGGAAAGCGCGGGAGATCGCATGAAACCGATTCGAATTCTACTGGCCGACGACCATACGGTTGTGCGGAAGGGCTTGCGGCTGTTGTTGGAAAGCCATGCCGGTTTCAAGGTGGTCGCGGACGCCGCCAACGGGCGCGAGGCCGTGGCGCTGGCCGAAGAGCACACACCCGACGTGGTGGTGATGGATGTGGCGATGCCTATCCTGAACGGCATCGAGGCCGCCACGCAGATTTCCGCCAAGCTGCCGCAGACCGCCATCGTGTTTCTCAGCATGCATTCCGATGAGGGCTACGTGCTGAAGGCGCTGAAGGCCGGCGCGCGGGCCTACCTGCTGAAAGACTCCGCTGAAAACGACCTGATCGGCGCGGTCGAGGCCGTCAGCGAAGGCAAGGCATTCTTCAGCCCCGCGATCAGTAAGATGCTGGTCGAGGATTACGTGCGGCAGATGAACGAGCGCGCGGTCGAAGACAGCTACGATCTGCTGACCACGCGGGAACGCGAGATTCTGCAGTTGCTGGCCGAAGGAAAGAGCAACAAAGATGTAGCCAACATCCTCGATTTGAGCCCGCACACGGTGGAGACTCACCGCAGAAACATCTTACAGAAGCTGAACCTGCACAGCGGCGCTGAATTGATCCTCTACGCCATCCGCAAAGGTGTAATCAGCTAGCCGCCATTTCTCACAGGGGCACTGGCAAAAAGCCGCCTTTCATGGCATAACTGAGTTTCCACACAGCAGTTAACGCCAA
>Ga0116110_1001780_pt1 | contig 11230 bp, 10 predicted proteins | sample June2015DPH_8_50_FD_89719 | JGI IMG/M metagenome (GOLD analysis project Ga0116110, IMG submission 89719) | Peatland microbial communities from SPRUCE experiment site at the Marcell Experimental Forest, Minnesota, USA - June2015DPH_8_40 | ecosystem: Environmental > Terrestrial > Soil > Wetlands >...
CACGCGTTCAACATGGGGAACCGGTCAAAACTAGCCACCATCAAAGGCTGGCCGCAACGCATGGCGGACTGGATGGCCGACAATCACCTCTTGGAGTCCTCCCCGCCGGATGCCGGCAATCCGCGCCGGTAATTTTTCGGCCAAAAGCGGTGTTGGCAGTTTGCCCGGCTATGGCGGCCAATCCCGGTTTGGCGGAATTTTGATTTGCATTCATCGCAGCAAAAAACATTCCCACATTTGTTGATGAGTGCCTAATCGCGGGGAGCGGGAATGCCAATTGTCTTTGACAGATTGTCCTCATTTGCCCATGCTAATTTTTCAGGTTGCCGTGTGACACCAAGAAACAGCAAAAATGGATTGCGGTTTCTGCAATCTGCAAATTTGTCGAATCAGCCATGTCAAATCGCCGCAAACGGAGCGCTGCATCCGCCAACATTCCGAAGGTTCCAGCCCAGGACAAAGCGGCTTTGCCGGCAACTTCCCGTGCCATTGGCTGGCGGCTTTGGGCCTTTCGGCTTCTGGCCTTGGTCGCCGCACCGGCGTTATTCTTTTGTTTGGTTGAATTGGTGTTGAGACTGGCCGGCTTTGGCTATCCCACAGCGTTCCTGTTGCCTGCCTCGCTGAATGGGCAGAAGATTTTCGTGCAGAACAACCGGTTCAGCCGGCGATTCTTCCGTCCGGCCCTGGCTCGGTTGCCGTGGCTGATTTCAATTCCCCAAGCCAAGGCGCCCGATACGGTGCGGATTTTTGTCTTCGGCGAATCCGCAGCCGAAGGCATTCCACAACCCGTGTACGGTCTGCCACGGATGTTGCAGGCGATGTTGAGCCTGCGGTATCCGGGCGTGCGTTTTGAGGTGGTGAACGCCGCGATGACGGCAATCAATTCATACGTCGTCCTGCCCATCGCGCGCGACTGTGCGAATGCCGATGGCGATATCTGGGTTATTTACATGGGCAATAACGAAGTCGTTGGCCCCTTTGGCCCCGGCACCGTTTTCGGGCCGCAAGTGCCGCCGCTGCCGCTCATCCAGAGCATCCTGGCACTTAAAACCACGCGAACCGGGCAGTTGCTGGATTTGGCGCGCCAGTGGATCCAGAAGCCGCCGCCGGGAAGGAACGAATGGGGCGGCATGAAAATGTTCCTCGACCAGCAAGTGCGGGCCGATGATCCACGCATGAAGGCAGTCTACGACCATTTTGAGCAGAACCTTGCGGACATCATCCGGACTGGACAGCGCAGCGGCGTCGGCATGGTGGTGAGCACCGTGGCGGTCAACATAAAGGACTCAGCGCCGTTCGCATCGGCCCATCGGCCGGGGTTGTCCGGGCCGGACCAAGCAAAATGGGAACAGCTTTACCAGCTCGGCATCCAAGCCCAGGCTGCCGGCCAAGCCCAGGAAGCGGCAGAACAGTTCCAAGCTGCGGCACAGCTTGACGATAATTTTGCCGATCTTCGCTTTCGCCTGGGGGAATGCGCGCTGGTGCTGGGCCAAACGCAGCCGGCGCAGCGGCATTTCCAAGCCGCGCGGGACCTGGACACCCTGCGCTTTCGTTGCGACAGCAAGCTCAATGACTTGATACGGCAAGGCGCTTCACATCGCGAGGGCGAGCATATATTGCTGGCGGATGCCGAACGTGTTTTTGCGGAGCAAAGTCCGAACGGCTTGCCTGGTGAAAACCTGTTTTACGAGCACGTTCATTTGAACTTCAATGGCAATTATCTTTTGGCCAGAACCATCGGCGCGGAGGTCGAGAAATTATTGCCAAGGTGGGTTGCTGCGCGCAGCGGCACAAACCGATCCTGGCCGTCGGTGGCGGATTGTGCGCGGCGGTTGGGCTGGTCCGGTTCGACCGAATTGGATGTTTTGAACATAATTCTCCCCGTCATCAGCGACGCACCGTTCACGGGACAACTGAATCATGATGCGCAAATGCTGCGTTTGCAGGCATCACTCGAAAGACTGGCCCCGGCGACCCAACCGGCAGGGTTAAGGGAAGCACAGAGGATTTGCGAAGAGGCAGTGGCTTCGGTTCCTGATGACCCGATACTATACGGCCAGTTGGCTACGGTGAAATCGTACACCGGCGATCTCGCCGGGGCGGCAGCGTTATTGCGGCATGTGCTGGAACTGCTTCCGGACGACTCGGCGCATTGGTTCCAGTTGGGCGTAATTCTCGCACGAGAGCAACAATTCGAGGATGCCGCCGCCGCGTTACAGCGCACCCTGCAACTGGATCCAGAGAATGTGATGGCGGTCAACAACCTTGCACAATCATTGTGGGCGCTTGGCCGGCGCGAAGAGGCGATCCGTGAATTCCGGCGTGTGACGGCCATGAACCCGGATTCCAGCACAGCATGGACCAATCTCGGGCAAAGCCTCGAAGAGACGGGACACAAGGCGGCGGCGGAAGATTGTTATCACAAGGCGCTGGCAATCCGCGGCAATACCGAGAGGGACCTGGTCGAGCTGGCGCGTTTCTGTCGGAGCCGTGGCTGGCTCGAAGCAGCGGTGACGAACTACAACGCGGCCATCAAGCTGCATCCGTGGGACGCAAACCTGCGCGTCGAGGTGGGGCAGAGCCTTTTACTTCTGGGGCATTACTCCGATGCGGCGCATCATCTTGCGGAAGCGGTGCGTCTCACACCGGAATCGGCAGAGGCACATCTCGTCTACGGCATGGCTGTCGGACAAGAGGGCATGGTAGTTGAGGCCGAGAAACAGTTTCGCGAAGCATTGCGTATCCAGCCGGATCTGCTGAAAGCACGGGAAAACCTCGGCATCGCGTTAATGAAAGAGGGGCGTTCCTTCGAAGCCCTTTCACAGTTCGAAGAAGTTCTCCAACAATGTCCTACGAACAGGCTGGCGCTCGAATACAGCCAGGACTTGCGCAGCCATCTTGTTCGACAGCCGGCCCGTTAACTTCAGAACAAGGTGTAGATGAACGGGGCCACCCCGGTGCTCGACAACAGGATCAGCCGCCCGAAAATCAGAAGCATTGCAATGATGGGCACGAGCCACCACTTCTTGTTCGTTTTGAGGAAGTCCCAGAGGTCGCGCAGGAAGCCGCGGCTGGTTTGAGCCGCTGCCGCTTTCTCAAACTCGCTGGATGGTTGCCTGCCCATTTGGACGCCGGAAGCTTACGGCTGCGCTAAAATTGCTTCAAGTATCTTCCGACATCTTGTTCGGGGCTTCGCGTAATCCAAAAACTGGCTTGCTCGGGCTTATGCCGTAATTGCAGTTCGTCGCGCCCGCGCCAGCGGAATACCAGGGCAACCGGTGTTAACACAGCATAAAACATCACCGCGAGGACCACTTGTGTCATCGCCCAGCCAATGGGAAACGCGGCGACGGTCGCGCCCATGAACAGCCATCGTACGGCTGACGGTTTCAACAGACCAACAAGGCCGATCAAGGCGATTGCCCCAAGCACGCAGGCGGCGGCTGTGCGGCCGCGAACGAACATTTGTTGCGCCGCCACCGCGAGAAAAAATCCGAGCCATGCGGCGGCGAATTGCCGCAGCACGCGTGGCGTCGGTTTGAGCGGAAGATTGTTCCACTTCATGGGCGTGCTCAATCGCGGCACCAATTCGCAACCCGTCACCTTCAACTGGAAAAATGAAACCGTGACGGATGATCTCTCAAAAAGAGAAGCGAAGTTTGACACAACGTAAGCGTCTGAGCGGCCACGTCTAGTTTCTGACGCTGAGTTATGAAATCATATCGGGATGGATACATCAAAAACTGGATTAGGACGAAGGCGTTGGACTTCTAAACAGCGGGAACGATTGCTGGCGCGATTCCACCAAAGTCAATTAACCCAATCCGAATTTGCCAGCCAACACGGCGTCGGGTTGTCCACCCTAAGCAGGTGGTTGCGCCTGGAACGTGAAGCCGTTCCCGCGAAGGTGGAGTTTCAAGAAGTGCCGCTGCACAACCCAGCCTCACACTGGCCGGTTGAAGTCGTCAGCCCGCAAGGTTGGATCGTGCGCCTGCAAAACGGTTCGGATGTGCAGCAGTTGCCTTCACTGTTGCAGGCGCTGCCATGTTGAACGTGTCGGGCACGACGCGGGTGCTGGTCGCCACCACGCCGGTGGATTTGCGCGGTAGCTTCAACCGACTTTACAGTCTGGTCGTGGAGCAACTTAAAGCCGATCCGTTGTCCGGGCACTTGTTCGTATTCACCAATAGGCGGCGGAATCGAATCAAGGTGCTTTATTGGGATGGCGATGGGTTATGGGTTTGTGCAAAGAGATTAGAACAAGGTCGCTTCACCTGGCCGGCGAGTGAAAACGGACAAGTAAGTTTGCGTGGCGAGGAGTTCAGCGCACTGATTCACGGACTGGAAGTGCGCTCGAAAAAGAACTGGTATCGCCGTTAATCGACGGACAAAAGTTTTTCAAAAAATCTTTCGCCGCAGTGAAACCTTTTTCTGCGGCGTGTGTCTGTAAGTGCGGACTGATGAACACCGACACCACGCTGCTCGAAAAGTATGAAAAGATGAGTGCGCGTGTCGCCACGCTGGAGACGGAGAACACCCGGGTGACACAGGAAAATATCCGGCTGCAAAATGAGAACCGGCTGTTGCGCCAGAAGCTCGACCAGTATATCCGTCATTACTTTGGTGGTCAGCGCAACGAGGGATTGGATAAACACCAACTGGAACTGTTGCTGCAAGGTTTGCCCAACGTCATCACGTTACCGACGCCAGAGACCAAGACCACCACTGCAACGCGCAACGGCACTGCGCATCCAGTGCGCAGGATGTTAGCCGAAGACAAGTTGGAGACGCAGGAGATCGTAATCGAGCCAGCGGAGGTGCAGGCCCAACCCGAAGGTTGGAAGAAGATCAGCGAGGAACGCACCAGCCAACTGGACTGGGTCGCCCCCAAAATCATCAAACGAGTTTTTATTTATCCGCGTTACGTAAAGCAGGAAAGGTTTGCGTTGGCACCACTGCCGCCCCAACCGATTGAACAAGGCATGGTGGGGCCAGGCTTGCTGGCGCAGATATTGGTCAGCAAATATGAATATCATCAACCGCTCTACCGGCAGGAGAAAATGTTCCGGCAACAATTCGGGGTGGAACTGAGCCGCAAGACGATGGGCTGTTGGGTGGAACAAGCCGCCGAGTTGTTGAAATCGGTGTATCGGACGATCCGGGAAGATTTGCAACGGGGCAATTACCTGCAAGCCGATGAAACTCCGATCCGGTATTTGGACCCGGATGTGAAAGGCAAAAGCCAGCAGGGATATCTTTGGACATACAGCCGGCCCGGCGGGGATGTGTTCTTTGAATGGCGTGTGAGCCGGTCACGTGAAGGGCCGGAGGAATTTCTGAAAAATTTCCGTGGTAAACTCCAGACGGATGGATTCTCCGCCTATGAATCACTGGCCAAAGCACGTGATGACCTGACTTTGATTGGCTGCTGGGCACATGCGCGTCGCGGTTTTCACGAAGCGTTGGCCGAGACCAAATTGGCGGCGGGGTTTGTGCGGCAGATTGGACAGCTTTACGCGGTGGAAAAGCAATTGCGCGAGCAAAAGGCTGGTCCGGCATTGCGGCAGGCGATGCGGGCTTGGCAATCGCAACCCGTATTGAATCGGCTATATCGGGCAATGAAGTTGATACGGAGAAAGACCTTGCCGCAAGGATTGCTCGGACAGGCCATTGACTACGCATTGAAACGATGGGAAGCACTGACGCGATTCATCGAGGACGGGACATTGGAGATTGACAACAACTTGATTGAGAATGCAAATCGGCCCAGCGCCCTTGGAAAGAAAAATTGGTTGTTTGTGGGCCATCCTGAGGCGGGCGAACGCAGCGCGGTGATTTACACCCTGTTGGGCAGTTGCCGGCGACACGGAATCAATCCATTTGATTATCTGAAGGATTTGTTCACGCGCTTGCCGGCGGCCAAAATCAACCAGATCAAAGAGTTCACGCCAGCGGCGTGGGCCAAGGCAAAAGCTAGGGAGAAAATGGTCGCTCAGGCCGCTTGAACAAGTCGGTGGCCGGTCGAATTCAACCTTCCGTTTTCAACTTCTGGACCAACCCGGTATGCGTGTTCCCACCAGCCGGATAAGTTACGATGAGCGGCGGCGCAAAATGCGACCACCACCAATCGCGCCGATGCCGAGCACCAGCAAAGTCGCTGTGCTCGGCTCCGGAACTTCTGTCAGATAAAAGTCATCCAACGGCGCCGAAGCTATCCCGGTCCAATTCACTCCATTTGCCCAGATGACCAGCGAAGTTATTCCGTTGCCCGACAGGGTGTAAGTTTCAGCTGGCGCCCATGTGAAGGCGTCCAAACTATTGTCTCCCACCGAACCCACGTCTTGTGTTCCCACATAAGCGGTGGCTGACCAATATGGCGTTGCGCAAGCGGCGCTGGGGTCCAAGGCGACACGCGTGAAGGTGAGGCTCAGGAGCGGCGTGCCGAAGTCCAGCGTGTATGAACACGGAGGCGAGCCGGCCGCGTCTTGAAGAAGGAAATTAGGCGTTGAAGAAGGCTGCACCCAGGAGATCCCGCTGGTGCTGGAGGGCCAGATTAGAGCCGTGCCGGCTGGGCTGACATCGGTCAGAGTAATTCCAAACGAGTTCAGGTAGGCCGTAGCATCCACCGGTCCGCTGCTTGTATCGACACTATCAAAGTTCATGTAAATGACCTGGGCAGACCCGACCGCCGGGGCGAGCAGTACGAGCAAAGCCAGATTGAGAGTTACGAGGGCCTTGAATGAATTGGTCTTTTTTTTCATGATGATGACTCCTTCCGATTGCGGCGCCGTGGAATGGCGCCAGTTTGTTTGAGTTTGTTTAGGGTTCTTACGATGGATTTGCATTTCGTTTTCTTAGGGTTTCACAGGTTCAAGTTTTTCCCGACTGATTGATTACGACGATACGCCGACCTCCATTCCTGTCTAGGAAAAGTTATTCACAACCCAACAACAAAGGTATCCGGCTGGGGGGACACGTCTGGCGCGGGCCGCTGGAGCGTGAGAGGATGACACCTGAAACCAGACGTGCTTTGTCAGACGCATACGACACAACAACCTATGGCGTCCGCAACTTGTGGACGAAAAAGGACATCGGAACGACTGCCGCAGCCCTGACCGCCGATGTGCCGGGGCACGATGTGTTGATGCTGCGACTCCATAAAATGTGAGGCGACTTCCGGATCAGGCGGTTCGGACGGACATCAAATCAACTCGTAAGAGCCGCCAGTTTTTTGTTCGCTTGAGCAATGACCGCGAGGGTGCTCGTGTCCGTGTCGAAGATGGAGTTCAGCCCTTGCGGTTCGCAGAACGGATCGCCCGTCAGGGCGGCGGCTGAATCCGGTTTGCCCGTGCCCGCACGACCTTCGCCGCCCCACGTCCAGAAGTTCGCGCCTTGCAGCGCACGACCCGCCTGGCATGACTCCGCCACCTGGTTGAACATGCGGCGGAAATAATCATCGCGTGCCGTCGTGGGAGTTTCAGGTCCATACTTCTCGTGGTCGCGGGGCAGGCCGAATTCTTCCAGCACGAGCGGCTTGTGAAGCGTGTCGGTGGCCAGGACGTTGTGTTGTTCGACGTGTTCCTTCGCCCGGGCCGCCGCCGTCTCATAATCGGGCCCGAGCTGTGGGTCTTTCAGCCAGCTCCAATTCTTGAGCCACATGTGGACGGTCACATAATCAATCGCCGGAGTTTCGTGCGCTTTCACAAAAACATCGGGCTGGTCCAGACAACCATGAATGCCTTCGGAGCCGGTGCAAACGAGATGATTCGGATCCTGCGCATGAATGAATCGCGCCGTCGCGTCCACCCATCGGCAGAACTCCGGCACGCCGCTGACCGCGGCATCCGTGCCCGGGCGCGGTTCGTTGGCAAGCTCCCAGGTCATGATGGCCGGGTCGTCACGATAGACCCGACCGTTCGCCGTGTTGCGGCGCTGGATGAGTCGCGAGATGTAATCCAGATAAAGCTGGTTGGCGGCGGGCGTGACGTAAAGCCGCGCCGAAAATTTCATGAAAGCACTCCAATTGCCCTTCGCTATAGCCGGCTTGTCCGGGTCAGGAATCGTGTCGCCGGTAATCCAGCGAACGTATTGGGCAAAGCCGCCGGACCATTGCCAATAGTTCGAAAGGAAAAGGATTCCCCGCATGTTGCGTCTGGCCATTTCGGCAAGGCAAAAATCCAGGCCGCGAAGCAAGTCCTCGTCCCAGTCGCGCGGGGCGCGGGTGATGCCACGCGGAATGGCCCCGGCGAGCGGCGAAGTTTCCGAACCGGCGAGCAGACGGATGTTGGCGACGCCGATGCTCTGCAGACGGTCAAGCTCGCGAACCAGGCGCTGGCGGCCCCCGGGTAACGCCGGGTCGCAGAGATAGCAACCATACCAAAGATTGGTCCCGATATAAAAATAAGGATGATCGCGCAATTCGAAACGGCCATTGCGGACGGTGACGAAGTCGCGCGTCTGCTTCGGGGTGGAGGCGGATTTTGTTTGCAGGCTGCTGCAGCCGGCCGCAATCAGCGGCAGCGCCAGCGCGGTGGTTTTGATGAATTCCCTGCGGGAAGTATGTCGGTGGCTCATGACGGTTTGATACACACGCTCACCTCCGTCACATCCCCGGAATGGATGATCAGGATTTTCGAGCTTGTGCGTTCAGAAAACATGGACGTTACCGGGCAAGCTTGAAAAGTTTTTTGATGTAGCATGTTTAGATGACATTTTTGGTTTTTCATCGCTTTATTCCGTCCAAGGTTATAGTTATAATGAGCAGCGAACGTCAATGAGCATGATTCGTGCAACAATCAACGGGATGCGGGAAAGCGGGGGCTTCATTCTCAAAAAAAAGATGGTGAACCGGGCCGGCCGTTGGGTTGTCCGGGCCATGCTGGGGTTGACGGTCGCGCGAACGGCCGTGGCCTCCGTCGCGGACACCCCGGTCACGCCGAACGCCTCGCCGGAAGCGCGGTCCCTGCTGACCTATTTCTCGGACATTTACGGAAAAAAAATCATTTCCGGCCAGCAGGAAGGCCGGCGCGGGACAAACGGTTTGTGTTTTGAGCTTAACTACCTTACGAACACCACGGGCAAACTGCCGGCACTGCTGGCGATGGATTTGTCGGGTTACACCGGATCGTCGCGCGGGCATGACACCAACCACACCCTGGCGAAACACGCGATTGACTGGTATCAAAACCGGCACGGCATTGTCGAATTCTGCTGGCACTGGCGCGCGCCGATGAACGGCAATGAAATTTACACGAAAGACACAACATTTGATTTGTCACGCGGTGTGACGGAAGGCACCCCCGAAAATGAAGCGCTGTTGCGCGATTTGGACAAAATCGCGGGCGAATTGGAAGTGCTCCGCGACGCGCACGTGCCGGTGTTGTGGCGGCCATTGCACGAGGCGAACGGCCGCTGGTTCTGGTGGGGCGCGCGGGGGCCGGAACCGTTCAGAAAAGCCTGGCGGCTGATGTTTGAAAACTTCACCGCCAAACACAAACTCAACAACCTCATCTGGGTCTTTTCACCCGGTGCGGAAACCGACCTCGCCGACTGGTATCCGGGTGACGCCTACGTGGATATCATTGGTCAGGACCATTATCCCATGGACGGCAATCACGGGACGGCGAAGGATGTATTTGATGAACTGACCGCCTTTGGCCGCGGGCAAAAACTCATTGCCCTCGGCGAGAATGGCCCGATTCCAGACGTGAACCGGCTCGTCCGCGAAAAGGCCGGCTGGTTGTTTTTCACGACCTGGTCGGGGTCCGTGCTGACGGAAAAGAATTCGCCGGAACAACTGCGCGAATGGTTCAACCATCCCTACGCGCTCAACCTGGGCGACCTGCCGGACCTGGGTCATTATCCGTTCCGGCCCACCGGCAAGGCGGTGCAATTGGGGTTCGCGACCGCGCCGGGCGACGTCGCCGTTGGTGGTGTCCGCCGTTTGCCGGCAACGGTGGCTGTGCAGGATAAATCCGGCAGCACTGTCCGTGATGGAATTTACACCGTTACCCTGGCGCTGAAAAATCCGTCCGCCGGCAAACTCGACGGCACGTTGACGGCCACCACGGTCAACGGCATTGCCACATTTCCGGACCTGAAGATTGACAAGGCGGGCGGCCATTTCATGCTCATCGCCAAGGCCGATGGTTTGCACAGTGCCGCCAGCCCGGTTTTTCAGGTCGGACCCGGCGCGGGCATTGCGCGCGCCTGGTGGACGGATCTCAAAGGCATGAGCTTGACGAACCTGGACAATCTTGCCGGACCGCCCACCGGCCGGGAAATCCTGGGCAAAGCGTTTGAAGTGCCCGTGAATGTCGCCACCAATTTTGAGGCGCGTTATCGGGGTTTTCTGATCCCTCCGATGATCGGTTCGTACAAATTCTGGATCGCCAACGAGAGTGTTTCGGAGCTCTGGCTCAGCACCGACGCAACCCCGGCGAAGAAGACAAAAATCGCGGAGGTGACCCGCAGCACGCCTTACAGCAAGTGGCCGCACACGCACGAGGCGGAGTCGGTGCCGGTCAATCTCGAAGCCGGGAAGCGCTACTACCTGGAAGTATTGCAGCAACAGCCATCGGGCTCCACGCAACTGGCCGTCCGCTGGCAGTTGCCCAACGGCGCCGAGGAACGTCCCATTCCCGGCTGGCGGATGGTTCCGCTGGACGGGGAATGGTTCAAACCGCCATCCAATTCAACCACGACGGCCCAATCCCAATGACCAAAACGACCTTTCAGAACAAACTGAAACAACTCCAGCGGCAGCACGAACAACTGGTCCAACGCCGCAACCGCCCGCAAAAAAACGGCAACGGCATTTTCGACCGTTACGAATTCCCGGTCCTGACCGCCGAACATACGCCCTGGTTCTGGCGTTATGATCTCAATCCGGCCACCAACCCGCATCTGATGACGCGGCTCGGCATCAACTGCGTTTTCAATGTCGGCGCGATGGAGTGGAACGGGAACATCGTCCTGATGGCGCGCACGGAGGGTTGGGACCGCAAATCGTTTTTCGCCGTCGCGGAAAGCAAAACCGGCGTGGACGGCTTCCGGTTCTGGGATTACCCGGTGCGGATGCCGGAGCTTGAAGACAAGGAAACGAACCTGTACGACATGCGCCTCGTCCGGCACGAGGACGGCTGGATTTACGGATTATTTTGCGCCGAGCGGCATGACGACTCGAATCCGGGAGATCTTTCGGCGGCCATCGCCCGTTGTGGGATTGCGC
>Ga0116110_1001783_pt1 | contig 11211 bp, 15 predicted proteins | sample June2015DPH_8_50_FD_89719 | JGI IMG/M metagenome (GOLD analysis project Ga0116110, IMG submission 89719) | Peatland microbial communities from SPRUCE experiment site at the Marcell Experimental Forest, Minnesota, USA - June2015DPH_8_40 | ecosystem: Environmental > Terrestrial > Soil > Wetlands >...
ACGGTGGTGCCAAAAACAAAGGAATCAGAAAATGCCTTCTCTACCGGATGTCAGACGTCAGATAACAAGATCAATTCTTCTGCATCTCTCGAAGAGTCGGTCATAAATGTCGGAGTAGTACTATTTGGCCCGGTAAAACTCGGGACCGGAGGTGAACGCTATGGCCGGCATCGTGCAAATCGAACGGGTGGTATTAAAAGAGCTGGAAGAACGGGCTGACAGATTTCAGAGCATTTTTGCGAACTCCACTCTTGGGATTTTTCAGTCATCACTGGAAGGGACCTTTCTTTTGGTTAACCATGCATTCGCAACGATGCTTGGCTATGATGACGCTGAGGACGTCACGAGGTCGATTCAGGATATCGAAAGCCAGTTTTATCATCACCCCGACCGCAGATCTGAAATACTTGCCGCCATAGAGGGAAAGGCCGGTCTGACGAGGTTCGAAACCGAGCTTCGCCGCAAGGACGGTGGCCTTATCATGTGCTCGCTGAGCATTCGGGCAGTCGCCGACATCCATGGACATGTGACTCATCTCGACGGCTTTATCGAAGATGTCACCCAGGCCAGGATGAGGGAAAAAAATCGCCGGGTACGTTCCGATGAACTGGCAAGGCAGAACCAGCGCCTCCGCGCTCTTCTCAAAGACCGGTTCCGTTTCGGAAAGATAGTCGGAAAGAGCAAGTCGATGCAGGAGGTTTATGAATACATACTGCGGGCATCGGCTTCCGAGGCCCCGGTGATACTGTATGGTGAGTCGGGTACCGGTAAGGAGCTGGTTGCCCAGGCGATTCACGAACACAGCAGACAGGCAGGCAAAGAATTTGTCCCGGTTAATTGCGGGGCGATTCCGGAAAACCTGCTCGAAAGCGAGTTTTTTGGGCACAGGAGAGGCGCGTTTACGGGTGCGGCAACGGATTCTCAGGGCTTTCTGGATAGGGCGCATGGAGGCACCTTGTTTTTGGACGAGGTCGGAGAATTGCGCCTTGATATGCAGGTAAAGCTGCTAAGAGCACTTGACGGCGGGACTTACTTTCCGGTAGGCGACAACAGAACCCGGAAGTCTGACTTTCGCCTGATCTCTGCAACCAACCGCAATCTTCGCGAAATGGTCAACAGCGGCAGGATGAGGGAAGATTTCTTTTTTCGAATCGATATCATAGCTGTCGATATCCCTCCACTGAGGGAGCGACGCGAAGATATCCCGCTTCTTATTGAAAATTATGTTCGGGAGTACACCGGCAACGATGACTCCTCCATTCTTCCCGGTTGGGTTTTGGAATCACTCTATAAATACGATTACCCCGGTAACGTACGCGAACTTCAGAATATCCTCCAGCGCTACCTGGCGATCAAGAAGTTCAATCTTAAAGGCAACGACCAATCAAAACCGGATGAACCCGAACAGAATCTGGGCCTTGCTGAAATGCTCAAGGCCCATGAAAAGGAAATCCTGGAAAAATGCCTTGTGCGGAACCGGTGGCACAGAGGACGCACTGCTGCGTCTCTGCGAATTAACCGCAAGAGTCTCTATGCCAAAATGAAAGAATATGGGTTGGAGCTGTCCCAAACAGGGCGGACTGGAAAAGAGTGATTTGTTACGTACAGCTCTGCTGAACATTGACTGCACAATAGCACCGATCAACCTTTCCATGTCCACCACATTTGTGAACCTTGATGGGCTGCCCATCCGGATCGCACGCATCCGATCCATCTAACCGTCTTCTGTTATAATCTCACACACGTCCACGCCAACGTAAATTCAAAGCTGCATCTCTTCTTGCAGACTCACTGGGCCAGACATCTTCCCGCCGCTGAAATGATGCTTCCTGCCTACATATATGAATACATGTGATAATCCAAGCCAGCATGTACTTTCAAAACGACTGATCAAAATTCAGATCGCCAACGACATCATTCAGCAAAAGGGGAGGTAGAGCCATGCTTATTCAAGATCCACGAGTAAAAGCGAAGTATCCGGAATGTGGAAGTGAGAATGTCCAATCCAAGCTGCCCTTCACCAGCTTTGTCGCATGGGCAGGCAAATTGCTCGGAGTTCCGACGGTCAAGATTTGGGAAAAGCGATGTGAAGAGTGTGGTAAGGAGTTGCAGGTATTTTACGCCTGATCATATCGCCTGGCGGGGCAAGAGTGGAGGCAGGAAATGTCATCGGTACTTATCTTAGAAAATAACGACTTCTTCAGACGTTCATTCAAAGAAATCCTTAAGATGTACATCCCGTCGCTATCAGTCGATGAATCCGTTGACGGGTTGGACGCTTTAACGAAAATCAATCAGTCTTCGCCGGACGTCGTTTTCATGGACATCCGGCTGCCTGGGAAAAATGGTCTCGAACTGACACGCGAGATCAAAGGCCACGATCCGAACTTAGTCATTAGCGTCTTCACCAGCTACGACCTTCCCGAATACCGAAAAATTGCAGAAAAATACGGGGCGGACCACTTCCTTCTAAAGGACGCTCTTACCGGCGCCGAAATAGCTGGAATGGTGAAAGCCGTCATTGAAAAGAGAAAAGAAAGCGATCGAAGACCGAATCCAAAAAGGAGGAATCATCATAAGGAGAGCTTTGCCTGCCTGAATCATGGTCTCCTCATGAATCGCTGCGGCAAGCAAGCTATAGCTGGATTAATACGCAAGACATCGTGATCTACCGGACATCGGTTTTTTTAATAAGACTCAACTTGCCGGTCTTGACGCCAAATACGTTACACAGCTTGACGGATGGGAGCAGAAAATCAATAGATTCCCGATGCTGATCCGGCATTTTGTCGCTGTACTCCACAAAGTAGCGTTTCTCGCCAACCTCCAGACGAAACCGGTCGCCGAATGTGAAGCCCTTCGCCAGGTCAGGTGAGAGGGCGATCAGATGATAGTGATCGCGGCGAGTGATCCTGCGCCCGGATGCGGTTATGTCGGGGTTAATTTTTTTTGTGCATCGGGGGACTGCTGCATAGGCTGTAACCTTTACCAGCAATGACGAGTTGATATCCCGTGGAAACACCGGACAGGGCACAATCTCCACCGGCAGGTAGATTTCGACCGGTTTGGGCCGTGTAGGGATCAACGAATTGGCTGTAGCCCTTACCATGAGAACTGGAAGCGTGGCGACCAGGCAGATGGCAAAGGTTGCCCGGCTTTTGAGGAAATCTCTCATAGGAAGCAAGTTAAGTCCGAAGACCAGGGTTTCATACGAGGGCAATCATGTATTTGGGTATTCAGGAGACAGTACACTGATGGTTGCTATCCTGTTGACCAAAAAAGCGGGAACGATCCTGGTTTCGTTTACTGCAAAGGTTTGAAGCCATGCACAATAACTGAGATTTTCTACATTGGCGGCCTGATCAGTTTTATCGGTTTGGCTACCATGCTCCTAACCGGAACGACCAGCATTAGCGCTATATGGGAACTTCTCAAGCGGTGCCCTTGGTGTATGTGACCCACAAACGTGATCTTCATCTGTTAACTCTGGAAAAACCTGCTTCAATGCCGCCGCCAAGGAATTGTTCCGACATGATCTTCACACCGGTTTCTTCAGACTGGCGGGCATATCGCTTTCTGAAAACACGACTACTTTGATCTGTCAGGTTATTGTGAAAAGGTCGCACAAGGATTATCTGGATTCGCACACGGGTACATTCCTTGCTTGTTATCCCTCCACATAAGATAATTGAACGGACCCGTCGGGCGGTCTCATGATATTGCCACTGGCCGCACTCCTGAAATTGAGACACTTTATCCTTTCCGAAGGAGGATAATCTTGGATATCCCAAATCTCGGAACTGATCGAAAAAGAGACCTTTTTGAGGTCCTTGTCTTCCTTTTTTTTATGGTGCCTTCGATGATAGTCTCCTTTTTTACTTTAGAAGGCGGAAACCCACACTTTCCGATTTTGTCATGCTCACTCATTTTCAATGACCTTGCATATATAAGCCTGATCGCCTTCTTTCTTTGGCAAAACGGCGAACCCTTCACAAACATAGGGTGGAAATTCGATGGAATGAAAAAAGAAGCCGCCCTGGGCGTTGGGTTATTCCTGCCCTTGATGGTTTGCGTGTCGTTGATCGAAAAAGGTTTTCAACACCTTGGATTGTCGTCCCATATGAACCGTCTGCCTAAATTTCTGGCCTTCAATGGTCCTGAGGAAATCTTGCTGGTATGCGTCCTGATAATAGTAGTTGCGATAGCAGAGGAGACTATTTTTCGGGGCTACCTTATGCTTCGCTTCAGCCGTATCACAGGCAGCCTCTCAGCTTCAGTCATAATCTCATCGGTTTTATTTTCCCTGGGACATGGCTATGAGGGACTCCCTACTATGGTAACCATTTGCATCTCAGGCATAATTGTGGCCCTGATTTATGTCTGGAGAAAAAGTTTGGTCGCGCCCATTGTGATCCATCTACTCATCGATTTATACCCGCTCGTTTTGATGCCCTTGGCCGGAGTCCGATGAGACTCAAATGTCTATCATGAATTACCTCATCTAAAGGAGAAGGCTTTTGCCTCAGCCACTCTGATCTCCGCCACAAACGGGACCTCTGGAATGATCTGCTCGAATGCTGCCTCCATTGACCTCTTCACTATCGCCAGCACCTGATCCTCTATGCCATCTCCGGCCTCGCTGGCTATCTCGTCGTGTTGGGTATGGACAATGAGGGCGTCTGTCCCCTCCAGCCTGCAAGAAATGAGGTACAGGGCCAGTTTGAAACCATCCGCTCCATTTGTCTGAACCGGAAGATTGAATAGAGAGCGGTCGCTCGAATCGTCGGGATGTGAATGAATCCTGCCGATCTTAGGGACCGCCCAGATGGACTTTGGGTCACATATGATTCGAGAATGAGAATATTTTAGACGACACCCTTCCGATCGAGAAGGAGGAGAGATAACTTGAAATATAGGGTTGGCACAGAGTCACCTCTGCCTATTTCTCAAGTACTGAAAATTTTGACTGTATGAAATTCCCTACACTACTGCCGGTGAAAGCCTGCGATCCACTCCGGTTCTGTCGGCATGGATCAAAGACCGAGACCATTTTAAAACCTGGCATCTTAGTTGCTTTTAATATGTCTCATGTTCTCTAGGGTGTGCCTGCTAAATCGATCCTCGGACAGTTCCTGAATTTAATGGAATCGGAGGTGGGTACGTCGGTCAGTATCTCTTGCGTTCAGATTGGATTTCCAAGTGCTCCAACGTACTTTGATCCAATCGCAGCGGACTGCCGCCTTCCCCAGCTTGTTCACCCGGGATTGCGGTTCACAATGAAAGGATGAAAAGCCATAGCAAGAATTCTAATAGTTGATGATGACGAAGATTTTCTGCGCCTGGTGGGTGAATATCTGGAACTAGTTGGCTTCGAACCTGATGTGGTCGTAAGTGCGAAACAAGCGCGCAATAATCTAAAATGTTCCCGGTATGACGTGGTCGTTTCGGATTTCAATATGCCTGGAGAAACCGGCTTTGATCTCTTCCGCTACGTTTCATCCATGCATCCGGAAACTCCTTTTGTCCTGGTCACCGGATGCGATGAACTGCAGCTAAAACGGGAATCCATGAGGATGGGAGTTCACGCATTCATTTCAAAGCCTTTTTATATGGATGAACTCCGACAGACTATAGTCAATCTGATGGACTGCAACAAGCAAGCGGGAATCCCATGTTTGGACAGGCTTGAATTCCTGAAGCCGACTCTGAAAATCGCATTTTGCGGTGACAACTAGCAAGAACTTCAGATTCTGCAAAGGACGCTGGAAGGTGCCGGGTATCGGGCCACAATATGCGCCAGTGCATTCAGTGGAAAAGATTTGCTTTATGCACTTCGCTCAAGCGAAGGAGAACTGCCCGATCTGATACTGTTGGACATGCTGGTATTTTTTGTAGACGGTCTGGAAACTCTGGAAATAATCAGACGTGATGCCAACTTTCAGAACATGCCAGTATTGCTTATGACAGGGTCGCCGGAGTATGCGGAAGCGGTGTTGAAGAAATACCCTCATTTGGCCATTGACGGGAGCCTCATTAAGCCTATAACCGTCGATAGTCTTGACACTCTTTTAAGCCACTACCGTCAATGCTGTTGAAGATAGCAGCTGGGCAAATAAACCGGAATAATGCTCCTCAATGTCCGGGAGCTGTGTGGAGGTCCTTCCAGTTCAATTCGGCAAAATGCACAGCAGAATAAGGAGACACTTTCTTATTGGGTCAGCGCTTACAAACAGTGTCTTTCGACTTACCATTCCCTGCGCAAGGCCAACGGTGGCCGAAGTAGCATCCCCAATGATCGTTATGTCGAGCCAATTGCACAACTCGACAAGCATTTCTTTCAATCCTGGTTTCACCTCTTTTACCGGAACGTGGTATCGGCAATTTGGCACCCGAACGAAGTGGTATTCACAATGATAAACTCCATGCGCTCAGCAACGATGTTATACCAATTTGCGTTCAAGGTGGTGCCAATGAATGACAAAGAAAGTGCGAGTTGCCCCCAACTTAGCCATTGCAGGGCCATTTAGGAGCGGCGCTGTGGTGGCGCCCAGCGGGGAACGCTGCGCCGATCTCCACGCCCCGCGGGGTGCCGCGCTCTGCCTCACGCGCTTGGGCGTGTGGCAGAAATCCCGGGGGCGCGGGGGAAAGTCCCCCGCTCTTTTAGTTAGTTCAATCTTGAACGTAACTCGGTATTACTTCGCCAAAGGTGTGGGGGCGGGAGCCCCACGCCCCCCCACCACTGCCGATGTCCGTGGTTTAGGCCGTCAATTAATTATTGGCAGCCAGGCAAAATTTTTATTGACAAACCTAGACGACCGGTCTATTATACAACCTGGTTTGGCTGATCACCATCTTTTTTTGGGCTTTTAATTGAGAGGAGAGTTGAGTATGTCTGCAAAAGAAACAATGGTTGAAGTTATCGGGTCTCATAACTTGGTGCATATTGCCACCGTCGATTCAGCCGGGATGCCTTGTGTAAGGGGTGTTGACTATGCGGCAGCCGACAAGGAAAATATTCTCTATTTTGTAACGAGAAAAGATTCTCAAAAAATTGGGCAGATCGCAGCTAACAGCAATATCGCTTTTGCCATTGATGAAGACTGCCCCGAATGGAAAGACCTGGCGAAGCTGAAATATATTAAGGGAACCGGAACCGCGACCCTGGTAAAAGATCCTGTCGAAGCACAAACGGCCTTCGGATTGTTAATGAAGAAATTTCCTTTTCTTTCAGACCTTCCAGGCGACCCTTCCAATTTTGCGGTTGTCAAGGTTGAGTTAAAAAAAGTCTTGGTTTCCGATAACACCATTTCCTTTGGACATACTGAAGAAGTTAATTTTTAGTTTTTATGAAGCAGGATACAAAGCATAAAATTATTGAGGCCGGTGCCCGGATCATCCACCTCAAGGGATATCACCATACGGGTATTCAGGAAGTGCTCGAGGCCGCCGGCGTGCCCAAAGGATCTTTTTATTTCTACTTTAAAAGCAAAGAAGACTTTGGCCTGCAAGCTATCGATTTTTTTAATAGCATGTATCTAGGAATGCTAGATCCTATTGCTAAAGATAAAGCTCTACCGCCCCTAAAGCGGATTGAAAAGATATTTGATTATTTTATCGATCTTTTTCCGGGATTGAATTACACCTGCGGCTGTCCGATTGGTAATCTTTCCCAGGAAATGGGAGATTTAAGTCAAGCTTTTAGCAGTAAGCTGGCGGCATCTGTGGAGGACATGGCCCAAACCTATAAGCACCTATTGGATGAGGCAAAAGAAGCAAATGAGATTTCTCAGGGGCTGAACACCCAAGAGACGGCTGAATTCATTGTTTCATCATGGCATGGCTCTTTGATGAAGATGAAAATTAGCAAAAGTGTTGCGCCCTTAAAACTTCATAAACAATTTATCCTTGATATATTGAAAAGTTAAGTTTTAGGTAATTTATTTAGCTGTTTATACTGGACCGGTCTATTTAAATTGGCCCGCCAAGCGAAACCGAGCGGAGAATAGTCATTGAGCAAGTCAACATTTACCTCTTCCTTCTTCAGATGATCGGGGCAATGTTTGCGGTTATCCGCTCCATCGGAAGCGGATAACCGCCATTCTGCAAAAGCCGTTTAACTCGCCAACATAAGCTTCAATAGTTCGAGAAGCCCTTACATCTTCCTCCTGCCATCCGCCGCGGGGCCAAGGTGCGGCTGGTTGACGGCCAGATCGGACGCATACAGGAGGTCCTCCCCGACGAACAGTGAGGGCCTCCCGCTTGAACATCAACCCTTAACAATCCGGCGATTTCAACGAACTCTCATGCCTCACTGACCATCTCAAACAGCGTTACTTCCATCGGTTTTGCCAGAAGATCGCCGATTTTCGGTCTGATCGCCTTCATGTGCGGCATGCCACGGTGCTTATCCAGATCTTCCATGCTCTTCCAGTTTTCGTAAAACATAAACTGTGTCTTATCACCGGTCGCCTGGTGGAGGTTATAGTTTATGCAACCGGGTTCCGACCGGGTGGGGTTGACCAGGGACAAAAGTTCCTGCTTGAGGGTCTCCTCCATCCCCTCCTTTGCCTTCACCAGCGCAAGTATCGTAATCCTTTTATTCATTGATTCCTCCTTATTTTTGAGCAAGAGCGCTCGGTTGATTTGCCCTCGCCGCCGCTGATTCCCACAAAACTGAATCAGGGCTGCGGCAGGACTTTTCCCTCTCCGAAGGCGGGAAAAACTCGCCTCAGTTCACCTCGCAGTATCACTGCATTCGAATAACGCAGATTCGGATCTTTTTGCAAGCATTTGAGAATGATGGATTCCAGTTGCAGTGGCAGTTCCGGTTCCAGGTTCCGCGGAGACTCAGGATTGCACTCAAGAATAAGATCCATGAGGATCTTTTGGTTGTCATCATAGAAAGGAAGCGATCCCGTCGAAAGGAGATAAAGCATTACACCCAGGGACCATACATCACTGGCCAGGCGGCTCTCTCCCATGATCTGTTCCGGCGCCATGAAGGGACGCGTGCCGATGGATGTACCGCTTGTACTCTCACGAGAGAGATCTTTACCGGCGCCGAAATCCAGGAGTTTGGAAACTCCCGCGGGTGTAATAATAATGTTTTCCGGCTTGATGTCTCTATGCATGATGTTCAGTTCGTGAGCGTGAGCGACTACCTCCAGCAGTTCTAAAAAGACTTTTTCTTTTCTTACCCCTTCCATCCCTTGATTCAGAAGGTCCTGCAGGGTGGGGCCTTCTATGTACTCTTGAATGATGATTACTTTCCCTTCCTCCTTAACGACCTCTTTCAGTTGCACCGAGTTGGGATGGCCCGCCATCCGCCTCAGGATAGCCGCCACTCGTAAGAATGTGGTGTTCATTTGAGGGAAATGAGGCACCTTTGCGACTGACAGCGTATCTCCACTCTCTTCCTGCACGAGCCAAATCTCTGCCTGACTCCCGAAACCCAGTCTGCGTATCTTCTTCCATTTATTGGCTATGAGAAGAGTAAGTTCCGGCGGCGTTGTCTTTTGGGAACCGGCAGACGTGAAGAGATTCCGGAAGAAGTAATACATACGGTAAAAGGATGAAGTTTTACGCGGCTTGGACATACTTGTTTCCCGGCGTCGAGTAAACTCTTCACTCAACGCAGACTGCCCCCATTCGAGCAATACTTCAAGGCGAGGAGGAAAAGCTGTCGAATCCAACGGCAGTATCCAATATTCATCCGCACCGGCACGGAGGTATTCTCTTGCTTTTGTGGCCTGATCCGGAGAAACGAGGACTAAGAGGGGTATGGATCGGCCAAGCAGGCGTCTAACGAGATGGACGTCCTGATCCGGTCTTTTCTGATGCTCTCGCACGCGAAGGATCACCAGAAGAAGGTCTCCCTGCTTGAAGTATCGTTCGGCATCTCCTATTGACGGAACCGCTATGGATCCGGTTCCGAGATCAAAATGGGAAAGCAAATCCTCAGAATGCCGAATTTCTTCAGGAGTCAGGTTGACGAGCAGTACACTCTCATCGGGCACGGATTGAATCTTTCAAGTTGGCATCCGGCAAAAGCCGCCGGCAGCGAGCAGCCCGGATCATGCAACGGCTGCCAATACGTCCAATGCTTTTTCTTATTTGTGTGATTCAGGAATTAATCCTTGGATCTATTAGTTCGTTTCAATTCCTCAATTCCTCAATTCCTGAATTCTTTAATGCGTATTCAGCGCTTTATTGAGGTCTTGCAGCAGGTTCGTCATGACGGCGTCCCTTCGCAATCCGGCGGATCTCACCGAACTCTTATGCCTCACTGATCATTTCAAACAGCGTGACTTCTGTGGGTTTTGCCAGAAGACTACCGACTCTCTGTCTGTACGCCTTCATGTGGGGCCTTTCACGGTGTTTCTCCAAATCTTCCATGCTCTTCCAGTTCTCGAAAAACATGAACTGTGACTTCTCACCGGTCGCCTGGTAGAGGTCGTAGTTTATGCAACCAGGTTCCGACCTCGTAGGGCTGACCACGGACAAGAGTTCCTGCCTGACTGTTTCCTCCATCCCTTCCTTTGCCTTCACCAGGGCCAGCACAGTGATCCGATTATTCTTCATTGATTCCCCCTGATCGTGGAAATGTGAAAACTCCCCCATAGTCGATCAAACTATCATGGAATATATGATCGGGATACCAAAACCTGACGGACTGGTGTTGCGTCCCATAAATTCGAATACGCTTGATCGACGGATTCGTCACCCCCGGCGAAGTGTACAGGCCGGGGTCCAGTGTCTTTTGGCCCAGAACCGTAAAACCCTCACTGGATTCCGGCTTCCGCTGGAATGACGGGATTGTTCCCGGCGCCAGCTCATCCTTATTTAAGCGCTTATGGGGCACGGCTCCCCACGCTTTTAGAAAGCTTCTTCTACTCACCATTCACTGTTCACTCATCGCGGAGCGATGCATCAGTCGCCAATCACCTGTCCGAGCGGAATCCAGTCTTTGCCGTCGAACTTAATCAAATACAACTGCTTGATCGGTTGATAGTCGTTCGCACTAGTCGTGATTCTGATTCCGGGACGGAGCATCCCAAGCTCCAGATCGAGGCTGGCAGCTTGTTTCATCACGTTCGCACGGGTCAGATCGTCCCCGCATTTCTTCAGCACCTCGACCAGCACCTGCGCGCGTTCGTAGCCGGCCACGTTGAGTTGATCTCGAAGACTTGCCTGCGGGTTGTATTTACTCAT
>Ga0116110_1001788_pt1 | contig 11192 bp, 7 predicted proteins | sample June2015DPH_8_50_FD_89719 | JGI IMG/M metagenome (GOLD analysis project Ga0116110, IMG submission 89719) | Peatland microbial communities from SPRUCE experiment site at the Marcell Experimental Forest, Minnesota, USA - June2015DPH_8_40 | ecosystem: Environmental > Terrestrial > Soil > Wetlands >...
AGGAGGTGCGAACGTGGCTCATCTTCTACGCAAGCTCTGGTCGCACGAGGAGGGCCAAGACATCGCTGAGTACGCGGTGATGCTGGCCGTCATTCTGGTATTGGTGGTCGGGACGATTCGCCTTATCGGAAGCAACGCGAACAACGTATTTTCGGCCGCAGCCAGTTCAATTCAATGACCTCACCCGAAGCAAGGACTCGGGAGTATTACGTCATCTTGCTGACACGGTCGATCCAGCGGTTGCCTGAGGGGAAACGCACATCTGCAACCAGATTGAAGCCCAATTGGTCGAGAAAGAACCTTTTGCTGCGCCTTCACCTCCATCAGGTCGGCCAGAGGATTCTCACCTCCGAGTTACTGAGCATGCCCAGCACACAACGAAGTCTCTGGCGCGGCGGACGCTGCCGCGTGTCTTGACACAAGCGTCGGAAGCGTCGGAACTGCCCTCTTGAAGAACGGATGGTGCCGGAGGTAGGATGATGCAGCTGATTACGAGAACTCTCACATTGATGAGCATCAATAATAGCCTTTCGACCAAAGCCCTCCTGGCAAGGCTTTTTCAGGCAGAAATCGATTGAATTCCCATAGCTCTCACCGCATCCGCCGCAAACGCTAGCGGCTCACTTCAAACGACCCTATCGAAACTGCCCCGACCACGATATGAGTGCACCCCCGCACACTTCTGCTCTCGCGGCAGTCCCGACAGGGATCTATCGTTTCTGGATAGCTTCCGGTTGGCAGAACTTCCGCCCAAATTGGGCGCAAAACGCAGCTACTCCCACTTTTCCCCGCCTTCACGAACCATAATGTAGCGATCGATGGGGAGATCCGTAAACCGCTGCTTCAGCCCACTGGGCTGGGGCCAAATGATTTCGAGCCAGTCGATTTTCACATGCTGTCCGATGCCCAGCACCAGCCGCGGATCGTGCGAAGAGAGATAGCTGCCCCCGCCCACCTTCATGCGGCTCCTCTTAAGATCGCCCGCCTGGTAACTGATCCGGGCCCCGACGGCATCGATATTTGCCTTCTTGCCAACCAGTTTCAAGCCCAGCCAATGGTTTTGGCTGCCAATCGTATTCCGCAAAAGCACCGGCGCTTCATTGTTGGTGGAGACCAGAACGTCCACCGCTCCGTCGTTATTGAAGTCTCCTATGGCCAAGCCGCGCGCCGACATCGGTTTGGCGAACGCCGGACCGCTCTCCGCGCTCACGTTCTTCAATCCATTCCCGGAGTTATGGAATAGCAGCAGCGGTTCGCGGTACTTCACATTTTCGTAGATGTTCTCGATCAGATCGTCGGGATGCCCATTGGCGATCATCAAATCAAGATTGCCGTCGTTATCGTAATCGAAGAATTTCAAACCCCAGCCGCTCATAAGCTTCGAAGCGCTCGCTATGCCGTTGGGCGCGGCAATATCGTCGAAGGTTTCGTCGTGATTGTTCTGGTACAACGAATAGGCTTCATGGTCGATGTTGGCGACAAAGAGGTCCATCCATCCATCCTGGTTGAAATCTGCCGAATCCACCCCCATTCCGGAGCGCGGACGCCCCGCATCGCTGTATGCCGTTCCCGCTTGCTGGCCGATTTCTTCGAACGTTCCCTGCCCCCGATTTACGAACAGGAAGTTGGCTACTGTATCGTTTGAAACGAATAAATCCATGCGGCCGTCATTGTTGATATCCGTGGCTACCACTCCCCAACCCTTGCCCAAATACTTTCCAATGCCCGATGACTTTGAGACGTCAGTAAACGTTCCATCGCCGTTGTTATGGAAGAGCCAACTGGACATTGGTTTGTAAAGGTGAGGAATGCAGTATCCCAGCTTATTGTCGGCAGTGCAGGGCAGGTTCTTGGATTTGTCGAAATCCACAAAGCGGCAGACAAACAAATCCAATCGCCCGTCATTGTCGTAATCGAACCAGACTGCACTGGAAGACCATCCCGGCGCCGCGAGGCCAGCCTTCTCGGTCACGTCGGTGAAAGTGCCATCTCCATTGTTGTGATACAGAATGCTCCTGCCATACTGAGCAACATAGATATCGGGAAACCCGTCCGCGTCGTAGTCGCCAACGGCTACACCTTGGCCATATCCGCCCGCGGCCACGCCCGCTTTCTCGGTCACATCGGTGAAAGTCCCGTCGCGATTGTTCCGGTAAAGCGCGTTGCGCAGCGGTGGACTGGGATCGTAGAAATCGCACTTGCCGCTATTGACCAGAAAGATGTCCATCCAGCCATCGTTGTCATAGTCGAGGAAGGCGCATCCAGCGCCGGTCGTTTCAGGTAGGTATTTTTGTGGAGAGTGGCCGGCCGTGTGTTTCCAGGTAATGCCACTCGTTATTGGAAAGACTTCTTCAAAGGGGTAGACTGGTTGCATAACGGCTCGGGCAAAACGCGGAAGCGCCGAGAACGCAAAGGTACCGGTTATTCCCCGGAGGAAATCACGGCGGCCGGTAGGCCCCGGCCCTAGGCTATATCCCAAGGCCGGTGCTTTCACTTCCCCTCTGGCGACGGTCAGTCAGTAGTCTCTTTAAGCTGGAGGCGGTCATCTTCTTATTTGTTTTCCTGCGGCTGGTTCGTCGAAGGTGCCGCCTCCGCGGGTCCGGCTTCATTCCCGATGATGCGCCGGTGGATGGCGAACTCTTTTTCGCCGTCCTGTTTGCGTCCTGCGCGGGTGTATGCCATCGCAAGATTGTAATGGGCGTCTGGATTCCTCGGCTCCAGCCTGACCGCTGTTTCCAAGGGCACAATCGCTTCGGCATATTGCTTTTCTGAAATCAGGGATGCTCCCAGCCCGAGGAAAGCTTCTCCAAATTGCGGATCAAGCTTTGCAGCGCGCGAAAAGCGCTTCACCGCTTCGTCCCAGACCTGGTTCTGCCGCGCCAACTCGCCGAGCACATACTCTGCGCCAGCGTTCTTGGGATCGATCTGCAACTCCTGCTCGAACTCCTGTTTGGCCTCACTCGCTACATCAGGGCCAGGGTTCGGCTTGGAGAGCAACGCGCGCCCCAGCCGGAAATGAATACCTGGCAAACTCGGGTCCTTCTTCAGGATGGCGCGATATTCTTTCTCCGCAACTTCCCACTTCCCTTGCGTTTCGAAAGACTCGGCCAACAGTTCGTGCGCCTGATAAGACGAGGGCGCATTGCGCGCCAATTCCTGTGAAGCGGAGGTGGAAAGATCGGAATACGCGTGGATAGCCACATAGAGCGCATCCGGATCCTGAGGAAATTCCCGAGTGAGAAGATGAAGGAATTCCAAGGTAGCATCGGTCTGATGGAGTGTCATGGCGCAGCGCACTCCGTCCAGTCCAATTTTACGCCTCAGTTCTTTGTCTTTGACTGGTCCAATGCTTTTTCTTAGGGAAGGGAGAGCCTCGCTACAATGACCGCTTTCGGCCAAGGCCATAGCATTTCGCGCAATCGAAGAAGCGTCGGCCGGAGCGTTGCTCACGGATTGGGCGACACTGCTCCCGCCCGCCGACACTACCGAGAGCATTACGCAGACCAGACATTGAAGCCGGAACATATAGACGCGATCATAAATGAAAATGGCAGGCCACCAAAACGGCGCCTGCCATAATTGGGGGGAACGTTCACCAGTACAACTTCAAAGCGAACTGCATCTCTCTAGCATCTTGGGTCGAGCTACTGACCCCGAAAGTTCCCGTGCAGCAACTATCGTTCGGCACCGCGAAGTTCGGATGGTTAAACGCATTCAGGAAATCGGCCCGGAACTGGACCCTCATGCTTTCCGAAATCGGAAAGTTCTTTTGCAGGCTAATGTCAGCATCGGCATATCCAGGTCCAATGACCGGACCCTGAGCCGGACAGTTTCCAAATGTGCCCGTCGCAGCGTTTGCGAATGAGCCCTGACCAAACCACTGTATGCCCTGGGCGCTAACTGTCTTCGGATAGGTGACCGGGCCAATGCAGTCGGGACGATTTTCCGGACTCCCGGTTCCGGAGTTACCTGCTCCATAGAGAGAAAGCGGAAACCCGCTATGCCAGGAAATAATCGGGTTGATTGACCAGTTGCCGACCACGGCATTCACCGCCGTCGGCATGTCACGTCCAAATTGTTTGCCACGACCGACAGGCAGCTCATACACAGCATACGCGCTGAGCACATTCGTGGAATCCCAGTAGCATCGCGCGTAGTCGCCATTGGGGTTATAGAGGTTTTGCCAATAGTTTCCGGAGGGACCAGCCTGCGTGGTGGCGCCCCACGTACCGTAGTATCCGTCATCGTTGGTCATGCACTTCTCGAAACTGTAAGAAACCTGAGCTTCCAAGCCATGGCTAAAGCGCTTCTGCAATACAGCTTGCAATGCGTTATAGTTCATGTTGCCAACAGAGGCGGTGTTCTTCACATTGCCGAAACCGTTGGGCCCATAGGTCAACGCAGTTGTGGTAGCCCCATTTATCACGGTCCCTACTGGATTTTGACCGCCGATCAGAGGATAAGTGACCGAACCATTGGCTTGCAGGTCTCCTTGGGACAGCCATTCGGGAACCATGAGGTGAGTGGTGCGCTGACCAACGTAGCCGAGTTGAAAAGTGAGGTTGTTAGCAAGCTGTTGCTGGATCGAAAGGTTCCACTGGTCCGCGACTGCCGGCTGAACCGTCGAACCCCAAGTGAGCATGGTGGCGCCAATGAAGGGATCTCCGGTCGGCGGCGCAGCGGCGCTAAACGCCGACGCCGTGTTGTATGCGGCACCGGTGGCGACGTTTTGCGCCTCGACCTGTGGTGGAGTGAAAGGCGGATTCTGGGTAAGGCGCAAGTTGGTTCCTGTGCCCTCGAGATATGAGGAGATAGTAAATGCACCCCTCACTACCGTCTTGCCTTCCCAGAGCGCTGGACTCCACGCGAAGCCAATGCGAGGCTGAAAATCCGGCAGACCGTAGTCGGAATTGTAAAGCCCACGGCTGAATCCGTTGCTTCCCACTGCGCCCGTGGGCACTGGTGTATTGCCCACAAACTCCAAAGCGCCGGTTTGGATATTCACTGCAGCCTGCCGATTGTTAAGTTCGGTCCAGGGTGTGCGGGCTTCATAGCGCAGGCCCAAGTTCAGGGTTAATCTGTCTGTGATCCGCCAGTCGTCCTGGGCAAAGCCAGCGAACAGCCAGTCTCGTTGACGCCACCCGCCGGAGCTTGTGCCACGGCCCACATCTTCCGGCAGTCCCAGCGCCCAGTCTGCAGATGGATCGCCGCCAGTTCCGTTCCCTGAATAGTTTCCCCCGGGACCAAGCCCAAAGAGTTCGACTCCCAGTTCTCCGCCGTTGCCGGTATAAAACACGTTAATGTTATACCGGTTCAGCTGAAAGCCAGTCTTGATCACATGGCGCCCGTGAGTGTAGATCAGAACATCATCGAACTGCGTTACGGTGGAGGAGAACTTTTCAACAACCCCGGCGGCGCCCAAGTTGTTAAGAGTGCCGGTGCTGATATTGGTGACCGAGCCTCCTGAAAAACCCAACTCAGGCAGCCCGTTGATTCCAGTGGGATTGCCGTCAGCGATGCCGATTTTGTTTCCTAATGCCCCCACTGAGGGATCAAAGGTGGTGATGCCATGAGGCAGCTTCACATAGTTTTTCCCGAAACGTGCTTCGTTCATCAGACTAGAAGAAAAAGTATGGGTCCAGTTGAGTGCTCCGTTCTGCAGGTAGGCTTCGTTCACTGTGTTGCCTAACAAAGCTACGGAGTTGGTGGCCGGATCGTATTGGTCACCCTTCGAGTATCGGGCGAACAGGTGGTCCTTGTCCGAGAAGTTGTAGTCGACCTTGATGTCTCCCTGATCCGAATTGTATTGGTTCCCGGTGGTGTTAATCGCCTGCCCAAAACCATTGGAGAGTGTCAGTACGGACTTTGGATACAAAGGATTTGTGACTAGGGCGGTGAATACCGGATCCAGGTTCGCCGCGGGAATTATGTTGCCCGTGAATTGTGGCCGAGCAGCGGGAGCCAAAATCGAGCATGGTGTACCCGATGTTCCTCCAGTGCCGGCCGCACACGGGTTGTATAGCTGGGTGCTCAAAGCGCTGAAGTTGCCGCCGATTTCGTTAGACGTGAGAACCGTAATGAAGGAGGAACTCGCCGGATAATCCAAGCGACCGCCCTGATAGTCCGCGAAGAAGAAGAGCTTGTTCTTGATGATGGGACCACCGAAGGTGCCTCCGAACATATTCCAACGCAGCTTCGGCGTCGGCAAAACCCCTCCCGGAGTACCGGCTTTCAGTCCGTTTTCCCACTTATTCGCGTTGAAAATATCGTTGCGGAAGAATTCAAACACATCCCCGTGGTATCGATTCGTCCCCGACTTGATAACGGCATTGATGATGCCGCCATTGTAGTTGCCGAACTCAGCCGGAGCGTTCTGGGTGATTAGATTGAACTCGCCGATGGCATCTGGCGAGGGCGTGAAAGCAAGAAGGTTGTCCGATGCCTGGTTGTTATCCACGCCGTCCAGCAGAAAGTTGTTGGACTGTTCGCGGTTGCCGTTGATATAAGGACGGCCTCCTTCCTCGGCAGTGTTCGACCCGAGATTCATGCTGTGCGGATCCACCGAGACGGTGCCCGGCGTCAGCAGAGTCAACTGTACGTAATTTCGTGTCGCCAATGGCAAATTGTCGTTGGTTCGGGCATCGAGGACCGTACCCACCTCGGCGTTTTCGGTCTGCAGAACCGGCGCGGAGCCTGAGACCTCGACAGTCTCGCTGATCTTACCGACTTTCATCTGCACGTTTACGCGCGCGGTCTGATTGAGCACCAGCGCGAACGGCGGCCACTCGGATGTCTGGAATCCCGGCGCCGTCACTTTAACACCGTATGTGCTAATCGGCAGGCGCAGCAAATTATAAGCGCCGCTGTCGTTGGTTTCCGCTGTCCAGACCGTTCCACGGTCTGCGTCCGTTGCCTTGACGCTGGCGCCCTTGATGGGCGCACCGCTGGGGTCCGTCACCGTACCCACGATTGCGGCGGTCACTTCCTGGCCTATGGCGGGTGTCAACAACCCGGTGATTCCGACCAGTGTCAGCAGAACCACAAACCCACACGCTAGCTTTTTCATCGCACAGCCTCCGAGAGCGCTTCCATCTAGGACGTTCCAAACCGACGCCTAATATAATCGGACTATGCTATATAGCACATAGTGGCTCATGGTCAAGAAAAAAATGCGCCGGCCTGTGGAAATCTCTGAGCCAGCCTCCAGAAACGCTCTATATCACTCCCCGGATGCGGATTATAGCCACCGTCAGGCAGAACACATATGATTCCCCGATTCACCGAATTTATTCTTTAAATGACAGTGGTACTTAATAACAATCGGCCTGACCTGGTGGCCTTTCATCAACGGTAAAACGCCGGAATCAACCCAGAGCTTTCCTATTCTGCTCTATAGCAATCAAGTCCTGGCACAACCCGCCATTGACCGACATCCGCAGGTTTTTTCTTTACAGAACTGTTGTTGTACGCTATATAGCAGAAGAGGCTTGAAAACCGAGCTCTTAGCCTCGTCGGAGCCGGGGACGCCAATGGCCAGTCACTTCGCCATGGTAGTCTGGAAAATCTATCATGTCTGGAAATCACCGCAATGGAACGCCAGCTTATAAGCGAATCCAGAAATCCGTTCGCAAACGCATCGATGCGGCTGAACTAAAACCCGGGGATGCAGTCGCCTCCGAACGCGAACTGGCCAGGACGCATAAGGTCAGCCTGATGACGGCCCGCCACGCGCTCGCGGGCCTGGAGCGCGAGGGCATCGTCGAACGACGCCGCGGAGCCGGTACGTTTGTGGCCGCACCGAAGATCCACTTCAATAAGCTGATGAGCTACACCGAACACATGGCCAGCCGCGGACTGGCGCCGCGCTCCCGCGTACTCGTGGCCAAAATTATCGAGGACGAACAGGAAGTTGCAGCGCGTCTCCGCTTGCCCGCGGCCAGCCGCATGGTAAAAATCGTGCGCCTGCGCCTGACCGGCGAGGAACCTTTTGCTCTCGAGACCTGTTATCTCCCCGCTTCTGAATTTTCCGGTCTCCTCAACGTTCCCTTGGGAAGGAGTTCCCTGTTCGCCGCCTTGCAACACGATTACGATGTGGAATTGGCATATGCCGACGAGGAAATCGACGCCACCGCCGCAGACGCTCATCTCGCGGAGATGCTGGCGCTTCCCAAAGGCTCCGCCATTCTCCGAATCCGACAGGTCATTTACTCCACCAAGGGGAAGGCGACCATTTACGGCGTTGGCTACTACCGTTCCGAACGCCACACGCTATTCATCCGGCGCTTCCGCTAACGCCGCCTTGCCGTAGTATTCTCGCGAGGAATAGATTCGCTAGTCGCTCTGATCCGCAGCCCTCGACGCCCTAGTTGTCATCTAGAACTTGAGGGGTCTTCAGCAGAGCCTCACCTTCCCGTCCCAGACCTTTTTATGTTCCAGGACGGACCACGCGCCCTTTTTCCTCAAGACACGCGGAATCCGTGATCTGACATATCACTGACAGGCCGCGCTCAGTCGTGTACAGATCGCTCTCGAATACATCTCGCCTCCTCGAAGAGCAGGTTCCCGCCAGATTTAATCACCGTCCACAACTCTTTTGCTTGAGGGGCGATGTGGGGTGCTGTCACCAGTGGTCACAACTGAGGATTGGAGGGACGTAGCTTGCGACGCCCCGCCAACAGCACAATCCAATCCTGCAACTGTCGGCAGGTTCGATGTCTTTCGCGATTTCCAAGAACTGGCACGATTTGAAGGGCAATCAAAATCAGTCGTCACGTTGTCGATCGGGTTTCTAAAAGTTGCTCAGGTGCACCGCCCGAGACTGAGCTCATCTCTGGTGTTTATCTAGGAACTTTTGTCCCAATGCCGATCCTTTCTCCTGCCGATCCTTTCTCCTGCCGATCCTTTCTCCTTGACAGAATTCCTGAATCGCAAGCAGAATATCCGCCGCTAGTGTTCCTGCTCCGGGTCGACATCCATGAGGTTGCGCTGCGCAGCCTCGCTTCGCGTATTTCACTGCGGAATTCCAACTTTCGAAAGGAGCCACCTATGTTTACACGCCACGTCTTCCATGCGCCAGCTTTGGCTTTTCTCCTCCTCGTTCTGGCTAGCGCCCTCGTGCTAACGCCGTACGCCTCTGGCAGCTCGGTCCCCCGAATCGTGGCTCCAGTGAATGAATCAGACTTGGTCCAGCTCACTGGAAATACCCACCCGCTTGCGATCTCAAGGTTTGATCAGGGGGCTGTTACCGATAGCTTGCCGATGGAGCACATGTATCTGGTGCTACGGCGTAGTCCCGAACAAGAAACAGCGCTAGAGCGCTTGAACGTTGAGCTGCATAATCCGCATTCCGCAAATTATCACAAGTGGCTTACGGCAGATGAATTAGGTCGGAAGTTCGGCCCGTCGCAGGAAGATATCGATACCGTCGTCGCCTGGCTGACTTCGCACGGATTGCGGGTCCAATCTCGTTCACAAGGCCGGATTGACGATTGATGTTTCGGGCACCGACGTGAACGGCGAACAGCACATCGCTAACCCATCGGGGCATCCGTTACAAGGAAAAGAGAAATCCCCCTTCGGTTTTACGTAATCGCGGCTTCGGCATGAAATCATGAAGTGAAGCGACGCCGTTTAATAAGACAGAGCAATACTACGAAGCTCCACCTGATTTTGCCACAATCTATAACGTTTCGCCGTTGTACAGGGCGGGCATCACCGGCAAACGCCGGCGATCCCAAAATTCCCGCAGCGCTTGCGCCCGTCGTGGTCGTTATAGCGGTGAATTTCACTATGAAAAGCGTCCCGCACTTGGCCAGCAGCCGGGTTCATATTCGTGTCTTCAAGAACAACGACGGTTTCTCCTTGACGTAGCCACCTTCCGCAAGGCATTTGGTCTCTCCTCATTCTCTGGCACTTTCACTCAAATTCATCCTGGACCGGGGTTGTGGTGATCCAGGCAAGAATGGCGACGAAGGGAAGCGGCTCTCGACGCTAAGTTTGACGCTCTGGATGCGCGCCAGGCCCCTAACGTATCCGAGATCCACAACACCATCTGGCTTTATCGCTCCGACCTCAGCAACAACGTCGCCGGGGCGGACATACCGCACTCCCATTACTGGGAGGTGATCATCTTTCATATGCGCTCCGGTCACGTCGAACAGTTCGAGGAATTTACGAAACTTTATCGCAACGCCAGCCTCACGATCGGCCAAAACGTCCCCTGGGCGACTTACGAAGGACTGGCGGGTGTGACGGATGCCTATCTTGTCTTGGTGCCGATGACGTCCCTCAAGGATGAGGACACTGCCCTGGCGCATCAGAAGGATTTCGGCGCTGCACTGGGCGCCGAAGGAAGGGACCGGATGAACAAGCTTTCCGAGGAGAGCGTGGCCAGCGTCGAGGACAACATCTGGATGGTGAATCCGGAATGGAGCTACGTTGAGAAATCCTGGATCGATGCCGATCCCCAATACTGGGCGCCTGAGCCGGCCCCAAAGCCCGCGCGGAAACCCGCCGCCGGAGCTGCGTCTGCACCAAAGGCTCCGCCCGCAAACTAAACAAGACTGATCGGAACACGAAGGGCGTCGTCATGCGAGGACGCCCTTCGTATTTTCATTCACGCAAGTGATTCGACGTCACACACCCTGAATTGATCTTGGGTTCTGAGATTGACGTAAAGATTTATGACGAATCCAAAGGTTTGCTAGCGTTTCGATGAGCGCTTTCTGCCCGGTACAGCTTCTGCCTGACCTCTTTCGTAAAATATTTCTCAAAGAGATCTTGGGCTGCGCTGGCAGCGATGGCTTTGGCACGAGCCTGGAATGCGACGGAAGCAACCAACCGACGGCAGCTTTCCACGACCGAGAGAATCGCCGCGACCTTTGGCCTCGCCTGTGGGCTGCCTGGGTGTATCCAGTTCTACCCAGAGCGACTGGGCGCATTAAATTCTCCGCCAGGTTATGGCTCAATTCAAGTTCTGGATATTCCAGCAATCGGGTAAGTTTCCTGCCGATGCATTGACTTGCCCCAAGTTGGCCCCTAATATGGTCGCGCCAAGAGACGGACCTTCCCAAGTGATCGGCCAAACTATCTCGCACTACCGCATCGTCGAGAAGCTCGGTGGTGGGGGCATGGGCGTGGTCTACAAAGCTGAGGACGTAAAGCTGCACCGCTTTGTCGCCTTAAAATTCCTC
>Ga0116110_1001791_pt1 | contig 11180 bp, 11 predicted proteins | sample June2015DPH_8_50_FD_89719 | JGI IMG/M metagenome (GOLD analysis project Ga0116110, IMG submission 89719) | Peatland microbial communities from SPRUCE experiment site at the Marcell Experimental Forest, Minnesota, USA - June2015DPH_8_40 | ecosystem: Environmental > Terrestrial > Soil > Wetlands >...
CGGTTGACCCCGTGCGCCGGCGAGCAGCCGCGGGTTACCTAAGATTATCCGCGATTGAGGCCGGGGCCAGGATGAAGAACCGTTCGACGGCGGCCCCGTCGCCGGGCGCGCAAAATCAGAAGAAGTAATCTGAATGGGCCGAGAAGCAAAGGAGTGTCTCACCGTGAAATTCCTAAAAGTCGCCGCCAAGGCTGGCGTGTGCATATTCTTCGGAGCGATGGCTACCGCGTATGCGGTGCCGCAACAGCGAGAAAAGCAGGCTGAACCTGCCAAGCAGGAGGCGAAGCCGCAGCAACCGCAGCAGCGCGCCCAGCAGCCGAAGCAGGCTCAGCCTCAGCAGCAGCAACGGGCTCAACAGCCGAAGCAGGAAGCGAAGCCTCAGCAACAGCGCGCCCAACAGCCGAAGCAGGAAGCGAACCCTGCGCAATTTGCAGCGGAAGGAGGGTCTTTCGCCGACGCCAGACGAAATCCTTGCCGAGGTTTGCCTTGCCTGCACCGGTGTTCGCCCCGGCTTCCGGGACCTGCCCTATCGCTCCGATTTCAAGGAATCGATTCGTAAAGCCTTGGAGGAAGCTCCCCTTTCAGCTGATGCTGCAACGCGCGAAAACGTGGATTCTGCCGCGGTGCTTACACTGGAAGCACAAAAACGAATCGCGGCCGCTCGCTGGAACGCGAAGGGCGACTTGGAGACACTGCTTTTCGGTTATGAGCGTGAGCCCAGGGTTGAGAAACGCCTGTTCCAGATTTACGCCAGCTACGCGGTAACCTTGCGCGATCTGCAGAGGAAGGAGGGTCTTTCGCCTACCCCAGGCGATCTTCTTAGGGATGTGCACCAGGCATGTAAGAACGTTCGCCCCTGCTTTCCTGGACTGGTTGATCGTACCGACTTTCGTAGCTTCATCCTCGCCGCTTTGGCGGAAGACTCACCGACGACCGCTCAACAGGAGCGCCGAATAATCGTAGTCCCCGAGATCGGTAGCAGCAAAGCCGACAAAGAAAGCCGTGACATGCATCAGCCGAACGCCGCAGCGCCGGGGCTCGCGAGCCAGGAACCATTGATACCTGGTGGGGATGGCCCACCAATGGACCGCTCTACGGAACAGCGGATTGAAGCTGAGGTGACTCCAAGTCGAGATGCCGGAGATCCCGCTGCGGAAGAGCCGAAAACGCCGGAGCGTTCCCGCCCGCCAAAGCCAACCTTGCCTCTGGACGTGCTTGAAGCCATCGCGGAAACTGACCGGAAGATAAGACGGCTTCTCGAAGACTGCCATGACAGCTCAGTACCCCTCATGCTCGAAAGCGATGTGGTGAAAGCGACTAACGTCATGCGACGCCATGTGTCTGAAGCATTCAAACCGCGAGCGGAATACTACGCATCGCAGTCAGGCTACTGCCGGGCGTGGCTAGATGAAGCTGCCGATGAGACCATATCAGCAATTCTTGGCTTGGTCCCCCTTATTTTCATGGGGGGGTCGCGCTACCTGGACAGCGTACCTTCAATAAGAAAGGGCCTGCGGGAGATCTTGCAGGCGCGCATCGAGGAGTGGCTGGACCGCATCAGTGACGTCGATAAGCAGAAAGCCGGGGACCCTGCCCGGTTGGCGGCAGTTTCTCTTCAGGGGATCGCTGAGGGAGCGATGGCAGATATCCGAGAACGGAAGCCTAATAGCCTCACCGTGGACGAGATGGCTGCGCGCATCGAAGAAGATCTGGCAACTCTGTACTCGGCTTTCATGGACAAACTTCTGAAAGCGGAGCCCGGAAAGGCATCGACCGTCATCGAGGAGTACATTGGCGACAGGTTTGACGTGCGTGCACGATGGTACCTGTCTGCCATCGACAAGGAAGGCCATATCGAACCCTATCTGGCCACTTTGGGCTGGGTCAGAGACAAGGATGTGGAGGCACTGATAGAGCACTTCGCCTCTTCCCTGCATCACAGAGAGCTGGTTGACGCTCGAATCGTTGGCAGAATCTCATATTGGAAGGCTGAGGCGATGCAGCGAATTCGCGAAAAAGCGCCGAACGGAGAAACGACAATCGGTCAGAAACTACCACCGCAGAGGGCCAACGGAGCAGCCATGGCAGACTCAGACTTCTGGAGAAAGCGTCATGTGGAGTTCCTCACTGACGCCATTCGATTCGCCGAACTAAGGGCCACATGGAAGGCATACTTCGGTACCTGGAGACTGTGGTGGGGCTCGACACCTGAGGGAATCCAGATTCCCCCGGAGGTTTTGAATTGCCTAAACGCGGCGGCGAGTAAAGCTCTTGCCGGGTTGCCCAGCTCGAACGACAGCGTCAGCCAAGAGCCGTGGTGGTTGTGGCTGGCGTTCATGCAGAAGCGCAAATGGGGTGGCTTCAGCGTTACTGGCACTGTTCCGGTCAGCAAGCGTGTTTGGGAAGCCGGCGTGGGAATCGGGCGACCGCCAGTCGTTGTTCGGCGTGAACTCGGACTCGACGGCATCGATGAACCAGAGGCCGACCACAGGCTTGAAGACCTCGCCCTTCACAATGTCTTCAGAGAATCGGCAGACTTCTGTGAAGATCTTTCCCGTGTCCTCAGCCTGGTAACGCAAGTCCCGCCGGGCGTGGCGGCTGCCGACGCCGCGCAGCAGACTCCAAGTGTTGAACGCCCACCGGATGAGGATCGTCGATCTATTCGTCCTGCCCCTAAGGACTTTGTCGATCGGTTCAAGCGACGCCCGCCAAAGCGTTCTTATGAGAAAATCGCCGCGTCCATTGGCATAAGCAAGGACACCCTATATGCAATCACGAAGGAAACCAGATGGGTTTCCGATGATACTTACGGCTGCGTAGCTGATGCTTGCGGGTGTAAGCCAGAGGACCTCCATCCAAGAGACATTCTCCGTCCGGACCGTCACCGCTCCTAGCGTCATCCCGTTCCCGCCCAAACTTCTAGCTGATTTCAACTGTTTTCGACTGTTTTCGACTGCCGATTTCGACTAGAAGGCCGGTTATCGTTTCAATGTGCAGGAAGAAATCTTCGATTCAGAATCGTCCGATCACCATACCTACACCAGCGAGCGCTGCTTTATCTCACCCCGCTTGCTAAGCGGAGTCATTGGAGTCGGACAGGCTACACTCGCAGCCTGGCGCCGCCGTGGAATCGGGCCAAGATGGTATCAAATCCAGGGCCACCTGATTCGTTACGACAGAGCTGAGGTGTTCGCGTGGGTTCTCTCTCAAAAAAACGGTCCTACCCCAGCCAGTCACGAAAGCAATGTTGAGCCGCAGTGTCGCGGTGGGAAGGGCGCTCAGAAATGACCACGGACGCCCTGACTGCCTTGCTGGCGAAAGTGATCATGCACTGGTCTGTCGCCCCCGACCGCTTTCTGCTTGGCGACCGGCGCTGGTCACCTCGCTGGCGTTTCCAGCCAACTGAACGCGTTGAAGATGCCCACCGCCTATTAGATCGAGCAGCCCCACAGGAATACAGCATGGAACGCGCCCAGGACGGCCGGTTCCGGGCGAAGGTTCGCATTGCCGGGGTGACTGGAGAAGCCTGCGAGTCGTCACAGGCGCGAGCAATAGCGTTTGCTGTCGCGCGCGCGATCGGATTGGAGCCGGAAGCGACCCCGCCGCCGAAAACCGGGGTGGAGCGCCAATGACCGCGCCGGTTTCCAATCTGGCACGAGTGCCTCCTGCCTGGGGAGGTCCACTGACCGAGCAAGACTACGCCGCGCTGCTTGCCTCCTGGATCACGCGGGAACTTGCTGACCAGGCGATGCTCCGTCGGGTTGATTCCCTGGACGGGCGCGATGTGGTCGGCCAAAAGGGAAAACGTGACTGCGCAGGGATTCTCTTTTCGTACTATTGGCCGGGCGAATCGAGCCCAGTAGCCTACCGCGTGCGACGTGACAAACCCGACTATGCTTTCGGCAAGGACGGCAAGCCCAAGCCCGAGAGAAAGTACCTTGGGGCACCTGGCAGTGCGAACCGGTTGTATATCCCACCCGGCGTCACGGCGGAGCAACTCGCCGATGTGGCGATTCCCATCGTCTTCGTCGAAGGTGAGAAGAAAACTCTCGCCGTTTGGAGACTCGCCCATCACGAAATAGAAACACCCCGGTTTGTTCCCATTGGGATCCCTGGCGTCTGGAATTGGCGCGGCGTCATCGGCAAGACCGGCGGACCAAACGGCGAACGGGTGGATGTCAAAGGGCCGATTGCTGACCTGAGCCGCCTCGCATGGTCCGGACGAACGGTGTTCATCATCTTTGACGTCAACGTCCACACCAACGAGAGCGTCAAGGCGGCTCGTAAGGGCATCGCCCGGCACCTTACCGAGTGCGGCGCGAAGGTAAAGTTGGTAAACCTGCCGGAGGATTGTGGCGTAAACGGAGTCGATGACTTGCTTAATGCTTGGGGCCCCGCCAAGGTGCTCGAACTGATTCGTCAGGCGGTGGACGGCGGGTCCCTCCACGTCGTCCCTTCACCACAATTTGAGGCCCGGTCCACAGGGATGTACCGCATAACGCAACGCGGCCAACGCCTCGAGCAGACCCAGTTGACCAACTACCAGGCGTTGATCGCTGCCAACGTGCTCCTGGATGACGGCGTTGACGTCCGGCGCGAGTTCGAAATCAACGCCGACCTTCTGGGCAGGCACCACGCCTTCACGGTGCCAGCATCGGAGTTCTCCACGATGAACTGGGCTATGGAGCGGATGGGGCCGGCAGCGATTACGTTTCCAACCCAGCGTGAGTACGCGCGAACTGCCATTCAGTCCTCCTCCCTGGCGGCGATTGAGCGGCATGTTTACACGCATACGGGCTGGCACAACGTCGGTGGCCAATGGCTGTTTCTGCACGCCGGCGGCGCAATCGGGGAGGCGGGTGCGATCTCAGGGATCGAGGTGCGATTGGCTAGCGCCCTCAGCCGGTATGAGTTGGGGCTTCCTGGCCGCGGTGACATCGTTCGGGCTGTCAGGGCCAGTTTGCGCCTGGCGCGGCTCGGTCCGGCGTCCATTGGTTTCCCGCTGCTCGCCGCAACAACACGGGCGGTATTGGGCGACGCTGATTTCGCCTTACACTTGTCGGGCGAAACCGGCGCGTTCAAAAGCGAAGTGGCGGCACTGCACCAGCGCCATTTCGGCGCCGCGATGGATCGACTTCATTTGCCCGGCGCATGGTCGTCGACAGCCAACGCTCTGGAGATGGTGGCTTTCCACGCGAAGGACACGCTCCTGGTGGTTGACGACTTCGCGCCGCAGGGCTGCGCCGCCGATGTCGCTCGCTATCACGCTGCGGCGGACCGCTTGTTTCGTGCCGCCGGAAACGGCGCCGGCCGAAGCCGGCTAGACTCCGCCGCGCGACTGCGGGAGCCGAAACCGCCCCGCAGTCTCATCCTTTCCACCGGTGAAGACATTCCGAAGGGCCATTCGGTCCGGGCTCGGCTTCTTTTGCTGGAGCTTGCCAAGGGTTCCATTCGCACGAGCCATCTCACAGCATGTCAAACGGAGGCACAAGCTGGGCTTTACGCGCAGGCGATGGCTGCGTTCATCCAGTGGATCGCCGGGCGATACGAACAAAGGCGGGCGGCATTTGCCGCAAGAGTGACCGAGTTGCGAGTTGCTGCATTGCGCAACGCGGCGCACGCCCGCACACCTGAGATCGTAGCCAACCTTCAAGCCGGGTTCGAGTCTTACCTGGATTTCGGCGCGGAATCTTTGGCTTTGGATGTCCCGGAACGAGATTGTTTAGCCGCGGAATGCTGGGAGGCCCTCCGCGAATCAGCAGCAGCCCAGGCGAAGCACCATGCCGCGAGCGAACCGACAGGGATGTTCCTCGCGCTGCTGCGCTCGGTTCTGACATCCGGCCGGGCGCATCTGGAAGCACGCAATGGTGGAGTTCTTGAGGGCGCGGCATTGTTTGGGTGGCGCATAGGCGCCTCGGCGTCGACACCGCTCGGTGACTGCATCGGCTGGGTGGACGGGGAGGACGTTTACCTCGAGCCAGCAGCAGCATTTCGTCAGGTACAACTAGCGGGGCGCGATACCGGTGAATGCCTCCCCATTTCGGAACAAACGCTTAGGAGGAGGCTTAATGAGAAGGGTCTGCTCGCTTCGGTGGACGGCGGGCGCCAGACGGTTACCGTCCGGCGCAGTATCGCAGGCGCTTCGAAAGATGTGCTGCATTTCCGGCGCACCACCATCTATCCGGACGACTCCGAGGGTATCGATTCCCACGAGGAATCATAAGGCAACAGCCAGATGGAATGTCGGGTTTCCATGTCGGGTTTTGGAGAGGGCAAACAAAAACCCGACATTAAACTGCCCAATGGATTCAACTACCTAAGCCCGATTTGTCGGGTTTGTCGGGTTTTATTTAGGAGTAGAGACCACCTGCGAATTAGAGCGGCCGGACTTATGGCCGTCGAAGCGAGCTATTTTATTGACCTGCTTGGAGTTGAATGATGTTCGCCACCGAAGGTAACCTCCACATGCTGGCTGGAGGCTTGCGAGTGAAGGCGCGCGTTCAACACCCCGGAGTGAAACCGCGGAAGGACCGAGCAGGTTGGCCGTGGATCTTCCGGTATTACGCCGATGAGATGCAGCCGGATGGCTCAGTCAAGGTGCTTCGGCGCTACCGCGAGATCGCGCCCAGCAAGGGCGAGGGCGCCATCACCAAGAGGCAGGCTGAGATCGAGCGCGACAAATTCCTGGCGAAGCAGAACGCGCCGACCACGGAGGAAGCGGTCCAGCAGGTTGCCGCCACTGGCGTCGCCCTATTCGCCGAAGTGGCTGCGATGTACGAGCAAGGCTATCTCGGCCGGACAGAGCAGATCGCCAGGCCGACCCGCGAAAGGAAACCTTCTACCTGCACCAATACATCGTTCCGCGGTGGGGGAATCTCCGTCTAAACCAGATCCAGCCGCAGGCTGTCGAGGACTGGCTTCACACGACATTCACTTCCTGGTGGACGATGCACGGCGTTCGGGCCATCATGAACCGCATCTACAATTACGCGGAGGGACACGGACTTTGGGAGGAAGGCAGGCGCAGCCCCGTGAGCAAGGCCAAGCTCGGCAGAAAGCACCACAAGCATGAACGTCAGATCCTGTCCTTCGACGAGACTGCGCGTGTGCTGGCCCGGCTGGATGACCCGAACAGGCTGGTGATCGAAACCTGCATCGCGACGGGCGCGCGGATTTCGGAGGTGCTCGGGCTGCAATGGAAGCACGTGAATCTGGACGCCGGCACGATCAGGATCGAGCAGCGAGTGTGGCATCAGGATGTCGGTCGGCCCAAGAGCGATTGCAGCCGGCGCCTCCTGGGTATCGGAGATTTGGTCGAGCGGTTTCGCCCGATAGCCGCCGCCGAGGGTGCGCCGGCCGATTCGTGGGTCTTCTGCCAGAAGCGCGCGCCGGAGAGGCCACTGTGGGATTCGGGTGTTCGGGACGCTCTTCACCAGGCTGCTGACGACGAAGGGTGTGATTTCCCCGGCCTTGGACCGCACTCATTCCGCCGCGCGAACATCACGTGGCGACAGCAGGTCGGCGGCAGCGCCATCGAGGCGTCCAAGATCGCCGGACACAGCGACTTGGAAATGACCGGCGAATACACCTTCGTAACGCCCGAGCGGCAAAACGAACTGACGCGGCGTATTCAGCAGAAGCTTGGGGAGGCAGCCACGAAGAATGGGGACGAGGGAATCGTGAAGCCGGTGGAACCAAAACCGGGCCGGCCGGATGTTCCGCCCAACCGCGCTGACACGGAGCCCGCGACGACAATTATTCAGTAAGCGGACGCCTATTTACTCACCTAAGTACTCAGCGTATTCCGACAAAGCGAGCGCCGCGAACTCCGGCGCACAGCACGACAGCCGCATCAACAGGCCGACGAGCGAGACATTCCGTTTCTTCGCTTGCATCAACAGCTTGTCGATTACCAACTCCGGGGCAAGGTGAAATTGGTGCACGAGGAACTCGTCTGATGTCAGGCAATCGAGATCGTATGGAGAGAGCGAGTCCGGCGGGAAATCCTTCTTATTGTCGCTAATGATGGCATGTGCACCGCACCGGACGGCGGCCGCCAGGACGTGGCGATCTTTGGAATGGTTTGTCATTGCAGCCTGAAGGCGCTCGTACCCGATGACTTCGGCGTCTTCAAACGCGGTGCGCATCGCGATCAGGCGCCGTTCGGCCTGCTGGTCGGAGTACCCGAATTTCCTCAAAGTGGAACTCACTTCGCGGAGTATATCGGCGGACCACCTTGGTACAAAGAACGCCGGCTCCTCCGCCAGTCGCAGTAGCAGGTCGCACATCGGCATCGGAGCCAGCACACAGGCGTCCAGGAGCACGATGTACTGATTAGTCGTGCTCAGCATCAGGCGGCGGTATCTTTTCGTAGAGCCCGTCTGCGACTTCCGCGTCTACCAAATCATCTAGGACTCTGCGGCGGTGGCCGTCTCTCTTGGCTTTGAATACGAGCACGTCTTTGACGTAGATTCGGCGGTGTGTACCAACCTTGTGGAAAGGGATCCTTCCCTGTTCCAACAGGTTGATCAGAAACTGTCGGGAAACCCCCAGTAGATTGGCGGCTTCCACAGTTGTGAGCTTGGCTTCATTCTGAATGATCGAGACAGACTTGCCCTCCTGCAAGTCCGCGATGAGCTGGAGGAGAAACTTATAGAGCGACACCGGCAACTTCTGAGTCCGGCCATCCGGCCCTACCAGCTTGGCGCGGCTCCTCTGGATGGCGCCATACAGCTTCTCAATATCCCGTTGGTCGCTGTCGCGAATGGCCAGAGGAGTCGGCTTCGACTCCTGCGTGGTCTTCATTTTCGATACCTCCTCTGTTTGTATTGACGCAGCAAACGCTATATGTGTTGCATCTGCTATAAACGCTACAAGTATACTCTACGCGCGGTGCACCGCGTCTGTCAACGTTTCGTTGGATCAATCCGTACCGTTTCGCGTTTAGCTAATTGGCAGAATTCAAGTTGCACGAAGACAAAACCTTCCATCGCGGCGGAAGTGCAGAAATGGGCTCCGGCCCTTCTTCGGATCTGGCGGCCGGGGAGTCCAATTGGAGTCCATACCGCCCGAGCTGGCGGTTTGGCGTCCATTTGGCGTCCAAATCGCACCACAACAAGTCTTTTGTTTTCATTGTGGCCTGTCTGTAAGTGATTGATCCGTCAAGGCAACCACCGTGTAGAGGCTGGTCATCGTAGAGCGCGTATGACCGGCCTGCTCCATCGCCTCGAACGGCGTCGCGCCCTCCTCCTGAATCAGGGTGATGTTCTGCCTGCGGAAGGAGTGCCAGCCGAATCCCTCGAAATAAAAACCGAGACGTTCGGCCACCGGCCGAATGATGTCGCGCAGAATCTCGCGATCATCAAACGGCTTGCCATCCTTGTGGAACACATACTCGTGCCCGGAGAACTTCGCGTGTTCGGCCAGAGCCAGCGCCCGCAGCTCGCTAAAGTCCTCTGTCAGGTAACCCAGCGGAAGAGGACGCCGCGATTTGTCGGTCTTCGGCTCGTCGGTGTCGCCGCGGTAATAACGCTCCTGCACATGCACCAGGCCATGCTCCAGGTCGACCGCACGCCACTTCAGACCAATGATCTCCGACACCCGCATACCGGTTGATACCGCCGTACGGACCATCAAACCGATTTCCGGGGGTAACCCGGCGAGCAGGGCGCGAAGTTGCTCATCGTCGAGGATCCGCCTCTTTCGCTTGAGCCGCTTGCGTCCCACCCTGACGCGCAACACCGGATTGCGACTGCCGTTCCAATAGCCCCAGTCATCCGCCTTGGTAAAGAGGGATCCGAGGATGGCGTGCATCGCTTTCCGTGTCCAATAGGAGAAGCCGTCCGAATTGCGGTGCTGTGCCGATCCCTTTCGCCCAGAATCGTTTCAGCTCGTCGGCGAAACGCGAAAGCCGGACTTCAACGCGTAACGGACGACCATCGGCAAGTACTCGCGGCAATTCGGAGCCTGCAGATCCGGCAAGGCTGCCAGCGCGACGCTGTTGTCGAATACCTTAGGGCAGGTGAAATAGGGAATGTAGTGCGCAAACCGCTTCCAAATCGCCGGAACCTCGTGATCGGCGGGAATGGAATTCTCCTGGGGAGGCGAAAAGCGAATTGATCCGGGCCGGTACTCGCCTCCCTCGCAAGCTGCACGCTCTCGAAGATAGATCTCGACCAATTCGTTAAGGGGCAAGGTATTCCCGGCGCCAGCGGTCAGATGGAATGTCTTGTTGGCACTATCGCTCAATTGCGCGAGCCGGACGACAGCGCCGCAGACATAATCCACGGGTGCGAGGTCGAGTTGGAAATCGGGCTGGCAGGGAAGCGAGTCCAGGAGCCCAGAATGAATCCATTGCAGCACCTGATAGATACCCTGGAACCGGCTGGTGCGCCCGGTACGCGAATCTCCGACGACGAGACCGGGACGGTAGATCGTCACGGGCAGGTCGACGCCAGCCTTACGCACCGCACGTTCCGCCTCGAACTTGGACCATTCGTAATAATTGAAAAACTCCTGGCCGCTATCGAGTTCGTCCTCTCTCATGCAGCCGGTCCGGGTACCCGACACATAGGCTGTGGAGATGTGATGTAAGCGGACCGGATTGCCTGTTTTCCGGACAGCTCGGGCAAACTCAATCACGTGTTCCGTCCCTAGCAGATTGGTTCGGCGGGCGTCCTCCATCGTCTGGGAAAGACTGGTGCATGCGGCGACGTGATATATTTCGCCGATCCGGCCAATCAGGTCCTGGCGATTCGCGCCGAGGCCCAGGTCGTCAAGCAGTATATCCCCAGGCGCCGGAAGGACCCTGTGCGCGTCGTCGCGACTGAGAGACGCGTGGACCGTGAGCATGCGCGCGCAAACCTCCTCCGCGGTTTGCGCGCGCAAGAGGAAGTGAACCGTCACGTCCGGATGCGCATCCAAGAGACAACGCAAGAGGTCGCCACCGATTGCGCCGGTGGCTCCGGTAAGGAATATATCCATGAAAGTGGCTTGATCGCCGCGTTGGGGATCTGACGATTCTCCTCATTTTACTACGGTGCGCGAGGGCGCAAGCTCCGCCCGTAATCCGTCCGTAGGCCGGCGGCGAAGAAGAACTCAAGCACCCTGGCGGGGGAAATCGAGGTGGCTCATGGTGCGAGCCGCTGCCATCAGCGATAACAGGCCGATGGATAGCCGAC
>Ga0116110_1001792_pt1 | contig 11178 bp, 9 predicted proteins | sample June2015DPH_8_50_FD_89719 | JGI IMG/M metagenome (GOLD analysis project Ga0116110, IMG submission 89719) | Peatland microbial communities from SPRUCE experiment site at the Marcell Experimental Forest, Minnesota, USA - June2015DPH_8_40 | ecosystem: Environmental > Terrestrial > Soil > Wetlands >...
CGACTGACTTCGTACTGCTGCTGATGAGTCCTCGGTCGGCCAAGAGCATCCTCACCAGCAAGGTCAAGCTTGGCGGTGACGCCTCTGCTGCGGCCGGTCCAGTTGGACGGAACGCGTCTGCCGAAACCGACGTAACCATGCGAGCCGAGATCCTTTCCTATTCTCGCGCTCGCGGACTATTTGCCGGAATTTCTCTGGCTGGCTCGACCCTTCGCCCCGACAATGACGCCAACAAAAGCCTGTATGGGAAAGACCTGAGTGCACAAGACATCGTCTTCAAAGCAGCGGTAGCGGCGCCTGAGTCCGCACAATTGTTGCTGGCGCAACTTAACAAGAAATCTCCAGTCAATAAGTCATCCAACAATTAACGAATGCGTGGATTCTATGCGACAGAAATCTAGGTTCAGTGCGATTTTGTTGTTGATCACGCTGATGGTTTTGCAGGACTTCGGTCCCTATCTCTCGGCGCAGACAGCGCCTCCTACACCGGAAGAGCTGGATCAGTTACTCGCTCCAGTCGCTCTCTATCCTGATTCTCTGTTGTCCCAGATCACCACGGCCTCGACGAATCCACAGGAAATTCTGGATGTCGATGCCTGGTTGCAGCAGAACTCCGGGCTGACGGGCACGGCGCTGACCGATGCGGCGCAAAAGCAGGGATTCGATCCTGCATTCATCGCGCTGGTGAATTTTCCAGATGTGCTGGCTATGATGGCGGACCACATCGATGATTACGCCGCCATTGGGCAAGCATTTTCAGCTGATCAGGCATCGGTCACAGATTCAATTCAGCGGTTGCGGGCTCAGGCTTATGCCTCCGGCGCGCTTCGCAGCAATTCGCAGCAGCAGGTGGAGGTGCAGCAACCGGCGGGCCAGACGATCTATGTAATCCAACCGGCGAACCCGCAAGTTGTTTATGTGCCGCTATATGATCCCACGGTCGTTTACATTCAACCCTCCAATGCCGTCGTGGCGACATCGCTGATCAGTTTCGGAGTGGGAATTGGGATTGGGGCGCTGCTCGTTGATAACCAGCCTTGGGGATGGGGTGGATGGGGGTGGAACTGGGGAGCGCGCCGCGCCTATTACAATCACGGTTATTGGGGCGGTTGGTCGAATCCTTATCGTCCGCCGCACCGCTCGTACCGTCCGCGACCGATTGTGTGGGCCAACCGGCCAGGCTACCGCGGCAATTGGGGCTATCGTCCACCCCACTATAGGCCTCCGAATCGTCCTGAGAACCGGCCCGGGCACGGCCGTCCTGGAAATCGGCCAGGAGGCCAGCGCCCAGAACCGCCGCCAGCAAAGCCGGGTACGCCGAACCGACCAGTAAGGCCTAACCCGACGAAACCCGAGGAGACCAAACCGACGAGACCGGGAGGATTCAAACCGACAAAACCCGGCGAGACGACTCCAACGAAGCCAGGAGAAACGAAACCGACAAGGCCGGGCGGAACCAAACCGACGAAGCCGGGGGAGACGAAACCGACAAGGCCGGGTGGGACCAAACCGACGACGCCGGGCGAAACCAAACCGACAAGGCCGGGCGGAACCAAACCCACGACGCCGAGCGAAACCAAACCAACACCGCCGAATCGTGCACCAGGACGACCGAGCAATCCTGGGAACGCAGGCCAGCAGAAACCAAGCCGACCCACGACGCCGGACCAAACAAAACCGACATCGCCGAATCGACCTCCCGGAAACAAGCCGGCCTCTGAGCCGAAGCCTGCGCCTAAGGAGCACCCTCAATCGCAGAAAAAGCCGGCTTTGGCAAGGAAGCCCGAACCGAAACCAGAGACTCAACCACCGCACCAACCGTAGCCAACGGTTTAGCAGGCTGTTGTGTTTCGGTGACTGTCAGTTACGAGAAGCTACCTCATAAATCGGTTTGGGGCACAGCTTCGCCTGCAACGCGCTCTTTATAAAATGCGGGTTCTAGGCAGAACCCACATCAAGAGATAAGAGGTTTTTTGAGAGAACAGGTGTGGTCGGTCAGCGGTAACTATTTGATCACAAAAAATATGTGTTGGTGCGGAAGGGGGGATTTGAACCCCCACGCCTTTCGGCGCCACCCCCTCAAGATGGTGTGTCTGCCAGTTCCACCACTTCCGCCTTAAAGTCAATCTTCTTGCAGACCGTTTGAGGGAACATCGAAGTCTGCACGGCACAAGCCACAGACGCTGCCTGAGCATCGTACTTCCTAAGTCTTTAGTCTTTACTCTTTATACATGGTCAAACGAGGCGGTTCAAGTTCGCCGGTGGTCGGGTCGACGTCCAATCGAAAAATTGCAGATTGATATTTGCTTGCGGATGACGATGCGTTTATCGTGAGATGCGCTCATTGACTCTGGGACTCTGTCCTCTATGAATGGTCGCGTCTTCTTCTGGTCGCTCACTTCCGCGCTTGCCGGGTTTCTTTTCGGTTTTGATACGGTCGTCATCTCCGGCGCGGAGAAAACTATTCAGTCTCTTTGGGGGCTGAGTCCCGGACTCCACGGGATTGCCATGGCTTCCGCGCTCTATGGCACGGTCGTCGGTGCGCTCGTCGGCGGCTGGCCCGCGGACCGATTCGGACGCAAAGCCACGCTGCTCTGGATCGGCGTCCTCTATTTTGTCGGCGCAGTGGGATCAGGTTTAGCGCCTAATGTTTCCATTTTCATTGCTGCGCGCGTCATCGGCGGTGTGGGCATCGGCATCTCGACCGTAGTCGCTCCGTTGTACATTTCTGAAATTGCGCCGCCCAAGTATCGCGGCCGACTGGCTGGAATGTTTCAGTTCAACATTGTTTTTGGCATCCTGATCGCTTTTGTGTCGAACGCGCTGCTGGCCGGCATCGGCGAGAATGCCTGGCGCTGGATGCTGGGTGTGGCCGCCTTCCCCTCGCTTCTCTACGCGCTCCTCTGCTTCGGCATCCCCGAGAGCCCGCGCTGGCTTCTGGGCAGAAAAGGCGATCGCGCCGGCGGTCTGAAAGTCCTGCAACGCATCGAACCCGATGCGACCCACGCTGAGATCGAAGCCGAGGCCAACGAGATTATGGCTGCGTCATCGGAACGAGCTTCGTCGGCACACTTCTGGACGCGTCGTCTTCGCAAACCGATCCTGCTTGCGATTCTGATTGCATTCTTCAACCAGCTTTCTGGCATCAACGCGATTCTCTATTTCGCGCCGCGCATATTTGAACTTACAGGCCTGGGTGCGAAAGCCGCCCTGCTGCAATCCATCGGCATCGGCGTCACGAATCTCGTTTTCACCTTTGTTGGCCTTTGGCTCATTGACCGGTTGGGACGCCGCACGCTGCTCTATATTGGCTCGTTCGGCTACATCGGCTCTCTCGGCCTGGTGGCATGGGCCTTCTTTACGGAGCATTTTTCTATTGTTCCCGTTTGTATCTTCGCTTTCATCGCCGCGCATGCCATCGGTCAAGGAGCGGTCATCTGGGTTTTCATTTCCGAAATATTTCCCAACCGGCAGCGTGCCGAAGGTCAGGCTCTCGGCAGCTTCACGCATTGGATCTTCGCCGCCTTGCTCACGACTTTCTTCCCGAAAATGGTCACTGTCTTTCCACCCGGCTATGTCTTCTCGTTTTTCGCCGGCATGATGGTGCTCCAGCTCATTTGGGTGAGGACGATGGTGCCGGAAACGAAGGGCGTGCCGCTGGAGCAAATTCAGAGACGGCTGGGTGTCGAATAAAGACTCAGACAACTACAGGTGCGACAAAACGCCCATCGTACGCCTTAACCTAAGAACCCAGCTTCAGCAGCGCCTCTCGCAGACGATCATGCCGCTGCGTAAGGTGCAGGTAGAGCATTTCATCCGGCTTGGCTTTGGCGCGGATGATTCGGACGAGGTCTTCTTTTTCATCTTGTTTCCACGCGCGCAGTTCTGGCACCTGCGCCAGCACTAACGCAAAATTGTCAAAAGCTGCCCTCTCCAGGAGAGCCCATGAAGAACTGCTGACACCCAGCAATCGCTCCAGCTCGCGCCTGGAATGGTCGCGCATGCGGCTGGCATCTCCACCAAACTTGCGTGCCATCCGCCGATTCACGCGCAAGCCGATGTTGCGCGTCGAAAATGTGTCCCACGCTCCCACTTCGCTGGCTGGCAAATCGTAGAAGACATGCCCCGCCGCCAGTCGCTTCAGCGTGCGCGCGGGAGTTCTATATTTGTGATCCGCGGCAATTTTCTCCTCTTCGTGCTCAGCCAATTTTTGGAGATCGGCTCGTCCCGGTCTGAAGCCGAGCTTGCGATAAAACCAGAATGCGCCCGATGCGATTGCCTCCTCGTTATCATGGCCGAGCTGATACGGGTAGACCGAGACGCACGTCGTTCCCATGAGGTGACACAGGCAGCGCAACACTTGCGCGTAGATCCATCCCGCTTCACCGCCGCGAAAAGTGTAGAAGGTGTTGAAGCCGACCTCCATCCACTCGCAGAGGCCGATGGCTTCGATGTAGTTGATGGGCACGCCGTTCTTCAGCGTCAGTCCCGCGACGTAGGCGCGCAGCGGCAGACGGCGATTGGGAGGCAGGTTCCAGAGATAAATGGAAACACCGCGGCTGGCTTCGTGCCCGCCAAGATCGGCCCGAAGTACCGACGCTGGATCGCCCAGCGTCGTGCCATAGAGTTCGCGGTAGCGGACGATCATGACCTCACGGATCAAGTCGATCACTTGCGCGCCCTGCCTGCGCGAAAGCTTCGTCAGTCGCGGTGGCCGCCGCGCCAGTTCGTCAGCCAGCGACACTTGGCTCCGGCTGATCAGCGGCGCCGTGTGATGGAAAATGCTGTGGTAGAAAATCTCGCGAACAGGCTTCCGGTTTCGCGTGCGCGTGATGACGGAGTTATCGAGACTCCAACGCAAGGGCACGCGCAGCGATTCGTAAAGTTCAGCTTTCTTTTGGGGCGGCAGCGGCAACTGTTCGAAGCGCTCGATCAGCCAAACGGGAGTGGCGTTCTTTTTTCTTCTGACATCGCCGCTGGCCGTCTCCAGCCATCGGCGCCACGGCGTGTCTGCCTCGACGTACGCATCGTCCTCGAGCAAAGGCATGAAGCGCGGGCCGGTGGTGCCTAGCTCTCGTCCGGGTTCGTAGCTATCCCAGGCGATTTCAACTTTGCCCGGCATGCGCTTGATGAGCCAGCGGGCAACATCGAAGCTGAGCGTATCTTCCATTTGTGTACCGGCAATACCGGAGACTTCGAAAGTATCGAAGTCGTCGAAGTCGGCGCCCGCTTTGCGCAACGCCTCCACTTTTTTGTGGAAACTATTCAGAATGCGCTCGGTGGCGCGAACCACGGCTGGCCCTTGCGGAAACGCGCGCAGGAAGAGTAGCGCTTCGTGGAAACGGATTAGCGAGGACGTATCCTGAAAGCGCGCGGCGTCGAGTCGATTCAGCAACTTCACGACGCGGATGGCTTCGTCGCGGCTGAATTGATAGCGGCTGGCTTCGAGGTGAGTGAGTTGGCGATCGAGAGTGTTCGCGGCCATGGCAGGTTCCCGACAAGGGTACATCACGCCGGAGGACTTTGAGTTTCCTACCTTCGTAACTAGCCAAAGAAATCGGCGATCATCGGCTTGGCTTCCGGCGGTCCCGTGATTTCAATAAAGATTGGTTGATTGCCGGCTTCAATAATTATTTTGAACGTGAGGAATGGGCAGCACTGGCGCTCCAAATCGACAAGATGAACGAGTCGGGCCAGCACTTCAGAAGTGGGTTCAAAGCGATATGTATAGCCCAATGGTAAGGATGTCACCTCAAGGGCCGCACCTCGGAAGGTATCCAGAATCGTTCTGCGGCGCTCCCGCATTTCAGCGTCGGTTAGGGTGCAGGCTGTTGGTAGCTCCATCGGCATAGCCTAGCCGGTTGGTCCTGCAACTTCAAATTCGGCCACTGCCGCCAGCGGGGAGGAATCGGCGACCGGCCGTTACCCATGCTATAATCTCCCTTCGCCTGAACGTGTTTACGTCGAGGCTGATCCTGTGATTTCCTTCGCGGGCGGATCCATAATTACGAGAATCAGCGCCATTCAAGTCTTATAAAAACGAGGTACAGCTATGTCCGGACATTCGAAATGGGCAACCATCAAGCACAAGAAGGGTGCGCTCGATGCCAAGCGCGGCAAGATATTCACTCGTCTCATCAAGGAAATCGCGATGGCGGCGAAGTCGGGCGGTGATCCCGATATGAACCCGCGCCTGCGCACGGCGATCCTGGCGGCGAAGTCCGAGAACATGCCTGCCGACAACATCAAGCGCGCCATCCAGCGAGGTACCGGAGAGCTGCCGGGCTTGACTTACGAAGAATTTATTCTTGAAGGCTATGGGCCGGGCGGCGTGGCTTTGCTGGCCGAAATTTCTACCGACAATCGCAATCGCACGGTGAGCGAAATCCGGCACGTCTTCGGGAAGAACAATGGCAACATGGCTGCAGCGGGCTCCGTTGCGTATATGTTTCACAAGAAGGGCGACATTATCATTCCCAAGTCTGCGGCCAAGGAAGACGATCTGATGAACATCATCCTGGAATCGGGCGGCGAGGATTTAAAGGATGATGGCGAGAACTGGGAAATCCTGACCGAACCTTCCGCTTACGAAGGCGTGTTAGAAGCCGTGAAGAAGGCCGGCATTACACCGATCTCATCGAGTGTGGGCATGATTCCGCAGACCTTCATCAAACTGGAGGGCCAGCAAGCCACGCAGATGATCCGCCTGATGGAAGCGCTCGAAGATAACGAGGACGTGCAGAACGTGCATGCCAACTTCGATATCGACCAGAAGCTTCTCGAAGAAGTTGCTGGCTGAAGAATCGGGCCATCAAGTCATCTGAGGTGCAAAGCTTTTTCGCCTTTGAATTTCTTTCACCCCGATCACTCGAGGACCCGATCACCCGATTGATCTTCGGCAGCTCTGCCGATTTTTTCAACAGCGCCGTGGAAAAGTTTGTGGAAAATCGGGACCTTACTCTTGTAACCTTCTGTTAACCAATGCCTTCAACATTCTGCACTGCATCGGGTGCTTGCGGTTCTGACTCTCCGCGAGGAAATTGTTTACGTGAAGACACGTCTCGACAAATTGCTCGTGGAGCGGGGATTGACGCCATCGCGCGAACGCGCGCAGGCTCTCATCCTGGCGGGAAAAGTTCTCGTGAACGAGCAGAAGGTCGAGAAGGCGGGCGCACTGATTGACTCCGGCGCATCGTCGGTTTTGCGCCTGCTGGGCGAGGATCTGCGCTACGTCAGCCGCGGCGGCCTCAAGTTGGAGAAGGCTCTTGAGCACTGGCAGATCGATCTTCATGGCAAAATCTGTCTCGACGTTGGCGCGTCCACCGGAGGCTTCAGCGACTGCATGCTGCAACACGGCGCCGCCAAGGTGATTGCCGTGGATACCGGTTATGGTCAGATGGATTTCGGATTGCGTAGCGATCCGCGGATTCGGCTGCTCGAGAAAACCAACGCCCGTTATCTTAAGCCCGGCGACATTGGCGAGATCATTGACTTCATTGCCATGGATGTCTCCTTTATCTCCGCCACGCTGGTGCTACCGGCGGTGATTCGCGCCGCGTCGACTGGCGCCAGCCCGATTCCGAACGCGGCATCTAGTTCGACTGTGTCCGCAGATTCCGAGATCGCCCGCCAGATTGTGGTGCTGGTGAAGCCGCAGTTCGAAGCGGGCAGGGAACTGGTGGGTAAAGGTGGAATCGTGCGCGACGAATCGGCACAGCAGGCGGCCGTGACCAAGGTGAAGGCGGCGCTCGCTGAACTCGGGTGCGTGCGCGCCGAATGGATCGAATCTCCCATCCTCGGAGGTGGCGATGGCGGCGAAGGCAATCGCGAATTCCTGCTCCATGCGGAGTTTCGACGCTAGCCGTCGGCTGATTCTGTACAATCGGGAGTTTGATGTTAGAAGACAAGTGTTATAAGAGAAGCTCGCCGACATGCCCAAGTCTCCCTTAAACTCAACCCGGCGGAAGACCGTCGCCATCATCTCGAAACCCGATCGTCCCGAGCTTCGCGAAGCGCTGCCGGCGCTCGAAAAATGGCTGCTGCAGCGCAACTACGCGGTGGTGGTGGACCAGGAAAGCGCCGCCTACTTCTCGGCATCCAATGTGCTGGAGCGAAGTGAGTTGGCGACGCGGTCGCCGGATCTGGCCCTGGTACTCGGTGGCGACGGCACTCTGCTTTCAGCGGCGCGCGCGGTCGCAAAGGCCGGCACCCTGATCCTCGGAGTTAACCTCGGTACGCTCGGATTCATGACGGAAGTTGCGCTGCCGGATCTGTATCCCGCTCTGGAAGCGATCGAGAGAGAACATTACATCGTCGACAGCCGCTCTATGCTGAATTGCTCTCTGCTGCGAGCTGGCGAAATTGTCACCACGCACTCCGCCTTGAACGAACTGGTGGTAAGCAAGAGCGCCATCGCACGCCTGAATCACTTCGAGCTTTTTGTTGATTCGGAGTTCGTTTCGAGCTATAAGGCCGACGGTCTGATCATCGCCACACCGACCGGTTCTACTGCATATTCTCTCGGCGCGGGCGGGCCAATTCTCAAGCCAGATGTGGCTGCCTTCGTCATTACTCCCGTCTCGCCCCAAGGACTGACGCATCGTCCGGTGGTAGTGCGCGATACGGTCGCAATCGAAATCCACGTCAATACCGGACAGGAAGAAGCGTACCTGAGTCTCGACGGACAGGTCGGCATGCCGGTGCGAGACGGTGACATCGTGCGCTCCGTCAAGTCGGAACATTCAGCCCGGCTGTTACGTTTTCAGAAAACATTTTTCGAGGTGCTCGCCACCAAGCTCAAGTGGGGAGAACGCTAGAGCCAGGTGCCAGGTCTCAGGTGTCAGGTCTCAGGCCGCTGGGGGCCATTGTGAACGAAGTCCAACCAGGCCTGGTCGAGCGCACATTCGACACAGGTGAAGTTCGATTGAACTATGCCGAAGGCCCTCCCAATGGGCCGCCGCTGGTGCTGCTGCATGGACTCGGGCGGCGCTGGCAGGTATTTCTGCCGGTGATTCCCGCGCTGAGCCTGCGCTGGCACATCTTCGCGCCTGACCTTCGCGGTCATGGCAGGTCGTCGCGCGTGGCTCGCGGATACCATGGCCCGCTGTATTCGGAAGACATCGCATGCTTCCTTCGCGAGCGCGCATCCGCTCCCGCCGTGCTCTTTGGGCATTCGCTCGGCGGCATGCTGGGGATGTGGGTCGCTTCTCATCATCCAGAACTGGTGCGCGCTTTGATTCTCGGCGACAACCGGATTGTCGTGCGGCGGTTGCATCACCCGATGTACACGGCTCTATTTTCCGGTCTGCGCGATCTGGCACGCAAAGGTGGATCGATCGAGGAGATTGCAGCAGGAATCGGCAGGATTGAGCTGCCCGTGCCTGGCGGGGAAAGCCAGACGTCCGAACCCATCCTGATTCGCCAACTTCCCGGCAACGACGAAGCCTATCTTCTCTCCTGGGCGCGCTGCGTGCAGCAGGCCGATCCTGACACCTACGCGATGGTGCTCGATGGCTCGTCGCTCGAGGGCTGGGACGGCGAGACGGTGTTGCGCGGAATCGGTTGTCCGACCTTGCTTTTGCAAGGCACGACCGAATTGGGCGGTTTGATGTCCGATGCCGATGTTGCGCTGGCCGCGCGATTGTTGCCGCATCATGCGCACGTGAAATTCCGTAACCTCGGGCACGCGCTCTTTATCCAGCAACCCGAGCCAGTGCTGAGGGCTGTAACAAATTTTCTGGAATCGCTGTAACAGGATCGTGTGGGGACGGGCGTCCTCGCCCGTCCAAGCCGAGCATAGCTCGGCAGACACGATACTGCGTCAGAACTTCTCCATCCGCATCTGATCGTCAAAGCTCTCGCGTCGCCGTATTACGGTCACTCTCGCGCCATCAACCAGCACTTCCGCCGCCCGGCCGCGGGTGTTGTAGTTCGATCCCAGCACCGAACCGTACGCGCCGACGTCCAAAATTGCGAGCAGATCGCCTTCGGCGACCATTGGAAGTTTTCTGTCCCGCGCAAAAAAGTCACCAGTCTCGCAGATCGGACCGACTACATCGGTCGTCTCCGTCTCGTGTGACTTGCGGCTCGTCGCCTGGCCCAAGGGAACAATCTCGTGATAGGCGCCGTACAGAGAAGGACGCAGCAGATCATTCATCGCCGCATCGACAATCAGAAAGCGTTTGCGACGATTCGTTTTCCGGTAGAGGACGCGCGTCAGCAATACGCCCGCCGCTCCCACGATGGCGCGTCCCGGCTCGAGCAGTAGATGCAGCTTCAATCCCCGCAACGGACCCAAGACTGCTCTTGCGTACGCCGCAATCTGTTTCTGAAAATTCTCCCGCGGTCCGTCATCGTTATAGGAAATTCCCAACCCCCCACCCGCGTCGATATAACGGATGTCGTGCCCCTGTCCGCGCAATGCGGAGACCAGATCGGCCACGCGCTCGAGCGCCTCTTGAAAGGTACCTACATCGGTAATCTGCGACCCGATGTGAACGCTCACTCCCGCCACTTTCAAATAAGGTTCCTTCGCGGCCCTTGCGTAGAGCGTTCGCGCCTCCGGAATGGGAACGCCGAACTTGTGCTGATGTAGTCCAGTCGAAATATAGGGATGAGTTTTCGCCGAAACATCCGGATTGACGCGCACCGCCACCGCCGCCTGTTTCTTCAACCGCGTCGCGGTTGCCGAGAGCAGGTTCAACTCCGACGCACTTTCAATGTTGAACAGGAGTATCCCGGAACGAAGGGCAAGTTCCATCTCCGCGGCGTTTTTGCCGACGCCGGAGAACACAACCTTTCCCGCCGCTTTACGGTTCACGCGCAGAACTCGTTGCAATTCGCCGCCAGAAACTACGTCGAAGCCGGCGCCCTCGCCGGCAACCATCCGCAAAATGGCCAGCGTCGAATTGGCTTTGACCGAATAACACAAGGTATGCGGAATGGACCGAAAGCTGTGAGCGAAGGCGTTCAATCGCGCGCGGATCATCGCCGCCGAATAGACGTACAGCGGAGTTCCGTAGCGCTCAGCAAGGCGTTCCAGCGGCACTGCCTCGCAGTAAAGTTCCGTTGCGCGCGTTCCCAGAGTCGCGCCCTGATACCCAAAGGCGGGGGGGCGTAACACTTGCGATGCTCGCGCGCGCTTCACTTGCGTTTGCCAGAAAGCTGACCGGCTTTCAC
>Ga0116110_1001793_pt1 | contig 11177 bp, 11 predicted proteins | sample June2015DPH_8_50_FD_89719 | JGI IMG/M metagenome (GOLD analysis project Ga0116110, IMG submission 89719) | Peatland microbial communities from SPRUCE experiment site at the Marcell Experimental Forest, Minnesota, USA - June2015DPH_8_40 | ecosystem: Environmental > Terrestrial > Soil > Wetlands >...
GGTGACCAGAAGTTCAAGCTCACCGAAAGGCTGTCTTTCGAAAATCGTCCTGACTTGCTTTTGTTTGTCCGGTTTACACTTACGAAGAACCAGTTCTCGAACTTCCTTAAACAAAGGCGTGGGTGGATCGGACAGTTTCCACTTCAATTCTTCCCGGCGCTGCAACTCAACCAGCTTGGTGAGCTCTCCGCGCCGGAACTTCAAGAATTCTTCGATCTTGCGATAGATATCCGTCCGCTCAGGGTCGGGAGGCGCTTTTTTCCTGGTAAGTAACTGCGAAATATAAGATTCCGTGACCTGGGCAGCAACCGCCAAGTCCCTTTGCTCATGTCCTAGTTGCTCAAGTCGCTGCCTAAGGATTAAAGGTAGATCCATGGAAGTGGTCCTCCTTGTTAACCGATTGGGGTTAAGTACTTGTTTACAGATTGAGTTTCCCACAATTACCTTGACAAGTAAAGTGAATTAACTTATTATAGTTAAGACAAAGAGTCTCTCTCAGAGGTGCCTTCGTCGTTCTGAACTAATTGCGGTTCATTCGGCTATGTTCCTGCGACTGGTGAGCACCGCCAAGTTGTGCTCTCCGCACTTGGAGTTCGGCGAAGAGGAAACGACACGCAGGAGGAAGAAATGAGGATTCCAATGCTAACGACAATCATGAAGTGGGTTTCTATCGCGGTGTTGCTTTTCGGGTTACTTGGGAACCTGCCGGTTGGCTCTCAAGAGTGGTCGGTGAGGAACGGCGGCTACCTGGAGCTTTTCAATATGTTGGTTTGTCTGAGCGCCCTCTTGGTTGTTGCAGAGGGGTTCCGCGGACGCAAGTACTTTTGGGCGTTAGGATTTGTCGCGATTGCGGTCCTTTTCAATCCTATCGTGCCCGTGACGCTTCCCCGGAAGATGTTTCTCGGGCTGGATTTTGTCTGCATCCTGACGTTTCTGGTTTCACTGGCTCTTTCGAAAAGGCAACCCATGCTCACCGTACCCTCGAGAACCAACGACAGGCCGCGAAACAAGTCGCGGTAAAGGTACTCATTGATGGTGAAGCGAAGCGCCCGTGTCAGCAGTGTCATGCAAAGACAGAACTCTTGGGGTGAAAGGATTCTCGCATGTATATTCAATATGTAGGTTTCGACAGTTCCGCCGGTTCCCGCATTTATTCCTTTCATGTGATTGACGTGCCCCAGGAGGCCCGCGATTTCACCATCACAGTTCAGTCTGCAGCGTTTCGCCCGGACGGTCTGAAGTTTCAGGACGGTCCGGACATCTGCTTTGCCCGGTTGGGGCACGAATTAGAGAAACAAACGCCAGAAATTCGCACCGCGGCCCACTTGAGTATCGGTGAGCTGGATATCAAGGATTACCTGGATAATCACCATACCCAAAAACCCAAGCGAAAGAAGAAAGAAGAGCCCAGAGGCGAGGTGAGTAACTCAGGGCGAACCTCGTGCAGCAGCAGGTGACGGGACGGACGAACTTTTTCGGATTCCACCTGCTCCGATAAGGATGCTCGCTTGGGGCCGACGATTCCTTCGAGAACTTTGAGCGGCAAGGGAAATCGCGACGATCATGCTGATCGGCGGGACAACACTACTTGGGGCAGCCAACTGCAAGCATGCTCGCGCTGCGTCAGCGATCCGCCTCCCACTAGAACTCAACCCCAAAACATTGAGAAGTGCCACCGCGGCAGCGTGTTTTCACATGGCCGGTTTCTAGGTGATCATTGAGGATCCTGGATCGAAATGCTGTGATGCCAAGCGGTAGTGGCCCCGGATTGGCGTCGATCAGGAACGGGTGGGTAATCCACCTCATGCTTTCTTACTTTTGCGGCTTCATCACTCAGGATTTGCTTGCGCCAAGTGTGCGGGGGCTTCATTCCGTATGTTTCACGCACCAAAGTCCCGCAACGATCAGTGAAGAATCCGCACCCGTGGGGCCTTCTTGGTGGCTTCACCCGCGAGTTTGGCCGCCCGGCCAGGGGAGTCGAAGACAATCTTCGCTCCTCAATTCGAAATTGGTTTTGCTAAAGTGACGGCCAACGGCGGGCGCAGACTCCCCCTCAGTGCTAGTTATGGCCGACTGGATTCGGGCGTGGAAGGGCTTTTTTCGTTCCGGATGCATGATTCCAGGCTGCAAGGAGGCCTGAATCGTGACCTCAAGCGCGGGAGACCCTCCCTCGGAGTGGCCGTTGCACGCTCGCGTGATCCAGATGCGTCCCGCCGACTTCCCAGAACCCCGTTTGGACGAAGCGGCTACCGCGGCGGACGCTTCGCGTGCTACTATTTGGCAGGGCAATTGCCCTGCCAAAAAAGGCTTCCTTCAAACGGCTTTATCGAAAGCGCGCCGGACCACCGTGCTGAGGTACGCTTCCTTCGTGGATGCGCGCTTCCGATAAAGCACTAACGTATCTCGGGAGTTTGAATGCGCGAGGCACTTCTGCGGTTTTGACTTACCGTCAAGGCATAGCCCCGATCCGTCGATAAGAGGCGGCTTGTGCAGGTTGACTTGGGGTGTAGTGTTGGCGCAGCCTGTAGACACAGGCGACGGGCAGGGGGGGAGAAGGGGAAAGTTTTAAGATTTTTCAACCGCCGGGTGGGAAAATTGTTGAGTGTTTTCTCCTATGCGCAAAGTCACCAAGCCTTCCCCCACCGCCTCGCCCTTGTTGTTCGAACTTAATCCCGAGCCGCTGCAAGAAACCCTGACCGTGCTGGGGGGAATCCCGCTGGTGGTACAGGTCTACGCCATGAACCAGGCTCAGCGTTATCTGGATAAATCCATCAGCGGGGATGCCCTGACCGACAACTTCAAACTCGCATGGGTTTATGAATTGCCTTTGGGGAAGGGCAAAAGATATGTCACCAGCGGAGTGGGTTCGGCGCTCTTGGGTAACTGGCGAGTTGCGGCAATCCAGTACTACTCCAGCGGCTATTTCATTGCTTTGGCCACCACCAGCAGCTTCTCCATCTTCGCGGGTTCCAACCGTCCCACCGTCCCCTCGAATTTCGGCTGGGGGTGCTCGGCGCAGTCGAATTTCGATCCGTCGGTTGACACCTTCTTTAAGCCCGAGTCCTTCTTCGGGACTCAGTCCACCACTACCTTTGGCAACGCGCCCCGTTATAACGGCGAATGCCGTCAATTTCCCATCTACGACGAAAACCTTTCCTTGAATCGGAAAATCCGCCTCACCGAAAAACTGAACCTGGATTTCCGCATGGAAGGGTATAACATTTTCAATCGCGTGCGCTTTGGCACCGGATCAACAACCTTGCAGAGCGCAACCTTCGGCAAACTCACCTCCAACAACGATATCTTCAATACGCCGCGCCAATTGCAGGCAGCGATGCCACTGAACTGGTAGTTACCTCCTCGAAAGGAAGTCCGGGCAACCACCGCCAGCGCGTACACGCTGGCCGGGAGGCCGGGCTTCCGCCTTTGTAGCGGCGGTGTCCCCACCGCCGGGCGGCGGTCGGAGACCGCCGCTACAGCCATCACGGGCGGGACGCCCGTGCCACGTTTCTGTGCCGCCCTCAAGGGCGGCTCTACAATAAACGCATTTTCCAAACGCAACATCAACCTAGCCCGAGAGGTAGGGGCGGTTCACGAACCGCCCCTACGAGTTCCTGCGCCTCCAAGGGGGTGCGCGTAAGCCCGCGCAGCGGGCGTAAGATCGTAGCCCACGGCGTAAGCCGTTGGAAAATCGGCTAAGGTCCGGGGCAATTTACTGACCAACAGGGTATCCCATACAAGTGCCCCTCGGGATAGCGCCGGCCCCAAGAACAAGGTCCGCGCCGTCCCGGGCAAACCGCAACGGCGTCCCTCATCGGTAGATTCGGGGGACGGTTGAAGTCGTGTTGCGCAAACTCTCCTCCATTAACGTGTTATCCACGGGATTGTCCCTGTTGGGGTGCGCGTGGGATCGAACCACGGGAAAGAGAATACCCTTGTTGGAGCTGGCGAAACCCAGCCCATTGAGGGCAAAGAAACCATCGGGATCTTTGCTGAAGTAAAGCGTGTCCTTGGGAACGCTTCGGTTAAATGTGGCATACTCGCCCTGGACGGTGGCCACAACACGCCCCTTTCGAGAGAATGTCACCGTAGCGCGATTGCCCTGAAGGTCCCACTGCACCGTGTAAACAGCCGCCCGCAAATCAACGCCCGTAACTACCATCGTGCGGGGCAATTTCAGGTAGTGCGCGTCTGCGGCGCGCAACTCATTGTTTGCTGTAAGCACCACTCCGAGTGCCATGCCGGCGAGGCCCAGTATCTTCATAACGTTCATCTGCGCATCCTCCCAACCGAGATTCTTAGAGAGGGCATGAGGGGGGAAAGGCGACTTTCCCGGAGGCCCAACGGGGAGTTCTCCACCTCAGAACCCCACCTTGTGGTGATTTCCTTTTGCCCTGATCCAACGCTTTGGTTCTGCTTCAGCCTGAATGGGTGGCAAGAGTTGAGCAACCCGCTTCATGCTTTTTCGCCAACCAAAATCAGCGGTGACATCCAGCCACCGCAACGGCGCGTCTGCCGGATGCGGCCATTAGAGCAGTCACCGGGAAGAGACGACAATGATGATGTGACAGGAGTGAAGACTCCTGGTGCGGGCTGCCGGAAAGATGTGACGAACGCGCCCCGGCGGGCCCCGCGCATAGCTCTGGCGCCGCGAAAACGGGGGCATTCGGCTCAATTAATATGCTTCCGCGCCAGCCTGGGACGGATGGTGCGATTTCAGGGACGGATAACCATCCGCAAGGTATGGCACGCCTTGGAAAGGCTGTAAATCATGTGTATGCTGGTCTTAAGGAACTCGCAAGGCCATGGATTGGAGTGGAACAAGAAAGTCGAGGGCCGTGCTGACGGCGCAAAGGTGGGCGCGTCAGTTCAGCGTCATCTTCATCATATGGACCTCCACCGGGCTGCTGATGGCCGGCGAAATGTACATCCTCACGCGGGGAACCCCTCAAGCGCCCACCTTGCGTCTGGTCCTGCTCCACTCGCTCCTCTCCCGTTGGGTTCTTGCCCTTCTCACTCCGGGTGTTCTGTGGTTCTCTGCGCGCTTCCCTTTCGGGCGGGGGCGCCGGCTGCGGACGCTCGGGTGGCATGGGATGGGGGCCCTGGGGTTTCTGATCCTCTGGTGTGGCATTCGGCTGCCGCTTCTTCCCATCACCGACCCACAGACATATCAAAAGCTCGTCCCGCCCTGGCGGCTGTTCCACAACATGATCATCGAGGATGCGCTTTATAGCTGCATGGTATACAGCACGATCGTCGCGGTCAGCCAACTCTGGGATTACTATCGCAAGTACCGGGAGCGCGAGCTGCGCGCCTCCCGGCTGGAAGCGGAATTAGCCCAGGCGGAGTTGAAGGTCCTGAAAATGCAGATGGATCCCCATTTTCTTTTCGCGACACTCCGATCCGTTTCCTCCCTCATTCATCTCAACGTTGAGGCGGCCGACGATCTGGTGGCAAGCCTCAGTGAATTGCTGCGGATCAGCCTGGATGAGGCGGACGAACAAGAGGTCACTCTCCATCGCGAGATTGACTACCTGTACGCCTACCTGGAGGTTCAGCGGATTCGTTTCCGTAACCGGCTGGCGGTGCGGCTCAGCATCGATCCCCGGTCACGCGACGCCCTGGTACCCAACATGATACTCCCCGCCCTGGTCGAATATTCCCTCCAGCGCGGCATTGAAGAGATCAATCAGGTGGGGCAAGTGGAAATCCGTTTCGAAGCGCAAGACGGGAAGCTGCGCATCGAAATCCACCATAACCTGCCGCGGAGACAGGAGGGGGAAGAGGGGCTTCTCGGCGATGACTTAGGACTCGCCAACGCGCGGGTCAGACTCCAGCAACTCTACGGGGCATCCCACAATTTCGTTCTGGGATGGAAAGCCCCGGCCGATTCCTGGCTGAAGCTCGAAATCCCCCTGGTCATGAGGAAGCCGCAGCCCGGGGACCTGCTCGCAGGTCAACCCTTGTTCGAGGAGAGCTAGTGCTCAGGCAACGGGCCAAACAATTCGGCGTCATCCTGGGCATATGGACTGCCACGGGTTTATGGTATGGCTGTGAAATCTATTTTTTCAACGCCCACGTCCTGCGAGCCATCCCCCTGCGCGATGCCGTCTTCCGGGCTCTGCCGGATATGTGGATCTTTGCGGCCCTCACCCCTGCGGTGCTCGGGTTTTGCTCGCGCTTCCGTTACCGGGGGCAGAAGTGGCCGCACCTGGTGGGAATCCACCTTGTGGGGGCCGTGACCTTACTGGTCCTCTGGTCGGCGCTCAAAGTAGCCATCTATCCGGTGGATGATTTGCTTACGGGTAAGGTCTTACCGCGCAATGGGCATCTCTTTCGAACATTGCTGATTCACGATGCCTATGACGCGCTCTGGTTCTATGGCACGATCGTCGCGGTCAGTGAACTGCTGCGCTACCAGCGCAAATGCCGGGAACGCGAAACCCGGGCGGCCAAACTCGAATCCCAACTTGCTCATGCCCAGTTGACGGCCTTGAAAATGCAATTGGATCCCCACTTTCTCTTTAACACGCTGCACGCGATTTCCAGCTTGATGCATGAAGACCCCGTTGCCGCCGATAAAACGGTGAACCGGCTGAGTGATCTCCTGCGCATGAGCCTGGAAAATGGGACCGGGCAGGAGGTGACGCTGAGGAGGGAGATGGAATTCATGGAAGGATATCTGGACATTCAAAAGACGCGCCTACGGGACCGCTTGAATGTTCGTCTGCATTTGGAGCCGCGTGCCCTGGAGGCTCTGGTCCCCAATATGATTCTGCAACCGCTGGTGGAGAACGCCGTGAAATATGGAATCGCTTCGCGCCTCACCCCCGGCAACCTCGAGATCCGGGCGGAGGACCATGGAGAGGTTCTACGTCTCGAGATCACCGACGACGGCCCGGGATTAAGTCCGGGGCGGGTCGGCCAACCCACCAAGGGCGTAGGTATTGCCAATACCCGCGCGCGACTGCAACAGTTGTACGGTGAAACCCACCATTTCAGCATGAGCAGGCCCCCCGGAGGCGGAACGCAGGTGAGGCTGGAAATACCCTTTCGCCTGCCGGGTGACGAAACAGGGAATGAGAGGCGCCATGCCCATTAGGACCATTATTGTGGATGATGAGGAACTGGGCCGGAAGCGCATCAGCGCCCTCCTGAAGTCGGAAACCGATGTCGAAATTGTGGCCGAATGCCGGGATGCCGCGTCCGCCCACGAGGCCATCGCGCGCGAGAGGCCTGATCTTTTGTTGCTCGACATTCAGATGCCCGAGCAGGACGGCTTTACGGTGATCGAGGCCGTGGCGGAAGAGCAGCGGCCGGTGGTGGTTTTTGTGACTGCCTACGATCAGTATGCACTCCGCGCCTTTGAGGCCCAGGCGCTCGATTATCTGCTGAAGCCTTTCAATCGCGCCCGCTTCCAAAAGGTGATGCAGCGCGTTCGCACCCAGATCGCCCGCCGGCAGCGTGATGAAGTTGACCAGCGGCTCGCGTCGTTAATCAAGCAGGTCCGGGGAGGGAGCAAATACCTGGGACGAATCGTGATTCGGTCCGCCGGCCGCATTTCATTCCTCAATGTGGATGACGTGGACTGGTTCGAAGCCTGCGCCAATTATGTGCAGTTGCACGTTGGCAAAGAGTGTCACCTCCTGCGCGGGACGATGGGCGCCCTGGAAAAGCAACTTGATCCGGAGAAGTTCGTCCGCATTCACCGTCGCACGATCGTTCAAATCGACCGCATCAAGGAGATGCTCTCTTCTTTTGAAGGAGAATATCTGGTGGTGTTGCGGGATGGCGCCCGCCTCAGCCTGAGTCGGGGTTACCGTCATCATTTCGACCAGGTCGTGGAACCCGGTCTCAGGGTATAACACCCTAAAAGATCATGCGCCGCCGGAGCGGAAAACCACCCCGCGAAGGGGATGAAATGCCGGGGTAAAAATTGGGGGAAATCACCGGCCCCAAAAACCCACGGGCTGCGTCGGCCGGCCCTGGACGGCGGCCCAACAGCGACCGTTCGCGCAATTGCCCCCTGATCCCTTGATAACTGAGCACAGTTCTTCGCTTGATGGCACTGCAGCCTTACCGGAACCTCGAAACACGGGCGGCGGTGCCCCGGACGGCAGAAGTGAGCTCGCCGAGATTTTTCACCCGTTGGGTGCGCAATTGCTCTGTGATCGCTCCTATGCGCAAACCCACCAACACGACTTTACAAGACGAGTATTTGCTTAGGCGGGATGGCAAACTTGAAGTGTGTCGCGTCTACAATTACACCGCCGCGAAAGGCAAGCAGTCGAAAATCTTTGCGCGTGCCAATCATCCGACTGCAGAGGGATGTTCGGACTTAATGGGCTTGAAACTTAAAGGTCCAAGGGTCACGCGCTGCCCGGCGGGCGCACGCGGCGCCAGCATGGAAATATGAAGGAATGAAGTTATGAAGCTAGGAAGTTTTAGACCTTCCGCGATCGATAATCAATCCAAAAACATCATGCCCAGGGCGAACCCGCTGACGCGGGCCGGGCTCAGAACCGCACAGAAGGCAATGCTGTGGGGGCGTCAAAATCTGTCGACAAACTGATTTCGCGCCAGCGGGCAGCGTCAGCTGCGCGCGTAGCCTCGGCCTCGCCGGCAAAGCGAACGGCGTCGCTGCCGATCAGAAGATGTGCAGGGAGACGATCGCTGGCAGCCAGATGAAGGACAACCTGAGCTACCTTGACCGGGTCGCTCATCTCGTGCCCCCAATAAGACTTCAGCGCCTTGGCAACTGCGCCCACGGACGGTTCATAGTCCGGAAGCAGGTCAGGCGTCTCTTGGTTCGCACGAACGCCCCAGTTCGTTCGCATCCCGCCCGGTTCGAGCGCGCACACTTTCACGCCAAACGGAGCCACTTCCTGGGCAAGGGACTCCGTAAATCCTCCCACGGCCCACTTCGCCGCATGGTACGGCGAACTGCCGGGCCGCGCCAACCGGCCGCCTACCGAGGATATCTGAAGAATGCAGCCGCTCTTTTGCTTTCGCATGATCGGTATCGCCGCGCAGCTCACGTTGACGACTCCATAAAAATTAGTGTCAACCACCGCCTTGAACCGCTCCGAACTCAACTGCTCAAATGGTGAAATATCGCCATAGCCGGCGTTATTGACGACGACATCGAGACGCCCGAACGCGGCCACCGCCATCTGCACGGCCGCCTGGGCGGCGCTTTCATCGACCACGTCTAGAGCCGCGGTCCGAACCTGATCTCCGTATTTCTTTACCAGGTCTTCGAGCCGGCGGGGATCGCGGGCGGTTGCAATGAGTCGATCGCCTGATGCGAGCACGGCTTCAGCGATGTTCCGGCCTAAGCCGCTTGCGCTACCGGTTACCAACCATACTTTTGACATGGAAAATCTCCCTTGCGTTGTACTTCTGAGAGCCTAGTTGCCGATAATCGCCTTCGGCTCCAGAAACGACTCCAGGCCGAGCAGGCCGAATTCGCGGCCGAAGCCGGACTGCTTGTATCCCCCAAATGGCGCCAGCGCGTCGTTCTGGAGAGTGTTCACCATCACTCTGCCTGCCTCCAGGCGTGCGGCAACTGCATTGGCGCGGGGCACATTCGACGAAAACACATAGGCGTGCAGACCGTAGTCCGAAGCGTTGGCCAGTCTGATAGCCTCCTCCTCATCGCTGTACGTGAGGATTGAAAGCACAGGACCGAAGATTTCTTCCTTTGCGATAGTCATTTCGTTGCGGACGTTCGCAAACACCGTCGGCTTCACGAAATAGCCGCGATCCAGCCCTTCTGGACGCTCCTCGCCTCCTCGGATCGTTGGCTTGAACTCGTCGATCTCAGCGCGAAGCAACTGTAGTGCCGGGTTTTCCAACACGTCGAGCGGTGTCGATGAGAATACTTTGGCGAGCCCGGCTTTAACTAGTCGCCGCATCGAGTCTTGGAACTGGCGCCAGTCGGTGGAGTACTTGAACTGATAGAGATATAAGTTTCCGTTCGCCCGATCGAGCGTGTACGCGTCTATACCGTAGTCATTGTTGCCGCGGACTGTCTGGGCGAGTGCCGTATCGGCGGCGAGCCGATGCTGGATCTCTAAGTAAGCGGCCCCGAAATAATCTTCGAGCCGCCCACCCAGGGTTGGGCGATAATCCTGAAATAACTGGTTCATGCGTTGCTCAAGTGGTGACATGGCGAGGAGTATACCAGCGATATCGCGGTATTCAAGGGTTCCCCTCTAATTTATGAACATGGCAGTGCTGTAAGTAAACAATGATTACGTGGAGTGAGAATCGACGAGCGGGTCGCGAGTACTCATCGAAGCGCATATTGCCGGGATCGGGATAGGGGGAGCAGTTGCCCACTCACCCCTCCCACACCACCGTACGTACGGGTCGCTTCCCTTCAACTCGCGAATCCACATTGCCACCGAGCCGGCATGGCGTATCTCTGACCGCCCAAACACCCGGACACGCAATTCGGGAAACCACTTGGCTGATAAACATTCTCGCTGAAGTGCACCCCCGACTCCCCCGAACGCGCCACTCGGACATTAGACAAGGGCAGTCAAGTTGCCGATAAACGGGGTTGCCGCCGTAGTGCCACACGCCCCTTGCGGGAGCCTGTCAAGTGATCAAAAGGGCGATTACCCACGATTAACGGCCTTGGGTAGACCTAAATCGATCAACTCCCACCCCCCCAACCACGAAGAGCCCGCAAGGCTAGTCTCAGACCCAAGGCGCCGCCGTATTGTCGTATCGGTAGCTTTTCATGTCAGTCACCGCCTGGACTCGGAATGATCCATAATTTGGAACAAGGGGGAAATCACCAGGCCTTCACAGCGTTCCTCTCAGCCTTGATGGCGGGGTTCCTTTGGGAAGATTGGACGAGGATGGAATCTCCAGTAGGTGAGATCGTGGCAGGGCACTCCGGCCAGAGGGCCTTGACCTGCCGGAGCCAGGTTTTGATTCTGAACCGGAAAAGTCTCGGCTGCGCGTATTCAGCACTTCCCAGTTGCTCGCTGAGACCGTTCGGGGCAACGAGCGGAACCGAAGCCGGACGACCTTTAACGGTCCAACTCTTCCACACGAGCCACATGTAGAAGTCCAAGACACCGGGTGCGTGCGCCAAGGCCGCGACGGCCTCGCGCTCGACCGGTATCCGGTGCTCATCGATTTCACGGTAGAATGCCTCGCTA
>Ga0116110_1001795_pt1 | contig 11167 bp, 9 predicted proteins | sample June2015DPH_8_50_FD_89719 | JGI IMG/M metagenome (GOLD analysis project Ga0116110, IMG submission 89719) | Peatland microbial communities from SPRUCE experiment site at the Marcell Experimental Forest, Minnesota, USA - June2015DPH_8_40 | ecosystem: Environmental > Terrestrial > Soil > Wetlands >...
CGCGTCGGCAACGCTGCGGCCCATCGCGCGCAACACGTGCGACGGCTCGACGGCTCCTGCCGCGCACGCCGAGCCCATCGACACTTCGACGCCCTCGAGATCGAGCGCAATCAGCATGCTCTCGCCAAGCACGCCCGGAAACGTGAGGTTGAGCGTATTCGGAAGCCGGCCAACAATCGGGCCGTTCAAGCGAAGACCGGGAATCGCCTCGCGGATACGCGCGAACAGCGACGCGGCAAGTGAACCGATTCGGACCGACTCTGCCGCCATCGCATTCATCGCGGCCTCGGCCGCCGCGCCGAAGGAGACTGCGCCAAGCAGATTCGGCGTGCCCGCCCGCATGCCGCTTTCATGCGGCCCGCCAAAAACGATCGGCGCCACGCGCGTAAAGTCGCGGACGTACAAAGCGCCAACTCCCGAATGCGCGCCAAGCTTGTGGCCGCTCAGTGTCAGCAGATCGCATCCCAGCGCCGCGATATCGACCGGAATTCGGCCGACTGCCTGCGCCGCGTCTATATGAAACAACGCACCGGCCCCGCCGCACATGGATGCGAGCGGAGCGAGATCCTGAATCGTTCCGACTTCGGAGTTCGCCAGTCCGAGCGTGACGAGCGCGGTCTCGCTATCGAGCGCGGCGAGCACGCGCCCGGGATCGACTCGTCCGTCGGAGTCGGGCGCGACTCGCACTACCTCAAAACCGCGGCGCTCGAGTTCTGCAATCGGAGCGAGGATCGATGAATGCTCGATCTGGGATGAAATAATTTTACGGCGTCGGGAGGCCGCGGTGATCCCTCCGAAGATGGCAAGATTGTTCGACTCGGTGCCGCCGCTGGTAAACACGATCTGCCGCGGCTCGGCGCCGACGATCGACGCGACTTGCGCGCGCGCAACCTCGAGCATCCGGCGCGAACGCTGGCCTGAGCGATGCACCGACGAGGGATTCCCACCCATGTCGGCCGGCAGGCGTGAGACCGCGGCGGCAGCCTCGACACGAACAGGAGCGCCTGCATTATGATCGAGATAAATCGGCATGGACGGTTTCGTTCGCCACCAGTGGGCGATTAGCTTATCTTACGCCGATCGGCGGAAAAAGATGGGGGTTCTCCGCGTGACGCAGACGCATCAAGCGCGAACATAATCGTGGTTGGCGCGGGCGTGGTCGGATGCTCGCTCGCGTCCTATCTTGCACGCGCCGGCGCATTCTCCGCGGCCCTGCCAGAGCGCGGACGCGCGCCGTTGTGCTTGCTCGCCGCCTTCGTGCGCGGCTTCACGTTATCCTTGTGCAGCTTGTATTCGACCGAGTCAACCAGCGCCTGCCAGCTCGCCTCGACGACGTTGCTCGACAATCCGACCGTGCCCCATCGGCGTTTGCCGTCGGTCGATTCGATCAGCACGCGAACGCGCGCCTCGGTACCGGCGCCGTTGTCGAGCACGCGGACTTTGTAATCGACCAACTGCATCGCCTCGAGATTGGGATAGTACGGCAGCAACGCTTGACGCAGCGCCGAATCGAGCGCGTTGACGGGGCCGTTGCCGATGGCGGAGTTGCGCGTGCGCACGCCGTCGGGTCCTTCGATCACGACCACCGCCTCGCTGAAAGGCGCACGGTCCTCATGCCACTTGTCGTCGAAGACGCGGAAACTGACGAAGTTGAAATGTTCTTTGGTCAGGCCGAGCGTGCGCAGCATCAGCAGCTCGAACGAAGCGTCCGCCCCGTCGAAGGTGTAGCCCGCGCCCTCGAGCCGCTTGAGTTCGTCGAGCAATACGCCGATCTTGTCGTTCGCCGTTTCGAGCTCGAGTCCGAATTCTTTGGCCTTGTACACGATATTGGCGCGGCCCGAGAGCTCGGAGAGCAGCACGCGGCGGTCGTTGCCGAGCAGGGCGGGATCGACGTGCTCGTAGGTCGCGGTGTTGCGCTGGATTCCCGAGACGTGCAGCCCGCCCTTGTGCGCGAACGCGCTGCGGCCGACGTACGGCTGGCGCGCAAACGGCGTGATGTTGGCGAGTTCGTACACCAGCCGCGAAACCTCGCGCATCGTCTTGAGCTTGGCCGGGGGCACGCAATGGTAGCCCAGCTTGAGCTGCAGGTTGGCGATTATCGAAACCAGGTTCGCGTTGCCGCATCGCTCGCCGAAGCCGTTGATCGTCCCCTGCACCTGCACCGCGCCCGCCTGCACGCCGGCTAGGGTGTTGGCGACCGCGACGTCCGAGTCGTTATGACAGTGAATTCCGATCGGGCAATTGACCGCCGCGCGAGCCGCCGTTACCGCGGCTTCAATTTCACCGGGCAGGCGTCCGCCGTTGGTGTCGCACAGCGCGATCAGCGTGACGCCCGCGTCGTCAACGGCTTTCAGGCACGCAAGCGCGTACTCGGGATTGTGAAAATAGCCGTCGAAGAAATGTTCGGCGTCGAAAATCGCCTCGTCGAAGTTCTTTCTCAGAAACGCGATCGTGTCGTTGAGAATTTCGAGATTTTCGTTCAGCGGGATTCGCAGCGCCTCGCGCACGTGCATGTCCCAGGTCTTGCCGACCACGGTCGCGACTTGAGTCCCGGTGCGCAGCAGCAGCTGCAGATTGCGATCGGCCGCGGCGCGAACTCCGGAGCGCCGAGTCGAGCCGAAGGCTGCGATCTTGGCGTGGCGAATTTTGATCTTCTTGATCTCTTTGAAGAACGCGGCGTCGCGATCGTTCGAGCCCGGCCATCCGCCCTCGATGTAATCGAAACCGAGATCGTCGAGCCGTTGGGCAATCGTGACCTTGTCCTCAACCGTCAGCGAGACGTCTTCGGACTGGCATCCGTCGCGCAAAGTGGTGTCGTAAACCTGGATATGTTTTGCATCCGCCATCGGACTCAAACTGTCTCCCGCGGCGCGGCGTTCGAGCCGCCGTTGACAAACGCGTCGTGCAGCGCACGCATCGCGAGTTCCCCGTATTTCGAATTGACCACGACCGAGACCTTAATCTCCGAGGTCGAAATCATCTCGATATTAATCCGTTCCGCCGCCAGCACCTGGAACATCGTGGCCGCGACGCCCGCATGCGTGCGCATTCCAACTCCGACCACCGAAACCTTGGCGACCTGATCGTTATGCCGCACGCCCGGCGAGCCGATTTCGGCGGCTGTACGCGTAACGATTTCGAGCGCGCGGCCAAGGTCTTCGCGGCCGATGGTAAACGTCATGTCGGTGCGGCCGTCGGCGCTGGCGTTCTGGATGATCATGTCCACGACGATTCCCGCGTCGGCGATCGGGCTGAAAATCTTCGCGGCCAGACCGGGCCGATCCTCGACGCCGGCTATCGTGATCTTGCTTTGATTCTGGTCGAGCGTTACGCCCGAAACGAGCACGTCCTCCATTGACAAATCCTCTTGTCCGACCCACGTCCCCTCGGCTTCACGGAAGCTGGAGCGGACGACGAGCGGCACATTGTAACGGCGGGCTAGTTCAACCGAACGGGTTTGCAGGACCTTCGCCCCGAGTCCCGCCATCTCGAGCATCTCATCGTACGAGATGCGGCCGAGTTTTTTTGCTTTGGGGCAGATGTTGGGATCGGCGGTATAGACGCCGTCCACGTCGGTGTAGATTTCACAAGCGTCGGCTTTGAGAGCCGCTGCCAACGCCACCGCGGTCAGATCCGACGCGCCGCGGCCAAGCGTCGTGATATCGCCGGCGGGGTTGACGCCCTGGTAGCCGGCCACCACGACGATCTGCCCATCGTCGAGAGCGCGCATCACCCGATCGCATTGCACGGACTTGATTCGCGCGCGGCCGTAATTCGAGTCGGTGGTCAGGTTCATTTGAAAAGCCAGGAAAGAAACCGTCGGATGCCCCATCGACTGGAGCCGGATCGCGAGCAGCGCAGCCGAGACCTGCTCTCCGGTGGCGACCAGCACGTCGGTCTCGCGCGGGCTGGGGCGATCACTCAATTCGGAGGCTAGCTTGAACAACCGATTGGTCTCGCCGGCCATCGCCGAGACCACCACGACCATCCGATTGCCGGCGCCGCGCGCCCTGACCACGCGATCGGCGACCGCCTTGATTCGCTCGATCGATCCGACCGAAGTTCCGCCGTATTTTTGAACGACCAATCCCAACGCGATGACCCTATCCGCCCTGGAAAAAGGGGGAATTTAGTATTATGTGCGGAAAATGGGCCTCAAACCAGCCCCTCGCGGGCAGGTACTGTCCTAATTTCAGGCCGAGTGTCCGGATTTCAGGATGGAAGTGTCCTGATTTAAGAAGCGAACCAACCGTGAATGACCGGCCACAGTTTGATGATTGTCGCCACGCCTATGAATGCCGCAACCGAAGCAACAAACTTCGCAATCGCCTTTGCACCAGTGATTTCACCAGAAATCTTTCTTAATTCCTTAGTTTGATCCTGTCCTTGAGCGGAGAGCGTGGCTACTGCGTTTTTTAATTCCCCGACTGCCATACTCAAATCGAATACGGCAGACGTTAACGGATCGCTACTACCGGTGCGGAGTGAGCGACGCGGCTTAGTTGTGAAGCGGAGGGGAGTTTCCTCTTTAGCCGCCATTAGCAGTTAGCCACTCCCATATATTGGCGGACTCGCGGCCCCAGTATCCGGACACACCGAGAACTATTGCAGTTCTGACATCGTCCGGTTTATCCGCTGAAATTCCTAATCGGTCTGAGACTTCTTCAGCCGTTCCGGTACTGGCGACGAACCAGTGTCCCTTGGAGTGGAATTGTATATGTTTGTCCGGGTAAAGCGCCCGTATCCGTTCGTCGAGAATATTTTCATGCCCAGGGCCAGCTATGACAGCGAAGATCATGGCACTTTCATCCTACCATACGAGGGGAAAAGCAAGCACGTCCATTATCTACGTGGCATATTCGTGCCCTTCCCGCCACGTCCGACGATCAATCTGAATTGCCGTGTCCCCGGAAATCAGCCAGTACCGCGGGCAGCGTGGTGGCGCTCTACGCGCTCTGGTACAACTTCATTCGGATTCACAAGACGCTCAGAGTAACGCCTGCGATGGAGTCGGGCGTTGCCGATTATCTTTTTTCGTTCGAGGATTTAGTTGGAATCGTGGACGAATGGGAAGCGAGCCAAAGAGAAACCGCATGAGCGGATGGTTTAAGCGTGAAGTCGAGATGGCGGGTCGTCAACGTGTCATGGCGAGCATAATTCTGTTCTGGGCTCCGATACTTCTGATGGCCATCTTTGGGCTCGTTTTCTGGTTTATTGATCGAATTTCAAACTGAGACACTACCCTCGCGCAGCAGGGTGGTGCAGCTTCCCGCCCTCAGGCGAAGCGGCGCTTCAACTTGGAAATGATTTGCGCATGGCGGGAGTCCGCCGCGCTGAATTCGATTCGGCGGATGTTCGCGCCGGCGTAGCTGATGCGGACCGCCAGGTATTCCATCTCCGCACCGCCGCGCAGACACTCGAACCATTCGACGGCTGCGACACCTTCGGAAAACAAATATTCGCGAAGACCCAGGTCATCCAGTGTCGCCTCTTCGAGGCGATACAGATCTATATGATAGAGCGGGAAGCGCCCGTGATGCTCCTGGATCATCGTGAAGGTGGGGCTCAGGATGTCCTCTTCGCGCAGGCTTAGTCCGCGCGCGAGTCCTTTGATAAAGCAGGTCTTGCCCGCACCGAGATCGCCAATCAGGCCGAGCAGTTCCCCTCCTTCGAGAAGCGAGGCCAGCCGCCGTCCCCACGATTTGGTCTCGTGCGGCGAGCGGCTCTCGATCACCATCGTGACCACGGTCGCGCCCGATTCCTCCGATTCTGCAGCGGCATTAGCCATCGCGATTACTCAGTCGTAATATAGCGCAACTACCGCGTTAGTGCTTCCAGTGCCGCCGGCAACTCGTCAATGAGGTCGCCGGCGATATAGCCAACGCGCCCCATCCGCGCCGCGACGCGATCCGCCGCGTAGCCGTGGAGAAAAACGCCAAGCGCGAGCGCGTCCATCGGGCGCATCTTCTGCCCCAGCAGCGCGCCGACGATTCCCGACAGCGCGTCACCGATGCCGGGCGTGCCCATCCCGGGATTGCCGGTCGAGTTGATATAGAGGTCGCCGTCGGGAGAGGCGATAACGGAACGCGCGCCCTTTATCAGCACGGACGCTCCGGTTCGTTCCGCCAGATTGCGCGCGGCAGACACGCGATCGTCGTTGATGATCGCCGGGGTCACGCCGAGCAGGCGCGCGGCTTCTCCCGGATGAGGCGTCAGCACGACCGGACCGCGCGCACGCCGGGCGGCTTCGCAACCGATCGCGGCCAGCGCGTTGAGTCCGTCGGCATCGATCAGCATCGGACGCTCGCGCTCGGACGCGTCTGAGATCAGCCATTCGACGAGGCGTCTGGTGTCATCGCTGACTCCCATTCCCGGCCCCACGATCAACGCGTTCATCCCTTCGATTATGATCTTTAACGTGTCGGGCGCGTGAGCGCCGTCAAAGTGGCCGTCGCGATCGGCGATCGGCTCGGTCATCAGTTCGGCCTGCCCCGCCGCGACGATTGGCTGGATCGACTCGGGCACCGCCGCCGTAACGAGGCCCGCGCCCGCTCTCAAGGCGGCGCGTGAAGCAAGCAGTACGGCGCCGGACTTGCCGCGGCCGCCGGCGATTACCAGCGGATGTCCATACATTCCCTTGTGCGAATTCGCCGGCCGCGCGCGAATCAAATGCCGCACGTCGTCGCGCTCGAGGAATCGGCCGCGGGGCGCTATCTCCTCAATCGCGCGCGCGGCGAAACCTATATCGACGATCCGCAACTCGCCGGATTGTCCGGCGCCCGGATATGAAACGTGGCCGAACTTCGCGAACCCGAACGTCACCGTGAGAGACGCGCGGATCGCCGCGCCCATGACAGCACCCGTGTCCGAGTTCACTCCCGACGCGATATCGACGGCGATTACGGGCAATCCGAATGAATTAACAATCTCGATCGCGCGCCGCGGCCCGTCTTTGACCTCCGCGTTCAAGCCGGTGCCGAAAATCGCGTCGATAACGGCGCTCGGGCGTTTGCCAAGCGCGGCTTCGAGGCTGGACTCTCCCGATGCCTCGATCGCCTTGCCACCGGATGCGCGAAACTCCGCGTATGCGCGCGCGGCATCGCCCTTCAAGTCCGCCGCGCGACCGAGCAGAACGGCTCGCGCGCCGAAGCCGTCCCGAATCAGCCGTCTTGCAGCGACGAATCCGTCGCCGCCGTTGTTACCCCGGCCCGCCACGACGAGCACATCGGCGGCCGCTTCGGGGAAGCGCTCGACGAGCGCGTCGGCAACAGCCTCACCCGCCCGCGTCATCAGCAGGTAGGACGAAATTCCGTACTTTTCCTGGCTGATGCGATCGAGTTGGCGGCTTTCGGCGGCGTTGAGCAAAATCATCGTCGGCAATCCTGCGGGAAATATTACACCATGCGCGGGAGGCGGGAATGCGGGCGGCAGTGAAAAACTGGACTGGCGCGCTGGCTCTGGTAGCCTCGGTATTGAAATGATTCGGCTCAGCGTCAACGTCAACAAAATCGCGACGCTCCGAAATGCGCGCGGCGGAAATATTCCCGACGTAGTCGAGGCGGCGCGTACCTGCATCGCCGCGGGATGCCACGGGATAACGGTCCATCCGCGCCCCGACGCCCGGCACATCACGTTTCAGGACGTGTTCGATCTCGCCGCGATGCTGACGGTCGAGTTCAATATCGAAGGATACCCGGGCGCGGAGTTTCTTGACCTCGTGATGCGCGTCAAGCCGACGCAGGTGACACTCGTGCCCGACCCGCCGGGCGTGCTGACGTCGAATGCGGGATGGAACCTGACGAGCGGAGCGGAATGGGTTGGCGACGTGCTCGCAAGGCTCGGCAACGCGGGCATCCGCACGAGTCTTTTCCTTGATACCGACGCCCGGCAGATCAGGCGCGCACGAGAACTCGGGGCGGACCGAATCGAGTTGTTCACCGGGCCTTATGCGAATGCGTTCGGCACGCCGGCCGGTCAAGAGATTCTCGCGGCGCATCGCGAGGCCGCGCGGCTGGCGCGGGAAATCGGACTGGGCGTGAATGCGGGCCACGATCTCGATCTCAAGAATATTCCGGCCTATGCGAAAGCGGTCAAAGGCTTGCAGGAGGTCTCCATCGGCCACGCGCTGATCTCCGACGCGCTCTATATGGGCCTGACGCGCGCGGTAAAGGCGTACCTAAAAGCGCTCGGCTCGAAGCCGCTGACCGCGAAGCGCAAGCGCACGAAGCGCAATTAATCGGTCACGCCGTGCCGGCGTACTTGCGGATCGCGGCGCCGATTTCCTGGGCGAGCGCTTTGATCTGAACGCCGTCCTCGCCTTCGACCATCACGCGCGCGAGCATCTCGGTCCCCGAATATCGCACCAGCAGCCGGCCGCTGCCCGCCAGCCGTCGCTCGGCGTCGGCGATGATTCGTTGAACGTCGGGCATCTCGGCTAGCGGCACGCGATTTCGGACGCGCACGTTTTCCAGAACTTGCGGCACGCGGTGCATCGCGCGCAGTTCGCCGAGCGTCCGGCCACTTTCGGCCATCTGCGCAAGCACCATCAACGCGCTGATCAGTCCGTCGCCGGTGGTCGAGTAATCCATGAAGATCACGTGGCCCGACTGCTCGCCGCCCAGGTTGTACGAGTTGAGTCGCATCTCGCGCGCGACCGCGGGGTCGCCGACCTCGGTGCGGATCAGCCGCACGCCCGCGTCGCGAAGCGCGAGCTCGAGTCCGAAGTTGCTCATCACGGTTGCGACCACGGCGTTGTGGCTCAGCCGGCCTTGGGCGGCGAGCTTGCGGCCGAGCAGCGCCATCATGTCGTCGCCGTCGAAGACTTCGCCGCGCTCGTCGATCAGCATCACGCGATCGCCGTCGCCGTCGAGCGCTATGCCGACGTTGGCGTGCTCGCGCAAAACGGTCTCGCGAATCCCGTCGAGATGCGTCGCGCCGCAATTCAGATTGATGTTGGTGCCGTCGGGCTCGGCCGCGATCGCCAAGACCTCGGCGCCCAGTTCCTCCAGCACCTCGGGACCGACCTTGTAGGCCGCGCCGTTGGCGCAATCGATCGCGACCTTCAGCCCGTCGAATGCGACCGAGCGCGGCAGGCACGACTTCAGAAATACCAGGTAACGGCCGAGCGCGTCGTCGATGCGCGCCGCCTTGCCGATATCGTCCGCGCGCGCGCGATGCATCCCGACCTCGCCTTCGTCGAACACCAGCGCTTCGATTCGGCGCTCGGTCTGGTCGTCGAGTTTGAATCCTTCGCGCGAAAAAAACTTGATCCCGTTGTCCTGGAAGGGATTGTGCGAGGCCGATATGACCACGCCCGCGTCGGCGCGCATGCTGCGCGTCAGAAACGCGATCGCAGGCGTCGGCAGCGGACCCACCAGCCACACGTCCACGCCCATCGAGCAGATTCCGGACTCAATCGCGGTCTCGATCATGTAGCCCGACAGGCGGGTATCCTTGCCGATAAGAATTCTGCGATGACGACCCGTGGAATTGCGGAACACATGCGCGAGCGCGCGGCCGAGCTTCAGCGCGGTCTCGGAGGTAATCGGCTCCTGATTGGCGACTCCGCGGACGCCGTCGGTGCCGAACAGTTTACGATGGGTGCTCATCGGCAGTAGTTGTCAGCTTCTGGTGATACATCCGCAGTCTAACCTTGTCGGGCGACTGGCGCACCAACTGCATTCCGTCGGGCAGTGTCACTTGCAGCGGCAACTCGTGCGAGCCCGGCGCGACGCCCTTGGCGTCAACGTAGGCTAGCCCCTTCGGCGCGAGACCCGCGAGCTTGACCGCGGGCCCGCGAATCGTCAGCGTGGCCTGCCTGGGTTCGATTCGGTACTTGAAATTGCTGTCCTTGACTTCCACCTCGACCGCGCGAAACTCACGGTCGGTAATCGCCTCCGCGACACTGATGCGCGCATCGACGTGACCCGTAGAGAATCCCAACGCCGGATTGGGCGCCGCGATATCAACCGAGCGGCTGGTATCCGAGGTGAGTCCCTTCAAGTCGAAGGGTTCCGTGCTGACCGACGTAAGCGGCGCGACGAACCGGCTCGGCCCCATGATTGTGACGCTCGGCGGCGTAATATCGACCGAGGTAATCGTGTAGCCGGGCTCGACCTTCCCCTGAACCGCCAGCTGGACCGGCACGTCGCGGCTAACGACGCGATCGACATCAAGCGACAATTGATCGGGCGAGATGCTGGTCACGGCGGTATTTCGTTCTACGTTGAACATCGCGGGATAGATCTTGAACTCGGATTGTCCCGCCGCGACGCCGCGCAGATCGATCTTGAGCGTGAGCCGCTCGGGATCCAGCAGCGACAGCAGGTTGCGCGGACCTGTGACTTCGATTTTCACGAACGCCGGCGGATGGTTCACGATCACCATCCCCGGCGGCAGCGAGCTATAGCTGATAGGCACCGTGAGCGGCTCGCGTGAATTCCGCTCGGCCGTGTTGACGAATATCCACAGTCCGGTCGCGAGCACCACCGCGAATATGCGCAGCCCGATGTCGCCGCCGCGGAGCCGCCGCGCGCCGCTAACTGCGAACATATATTTGAAGTCGCCCAGCCTCATCGTGCGTCGTCCCGTCGCTCTTTTGCCTCCGCGCTCCTAACCCGGCAGCTTCCTCAGTGTGGACAGGACCTCGGCTGGTTCCAGTCCACGGCTCAGAACACCGCCGCGGGCAAGAGAAATCGTCCCGTCCTCCTCGGACACGACCAGCACAACCGCGTCGCTGTCCTCGCTCATTCCAATCGCCGCGCGATGACGCGTGCCCAGCGACAGGCTTACGTTGGGGTTTTGCGACAACGGCAGCAGGCACGCCGCCGCGAGTACCCGGTCGCCGTTTATGATCACGGCGCCATCATGCAGCGGAGAGCCGTTCATGAAAATCGTTTCGAGCAATTCGGGCGAGACCTTGCCGTCAACGACTCTACCGTTTTCGACGAACTCACCCAGCCCATCGTCCTGTTCGATCACTATCAGCGCGCCGACTCGACGCGCCGAAAGCCACGCCGCCGCGGTTGCTATTTCCTCCGCAGGCGTGACGGCAGCCGCATTGCGGCCCAGGAAGGATTGCGCACCGACACGGGTCAGCGCGCGCCGAATGTCCGCCTGGAAGATAACCACCAGGATCACAAACAACGAACCAAGGAAGTTGTTCAAG
>Ga0116110_1001801_pt1 | contig 11139 bp, 6 predicted proteins | sample June2015DPH_8_50_FD_89719 | JGI IMG/M metagenome (GOLD analysis project Ga0116110, IMG submission 89719) | Peatland microbial communities from SPRUCE experiment site at the Marcell Experimental Forest, Minnesota, USA - June2015DPH_8_40 | ecosystem: Environmental > Terrestrial > Soil > Wetlands >...
ACCTGCGCTTCGTCCACCGCCAGCCGCGCGCGCAAGGCGTTCACTTCATCGGTCAACACGTTGATTCGCGCCGCGGCGTCCTGTTTCCGGCGGCCGTAAAGCTCCTGGTTCGCCTCGCCCAGTTTCGCCAGCAAATCGTTGCGCTCCTGCGTCAACGCCCGGATGCGCGCCTCGTTTTCCGCCTGGTTTGGCGGCGGCGCGACCGGCGCGGAATTCACCGCCACGATCTGCAATTGCCGCACGCGATTTTCCAGGGCCGACTTTTCCAAAAAACTCACTGCGGAAGCCGACTGCAACGCGGCAATCTGTTTCCGCATCCCGGTCAATTCGGAATTCAGCCGGGCGGCTTCAGCCGGGTCCGGCGCCGCCGGTTTGAAATCGGCAATCTGTTTTTTGAGCAACGCATTTTCCTCGCGCAGCGCTTGAATCGTCTCGGGACTGGCCAGCAACGCCTGGACGCGCGATTGCAACGCCTGATTTTCCAGGGCCAGTTTGTTGGCGCGCGCCGTTTGCCCGGCCAATTTTTGATTTGCCTCGGCCAGGGCCAGTTCCGCCAGTTTCAAGGCATCCGATTCCGCAACCGCCGGACCAATTGCCGTTCCGGCTCTTCCCTGCGACAGGCTGACCTTGAGCAAATCGTTTTCCTTCATCAGCGACCGGATTTTCGCCCTCGCCTGGGTCAGTTCGCGCGAATCAATTGTCGCCGGTTGCGCTGCCAGCGCCTCCTGGAGCTTGGCTTGAAGCGTCGTGTTGTCCACCTGCAATTTTTGCACCTGCTCATGCAACGCGCCGAACTGCGCCTCCAAATCGGCGGCGGATGTTGACGAAGCCGCGCCCGGCGGCGGCGGTGCCGGGGGCGGCGTCCCGCTTTGCGGGATCACGGGAAGTTTCGCCGTCACTTCGGCGATTTTTTCCGCGAGATACTTCAGGCGGAAGTTGACAATTCTCGGGTTCCAATCCGGGTAAATTTTCTGGAATTTTTCCAGTTCGCCCTGCACCTGGACGTATTGGGCCAGCGCCTGGCGCGGCTGACCGGAGCTATCCGATGAATCCGCCTGCTGCATCAGGCTGTAAATGATGATGTATTGGTCGTCGGGCCCCTGCTGCGCGCGTGCTTGCGGCAACCGCGCGGCCAATATCAAAATCAGCAGTGCAACCAGACGTTTCATGCCGGGATGCTAATCCAGCGGAAGCCGGCCTGGCAAATGATTACAACAGGACTTGCCTCGGCCGGGCCTTTGCGGGTAAAAAAATCGCGTGTCACAAAAGACCTTTCCCGGGCAAATGTTCATTCGTGGACGAATGCTACCGGTCTGGCAGGGCGGCTTGATCGTTCTCCTTGTCTTCCTGGCCTATCTCCCCGCCCTGCACGACGGGTTCATCTGGGATGATGATGCTTACGTAACGCAAAATTCGACTTTGCATGATGGGGAAGGATTGCGGCAGATCTGGTTCAAGGTGGGCGCCGTGCCGCAATATTACCCGGTGGTACACACCACCTTCTGGCTGGAATATCATCTATGGGCCCTCAATCCCATCGGTTACCACTTGATAAACGTGCTGTTGCATGCCATCGCGGCGATTTTGCTCTGGCAGGTATTGCGGCGTTTGCAGACCCCCGGAGCGTGGCTGGCCGCGGTCCTTTTCGCGCTTCACCCGATCGAGGTGGAATCGGTGGCCTGGGTCACCGAATGCAAGAACGTGTTGTCAGCCGTCTTTTACTTCGCTGCCGCGCTGGCCTATCTTCGTTTTGTCGCGTTGGAGAAGCCTAGCAGTTCGAACCGTCTTCGCTGGTCTTGGTATCTGGGGGCTTTGGTTCTGTTTACCGCCGCGCTATTAAGCAAGACGGTGACCTGTTCGCTGCCAGCGGTGTTGTTGCTGGTATGCTGGTGGAAAAAAAGCCGTGTCCAACGGGGTGACATCATACCGTTATTGCCTTTCTTTGTGGTGGGGGTGGCGTTGGGGCTGATGACAGCATGGATCGAGAAATATCATGTTGGCGCACAAGGCGCGGCATGGTCGTTGACCTTTGCCGACCGCTGTCTGATTGCCGGAAGGGCCTTGTGGTTTTATGCCGGCAAATTGGTATGGCCGGCGCATCTGACCTTCATCTACCCGCGCTGGGAAATTGAGCCGGCGGTGTGGTGGCAATGGCTGTTTCCGATTGCAGCCATCGGTGTGGTGGCAGGACTCTGGCTGGCGCGGCGGCGGATAGGCAAAGGACCGCTGGTGGCGGTGTTGTGCTTTGCGGGCACGCTCGGGCCTGCACTGGGCTTTGTCAACGTGTATCCGATGCGCTACTCGTTTGTGGCTGATCATTTTCAATATCTGGCCGGCATTGGTTTGATCGTATTGGGCGCAGCGGGACTCAATCGGTTGCCGCGAGTCATTCCCGCCACCATCGTTGTTCTGCTGGGGGCGCTGACGTGGCAACAGGGGGGAATTTACCGGGACATGGAAACCCTCTGGCGCGACACGCTGTTCAAAAACCCGGACTGCTGGATGGCACACTACAATCTGGGTATTTTGCTTAAAAACCAGGGGCGCATTGAAGAGGCAATGGAACAATACCACAAGACCATCCAGATCAATCCGAACCATTACGAAGCGCTGAACAACCTGGGCAACGTCCTCGCCGCCAAAGGCCGGCTTGATGAAGCAATCGAGAACTATCGCCAGGCCATCCAGATCAATCCGAACTATCGCGAAGCTTTGAACAATCTGGGCAACGTCCTCGCCGCCAAAGGCCGGTTTGATGAAGCAATCGAGAACTATCGCAAGGCCATCCGGATCAATCCGAATTACGCCGAAGCGCTGAATAATCTGGGGGTCACCCTCGCCACCCGGGGGCAGTTTGATGAAGCGATCGAGAACTATCGCAAGGCCATTCGGATCAATCCGAATTACGCCGAAGCGCTGGACAATCTGGGTATCGTCCTCGCCGCCAAGGGCCGGCTTGATGAAGCGATCGAAAACTATCGCCAATCGATCCAAGTCAATTCAAACCGACCCGAAACCTTCTTTCATTTGGGCGCGACTCTTGGCCAATTGGGGCGCACTCGGGAAGCGGTTGCCCAATACCGGGAAGCCCTGAGATTAAATCCCAACCTGGCCGGCGCGCTGAACAATCTGGCGTGGGTGCTGGCCGCCAGTCCCGAGGCTGAGCTGCGCAATGGGGCCGAGGCGGTCCGTTTGGCCGAGCGCGCGTGTGAACTGACCCAATATGGCGAACCGTTGTACCTCGAAACGGTGGCCGCCGCCTATGCCGAAGCCGGCCGTTTCCCGGAGGCGGTGACCACGGCGGAAAAGGCGGAGCAGCTCGCCACCACCGCCGGTTTGACGGCGGTGGCGGCGAAAAACCGGCAATTGCTCGAACTCTACCGGGCCGGCAAACCCTATCATGAACCGGCCCCAACGGGGCCATGAGTTCCGTTGAACATCGCAGAATTGGCCAAAGCCTGTTTCTCCTCACCCGCCATCCTTTTTTGAGCGGGACAAGAACCCCTGCCAATATTGCGGGCGCGTGTTTGACCGGAAGGATTTAAACCTGGATTATGTCATTCCGCGCGACAGCGGCGGGCTGACGATATTGGAAAACATTGTTTGTTCCTGCGTCGAACGCAATACGCAGAAAGCCAGCCGCAAGTCGCAGGAAGCCGGCCTGGCAAATGATTACAGTGGAACTTGCCTCGGCCGGTTTTTGCGGGTAAAAAAATCGCGTGTCACAAAAGACCTTTCCCGGGCAAATGTCCATTCGTGGACGAACGCTGCCGGTCTGGCAGGGCGGCTTGGTCGTTCTCCTTGTTTTTCTGGCCTATCTCCCCGCCCTGTGCGGCGGTTTCGTCTGGGACGATGACGCGTGGACGACGAACCTGTCAGCGCTGTTTCAGGACACATCCGGTCTGCGCTCGATCTGGTTTCAGCCCATCGCCCTGCAACAGTATTATCCGCTCTCGGGCACGACGTTCTGGCTGGATTATCAACTCTGGAATTTCTGGCCGCTGCCCTATCACGTGGAGAACGTCCTGCTGCACGCCCTGGCCGCGTTGCTCTTCTGGCGGTTGTTGCTCCGGCTCCATGTGCCCGGCGCCTGGCTGGCAAGCGCCATCTTCGCGTTTCATCCGGTCATGGTCGAATCCGTCGCCTGGATCACCGAACGCAAGAATGTGCTCTCGTTGGTCCTTTACCTCGGCGCATTGCTGGCTTACCTGCGCTACGCGCAGGGCGTGTCAAGTGGCAGGTGTCAAGTGACACGAACGGACTCCATTCTGTCACGTGTCACGTGTCACGTGTCACCTTTCTATTGGCTGGCTTTCGTCCTGTTTCTAGGTGCGTTGCTGGCCAAGACGACGACCTTTTCCCTGCCGGCGGTGGCGCTGTTAATCGGCTGGTGGAAACGCGGACAAATCCGGTGGCGTGCGGACGTGTTGCCGACGCTGCCTTTCTTCGCCCTGGCCCTCGGTCTTTGTGCAGTAACCGCCTGGCTGGAGAAATACCATGTCGGCGCGAAAGGATCGGATTTTGACCTTACTTTCCCGCAACGCTGTCTGGTTGCCGGCCGGGCGTTCTGGTTTTACCTCGGCAACCTGTTCTGGCCGGCGAACCTTTGCTTCGTTTACCCGCGCTGGCAGCCCAACCCCGGTTCGGGGTGGCAATGGCTCTATCCGGCCACCGCCATCGGCACCCTTTTCACGCTCTGGCTGGCCCGGGGACGCATTGGGCGCGGGCCGGTGACGGCGCTGTTCTATTTTGTGGGGACATTGTTTCCGGTGCTGGGGTTCATGAACGCGTATGGCATGCGTTATTCATTTGTGTGGGATCACTGGGTTTATCTGTCCGCTCTCGGGATCATCGCACTGGTGGCGGCACTGGTGGTACGGGTGGCTGAATCTCTGCGCACGCCGGCGGTGGTTTATGGGTTTGCCGTAATCGTGCTGCCGGTGCTCGCCCTCCTGACCTGGCGGCAGGCCGGGATGTACACGGACAAGGAAACCCTCTGGCGCGACACGCTGGTCAAAAACCCGGATTGCTGGATGGCCCACAACAATCTGGGTCATTTGCTTAGAAATCAGGGGCGCATTGAAGAAGCGATGGAACAGTACCAAAAGGCCATCCAGATCAATCCGAACGATTGCGAAGTGCTGAACAATCTGGGCAACGCCCTCGCCGCCAAGGGCCGGTTTGATGAAGCGATTGAGAACTTTCGCAAGGCCATCCAGATCGATCCGAATTTCTATTTTGCGCTGACTGGTTTGGGTGTCGCCCTCGCGGATAAGGGCCGGCTTGATGAAGCGATTGAGAACTTTCGCAAGGCCATCCAGATCAATCCGAACGATTGCGAAGCGCTGATCAATTTGGGCATCGCCCTCGCCGCCAAGGGCCGGTTTGATGAAGCGATCGAGAATTTTCGCAAGGCCATCCGGATCAATCCGAATTACGCCGAAGCGCTGGACAATCTGGGTATTGCCCTCGCCGCCAAGGGCCGGTTTGATGAAGCGATCGAGAACTTTCGCAAGGTCATCCAGATCAATCCGAATTTCTCCGAAGCGCTGGACAATCTGGGCATCGCCCTCGCCGCCAAGGGCCGGTTTGATGAAGCGATCGAGAACTTTCGCAAGGCCATCCAGATCAATCCGAACGATTTCGAAGTGCTGAACAATCTGGCGTGGGTGCTGGCTGCCAGTCCCGATGACGAGCTTCGCAATGGGGCCGAGGCGGTCCGTTTGGCCGAACGCGCGTGTGAGTTGACTCATTATGGCCAACCCATGTTCATCGGGACGCTGGCCGCCGCTTATGCCGAAGCCGGCCGTTTCCCGGAAGCGGTGACCATGGCGGAAAAGGCGGAGCAGCTCGCAACCGATGCCGGGTTAAAAAAACTGGCCGAGGAAACCCGGCAACGGCTTGAGCTCTACCGTGCCGGCAAACCCTGTCATGAGCCTGCCCCAACGGGGCCATGAGTTCCGTTGAACATCGCAGATTTGACCAAAGCCCGTTTTTCCTCACCCCAGCGCTGACTCGCTCCGCCAAACAGGTCGCACGGCGTGATGGTGAATCCGACCTCAATCGTAATCATTTGATCGGGAACGGGTTTGAGAAATCGAGGACGAGGAGGAGAACGAGGATGAACCAGACCGGAAAAACTCCAGATACCACTCCCGTCACATGGACGGCATTGACCTGCACCGGCGGTTTTGTTACTTTTCCCTGTCAGCGCCATGAACACCGCGCTAAACCAGCATGTGCTTGTGTTGAACCGGTTGTGGCAGGCGGTCAACGTCTGCACCGCCCGCCGTGCGCTCACCTTGTTGTTTCAAGGCCAGGCACAGGTCGTCGTCAACGCCGAGGACGGCTCGTTCCACACCTTCAATTTTCAGGAATGGCGCAACCTTTCCGGAAACGCGCCGCAGGAGGAATCCGTCCGCACCGTTTCCTTCCGCATCCGCGTGCCGCGAATCATTCTGCTGTTCGTTTACGACCGGCTGCCAAAGAAGGAAGTAAAGTTCACGCGCCACAACATTTTTGAGCGCGACAAGAACACCTGCCAATATTGCGGGCGCGTGTTTGACCGGAAGGATTTGAACCTGGACCACGTCATTCCGCGCGACCGCGGCGGGCCGACGACCTGGGAAAACATTGTTTGTTCCTGCGTCGAATGCAATACGCAGAAAGCCAACCGCAAGCCGCAGGAAGCCGGCATGCACCTCGTCCGCAAGCCCAAGCGCCCGAAATGGCGTCCGTTTGTGCAGATCAACTTCAGCCTGCACCGGCACGACAGTTGGAAGCATTTCATTGACCTTGCCTATTGGAACGTTGAACTGGGCGAAGATGTGGAATAGCGGCAGGGGGAACATCCAACATCCAACATCCAACTCTGAACATCGAACCAAGGCTCGCGCGGGCGGGCGAAACCTGGATTTTCGATGTTCGATGTTGAATGTTCGATGTTTCCCGGCTTTAACCATCCAATGAAAGCGTGTCTGAAAAATGCAGGAGACGACGTAAGGAGGCTCATTCTTTTCTTTAAAAACGCCTGTTTTCCGGGAGATTTGAGCCTCGTGACCTCGGCTCCTACTTTCCACGGTCGGGCGAGGCCACGAGACCTGTTTTTCCCGGTAGGAATCGAGGTGACGAGATTCGGATGGGTTAAGGGCAAGCCTCGTGACCTCGGCTCCTACAGGAAAAAATTGAATTTTCAGACACGCTCTGAATGTCCCGCAACTTTTGCCGGCCGTTGGTGTTTGATTCTTTCGAATTACACGGTATATTTGGAAATCATGAAGCGGTTGGGAAAAATCGTTGTTTGCCTTGCGAGCGGGCTGGTGTTGAACGCCGGCGCGCGCGCGGACGACGGTGTGTTACCGAACAATCCCTATGCGCCGATTGTCGTTCGCAATGTTTTCGGCCTGAATCCGCCCCAACCGGTTGACCCCAACGCCACGCAGGCCGAGCCGCCGCCCAAAATCACGCTCAACGGCATCATGTCCATTTTGGGACGATTGCAGGCGTTGTACAAGGTTGCGGGCACCGCCAAGCCGGGACAACCGGCCAAGGACGAGTCCTACATCCTCAGCGAAGGCCAGCGGCAGGACGAAATTGAAGTCATTCAGATTGATGAAAAAAACAGTCTGGTGACTTTCAACAACCACGGCATCGTGCAGGAACTTCCCCTGGTCAAGGCCAACCCGCCGGCGGTCAGCACCCCGATGGCGGCACAGGGCGGGCCGGTGCCAACCCGGAATCTTACAGCGCCCAATGGCGAGAACAGCGGCAGAATTCCCGGTCGTTTTGGCGGCGGTCCCGCCAGCGGTCCCGGCGCGGCACGAAATCGCGGCATGGGTGGTGGTTCACCGTTGACAACTGTTCCGACGAGCGCCGGCTATTCCGGCCAACAACAGCCTCAGAATACCATGACGCCGGAAGCGCAAGTCATCCTGATGGAAGCTCAACGCGCACAATTGCAAAAAGAAGGCAATCCCGCAGCCGCCCTTATTCCGCCCACAGTGTTGACGCCTCAAAACAGCGCAGGCGGTCTGCCTCCAATCCCGTGATTGTTTCGCAGTTTTACGCCTTGGCAGACGTCTTTGCGGATTCGATCAATTCCCAAAACTTTGGATTTTCCTGAAGCGCTTCGTCCTCGCCGGTCTTCAGGCCGGAGCGGAACAAAAAATCCTTGAGCGTGTGCCGGCTGAGAATCCGGTGGACGAGCACGCCCAATTCATGCCGTTCAAAATAGACGCGATAATCGCCCACGCGAAAACGGTGCAGAGTGCGCCCGTCCAGTTCCAATTTGCCGAAGTCATCCAATTCGGTGCCGAGCGCCTGCTGGGGGAGTCCGCGGAATTCGCCGAGGATTTGCAGTTGCAGTTCCTTGGGCATGCGCGCCAGTTCGGCGGCGCTGGTTGGAGTAAAGATGATCTGGAATATGTTCATAGTTGGTCGAGAGACGAGGGTCGAAAGCCGAGGGCCGAAAGTCAAGCCGCCGGTTGCCGCCGTCGCGCCGGAGCGGCGCTTTGGCGCGCCGCGAAGGCGAAAGGGTTGAGGGTTGAGAGTCAAGTCCTGGTTGAGGTTTTTTGGTTGAGCCGTCTCCGCTCCGCTTCGCCGCGCCAAGGAGTTGAGGGCGTAAAGCCAGCGTGGCAAAGCTTTACGCGGCTTTACGCCCTCAACCCTCAACCATTTCAGAGTGGTAGCGCGTACGGGAATCGAACCCGTCTTTCAGCCTTGAGCGGGCCGTGTTCTAACCGATGGACGAACACGCCGGCGCGGGTAAAAAACCAACGCCTGTATCCCCACAGAACGGTGATTTAAAGCGGCACCATACTATTTTGACTGACATCTTGTTGATTACGAGACTTGTCACTTCGAAGCATTTCTGATTACAACACAGGGGTGTCAGGTCAGAATTTTTTTGAACGACTAATAATTAATAAGCGGGCACGACTGGTTGTCCAAGGTGCTCTGATTATTCTGGTTGTCTTTCTGGCATATCTCCCGGCACTACACGGCGGTTTTATATGGGATGATGACGATTATGTGACAGAAAGCCCGACTTTGCATGATTTGGAAGGTCTGCGACGAATCTGGTTCGAGGCAGGCGCAATACCGCAATACTATCCACTGGTGCATACCGTCTTCTGGCTGGAATATCACCTTTGGGGTCTCAATCCTTTCGGCTATCACTTGATAAACGTGCTGTTGCATGCAGTCGCGGCGATTTTGCTTTGGCGCGTACTGTTGGGTTTGCAGATTTCGGGAGCGTGGCTGGCGGCGGTCATTTTTGCGCTACACCCGGTCTGTGTGGAATCGGTGGCCTGGATCACTGAATGCAAGAACGTGTTGTCGATCGTCTTCTATTTCGCCGCAGCGCTGGCATATCTGCGTTTTGTCGCGTTAGGAGACGCCGGTTTTTCAAGCCGTCGCCGCTGGTGTTATTATTTGGGAGCGTTGGCTTTGTTCACTGCAGCGCTTTTAAGCAAGACCGTGACTTGTTCACTGCCAGCCGCGCTGTTGCTGGTGTGCTGGTGGAAGAAAGAACGTTTGCGTCGGGACGACATTTTACCGTTATTCCCCTTCTTTTTGATCGGTTTAGCGTCGGGGCTGGTGACCATGTGGGTCGAAAAGCATTATGTTGGCGCGCAAGGATCAGAGTGGTCTTTGACCCTTGGTGAGCGGTGCCTGATTGCCGGACGCGCCTTGTGGTTTTATGCCGACAAACTGATATGGCCGGTGCAACTGACATTCATCTACCCGCGTTGGGAAATTGCGACCGATGTATGGTGGCAATGGCTGTTTCCGATTGCGGCTGTTTGCGTTGTGGCAGGGCTTTGGCTGGCGAGGTGCCGGATTGGCAAAGGGCCGCTGGCAGCCGTGTTGTTTTTTGTGGGTACGCTTGGGCCCTCACTGGGCTTTGTCAACATGTTTCCGATGCGATATTCGTTTGTGGCTGATCATTTTCAATATCTGGCCAGTGTCGGCTTGATTGCATTGTGCGCGTCGGGGCTAAATCGGATACCGCGAATTGTACCGGCCATGCTCATTGTCATGCTGGGTGCGCTGACCTGGCAACAGACAAGTATTTACCGGAACCTGGAAATTCTCTGGCGCGATAGGCTGGCCAAAAATCCGGGATGCTGGATGGCTCATTGTAATTTAGGCGTCTGTCTGTATGATAAGGGGCGGATTGGGGAGGCGATGGATCAGTACCAAGAAGCAATCCGGCTCCATCCAAATTCCTTCGAAACGTTGAATAATATTGGCCTCGCTCTCGCTGCCCAAGGACACGTTGATGAAGCAATTGAGGATTACCGCAAGGCGATCCAGATCCATCCAAACTATTATGTTGCGCTTTATAATCTGGGCCTCGCCCTCGCCGCCAAAGGGCAGCTCGATGAAGCAATTGAGGACTATCGCAAGGCGATCCAGATTAATCCGAACTTTGTCGATTCGCTGAATAATCTGGGCCATGCCCTGGCGGCCAAGGGGCGATTTGATGAAGCCATTGAGAACTATCACAAGGCAATCCAGATCAATCCGAACTTGTTTATATCGTACGATTATCTGGGGCAAGCCCTCTCTGCCCAGGGGCGGTTCGATGAAGCAACCGGGAGTTATCGCAAGGCGATTCAGATCGATCCCCACCACGCCGATACATACTTTGATTTCGGCACCATGCTCAACCAATCAGGTCGCACCCAAGAAGCCGTCGTACAATACCGTGAAGCGTTGAAATTAAATCCCGAACTAGCCGGGGCGTTGAACAATCTGGCATGGGTGCTGGCTGCCAGTTCCGACAATGAACTTCGCAACGGCGCAGAAGCGGTCCGTTTGGCCGAACGCGCGTGTGAGCTGACTCATAATGGCGAACCCTTGTTCCTCGGGACGCTGGCCGCCGCATATGCCGAATGTGGTCGTTTCGCTGATGCAATAACAACCGCCGAGAAGGCGGAGCATTTGGCAACAACCGCCGGGTTAAAGAATCTGGCCGAGAAAAACCGGCAACTACTGGAGTTATACCGGGCCGGCAAACCCTATCACGAACCCCAGCCATCAAAACCTTGATACCATTGAACCGGATTCAGAGTGGTAGCGCGTACGGGAATCGAACCCGTCTTTCAGCCTTGAGAGGGCCGTGTCCTAACCGAT
>Ga0116110_1001802_pt1 | contig 11138 bp, 10 predicted proteins | sample June2015DPH_8_50_FD_89719 | JGI IMG/M metagenome (GOLD analysis project Ga0116110, IMG submission 89719) | Peatland microbial communities from SPRUCE experiment site at the Marcell Experimental Forest, Minnesota, USA - June2015DPH_8_40 | ecosystem: Environmental > Terrestrial > Soil > Wetlands >...
ATAAGTCCAAAACTGGCAGCGGGCAGAGGAATCGCTATGGGAGATTGGGTGAAGGTATCAAGTGCTCGTGGGGAAGTGTCGGCCCGCGCTCTTATCACACCCAGGGTGGGACCTTGCCTTTGCGGGCCTGGCGGCTCAAGGTATGCCATCGAATTGATTGCTCTTCCCTGGCACTTTGGCTTTGCAGGTTACGTTACAGGAGGGCCTGATCGAAAGCGGAACTATGCCGCCAATCAATTGGCGCCTATGGTAGGAGATGCCAATACGATGATTCCCGAATACAAGGTGTTTCTTTGCGATGTTCGGAAGGCTTGATTCATTTTGAATTCTCCGGAGGACAAGATTATGAGTCAGGGAATGTTGATCGATACCACTCGTTGCATTGGGTGTCGCTCCTGCCAGGTAGCTTGCAAGAGTTGGAATTGCTTGCCGAGTGTGCAGACTACGTTCACCGAAATGGGGAGCAATCCCAGATATCTAAGCAGTAACACTTTTACTCGCATGATCTTTCGTGAAGTCGTTCGCCCTGAGGGTGAGATCGGATGGTATTTTGTCAAGCGGCAATGCATGCATTGCAATGATCCGGCGTGTGCGAGCGTCTGTCCGGTAGGTGCTTTGCGGAAAAATGAGAACGGTCCGGTAACCTATGACGACTCGAGGTGCATAGGATGCCGCTACTGTCTGATGGCATGCCCCTTTCAAATCCCCAAATTCCAATGGGAATCCACGGTGCCGCTTGTACGTAAGTGCACCTTTTGCGCAGATCGCCTGGCGATAGGACTTTCGCCTTCCTGCGCTGCCACGTGCCCGACTCAGGCGCTCCTCTTCGGTGAGAAATCGGATCTGCTGAAGGATGCCTGGCAGAGGATCAAGGCTCGGCCGGATAAGTACGTTCCACAGGTCTACGGAGAAAAGATAGCAGGCGGCACTTCCATGCTTTACCTCACTTCCGTTCCGTTCGATCAACTGGGGCTGGAATCGAGGGGGTTTCGAACCGATCTCGCAGATGTTCCGTATGGATTACACGGCAGGGAGTGGATGAGCAAGGTCCCATTCATAGCTATGGTTGCGGGTGGTTTGGCTCTCGGATTAACCAAATTCAACGAACGGCGCAATAGAGTGCGGGCAGCTAAGGAGGAATAGCCATGGCCGAGGACAAAAAGATCAGTTTGGGGCGGATCATTCTATTCGCCATGGTCGCCTTGGGGGGAATTTCCGGATTGGCGAGACTTCTTCTGGGATTGGGCGCCACTACCAACCTGAGTGACGCATACCCTTGGGGATTGTGGATCAGTTTTGATGTACTCACTGGAGTGGCTCTGGCGAGCGGCGGTTTCATTATGACTGCCGTCATCTATATGTTTAATCTCAGGAAATATCGGCCGCTGCTGCGTCCCGCCAAGCTTTCCGCCCTTTTGGGGTACCTTATGTTCATGGCGGGGCTTTTCTTTGACCTGGGTATGCCATGGCGTATCTGGCATCCGTTGATAATGTGGAACCCGCAGTCGGTGCTCTTTGAGGTCTCCTGGTGCGTCATGCTCTACACCACAGTGCTGGGGTTGGATGTTTTGATTTTTGCCTTGGAGCGTTGGCGGGCGGAAAACTGGGTGAGGTTCTTCAGAAATATTTACGTAGTGCTTATTGTGGCTGGGATCGTGCTCTCTACTTTGCACCAGTCATCACTTGGGGCGCTCTATCTGCTGCTGCCCGAAAAGATGTCTGACCTTTGGTCTACGCAGGCCATCGGCGTGCTCTTTTTAGTAAGCGCAATTGCCGGGGGACTGGGAGTTATCGTGCTGGAGAGTCTCATCAGTTCCCGTGTTTACGGCAGAAAGCCCGAAATGGAAATTCTCTCCGATCTCGCTAAAGGTATGGCCGTCATAATGCTTGTCTTCCTTGTAATAAAAGTTGTGGATGTCTCTATACGAGGCGTGACGATTTGGAAGCTGAATTCGACCCATCTGCTTTTCCATGCAGAGTTACTCATTGCATTGGTCTTGCCTGTACTCTTGTTAATATTACCAAAAGTGCGAAATACTAGTAGCGGGCTCCTTTGCAGTGCATCCCTGGCCACTTTTTGGGTAGCCCTTACTCGTTTCAACGTCAGCCTCACTTCCTATGCAGGATACCGCCAGGCAAGTTATTTCCCGTCATTTGTGGAAATTGCCGTAACGGTCTCTCTGTTTGCCCTGGGAATCCTGATATTTGATCTGGGAGTCCGGTACCTGCCAATATATGAACAAGATAACTCGGCTTTAGGGTAACTCCACCTATGGGTTAACGATAGGCGTTCGCGCGTAATCTTGGCAGCAGTCGCCGGGGCAAAGTTTAGTCGTGTACTCATTCTTGACAACCAACGGCGTGGAATTATTCTCTACCTTTTCTCTGTATTTTTTTGATTGGAAAGAAAGATCATATGAGCAAATACATGCAGATAGACGTCAGGCTGCTTCCAGTTTACGGGCAGGGCGGCTTGAAGGAGGCTTTCCCTCATCTTTTTAAACTGTTGAGTGATAGCGGCTACGATCTGGTCATCGACAAAGAGCCTTCGCTCTATGAAATGGTCGAGGTGATGATTCGAATCAAAAATGACCCGCACGTTCGCGGGGACTCCAAAAAACCACTAATCCGGAAACTGGACGAGTTGATAAAAGTGCGGGACCTGGCTCGTGAATCGCTTCTGGCCAGGCGGCTCAATGAGTTGGATACGTTTTTATACAGGCTGGAGGACCTGTTCGGAGATCTTTAATTTGGGGGTTTAGGCTGAAGGGCGATGGGCAAAAATGATGAATGATGAATGATGAGTGATGAGTGCGGGAAATTAACTGCAGCAATGGGTAAGAGCTTGTTTTTATTCATCGCTCATCATTCATCATTCAGTCCTCAGTCCCGAGTAACAGGGCGGGTGTCAAAGATTCCCATCTCATTTTTCTTTTCGTCGATGTAATCGGCCGCTGCCAGGGCGGCTGTGCAGCCCTCTGCCGCCGCAACCACTATCTGTTTGGCATATTTTGTTTTAAGGTCTCCGGCCACGTAGATCCCGGGGATATTGGTGGCGCATTCACCGTTGGTTACCGCATAGCCTGAGCTGTCAAGTTGTATTCCGGGGGGCACGACCTGGTTGTTTGGCAAAAGGCCGACGAAGATGAAAACCCCTTCCGTTTCGATGGTCCTTTCCTTACCGCTCGGCAGCTCTTTCACGGCAATTGAATGAACCCCGTCTTCATTGGCGCATATCTCAGTGACGGCCGAATTCAGAATCAGCTCGATACTCGATTCGTGGATCCTTTTCTGAAGTATTTTGCTTGCTCTGAAAGTATCCCGGCGGTGGACCAGGTACACTTTTGAGGCGAGTTTTGCAAGATAGAGCGCCTCTTCGAGTGCCGTATCCCCTCCACCTACAACTGTAACAACCCTGTCCTGGAAGAAGAAACCATCACATTTTGCGCAGTAGGAGACACCTCTGCCCAGAAACTCGATTTCGCCCGGGACCTCGAGCTTCCGGGGAGTTCCGCCTGTTGCAATAATTATGGCATGCGCTTTCAGGGTTCTGCCGCTGCTGAGGAGCACTGAGTGGAGGTCGGGCCTCCCTGGGTCGATGGAGACGGCCTCGTCCTGAATAACCTCCAGGCCGTAAGATTGAGCATGGCTAAGAAACTTGTCTGAGAGGTCAAGACCGCTGATGTCCTCGAACCCCGGATAGTTCTCAACACCTTTCGTAATGGCTACCTGGCCTCCGGGAGTTGCTCTCTCCACAAGGATGGTCTTGAGCACGGCCCTCATGGCGTAAAGGCCGGCGGTAAGCCCTGCAGGTCCTCCACCAAGTATTATGAGATCGTAGATGCCGCCGTCCGCGTTCATCGAAGCAGCCCCTCCTAAGCATCTAAAGTTAATTATTAAAGCGAATTAAGGAATTGAGGAATTGACGAATTGAGCAATTAATCCTAAACCCCTTCAGCCTGGTTCTTGGTAAGTGGTTGACTCGGCCAATTATTGTTAGTACAATAAATCGTGTGAAGATAACCTACGATCCGGCGAAGCGGGCCAAGACCCTTGAGCGAAGAGGACTCGATTTCGAGGACAAGGCGGTGGTCTTTGCCGGGCCCATGTTTGAATTCGAGGATGTCCGGAAAGACTATGGCGAAAGGCGCATGGTCTGTTATGGCGTGTTGGCTTCACGTCTGGTGGTGGTCGGATACATGGAGCGTGGTGATGCTCGCCACATTTTTTCTATGAGGAAAGCCAATGAAAGAGAAATTGCACGATATACAACGCTCGTTGGGCAGTGATCTCGCCAAGGCGGATGCGCATGCTATCCAACCCGAGGAGTACGACGAAATTCCGGAGTTGACCGACAAGGACCTTGATCGCGGCAAATGGTACATCGGCAACAAGGAAGTCACTCCAGAGGAAGGGAAGGCAGCCTTCCGTGAGGCGCTCAAACGGGGACGGCCGAAATCGGAGAGAACGAAGGTCGCCACGACTATCCGCTTCGATGATGATGTGCTGGCCGCGTTCAAAGCGACTGGACGCGGATGGCAGACGCGCATGAATGATGCTTTGCGCGAGTGGCTGAGGAAACATCCCGCCGCATGACCTAAGAAGCGGAAGCTAGAAAGGGATCTCGGGGTGGGAAGGGTGTAGAAGCGCAACCCTTCAGCCTGTTTTTAGCATTGACCTTCAGCCTAAACCCCTTCAGCCTGATTTTTAGTAAGCCCTTTTCTTCTCGAGGATCGGCTTGTTCTTCCACTCAGTCCTCTTACTTCGTCCTCCGTCTTCCGTTCTCCGTCCCCAGTCCTTTTCCTTGATCTGCACATAGAAATATTCTGGACGGCCCACCGCGCAACACCATATAGAGGTAATTTAATCTGGTCTAGCGGGACTGGCTGTGCTCAAGCGAAGATTCAGCAACAATTAAGAAACCTTAATCACGGGCTGTATAAACTGCGTTTTTGCAGTGTAGAATCGGTGAACTGGAGCGGGGCAGTAGTAGGCTAGGATGTCTTCAGGATGAAATGTCCATCGTCTTGTTAGAACGTCACTCATCATCAGTAATATTGCCGAAATTCGCGGCAGCCTGATCGTCGTCACATTATGAACATCGCCTAGAAAACATTCCGATGAGGCAGCCGTAAGCCAGGGAAAAGTAATTGCACGCTGTAGATTTTCGCGGCAGGGGTAGGCCTTGCCTGAGACGAATAACAAGCCCCGGGCAAGACTCGCCCCAACCAAGTATCCGACGTGGAGTAATCGGATAGGGCATCAGGTTAGATGAGTGCGGGACAGAAAACATCATAGAAAAGCAGGTCTTCAGCGACATCAGCTATCTTATGTTTCTTCCCTTTCGGAACCCTGACAATAACTCCCGGCTCGAGGCTAAAGTCCCCCACACCCTCAACCCACATGACGGCTTTCCCCTGCAAGGGAAAAAGAATATCGTCCTGACTCTGATGAATGTGCTCGGGGACTTCCCTGCCCGCCGGCACATTAACCAGCATGCAGGTGACGTTCAGATTGTGCTCTTTTGAAGAGATAAGGGGCTTAATTGAAACTCCGGGGGCAACCGGGTGAGGCGCCCACGCAATTTCATCGACTTTTCTATTGATCTCCGTATCCAATTCCATATCTCCTTTCTCGAATGGGCGTAAGGTGTGAGGTCTGTCACTTAGTTCCGCGCGGCGACCGGTCCGACGGTTGAACTTGCCTCAGGCTTTATCGGGCCATAGGGCGGGGAATTTCCCATCACCTCCGGGAAGAACCGGAATCATCTGGAATAATGCACCAACTTCTGCAGTCTACATCCAAACTGCATGCTGAGATTGGATTCTTACCCCAAAAATCTCCGGTGCACTCCTGAAGCACCAACAACATACAATTTTCCCAATAGAAATTGCAAGTTAGACGTGCGTGGAACTGGTTTTTGCGATTTTCTGACACACCTCCTCCCACAGTTGGTTAAGTTGTCCCCGTCAGGCCAGGTTGCAGGCTCGGGAGAATAGATTGCCGTAGGAAAGCCGACGCAATATGAACATACCACTTCCTGGCATGGTAGACCACCTTGGCACCTACTTTTACTAGCCGCCTGATGATCGAGTCTATGGATGTTTTAACGCTCTGCCCCCAGAACGCGGTATCCCGATAATCTCGAGCGGGTAAACGCAAGATATCCAATTCAATAAAGTGGCGGAAACTCCAATTCGATTTTTCCCTAGCTTGCCACTGTACGAGCTTCCGGATTTTTCAACATATAATCTGTATCTCTGGTGTTGACTCGATCGTGCACAGAATTGCGCCTCTTTGCTCATCCTTCCTCCGCGTTCCGGATCATAGAATGATGAGTGATGAATGGTGAATCGTGAATCGTGAATGGAGAATAGCAAGAAACATAATTCCTTGATCCTCGGTCCGGTACAGGGAAAGACTGAGTCGCTCGACACTTCAGGCCCTCAGTCCTGCCATTCGTTTTAATTAGTTTCAATTGGACGAGATTGCGAAAACGATCAGTGAGCACATGACTCGGAAACTCTGACTTCTTTTGCGCTCTATTTCTTAAGGTTCAGGAGAGGTTTGTAGAGGTCTTACCTATCAAGAGATCATAACGTTACCTGTCATAATTTTCTAGCCCATCAGCTATTCTTCACCTAATTCCTGACGTTCATACTCAAACAAACTTCTTTGCCGTCTGCTTATGCCACTGCCAAAAAGCCTTCACGGTTGCCGCTACCCCGGTGAAAACCGGGTTCCAGAAGTAATTGAAAAACCTGGATTGAGGCCTTCGCCGGAATGACGCGATTATGGTTCTTGTCTCTTTTTCGACACGCTCTAAGAGCCCTTGTGGTCCCCGGTGGAAGCCTGATTTACCGGAAGAGCTAATGGAGCATCTCGCGGATCGCATCCAACACCGGGTTAAGCCTGGTGCGGTCCTTGGCCTTGCCTGCCGTTGTCAGGTATCTCCGGACGCAATCGTATTGGTCCCACCCTTTCACGGTATATTTCAGGTCCACCTGCTTCCATTTCGGATGCCCATTTTTCGTGAGCCAGCCGATATTCTGCGAAAGCACCTGAGCAAAACGACCGACATCGTCACATTGCTCGGTGCGGAAGTCGAATGAGACGAGCAGGGTTTTAACCTCTACGGTCGGAACGGCGTTTTTCTGCCAGCTGTATGTGCCAGCGGGCACCGCGGTGCCGGGATAGAACTCCAAAATACTCTTGTTGGTGATGGGAATGAGCTGCAGATTGTCGGCGTCCGTGACGTTTTCCTGGAAGAGCTTCACCGGAGCCCCATCAACATGAATCATGGCATCAATGGCGCCACTTTTTAGTTGGGCCAGGGCCTCTTCATTCCCGATGTCCAGCATTTCTCTGGGGTTCACCTGCGCCACCTCAAACAGCAGCTTAGATGTCAGAAAAGAGCCGCTTTCTTTATCTCCAATCGCCACCCTTTTGTCGACCAGGTCCTCGAAGCTCGAGATCCCCTTACGCGCCAAGACATGCACTTCACAGTTGTAGAGCGGGAAAACCAGCTTGACCTTCTTCGCCACGGCCTTCAACACCGGATTCGTCTGCGTCTTGGCCACAAAGGCAAGCACATCCGCCTGCACAATTCCCATGGGAATGCCCGGGCGCTTATATATGGCATACACATTCTCAATGGATCCTTCCGAAGGAAACACATTGAGCTGAAAATCAAACTGCCGCACCAGTTGCTGCATGTCCAAGCCGACTTGGTAGTCGGTGCACTTCTCTTTCCCGGTAATGAGCCCCAGCTCGACGGCAATGGAATCGCAGGTGAGAGCGGTGCAGAACAGGCAAACCATCAGCAGTATTACAACGTTCTTCATTGTCGATCCTCCATCAAATACTCTGGAGATTGTATTGCCGATATTGATTTTCCAAGCCTTGTATTTCGTTTCTCTATCATAATCAGCCTGGTACTGTAAAGGGTTGTATAAAGCAGGTTCCCCTGCTCGTTTCTCGATAATTCTCATTACGGCAGAATTATTTCCGGACTTTCTCCCAGTCGATGGGATAGATGAAATCCTTGGAGGCGACCTCCTTGGGCCAAACCAATTCGAGCTTTTCGTCGATCCACTGGACCACGTAGGTAGGTACCCTGTTCTGGTTGAGCATTCCCCAAAAGGATTCGAATTTCACCGGCCCAAACACCGTGTTGATGTTTGTTTCGGCAAGGGCTCGACGCACATCCTCAGCCGAGAAGCTTTTGGCGCGCTTAAGAGCATCCGCGATCACGTAGACGGCCGCATAAGCCTCTGCTCCGTGGTACTCCGTCTCTTTCCCGAACCGCTTCAGGTATTCGTCGAAGTACTCGCGGGCGCCTGGATAGGGCAGCGTTTGATACCACAGTGTGGCCGAGAATACCATGTTCGAGGCTTTGCCTGTGTTTTTCTGGAACTCGGACAAGGTGAAGCCGGCCCCTCCGCCGATAAAAAGCTTCGGCGCCAGGCCCAGCTCCATGGCTTGTTTCATGAGGAGTGCGCCATCCTCGACGTAAGAAACAATGTAAATCAAATCTGGATTGGCTTTTTTGGCTTTTGCGAGAAGGGGTTTGAAATCCGCTTCACTTTTCGCATAGCTTTCCGCCAGAACCACTTGGATGTCCAGGCGCTGGCAGGTCACGTCGAAACTCTTGGCGCTGGCGGCGCCGAAGGGGTTTGCCACAAAAATTATCGCCGCCGTCTTGGGCTGCACCACCTCGAAAAGGAAGGACTCGACGCCTTCGGCATAATCGCTCGCCGGCGGGTTGAGGCGAAATATGTATTCCCATCGCCGTTCGGTGATTTTGTCCGCGGCAGCCGTGTTCACCAGAAAAGGCATGCGGTTCTGTTGAGCGACCTCGGTGGTGTGGAGCGTCTCGTCACTTCCATACCCGCCGCCCAGCATAACCACTTTGTCATCATTGATGAGTTTCTCCGTCACCGACCTGGCAACCGCCGAATTACCCGTGTCATCGGCATAGACAAACTCCAATGGCTTCCCGTTGATCCCCCCCGCGGCATTGACCTTCTGGAGAGCCATCTCGAACGAGTTCTTCTCGATCTCGCCGAAGGCGGCCTGGGTGCCGGTCAGCGACAGAATGATACCAACTTTGACGCTATCCTGAGCTGATACGTGCGAGGCAGACAAACAAAAGAGCAAGGTGAAGCATGCTAAAAAACAGATACACCTATTCATGTGTCGCCCTCCGGGCATGGATTCGAGTTTGAGTGTACAGCTTGGTTGCTGGTGTTTACAGCTTGTGTCTTCCGGGTCGCGGTCTTCGCACAAGATTTCGCACGGGAAGCACCCACCAGTCTAAAATGACAAGCTGCGGAAGTCAAGCCATTGGCCGCTTAGGTAGTGTCCTAATTTGGAGGGGGCCGATGCGGTGCCATGTCCACAATGGATTCATAATCGTCGATGTGCTTCAGTTCGCAACCGGATGTTGTCTACGGGCAATTCAGGCGCTTGCTATGCTTTATGCCGTAAAGCCGAATGGGTATCGTTGCGTTGATGCGGGTCCATACGCGAGACTATATCCAGGGCATGAGCGTGTGAGAGGGTTGGAGGGCTTGCAAACTACAGTTGGTATCTCGATAGGTACTGAAAATATCTCCCGATGCATTCCCCAAGGGGGCCCAATTCCTGTGGCTGTTTAGTCAGAACTTTGATGGGAGGGAATCGAAAAAAATTAGGCTGGGACCTTATTTTATAACCGGGCGTTCTGAGGCAAGTAACATGATATCTGTCTAATTCGCTCTTGGTGTGTCAAACCTGACATCGATGCGCCGCCCCTTTCCCGTATTGGGGGTTAAAAGCTTCCCTCTGCTTAAATATCGTGAATCTATGGGACGCGATACTTATCACGGCTGGCGGGTGTAAAAGCCGCAGGAAAATTTCAGGGTGGAAAAGTCACGGCTATGCAAGATCAATCAAGTCGGTCTGCAATCTTGCGGAGTAGCTTTCCGCAGTCCAGCACCAGGTAGTAGAAAGCCAGAACGTACTGGAAGACCGTATAGGTGATAATCGAACCGATTACCGGTATGGTTATGAATATCGGAAGCTGCAGGAAATTATAGATCAATATGTTTGCGCCTTCCCATCGGGTGAGGTTGTACAAAAATCCCACCAGCCTGGGTGGCGCGATCTTGTAGGTGTCAAGGCCGAGAAATTCTCCGAATTTCAGCCAATGGTATGCCTCGTAACCAATTATTAATATCGCTGGGTATATGAAGAGCCAGCGTATCAGGATCTTTAAGAGCCTGTTCCAGAATGCAACAAAATTTCCATGGTGCTCGATCTGTTTGGTTGAAGGATCCATATACACCTCAGGTTTATGCCCACAGTGCACCCCGGGTACCGGAGGGGCAGGGCTTACCTGTCTTTCGGGCTGGCAGAGAAGGTGTCCTGGATGATCGATTGGAGCCTCTCCCATCGCGTCCCGCCGGTTTTCCTGATTTCCGCAATCTGCTGAAGCATCTGGTAATCTTCATTCTGCATCAGGAAGCGTCCCAGGAGAATCTCGACGGGTTCGGATTCAGCCAGCTCTGTACTGGTTTGGCTTGAGAACCTGTCCGTGAGTTCATTGAGTTCCTTCTCCTTCTGATCCAAAAATTCCGAAATGATCTCAAGGGCCAGCGTCTCCTCCTGGATCGTAAAAGCCCCCTTGCTGAAGAACCTGAGCTTTTTGCAAAAGTCGGAGTACTGGTCGAGAAACATCTTGAAGTTCTGAGCGTTTACGAATCTGTTTGCGTAATCCAGTTCTCCCATAAGGAATTGTTCCTCCCTCATGTTGACATCTATTTTTCTTTGACAAGATTCAAAAGCTTATCGGCCAGGGAAGGGTCGAGCGCTCTCAGCGCCTGGATTTCCGTGTTTGCAGCGAGGTAGTCACCGGCGCGCAGTTTTGCCAGAGCGAAGTTGAAGTGTGCCGCCTCGAACTCCGGCTTGAGCAGGATAGCCTTTCCATATGCTTCGAGTTCTTTCTTTTGTGCCCCACGCATGCCGTATGCAGACCCTAGGTCATTGAACAGAACGGCGTTGGACGGATTGACCCGAAAGGCCTTCTCAAGGGATTCAATTGCCAGGTCGCACGCCCCCCTGTGAAGGTAGAGCAGAGCCAACCGATGCTGCGGCTC
>Ga0116110_1001807_pt1 | contig 11117 bp, 8 predicted proteins | sample June2015DPH_8_50_FD_89719 | JGI IMG/M metagenome (GOLD analysis project Ga0116110, IMG submission 89719) | Peatland microbial communities from SPRUCE experiment site at the Marcell Experimental Forest, Minnesota, USA - June2015DPH_8_40 | ecosystem: Environmental > Terrestrial > Soil > Wetlands >...
ATGGTGGTCAAGGCCAACTCCACCACCAACGTCGGCGGCCACATCTCGACCTACGCCTCGGCGGCGACGCTTTACGAGGTTGGATTCAATCACTTTTTCCGCGGACGCACGGAGAATTTTCCCGGCGACCTGGTTTATTTCCAGGGTCACGCCACGCCGGGCATGTATGCGCGTGCGTTTCTCGAAGGCCGTTTGGAAGAACGGCATTTGCAGAATTTCCGTCAGGAGCTGGCCGAGGGCGGCGGGTTGTCGTCCTATCCGCACCCGTATCTGATGCCGGATTTCTGGCAGTTCCCGACAGTTTCCATGGGCCTCGGCCCGCTCCTGTCCATTTACCAGGCGCGATTTAATCGCTATCTCCAGGCGCGCGGTCTGGCGAAATGGACGGAGGAACCGAAAGTCTGGTGCTTTGTCGGCGACGGCGAAACGGACGAGCCGGAAACGCTCGGTTCGCTCACGCTCGCGTCGCGCGAGAACCTCGACAACCTCATCTGGGTTGTGAATTGCAATTTGCAGCGCCTGGACGGTCCGGTGCGCGGCAACGGCAAAATCATCCAGGAACTCGAAGCCGCATTCCTGGGCGCCGGCTGGAACGTCATCAAAGTCATTTGGGGCAGTGATTGGGACGATTTGCTCGCGCGCGACAAATCAGGCCTGCTCGTCAAGCGCATGGAAGAGGCGGTGGACGGCGATTACCAGAAGTATTCCGTCGAGCCGGGCAGCTACACGCGCAGGCATTTCTTCGGCAAATATCCCGAATTGCTCGAACTGGTGAATCATCTCACCGACGACCAGATTCGCAAGCTGCAGCGCGGCGGTCACGACACGCGCAAAGTTTATGCCGCCTACCAGGCCGCGTTCGAACACAAGGGCCGGCCAACGGTGATCCTCGCCAAGACGGTGAAAGGTTACGGTCTCGGCGAAGCCGGTGAAGGGCGCAACATATCGCATCAGCAAAAGAAAATGAACGAAAAGGAACTGCGCGAGTTCCGCGCGCGGTTCAACATCCCGATCAGCGACGACGTCATCGCCGAGACGCCGTTTTACCGTCCGCCGGCGGACAGTCCAGAGACGAAATATTTGCTCGAACGACGCAAGGCGCTCGGCGGCTTTTTGCCCCGGCGCAAAGTCAATCCCGGTTCGGGGGGACTTGACGTGCCGAAGCCCGATTATTTCGCCGAATTTTTCAAAGGCTCGAACACGGAAGTCTCGACGACGATGGCGTTTGTCCGGCTCGTCAGCGTTTTGTTGCGGGACAAAAGTCTGAGCAAACACATCGTGCCCATCATTCCCGACGAGGCGCGCACGTTTGGCCTCGACGCGCTGTTCAAAGACATCGGCATTTACTCGTCCAAGGGGCAGCTTTACGAACCGGTGGACAGCCAATCGTTGCTTTACTACAACGAAAAGAAAGACGGCCAAATTCTCGAAGAAGGCATTACCGAGGCCGGTTCGATGTCGTCGTTCATCGCGGCAGGCACGGCTTACGCGACACACGGTGTGCCGATGATTCCGTTTTACATTTACTATTCGATGTTTGGCCCACAGCGCGTCGGTGACTTGTTTTGGCTGGCGGGCGACATCCGGGCGAAGGGCTTTTTGCTCGGCGCGACGTCCGGTCGCACCACGCTCAATGGCGAAGGTCTTCAGCATCAGGACGGACACAGCTTGCTGCACGCGAGCACCCTGCCGACGCTGCTGGCTTACGATCCGGCGTTCGCTTACGAGATCGCCGTCATCATCGCCGACGGCCTGCGCCGAATGTATGCCGAAGGCGAGGACATTTTCTATTACCTCTCGCTTTACAACGAAAACTACGCCATGCCACCGATGCCGGCAGGCGTCGAGGATGGCATTCTAAAAGGGCTGTATAAATTCAAAGCCGGCGCGGAGGGCAAAAAACACAAAGCCCATATCTTTGGCAGCGGACCGATCATCAACTCGGCGCTCAAAGCGCAGGAAATTCTGGCCGACCGCTACGGTGTTTCAGCCGACGTGTGGAGCGCGACGAGCTACAAACTGCTCCGCACCGACGCGTTGCGCTGCAAACGCTGGAACATGCTGCATCCAACTGAACTGCCGAAAAAATCCTGCGTTGAGACGTTGCTGGCGAAAGAGCAGGGGGTGTTTGTCTCGGTTTCGGATTACATGCGGATGGTGCCCGACCAGATAGCGCCGTGGGTTCCGGGCGGCTTGATGACGTTGGGCACGGACGGCTTCGGTCGCAGCGACACGCGGGCACGGTTGCGGCGCTTCTTCGAAGTGGACACCGAATCCACTGTCATCGCCACCCTCTACGCGCTGGCGGAGAAGGGGCAAATCGGTAAAGAGATTGTGGCGAAAGCCATCAAGGATTTGGGCGTGAACCCGGAAAAAGTTTTTCCGCAGATCGTCTGACGCTCAAATCAAAAGCCGAACCCGAAAGCTGGTTCGGCTTGTCTTTAAAATAGCCAGGGGATGAAACTCAGCTTCGCTTCCGCTGTAGCAGTCGGAATCCTGCCAACCCACCGATTACCAGCAAGCCAAGCGTGGATGGTTCAGGTATGGGGCTTTCGGCGATAGCGGCGTCAATGAGCCCCCACGCGCCAGCACCAGCCGCACCGCCCACATAGGAGAGTTCCAAGGAGCCGCCATTCATGGTAAGCGTGCCCACGTAGTGCTGTCCATCCCACGGATCGGTGAAATCAAGGTGCGCGAGTTCTCCAAAGTCGATTGTGTGATTATTATTGTTATCCGCAAAATCGAAGCTTGTTACCGTAACACAATGCCCATCGCTGCCGCCAAACCAGGCAAAAGCGACTTCAACATCCTGCGTCGCCATTAATTGGTTATAGATCCATTGCCAGGTCGGTGTAACACCTCCCACGGCGACGGACTCCCATTCCATCGAGATCTGATTGGTCAGTTGGTGATCGCTCAAGTACTGCCACTTGCCTGCGATAAAGCCCGCCTGGGTCACTCCATTATTGGTCAGACCCATATCCACGCCGAGTTCATTGACGGCGTTGGTGGCATTTCCCACCGTCAGTTGACCATTCCCGGGACCAAGGCCGGAAATCCCATAATAGTTCTGAAGGAAAAAGAACGAGTTAACAGTTGCCGTCGGAACACAGGCTTCTGCGCCAAGGTTTATCCCGGGAGTGTTCTGACTGATGTTCCCATACCCAAGCCCGCTCAGATCGATGTTGTAATTGACGGGTTGTGCCAGCGAAGTAAGGCTCACCATGACTGCGGCACCCAAGGCCAGACAGCAACCCACTGGTTTGCCAAACTGTGATGAACCGCCGATAATTTTCTCTTTCATAAGTTTTCTCCTGATACTGTTTTTTCTCCTGATTCGGCTTTTATAACGAAACCATTCTATTATTGGGGCCATTTTGTGAAAGTCGGCTGTTCAGCCGTCGGCTGGTGAGGTGAACTTCCAGGGCCAGGCTTAATTATGGTGCAGGGGACAACGGCCGGCAACCCGGTTGGCGCAGATGGGCGGCAGGAAGCTTCCGGTGGCGACCGTCAGCGCAAGAAATTCGTCTGTGATGCGCAGCACCAATTTCACACGGTCGGTTACCGCAAGCTTGCGATACAAACGTTCGCAGTAAGTGTGGATGGTGTGCGGCGAAACGCCATAATGGGCGGCAATGGCAAATTCGGTGTGGTCGTCAAAAACGTCTTTGATAATTTGAAGCTCCCGTCCGGAAAGCTTGAGGCTGCGGGCAATTTCATCCCAAGCCTGTTTGGAAAACATCGCCGCGCCCAAAGGGCATCGCAACTTATGAGTGGCCGGCGAGCCGGTCCTGGCACGTGAATACGCCCTGGCCGCGCTCATGGCTGGCTCCCTGCCGGTGTGGACTGGCAATTTGGTTTCATAGCCGCTTTCAGGAATCGCAAGGCCATCTGCGTGGCGTCGCTACGGCACTTCCCGATGCCATGCCTTGAGTCAACGATTCCCCCCACTTATTAGGTTTCAAGCGGATACTATCCTACTCTTATTACCCGGTCAAATGGTTTCTGCTCACGAGCAGTCCACAGGACGTATCCGGACACTGCCGCCAATCCCGACAGTTACACTTGGAGCGCCGATTTCCGAATCGGCATGATAACGCCAGCGGCGCACGCAACCGAATGCCGGAACGGAGTCCGGCGCTCCGGTTACGGTTGCGCCCCAGCCCACCGTTATTGCGACGCTTTACGGCGCTGGCGACGATGATTTTGACATCCGGCCAAATCCTGTGCAGGGCCTCGATGATTATCGGTTGTCGTTTTGACTTCTCCCTCGGAAGGGGAGTCAGCCGCCAGGCCTCTTCAGATTCTTTTCGGCTGTTTTGATGTCCTCAATGGTGCCGGTCTGGAACCATTGGCCGTGATGCGGCAGGCACGCAAGGCGGTTTTGCTTGAAGGCCTGGTGCCAGAGGATTTTGACGGTGAATTTCCCGTCAGGAGCATTCAATAAAATGCGGGGATGCATAATCCCGATGCCGGCGATGATGTAAGGCGCCTCCTGCTCGTTCCAATCAATGGTGTTGCCGGGTTTGATGAACAGATGGTCTTCGCCTTTGTCATGCCCGATGGCCCTGGCCTTGGGTTGCGTGAGGAGCAGGACGTCCATTTTCGCATCGTCCCAATGCCGGGCCAGCCGTTCCAAGGCGCTTTCCCGTTCGTCCAGCCAGATGATGTCGCTGTTGATGGTGAAGAAGGGCTCGTGACCCAGAAGCGGGAGCGCTTTTTTCAGTCCACCGCCCGTTTCCAGCGGCTCAGTTTCTTCGGAGATCTTGATGGTCAGGCCGCGACAATTGGCGACATAAGCGGTCAATTGGTCCTTGAGGTGCGAAACGTTGATGATGACTTCTTCGATGCCGTATGCCCGCAGCTTGTCGAGCGCATATTTAATCATCGGTTTGCCCGCCACTGGTATCAGCGGTTTGGGCATCCGGTCCGTCAACGGCTTCAGCCGCGTGCCATAACCGGCGGCCAGGACCATGGCTTTTTTGATTTTATCCTGCATAGAATGGTTACCGGAATAAATCTCCAGAATGTAGTTACGAACCCCTCTCCCGTCCTGCGGACACCCTCTCCCCGCCCGAGCGGGGAGAGGGATGGGGCGAGGGGCATCGATTTTGATTTTAAATTATTTTTTGCAAATCTGTATGGCGCTCCATCCATCGTTTCACGCCGGCCAGCATGGGATGGCGCAAGGCCCTTTGCAACAGGCGTTCCACACGCGGCGAATGAAGTTTCTTATAGTCATGCTTTCCCTCGTGCCGGCTTAACCTTTCAAAAATGGCCAGCACACGGGTGTGCCGCAGCGCTGCCAGAATGGCCATGGAAGTCTCAAAAGCCTTTTGATCAAGGGCAGGGAACTGAGCCAGATAATGGGCCGCCATTTTTTCCTTGATGCCCTCCGGAACATCGCGCCGGGCATCTTCCAGCAATGACATCAGGTCATACGTGATCGGGCCTTGATACGCATCCTGAAAATCAAGGAGTCCGGCCTGCCGGACGCCCTGGCGGTTCGGAAGCAACATCAGATTGGCCACATGATAATCGCGCAGCAGAAGCGAGGTTGGAACCTGATGCGCCAAGGGCAATACCTCCCGCCAGACGGTTTTGAATTCCGCCTTGCCGGCTTCCGAAATCGTGGGGGTGCGCCATTCCAAAAACAGCCCGATATCTTCCAGCATTTTTTCCGGGTGATACACCCGCAAATCTTTGGGGGTTGCCTGGGGATGCTGGTGCAGGGCAATCAAGACATCGGTGGCCAGCGTATAAAGCTTTTCCGGCTCGCATGGGGCATCCAGCAGGCGGGTAAAGGTTGCATCGCCAAAATCTTCCAGCAACAGCAGGCCTTTCTCGTCAGACCGGGCAAGAATGGCCGGCACGCTGAAACCGAGCTGATGGAGATGCTGGCTGATCCGGATGAAAGGTGCCACGCTCTCCAGGATCGATGAGGCATCCATCAGAACCGCGCTTTGTTTATCCTTTTGCAGGCGGAAATATTTTCGGGCGGAGGCATCGCCGGTGAGGGGGTCACAGGCTGCGTTGCTCCAGGCGGTGGCGTTAAGAAATTCGCGCGCGCTGTCGTTGAGAATTTTAACCACGGATGGGAACTGATTAACACGAATGAGCCGCCGGCGCGATGAAAAACAAAGTCCGGGCGCCCGCTGAAACCGGCGGATCACCCGGGGAGGAACTATTTCGGAGAATCAAAAGCTGAAACTGGCCTTGAGGTAGGCACGACTTGGTCGCTCCAATTCCACTGTATTTTTCCCGATGCCGGGTTCAACCCCACAAATCTGTCCGTAGCCGGCTTCGACATCCACCCATTTGCCCATTCGCCCGTCCGCGTACAATTTTTTGTGAACCAACTGAAATAAATCGCGCTGGTTGGAACCGTTCTGTTTTTCGAGACGGAAATCATATGGAAAATCGGTGGCATTTTGATCGTCGGGTTTCAACACCGCTGCCTGGTACTGGAGACGGGGAACGGAAGTATCGTAACAAAGAAGATTGGCCGCCGAATGATTGCGGGTCACGGCGGGCGTCCGTGCCGGTGATTGATTGTGACTTACCATCGGCGGAGTCACCACCGATTCCAGCCAAAATACCCAGGTCGCGGCCAGAGCCAGGAGGAGAACAAAAAAACGATGGATTTTTTCTGGATCAAACAGGAGGAGCAACAGGTTGGAAGCTTCGGTTCTCTGCACGCCCGATTCCAAGCATCGTGCATACCAACTCAAAAATTCCTGACAATCGGGAAGTTTTTGACGGTTTTACATTCTTTTTTATGTCCCAAAAACAAACTGTATCGGCGGCGCACAGATACACGACCGTGGGGTGCACCTTGAGGGCGTGTTGCCCAAATGTAGGGCGGGCTTTCGAGCCTGCCGGTTGCGAAGTTTTCCAACTTCGCCGACCAAAGCTGATGGTTTGACGCGGAATCCGGGGACTGGAAAGTCCCCAGAACCGGCAGACAGGAATGTCTGCCCCGCATCCGAAGCGGAAATTGATTTGGGCAACACGCCCTAAAGTTGCACCCAGTAAAGGACAAGTTAAAAATCCTTGCTTGCTGTATGGCCTGCACAGGTTAGATTTTCCGTCGGCTGTGGCGGAAAACCAGCCGGCAAACAAAAACCGCATGACAACCGAACTTTCAAACTTTGCCGCGCGTTTGCGCGAATCCATCCAAGGTAGGGACGCCGCGCTGCGGCGTCCGGTCGGCGCAGCGCGCCGACCCTGCCAAAATCTTGAATTCGACACTCTCGCGCTGGAACTCTTCGCAATTCAGTTCCAACACAACGCCGCCTACCGGAGGATCTGCGCAGCGTGTGGTTTCACACCGGGAGTCGTTGAACATTGGACGCGAATTCCGGCCGTGCCGACACCGGCGTTCAAGGAACTGGAATTGACCTGTCTGGCACCAAACGAACGCACCGCCGTTTTTCATTCCAGCGGGACGACGGAACAAAAGCCCAGCCGGCATTTTCACAATGCGGAATCGCTGGCGGTTTATGAATCGTCGTTGTGGTCGGGGTTTGCACGACATGTCGTGCCGGAGTTCGGAGTTCGAAGTTCGGAATTCAGAATGTTAATTCTCGCTCCGCCACCGGCGCAGGTGCCGCACTCATCGCTCGTTCACATGTTTGAAACGATACGGCAAAAAATTGGTGCACCGAAAACAGTGTTCGTCGGCAAAATCGCAACCGACGGTTCTTGGACTCTGGATTTCGACGCCGTGCTTGTGGCGAATTCGTCACTCGCCACTCGTCACTCGTCACTTCTTTTGGGGACCGCGTTTTCCTTCGTCCATTTGCTGGATTTTCTGGCGGAGAGAAATCTGCGTTTCGATTTGCCTGCCGGTTCACGGGTGATGGAAACCGGCGGCTACAAAAACCGTTCACGTTCGATGCCAAAGACTGAACTGCACCAGTTCATCACCGAAAGGCTTGGCATACCGTCGTCCCACATCATCTGCGAATACGGCATGAGCGAGTTGAGTTCGCAAGCTTACGATGGGGTGGCGGGTGACGGGTGGCGGGTGACGGGCAAAGACAGCGCACCTCGGCACTCGTCACTCGACACTCGTCACTTTCTGTTTCCTCCCTGGGCGCGGGTGCAGATTATTTCACCGGAAACCGGGCTCGAGGTGGCCGACGGTGAAACGGGTTTGATTCGCGTGTTTGATCTGGCCAACGTTTTCTCGGTCGTGGCAATTCAAACGGAAGACCTGGCCATCCGCCACGGCGGCGGATTTGAATTGCTGGGCCGCGCGACACAAGCTGAGCCGCGCGGGTGTTCGCTGATGGCTCAATCCGCATTTTACAATCCGCAATCCGCAATCAAATGAACCTGCCCAACTATTTTCTCGCCGACCTGCCGCCGGAGGCGGTGCTGTCGCCGGCAATGGTCGCGGAGGCGTGCCGGACGCTGAAACGCAATCGCGCGCAATACCTGGCGCAGCGTTCGACGGAGAACTTGGTCGGGGTGCTGTGCGACGTGGCGGAGGCCTGGTTGAAACCGGACAACGCCTTTCGCCGGCTGGCGCTCGAACAAACGTGGAACGCCGGCCTCCGGCACGGCGCGAACGGCATAATGGGAAACGCCGTGCCGGAGGCCGGCGCTCCGGGCCCTGGTTTTTCCCAGGCAACCTTGCAAAAGGGACTCGACAATTTTTTCCACCAGTTCACGCCGGAAAATTTTCACGCGCTGCTGGTGCAGGAATTGGGCGATGCGCGGCGGCTCGACCGGTTTGTCGCGGGCGGCAGCGGGGAAAAATCAAATCGGGCGGCACTGGCCGTCGGACCGGAATTGCTGGTGCACATCGCGGCGGGCAATCTCCCGAACCCGGTGCTGATGAGCATTGTGCTCGGCCTGCTGACCCGTTCGGCACAGTTCGTGAAATGCACGCACGCTGCGGCGTTTCTGCCCCGCTTGTTTGCGCACTCAATTTACGACGCGGACGCAAAACTGGGCGCCTGCCTGGAAATTGCCGAATGGCGCGGCGGCAACGTTGAGCTGGAGGCGGCATTGTTCGCCGGGGCCGATTGCGTCACCGCGACCGGCAGTGACGAGACGCTGGCGGCGATCCGTGCGCGGTTGCCGGTCAAAACCCGTTTTCTCGGCTACGGCCACCGCGTGAGCTTTGGTTTTGTGGCCGGTGCGGTTTTGCATGGTTCGCATACCCGGCAAATCATTTCGCGCGCGGCGGACGATGTGGTGGCGTGGAACCAGCTGGGCTGTCTTTCGCCGCACGTGGTTTATGTCCAGACCGGCGGCGAAGTGTCGCCGGAGAAATTCGCGGAGCTGCTCGCCGACGAACTGGAGCGGCGCGAACAAACCGAACCGCGCGGTGAATTGCCGGCGGAACATGCGGCGGCCATCGCGTCGCGTCGCGGGATTTACGAGGTCCGCGCGGCACATTCACCGGAGACAACGCAGCATTGGTGCAGCCGGAATTCGACGGCGTGGACGGTGGTTTATGAGGCGGACGCGAGGTTTCAACTGTCGTGCCTGAACCGGTTTGTTTATGTAAAGGGCGTCAGGGATTTGACGGAGGCCTTGCAAAGCGCCGAAATGGTGCGGGGTCAGGTTTCGACCGTCGGCCTCGGCGTGCCGGAACACAAACTGGAGGAACTGGCGACGCAACTGGCGCGCTGGGGCGCGACCCGGGTGTGTCCGCTTGGCCGGATGCAAAACCCGCCGCTGACCTGGCGTCACGATGGCCGGCCGGCGCTCGGCGATTTGGTGACGTGGACGGACATGGAACTATGAAGCCGGGAAAACTTTAATAAGGAAGCCATGAAGCCACGAATCAGAATTCTTGGTTTTCTGGATTCCTTATAAAAACGTTTGGAAAGTATGAAAATGGAATTGCGAAAGACGTTTCAATTCGAGGCGGCGCATTTGCTGCCGCGTTTGCCGAAGGCGCACAAATGCCGGCGATTGCACGGGCACAGCTTCAAGGTGGATATCGTCGTAGCCGGCGAGTGCGACGCCAAGTTAGGCTGGCTGATGGATTACGCGGACATTTCGGCGGCGTTCAAGCCGATTTGGGAGAAGCTCGACCATCGTTATCTGAACCAGGTTCCCGGCCTGGAGAACCCGACGAGCGAGGAAATCGCCGCGTGGATCTGGAAAAAGCTGAAGCCGAAGCTGCCGTTGCTCGCGGAAGTCGTCGTGGCGGAAACCTGCACGGCGCGCGCCGTTTATCGTGGTGAATAAATTTATTTGCAAAGCAAGTATTGACGAAGTGCATGGGATTGATTTAACGAATGGTTGGCAACAGGCCAACAACTTGAGGTGACGCATGAATAAACCCGGAAGCACAGCACCCTGGCAGGACAAACTCATCGAATATGTCATCAGCCACAGCGGCGCGCTCATTTCGGCGCTGGTCGTGGTGGTGATTGGTTTCATTCTCGCGCGTTGGATCGGCAAACTGATGGACCGCTGGCTGACACGCAAGGCGATGGAACCACCGATGCGCAAATTACTGGTGCGCATTCTGCGGTTGCTTGTTTTCGCCATGGCCCTGGTCGTGGCGCTGGGCACGGCGGGCATGGACGTGACGGCGTTGATCGCTGGTGTCGGCGTGGCCGGCTTGGGAATTGGTCTGGCCATGCAAGGCATCCTCGGCAATCTCATGGCCGGGTTGACCATTATTTTCACCAAACCCTTCCGTTTCGGCGAATATATTGAAATTGCCGGCGTGCAGGGGCAGGTGACCAGCATCGAACTTTTCACAACCACGCTGCTTCATGCCGATCACTCACAAGTAATCATTCCCAACCGGAAAATTGTCGGTGAAATTATGCACAACTATGGCCACATCCGGCAGCTTGATTTGTCGGTGGGTGTCGCCTACAACACAAACATCAGCGGCGCTCTGGTTATCGTGCGGGGTGTGCTGACCCGCAATTCCCGTGTGCTCAAAGAACCCGCGCCCGTCGTCGGCGTGACGATGCTGGCGGATTCATCCATCAGCGTTGCCATCAAACCGTGGACGGCGGTGGCCGATTACGGTCCGGCGCAGGCGGAAATTTACCAGGCCATTGTCGAGCAATTCCGCGCGAACAAAATCGAAATTCCCTTCCCGCAACGCGAAGTGCGGATGCTCGGCGGCGCGG
>Ga0116110_1001808_pt1 | contig 11099 bp, 3 predicted proteins | sample June2015DPH_8_50_FD_89719 | JGI IMG/M metagenome (GOLD analysis project Ga0116110, IMG submission 89719) | Peatland microbial communities from SPRUCE experiment site at the Marcell Experimental Forest, Minnesota, USA - June2015DPH_8_40 | ecosystem: Environmental > Terrestrial > Soil > Wetlands >...
ATCTCGTCCCAGAAATGGGCCGGCTCCTTCAGCAAGGCGGGATACGGATGCCGCGCAAACTCCACGCGGGCCAGCTTGGACACGCCGGCCTCCACCGCCAACGGCTCCCGTTTTGTGATGGCTCGTATGTTCATGGTCATTCGACCCCGGCGGGCCAGAGCAGTGGCAGAAACCCTTTTGGCCGTCAAGCGATGAATCCCGAATCGCCCACAAGGACATGACGCTTCTGCCGCACCTGATCAACCTCCTCGACAAATCTTCTGTTCGGGCGCGGCTCAACTGCGTCCGTATTGACCAGCCCGCAGCCAATCGCAAAGATCTCGCCCGCCAATTGCATTCGGAAGTGCTGCGACTTAAGGAGCAGGACACGGGAGTGCGGACAGCCTTGGCGTAGGGTGCTTTGATGTCCTGCCGCCTTATTGTTCTCCGAAACGTCACCGGCTTGTTTCCGTCCCGTCTTTGACGAAAGAAACGGGCTGTGGTTTAGTAAGTCCGCAAGTTGGCATTCCTACCGCTGCTGGTCAGAGATGGTCCCCACCGGCGCTGGTGTACGTTCAGACACCAGCGCCCTTCTATTTCAACTGCCCGGCGGTTGAGACGAACTGCTCCCGGGTGCCGGTGGTGGTGAACAACGTGGAGAATAACGGAGCGGAACGGGCGGAGACGAGTTGGACCAGCGGGGTTTTATCATCCGGCATTTCCCGGGCCGGAGAGTTGGTCAGCCCCGGGCAATAATACAAGTCCGCCCAGACATAAACCGTGGCGAGATAACCGTAAACTTCGAATTGTCCGAAATGACCCATGGTGTTGGGCGGATCAACTCCCAGCAAGACCACCACGTTCGCGCCTTTCCCGGCCGCCTCCTGTCTCATATGCGCCATGGCATCGTCAGCGTAATGCCGGGTCAGGTGATCGTTAAATGAAGTCCACCCGACACGCATGCCGTCCGGGGGTGGCGCGGCCAAAAAAAATACGTCGCCGGAAGACACTTTGGCGGGTGTTGCCTGGTCGGATGCGCAACCGGCGGCAAACAAGGAAAGACACAGAATTACAATTGTTTTCCCCACGCACCCAATTTAACCAAAACGGCTTGTTTGACAATTGGTAAAAAAGACTTGAGCCGTCGTCGGGGGACGTTCAAGGGCGTTGAATTGAATTTTCCCGGCAAACCTGGCGGTAAACGTGGCCAAGGGTCTTCGTTTTCTTCGGGGTATCGGTGATAGTTGTCGCAGGCAACGCGACCGGTGCCACCATCCTTTCCGGGATTGAGGGGACATCCAATGTCCGCCAAGTGTTTCTTTTGACCGCCCCCTGTCTGGCAGGTGGGTTTTCTTGTTTCAAAATTGTTGCAAGGCTGACGCACAATCGTCACAAGTCGTCTTCAGTCTTGTGCCGGTGACCATTGAGCGCCATCTCCTGCTGCAGGAACTGACCTTGCGTCCTTCCGGCGAATGGACTCCCCGCCATCATGAATGGTTCATGGCGCGGGTGGCCGAGGGCGTCGGTTACTGGCTGCAACCGGGGGCCGCCGCCCGCCAGCTTTCCGCGGGGGACGGCCTGCTGGCGAGCAGCAGCAGCAACGGAGTGTTGCGGGCCAGCCAGCTCGGTCCGCTCAAATTGCAGTTTTTCAGCGTCCAGCCGCAATACCTCAACGGCCTGCTCACGGTCGCGGAATGGCATCAACTCGAAGTGGCCCCCAACAACCTGACGTCGCACGTTTCCATCTTCACCGCCGCCGAGCCGCTGGCGCAACGGTTCACGCGGCTGGCGGAGCAAACGCAGCGGGAGGGTCTGCCCGTGCGTTGCGGTCTGCTGCAGCTTTGGGCGAACGCCATCGCCGGTCTGCTGCCGGCGCCGGCGATGGAATCCGCCGAGGGCGGCAGGCTGCATGAGCGTTTCCGGCAACTGGTCGGCCAGATGCCGGAGGCCGAACTGTCCCAATGCTCGTTGCGCGACCTGGCCGGGCAGCTCAACTGCAGCGAACGACATTTCAGCCGCCTGTTCCGCGAGGAGTTCGGCGTGCCGCTGCGCGCGCGCCAGATTGAATTGCGACTTCAACGCGCGCGTCAACTGCTCACGAACTCGGACGCCAAAATCATCAACGTTGCCTACGACAGCGGCTACCAGCACCTCGGCCTTTTCAATGTGATGTTCAAGAAACGCTTTGGTATGACGCCCAGTGAATGGCGGCAGCAGAACCTGCGCAAAAACCTTCCGCCCCAGCCCCGGAAAAATCTTCCGAAGTCTGTGGCGCGTGTCGGCATCCTGGTCGCCCTGTTCATATTGAATTTTATTTCACCTGCAATCGCACAGACGAATTCAATCGTTGTGCCTGCCCAATCCAGTCCGACGGCCCCGGCGGAGAGCAACGCTGCTCCTCACTTTAACGTCCGGGCCTATGCAGTCAAAAGCAACACGTTGCTTTCCACCAACATCCTGACTCGCATCTTTTCCAAATACACCGGCACGAACGTCAGTTTGGACGAGATAGTGAAAGCGGCCTCAGACCTGCAATTGGAATACCGTAACCAGGGCTATCCAACGATGAGCATCGCAATCGCGCAGCAGCAAATCACCAACGGCACGGTTACGATGAATGTTTTCCCGATGGCGTTTCCCCAGATTTTGGTGTCTGGCAAACGTTACGTCAGTTCCGGTAACCGCGCACAAGTTGACTCGAACTTGTCGGCTGCCGAACCGGCGTTGCCGCAAATGGCCCCAGCCTCGTCCCGCCCCCCCAATGCCGTTCCACTTGCAACCGGCCATCAGACAGTGGCCGCCGGTCCTGAAGCGATGGCCCGGGCGCGCGCGGCTTTGTTCCAGAAGCTGGACGAGATGGAGGCGAAGGAGAAAGACACCCGGATTCACGTGGCTTCCACGAACGCCGGGCCGAAGTTTGCCGTGAACAAATATCTGGTCATGGGCAATTCCGTTCTGCCGCCGGAGGCCATCGCCCGGGCCATCACCAACGTGGACGGCGCTTTCGGCACCAACACCAGCTTTGACGGGATTCGCTTGGCGATGATTGAACTGCAGAAGACGTATCGCGAACGCGGGTACGTCACCGTGTCCGTCGGCCTGCCCCAACAGAAACTTACAAACGCCACAGTGAAAGTGAAGGTCACCGAAGGCCGGCTCGCCGCCATCAACGTCACCGACAACCGCTACTTCAGTTCCAACAACGTGATGCGCTCCCTGCCGAGTCTGCAAACGAACACGCTGCTCAACTCGCACGTCCTGCAGCGCGAACTGGACAACGCCAATGCCAGCCGCGACCGGCAGATTTATCCCGTCATCGGCCCCGGCCCGGAGCCGGACACCAGCGAACTCACGCTCAAGGTCAAGGACCAGTTGCCCCTGCACGCGCGGCTGGAACTCAACAACCAGGGCACGCCCGGCACGCCCGACCTGCGCGTGAATTTCAACGCCCAATACGACAACCTTTGGGACCTTGAGCACCAGGTCGGCATCCAATACAACTTCGCGCCCAATTATTACAAAAACAGCGACCCGTATAATGCCTCTCCCTTCGATGATCCGTTAATCGCCAATTACAGTGCTTATTATCGCCTGCCGCTCGGCGGTTACGATTCGGTGGAGCAGCAGGTGGACGCCAATCCCGGCAGCTTCGGTTACAACGAAATCACCCACCAGTTCCAAATGCCTCCGCCAACCGGCCGGCCGGAACTGACGCTCTACGCCAGCCGTTCGACCTCGGACACGGGCGTTCAATTGGGGCCACCCAATATAATTACAGAAACAAATCTGTTGGCCCTCGGTCATCGGACAGCCGGTGAGAATGTTACTCTGAATGAGGGCCTGGGCTTCAAATTCTCCCTGCCCCTGCCGCCATTGGACAAGCTTGTCTCCACGCTCACTTTTGGCGCGGATTACAAAAACTATAAGGCTGAAAGCGCCAACGCTGACATTTTTTATGAGTTGGTCAGCACGACCAACAATGGTTCGGCGGTCAAGTTTGGCAACGTGCTTTACACGATCCAGCAGCCGGTTCGCCAGACGGCGGTGGATTATTTCCCCTTGAATGTAGGGCTGAGCGGTTCCGTTCCTGACACTCTGGGAACAACCCTTTTTAACGCTCAGGCCAATTTCAATGTGCCGAATATGTTTTCCAATGATAAAGACACGAATTTTTCCGGGGCTTCTTATACGACCAACGCCCGCGCTGCTTACATCACCCTGCAGGCGGGTGCCAACCGCATTCAGACGATTTACAAAGACTGGTCGGTGAAGTTTCATGCCGATGGCCAGTGGGCCAATGGCGCACTGATCAGCAACGAACAATATGCCATGGGGGGCACGGCGGGCGTTCGTGGCTATCAGGATGGCCAGGCTTATGGCGACACCGGCTGGCGTTTCTCCATCGAGCCACAGACGCCGTTATTCAACATCGGCATGGTCGGCAATGAGGGACACGAAGAACCCTGCTGGGTTCGCGCCTCGGTATTCCTGGATTATGGCAGGATTTATTTGCTTGCCCAGCCACCGTCCGGCAGTGACAGCCACGAATCATTTTGCGGTGCGGGTTGGGCCGTGACCGCCAATATCGGCAGTCACATGGACGGGCGGGTGACGGTCGCCTGGCCCTTGATCAGTCATGCAGGCGAATCTGACGGCATTCATATCTATTTCGGCATTGGTGCCCAATTCTAAATGTCATGACCAACAACATGTCACACATTTGTAACGCACGGACCGGTGCAATTGCCTTAAACTTCAAAAACAGAATCGTTATGCGCATATGGTATCGCCACTCCCTGTTCCGCCGGTTGTTTACCGCGGTTCTAATGCTTGGTGTCGCGCTGGACGCGACGGCCAATCCGACGGGGATGACCGTGCATGGCGGTTCCGCCACCGCCACCAGCAGCGGTTCACAGCTCACCGTCACCACGACTTCGCAAAACACCCTCCTCAATTGGCAGAGCTTCAACATTGCCGCCGGCGAGACCACGATTTTTCAGGAACCTTCCACCACCTCAATCGTGTGGAACCAGATCAACAACGCGAACCCGTCGCAGATTTACGGCAGTCTCCAGGCCAACGGCATCGTGGTGCTGCTCAATTCCTCCGGTTTTTATTTCGGACCGAACTCGTTCGTGAGCGCCGCCGGGCTGGTCGTTTCCACCGCGAATTACATCCCGCCGCAAAATTCCGGCGGCGGTTGGGAATTCAACGGTCCGCCGCCCCTGGCGAGCATCGTCAACTACGGGCAGATCAACATCGGCCAGGGTGGCTCGGCATTTTTGATCGCCGACCACGTCGAGAACCACGGCACCATCAGCGCCCCCGGCGGGACCGTCGGCCTCGCGGCGGGACAGACCGTGCTCTTGAGCGATCGTCCCGACGGCCGCGGCATGAGCATGCAGGTCACACTACCCAGCGGTTCAGTGGACAATGAAGGCCGGCTCATCGCCGACGGCGGAACGATTGCCATGAATGCCAAGGTGGTGAACCAAAACGGTTTCATCCAGGCCAACTCGGTGCAGGATGTCAACGGCACCATCGAACTCGTCGCTTCCGATCAACTGACGCTGGGTGCGAATTCTCAAATCATCGCCAGCGGTGATAATTCGTCATCCGGCAGCGCTGGCGGCAATGTGACGCTTCAATCAGGAAACAATTTCAGCGACAGCGTTGGCAGTCAAATCATCACCACTGGTGGCATGCAAGGCGGCAACGGCGGCGATGTCGAAATCAGCGCGCCAAACGTCCTCTCGTTGAACTCCAGCATCAACGCGCGGGCGCAAACCGGCTGGATGGCGGGGAAATTGTTGCTGGATCCGGATTACATTATTTTGGACACGTCCGGCTCCGGCAGCGCCGGCAGTGGCACTGTTTTCGCCGGGAGCAATCCCGGCAGCACGCTGGATTTGAACGTGAACAGTGCGTTCGCCAACCTTGCGGTTTCCCAGATCATTCTTCAGGCCGCGTATGACATCACACTCGCCGGCGGCACGACGTGGAACCTGAGTCAGACCATCGGCGCAAACTTCGGCGGTGTGACCAGCGGCCAACTGACGCTGGAAGCCGGGCGCAACATTTATTTCGGCAACCAGTCTTCAATCACGGACGATAACAACTGGTCGGTGGTGCTGGATGCGGGATATAATTTCATCACCAAAACAGTTCAGTCCGGCGCGGGTTCGATTTATCTGGGCGATGTATTGCGCAATTCAAACGGGAATCCAACAATTGATTCAAACGGGAATTTGACACCAGCGAGTGGTAGCGGCTCCATCCAGACGGCAGGCGGCAACATTACCTTGGAGGCTGGCAATGGCATCCAAATTGGTTCCGGCACCGTAAGCTCCAGCGCTGGTGACGTGACATGGCAGGCCGGTGGCGACATTCAATTTGGAGCCGGTTCACAAATCACCGATGGAAACAACGGTGCGGTGACGCTGGAGGCCGGGTACAATTTTGCCAACCAAGCAGTCCAATCTGGTGTCGGGAACATTTATTTGAATGGCGGCAGCGGGTCCATTCAACTGTCGCAAGCGTCAATTAATTTGACGGCGGGAAACAGCATTGTCGTCGGTTCCGGCTGCCAACTCACAGATAATGGCGGCACCATTGGGCTGTACGCGCAAACGGTGAATCAAAACGGCCTTATTCAAGCCAACTCCGTGGGCGCCCAACACGGCATCATCGAACTCGTCGCCTCAGATTTGCTCGCGCTGGGCGCGAATTCCCAAATCACCGCCAACGGCGACAATTCGTCCTCCGGCAGCGCTGGCGGCCAGATCATGCTCCAGACCGCGCAGAATTTTTCCGACGTTTCAGGGTCGCAAATTGAAGCTCGCGGCGGTGCGAACGGCGGCGATGGCGGCAGGATATTGATTTACGCCGCATCCGCAAATTCACAACTCGACGTGTCCGCACAGGCCGGTTCCGCCAATGGCGGTATATTTTATTATCCCCGGGTTGACGATCTCACGTTGACCGCCGGTTCACTTGCCCCCTTTTCCGGTTTTTCGCACATCCTTTTTCAAGCCAACGACACCATCACGCTCGCGGCGGGGGAGACATTGGCTTTGGGCGCTGGCAGCGGACTGCTGACTTTGGAAGCCGGGGGTGACATCACGTTTGGAAACGGTTCCCAAATTACGGACGCGAACAATTGGTCGGTAACATTGGAGGCAGGATACAATTTTGCCAATAACACAGTCCAATCGGGGGTCGGGAACATTTATTTGAATGGCGGCAGCGGGTCCATTCAGTTGTCGCAAGCGTCAATCAACTTGACGGCGGGAAACAGCATTTTTGTCGGGTCCGGCTGCCAACTCATTGATAACGGTGGCACCATTGGGCTGTACGCGCAAACGGTGAATCAAAACGGCCTCGTTCAAGCCAACTCCGTGGGCAACCAATACGGCATCATCGAATTCGTTGCCTCCGATGCGATTACTCTCGGTGCGAATTCTCAAATCACCGCCAACGGCGACAATTCGTCCTCCGGCAGCGCTGGCGGCCAGATCATGCTCCAGACCGCGCAGAATTTTTCCGACGTTTCAGGATCGCCAGGATCGCAAATTGAAGCTCGCGGCGGTGCGAACGGCGGCGATGGCGGCAGGATATTGATTTACGCCGCATCCGCAAATTCACAACTCGACGTGTCTGCGCAGGCTGGTTCCACCAGTGGCAGTATATTTTATTACCCACAAACTGTTGGCGATCTCACGTTGACCGCCGATTCACTTGTCCCCTTCTCCGGTTTTTCACACATTCTTTTTCAAGCCAGCGGCGACATCACCATCGCGGCGGGGGAGACGTTGAATTTGAACGCCGGCACCGGCAGCCAGACCAGCGGCCTGCTGACGCTGGAAGCCGGTGGCAATATTCTTTTCGGCTATGATTCCTCCGGCACACTCCCGAGCGCCCAAATTGCAGACGCCAAGAACTGGTCGGTGACGCTCCAAGCCGGATATAATTTCGCCAATAATTCCATCAATTACCGAACGGGAAGCATTTACCTGGGCGGTTTCGACGGGACAAGTCCGCAAGATTTTGGCGGTAGTATCCAAACCGCCTCCGGTTCAATCAATCTGATGGCCGGCCAGGACATTCTGGTCGGTTCCGGGTACGTGATCACGACGGGGGGTGGCAGCATCAGCGCCCATGCTTTGGCGGGAAACATTGACACCGGGTCCGACGCGCAAGGTTACCATTTTGTCAGCAGCGGCGCGAGTTCCCCCAGCCAGGCTTATAATTTGAATGACGGTTTGGGCGGCATCAGCACGGAGGCAGGCGGTGATGTGACGCTCATCGCGGGTGGCAATGTGACCAGTGTATTGCCCGGCAGTGGTGGGAATTATTATTACGACGACACGAAAGTCGCAGCCGGGAATGGCAATGATTACCTCACGGCGGGCACCGGCGCTTATGGCTCCCAGCCCGGGAATGTGACCATTGTGGCGGGCGGCAATGTGACCGGCCATTATCTTGTGGCCAACGGCACCGGCAGCATTTTCGCCGGGGTGCAAATGGATGACAATGGCAATCCCATCAAGGACTCATCCGGGAATTATGTGCTGGGCACTTCCGGCGGCAGCGCGGGGACAGATCTATCATACTACGGTCTGGCATTAAGCCTGATCAGTGGCGGCTGGAATGTGACCGCCGCGCAAGACATCCTTTTGCAGGAAGTTAACAATCCCAACGGCGATTTTAATGGCGGGTCCTCTTACAACCATTACTTTAATTACGCGTCCGGTGATTATGTCAATTTGTCCGCCGGCGACCTAGTGCAATTGGGAGCGTCCATCCCGCTGCCACGTTTGTCCGGTGCCAATAATAATCTGCCCATCATCTACCCCTCCATTTTGAATATTACGGCGGGCGACGGGGGCGTGATATTGGGAGCTCAGGGTTCTCCCATCACCAGCCTTACCCTGTTTCCATCGGCGCAAGGCAGTCTCACCATCGACACGACCGGTTCTCTGGTCAGCGATCTTAATCCCGTTCAAGGTGCCCCCCAACTTTTTAATCTGATTGTTTCGGATGCCGGCCACAACCAATACACAACGACTGGTAATTTTGGCATCAGCGATCAGGCCACCACACCGATTCACCTCAACAACCCCACGCCCATCGTCCTGAACATTGCCGGCGACATGGATCTTGTCAATCTCGTCGTTCCCGAGGCGGCGCAAATCAAAGTGGACGGCAATATGAACAACTGCGGCTTTCAAGGCATGAACCTGGCCGCCAACGACGTGACCAGCATCAATGTGGGCGGTGACATCATCAACCGGAGTGCTTTCACCTCCGTTGATTTGAATCAGGTTTCCGGTGAGGTGGCTCCCTTGCTGTCCTACCTTTCTCAAGCGGAGCCTCTCACAATCAACGGCACTTCCATTTCGGCAGTAACACTGGCCACGAGTTTCTATTATAATTCCACGACCTCTGAACTGACTTATGAAAACATCCCCGGGGTGAGTCTGGCCGGTCTTCTGCAAGCGCTGCAAAGTTTGACGGTTCAAGTCTACAAAAATGGCGTTCCCCAATGGACCGACGCGAATGATACGATACCACAGACGACGACTGTTTCGGTCTTGAACGCCGCAGATGCGGGGGCGTTGCTGGCTCAGTACAACACGCTGGGCCCACTTCCCTATAATGCCGGTTCCTATGGTTATACCATTGGCGGTGGCGGACAATTCGACATTACGGCACGGACCATAGACTTGGGAACCTCGGCCGGGATCCAATCGGAGGGCGTGGCGCTTTACACGGTGCGCGGCAGTTATCCGCTCGCCCAATTGTTTGGCACCGGCGGTGTGTTCGATCATGGGGCCGACATCACCATCACCACCACGGGAAACCATTCTGCTGAACCAAACGTAAATGCCGCCGGGGATCTCATCGGCGATCTGGACATGTATTCCAGTTCCATCGCCTCCTTGCAGGGCGGCGATATCTCCATCTACGCCGGCGGAGATGTCAATGCCGGTTCGGCAGATTTTTCCATCAACACCTCTTCTGCTCGTGGCATTTATTCGACGGATCAAGGCAATGTTTTTGTTTATGCCAACGGGGACATCAATGTCAATGGCTCCCGGATTGCCGTCTATGACACACGCCAGAACAGTGACAATAGTTCCGCGACGCCCGGCGGTTCTGTAACCGTGGTGTCCAGGAATGGCAATATAAATGCGGGAAGTGGCGGTTCCGGGTTTGTGGGTGTCAGTTCTTATCTGGTTAATCCCGACCAGTCGGTTACCGCTTTCTCATCAACCATTCCGGGCAGCGGCATCATGGAAGTCTCGTACACCCAGCCCGGTAATATCCTGGTTGAAGCCCCCAATGGCACGGTCAACGCCGCAGCGGGCGGCATCCTCCAACTGCTCCTGAACGGACCTCCGCTTCCTGAATCAACCACTCTTTTTGCTGTGCCGCTCAACCATGCGACCTTGGCAGAAATGTTTGACTTGGCGCTTAACGGCAAAATGAAGGCCGCTCTGGACTTGCAAACTGCTCTCAATGGCAATCCGGGAAATAGTGTGGTGGACGTTTTTGCGGGTTATGAATTGCAACAACTGGATGGTTCCGGCAATCCCATCGTGGATGCCTACGGCGACCCGGTAATCACAGCCCTCAATCTGTCTGAGGGCACACTGGTGAAAATACCCGGCAATCCGGAGGATATTACCGCCACTGGATCGGGTGTGTTGGGTGCCGGCACAGTAACCTTGAACGCTTCCGGCAACATAACGGGAAACATTTTTGCACTCGGTGATGTAAATGTAAACGCCGCAAATAACATCAATGTCAATGTCCTGGGGTTGGGCAATGTCAATGTTGCTTCTGCTGGCGGCACGGTTTCCGGAACCATCGCTGGCATTGAGAGTGTTAGTGCCAGCGGCGGCTCCATTGATGCCAACTTGGAATCCAATGGTTCCGTCAGTGGCAATACGAGCGGCCAGAGTGGTTTGGCGCCCGGTACGGCGGCGGATGCGGCCAGCCAGGGAATGGCCAGTGAAAATTCCGCCAGTCCCGCCAAAAATGACGACACGACTGCCACCGATGACGACGTGAAGAAAAAAGGCAAGGCAGTGGCCACAGTGCAGAAGGCCGGCCGC
>Ga0116110_1001824_pt1 | contig 11068 bp, 10 predicted proteins | sample June2015DPH_8_50_FD_89719 | JGI IMG/M metagenome (GOLD analysis project Ga0116110, IMG submission 89719) | Peatland microbial communities from SPRUCE experiment site at the Marcell Experimental Forest, Minnesota, USA - June2015DPH_8_40 | ecosystem: Environmental > Terrestrial > Soil > Wetlands >...
CAGAAATCCCAATTCAGGTCGGCCGGCGGATCGCTGTCCGGCACCGGAATGTTGCCGTAAGGCACACCCATGTAGTTCCACACTCGCACGAAATGTACTTCGCCGATCTTGCCGCCCTGGATCATTTTGGCGGCCTCGGCGATGTGGTCCGCCGAGCGGTGCTGGCTTCCGATCTGCACGATGCGCTTGTTGCGGCGCACCGCCTCGATCATGGTCTTGGCCTCGCCAAAACGGTAGACCACGGGCTTCTCGAGATAGGCGTCCTTGCCCGCCTCGCAGGCCAGGATCAGGATCTGCGCGTGCCACGGGTCCGGCGTGGCGATGATGACGGCATCGACGGTCTTGTCCGCCAGCAACTTGCGGAAGTCGTTATAGGTCTGGGCCTGTGGAGCCCACCTCTTGGCGGCATCCAGCCTGGAGCCGTAAACGTCGCACAGCGCCATGATGTCGACGTTGCGCGGTTCTTTCAGACGCGGGTCCATATTCCCGTCGTGATAGTTTTCGTTGGCCACCGCCTGAATGTCTTCAGGGGTGCCGCGCATCAAGCGCGCATCGAATGTCCCTCGGCCACCACACCCAATCAGACCGACATTGAGCCGGTCGTTAGCGCCCAGCACCCTGCTGGCGGACACGGCCGTCCAAGCTGCGACGCCGGCTCCCGCGCTTTTCAAAAAGTCCCGTCTCTCCATGGCTTACCTCTTCCCGACCGGAACCTGCACTTCCCGTTCCGGCCCAAGGCAACTATAACCCTCCCCACCTCTCCGCGTCAACGCAGCGCCGGGCCGCTTGAAAGGGTTGATAATGGTTTCGGACATCGTCCCTACCATGAAGACCAAAACTGTTGGTGCTCTAATCCTGTTTGCGGCATCCTGCGTCCCGGTGCTTTCCGGACAAGGCGCAACCGGGGCGAAGGGCGAGTGGCTCGCTTACATCGGCACGTATACGTAGGCGCCGAGCAAGGGAATCTACGCCTGGCGGTTTCAAGCTGCCAGCGGCAAGCTGGCGCCGCTCGGGCTGGCCGCGGAAACCAGCAACCCGTCGTTCCTGGCGGTCGCTCCCGACCAGCGGTTCCTGTACGCGGCGAATGAAGACAAGACAGGGACCATCAGCGCGTTCGCCATCGATCCGGCCAACGGGCAGTTGAAGCTGCTGAACCGCGTGCCGTCGCGCGGCTCGGGACCGTGTCACGTGGCGGTGGATCGGGGCGGCAAGTGGGTATTCGCGGCCAATTACAACAGCGGAAGCGTGGCCATGTTTCCAGTGCACCCGGACGGCACGCTGGGGGAAGCCACGGGGTTCGTGCAACATGCCGGCTCGAGCGTGAATGCGCAGCGGCAGAGCGGGCCGCACGCACATTCCGCCAACCTGTCGCCGGATGGCCGCTGGCTGCTGGTGCCGGACCTGGGGCTGGACCAGATTCTGAGCTACCGCGTGGACGCGGTGAAAGGCGCGCTCTCGGCCGGCGACCCGCCGTTCACGAAAGTCGCTCCCGGGTCGGGGCCGCGGCACCTGGCATTTGGCAGGGACGGGCGGTTCGCCTATGCGATCAACGAGCTGCTCGCGACGGTGACGGTGTTTCGCTACAACTCAGCCCGCGGAAGCCTGGAGGAGTTGCAGACGGCGCCGGTGACGCCGGATGGCTACACGGGGCCAAAAAGCAGCGCTGAGATCGCGGTCGATCCGAACGGCAAGTTCCTCTACGGCTCGAATCGCGGGGACAGCACCATCGCGGTATTCCGCATCGATGGCGATAAGGGCACGTTGACGGCGGTGGAGCGCGTGCCGACACAGGGCAAGACGCCGCGCAATTTTGCGATAGACCCGAGCGGAGCGTTTCTGTTCGCGGCGAACCAGGATTCCGGCAACGTGGTAGTGTTCAGCATCGACCGAGCGACGGGGCGCTTGGGTCCGGCGGGAAGTGTTTTGGAAGTGGCTTCTCCCGTGTGTGTCGTTTTTGCGGCGGCGCGGTGACCGCTTAAACGGACATCAGCGCCGCTTGCATCATGGCGCGGGCATAGCCGACCTGGAAGGCGTAGGACGCATATGCGCCGCCGCCGGGATAGCCGCCGATGCGACCGCGGTCGCGATCGTAGTCTAGGGCGCGGGGGTGCTCGGGGTAAATCTCCCGCGTGTACTTGTGCTTCACCAGCTCCTTCATGACCAGGAACATGTTGTTGTCGCCTTCGTCGATCATGACTTCCGAATATCGTTCGTTGGGCTTCTTCACCTTGACGTTGCGGAAGTGGACGTGGTTGATGCGGTCGCGCGAGGCGAAATACGCGCACACTTCGACCGGGTTGTGGCCCATCTCGCGGGTGACGCCGCAATCGAAGGTGATGCCGTTGGCGGGACTCTTGACGATTTCGATGAGGTGCTTCCAGCCCTCCACGCTGCCCATGATCTGCTGCGATCCGCGGCTGATGGGCGCGGGGGGATCGTTGGGATGGAGCGCCAGCCGGACTCCCGCTTTTTCGGCTTCGGGAACGACTCGTTTCAGAAAATAGGTAATGGTAGCCCACATTTCTTCGAGCGTGTGGGCGCCCTCGTTGGGCAGGGGAGGCAAGTCGCGGAACTTGATGCCGGCTTCCTCGGGGCGGGGGCTGCCTGAATATTGAGTGCCGGGAGTGCGCACGAGGTCGTAATCGAAGCCGGTCCAGCCCACGCCGAGGCGGACGTCATCGGTCTCCTCGAAGTAGCCCTCCATGGCGCGGTGGGCGTACCAGTTGTATTCGACGACCGGGAGTCCAACCTTGCCGGCCGCGCGGATGGAGGCGATTACTTTTTCGATTTCCTCATCGCGTCCGGGCCGGCCATAGATGGCGTTGTTGAAGCCCGCAATCATGAGATTGCCGAGGGTGAGGCCGCTGGGCTTGAAACGGTCCATCAGCTCTTTGAGGCGAGCTTCGTCCCAGGGGATGGGTGGCCCGCCGGCGAGCACCCACTCGACGCCAAGCTGCCGGATGCGGCGCGCGGAGTCTACGCCGGCGCCGGGCCCAGAGGGCATGCCGCCGTCGCCGGCGGAGAGAGCGATCTTGGGCGTGTCCTTGCTTTCAAAGCGAGGCGCGGGCATAACAGCCTCGGCGCTGGCTGGAGATGCGAAAGCCGCGATGCCGGCGGTTTCGATCAATCTTCTTCGCGAAATTTTGCCGTTCATGATCCCTTCTCCTTGAAAGCCATTGAGGCTTCGGAGTGCTATGCCTTGGCTTCTGCGTTGGCCCGGTTCAACAGCGCCCGCATGTATGCGAAACCGTAAGCGGTCTGGGCATTGCCGCCGCCCGCGAGGCCGGGCGAGTGATCGAGGATGGCGATGCCATCGAAGTTGACGTCGCGCATGGCCTTCATGATCTGGTACATGTCGTAGTAACCGTTGTCCATGAAAGTCTCGACGAAATGCGGCAGCGGCCCGCTGACGTTGCGAAAATGGATCTTCCAGATTCTGGCCGCGCCGAAATAGTGGATCATCTCCTGGGGATCTTTACCCGTGAGTTCCCGGCCACCCTCCAGCCAGGTGCCGCAACACATGCAGATGCCCACGTTGGGGCTGTTGGCGATCTCCATGGCGCGGCGATATCCGTCGAAATTCGCAAAGATGCAGCGCGGCACGCCGGCCAGCACCGGCACGGGAGGATCGTCCGGGTGAATCCCGATGCGCACGCCGGCCTCTTCCGCCACCGGAGCCACCTGTTTAATAAAGTAGGTGTAGTTCTCCCAAATCTCTTCCTGGGAGAACTCGCGGCCGTGGGATAGCGGCTCCTTGAACACCGCGCCATCCCAGACACCCTGTTTGTTGGGACTGGCCATATCGAACTCGCGGGCGGGGGCGCCCCGTGTGGTCGAAGTGCCGCTGCTCCAGATGCCGTTGCCCATGTGCGCGTAGGTGGTGTAGTAGATTCCCGCCTTCCCTAGGTTGCGCAGATACTGCTTGTACTCCTCCACCTTCTTGTCGCGCCCGGGAAGGTTCAGGGTGACCTCCGGCATGTTGTGCACGCTGGTGTTGCCGATGTTCCAGACGGTGATGCCGGCATCGGCGTAACGTTTCTTGATCTGCAGGAATCCTTCGGCGGTGCGCAGGTCGGGGGTGGAACCGACACTGACGTACTCCGCGCCGAGCTGCCGAAGGAAGAGCAGGTCGTTGTCGGAAGGCTTGGCGGAAGCCTGGGCGCACAGTTTGATTCCGGGCTGCGGTGTGTGCACGGCCGCCGAAGCTTTGCCGGCTGAGCCCAGCCAGGCTGCCGTCCCCAGGGCGCCGCCCAGGGCCAGCTTGCCGAATTGTCTACGGTCGGGGTTATCCATTTTCTTATCCTCTTACTCTGAACGGCGGCGGAGAAGCCGCGCGCCGCTGCCTGCGCATGGCGGCGAAATCGAACATCACCTCGGCGATGGACGCGCCGGCCACTTCGATCCGCTGGAGGTCGCGTGTGCCGATTCCCGCCGCTTCGGCCAGTTTCAGGGTGCTGTCGCAGCTCTCGAAGGGCGGCGTGCCGCGATCGGCCATGGGATCGAACCCCATCACGGCCATGGCGACCGCGTCGGTAGACACCGGGTTGAGGCCGGCCAGGATCACGCCGGGAGACACGGGCTTGAGGTCTCCTTCGACCCACGGGCCTTCGCCGCCGGTCATGGTTTTGATGCCTTCGACAATCGCGAGGTCGACCGGGCGGGCCGCCACCAGGTCCACCACGGTGCGGGGCACGCGCCACGTATCAAGGCGCGGGGAACGCGGGTCCTTTTCCGGCGGAGCGCTCCTGGACGGCTGGCGGTCTCCCGCGTGGACCGTGGTGCGACTGCCTTTGGGCGTCTCCGAAGGCTCGTCGATGCCGGCGTCGGCGCCGTAAATGGTGCATGGAGTCAGCCCGAAGCAATTCTTCATCGACAGCGTAATGCCCGCGGTGGCGTGCTCCTTCATCTTCGTCAGGCTCACGAAGACATCGCAGTCCGCATAGGAGTGGTTCAGATCGAAGGCTGGAAACACGTAGCCGCCGAAAGGAACGGTGAGGCGCGTATACTTCTTGCCGGTACCCAGATAGTTGGTGTTTTCGAACTCGACGTTGGGCGCCGCCGCCAGTATGTCGCGCGGCTCCCAGTTGGCGCGCAGCAGGTATTCTTCCACCGGGTCGGCGGTGGACCAGGGGCTCTCCAGCAGACGGATGCGGCGGGCGCCGGCCTGTGCCATGAGGCTTGCGGCGGCGGCGATCACATGGGGATGGGTGTAGTGCGTGTCTTCGAGAGGCAGATAGCCCAGCCGGTAAGTGGGCGAGCCGGTCAGGTTGATCTTGATGGCAACGGTCTTCCCCTTGACCAGCCGTCCCAGGCCGCCCAACTGGTCGAACATCTTCCGCATGGTGGGCAGCAACTCGGCGGGGTCGTAGGTCTTGCACCGGGCCAAGGCCACGGGCGCGGTAGGTGCGCCGGCGGCGCGTCCGAGCGATGCGCCGGACACCGCCGCCGCCGTCTTCCACAGCCATTCTCTGCGTGTGTGAAGGGTCTGCATACCTGTACCTCTCTCCTAAATATCGAGCTCCAGCGCAACGTACTGCGACACCGGTGGCAAGTGGATCTCCACGGCGTCGGTTTGCGGCGCCCATTCCACTTTCGCGGCCGCGGGATGGCCGGCGGTGTACGCCCGCGCGGCGCGATACCGTCCGGCGATGCGCACGGTGGCCGAATCGGGCCCGCGGTTGGCGTAAAACAACAGGTGCACCACGGCCTGCTTGCCATCCGGCGCCACGGTGCAGAAGGAGCCTGCGGCGCCGCTGTTCCAAAAGCGGACCAGGTCGTAGCGGTGGCTCACCATCACCACGGATTCGTTGGCCCATAAATAAGGATCGTCGGGGCCGGCCATGGCCACCGCGACCTTCCCTTTTCCCAGCGCGCGCAGGGAGTAGCGAGGGTGCCCATCGCTCTGGATGAGCGTACCAGGAACCTCACCCCACTGGGGCACGGTGATCAGCATCCCTCCCGCCGCGACAAACGCCAGGATCTGTTGGCGGAGAGCGGACGCCGGCGGCTGGGCATCGGCGTAGATCGCGGCGCGCAGCCCAACCAACGAAGCATCGGTGATTCTGTCCTTGGGCAGAATGCGGCAATGCTGGCCGGCGCGCGCCAGCAGGTTCAGCAGTTCCCGGCTGAAGAATTCATTGTCGCCGGTGAAGTCCGAGACCACCCCCACCACGGCCATGGGCACATACGCCGGCCAAGCCTGGTGCGCGGCAAAGAAACCGGCGGCAGCGGTGACTCGCCTCCATGTGGCCAGCGCGTCTGACTTACCCGCGGCCAGCGAGACGGCGAGCGGGGTATCGAGCGAGACGATCCAGCGGCCTCCGTACGCCGCGCTATCCGCCACCGCGATCAGGTAGGAGGCGGCGGTGACGAGCGCGTTCCCGGCGGGTGCGGCATCCACCCACACGGCGGAATCGGAATGGAGGGCGGCGGCCAAGCGGATGGCCCAGCCGTTGGAATCCACCCAGGGGTTGCCGGTCGGCCCGGCGCTGACTCCACTACCACCGCCGCGGCGCTCCACTTTCACTCCCGGCCATTGACCTTTGACGATCTCGACCCCCGCGGGAGGCGCTCCGGGCTGCGATAGGTGAAACCCGTCCTGCGCGGCGTGCGAACGCACGGCCGACAATTCCGGGCCCATGCCGATGAGCAGGTGGTCGATGGCCGTGCCCTTCAAGAGAGCAAGCGTGGCCGGATCCTTCCACGCATCCGGCCATCGCATCGGCGTCCATGGAGCTGTCATGTTATCCCAGTTGTACCACGCGGGGCCGGCATGGAAGATCGCTGAAAATCTCCCCACAGGCGCCGGATTCTGGCAGAATGGTCAACGGAACGTATTTGGAGTGACCCAACCGACCGAGAGGAGAAAACGGCAATGTTCAAAAGCAATGGCAAAATAGGCCGGCGGGATCTGTTCAAAACCTCGGCCGGGATTATGGGCGGCGCGCTTCTGTCGCGGGAAGCCGCGGCTGAACAGCCGGCCGAACGGAATGTCAACACCAACTCCAGCCCGTCCGCGCTCAAGATCACCGATCTTCGCGTGGCCATCGTGGCGAAACCCGGACCAAGCCCGTGCCCCATCATCCGCCTCGACACCAACCAGGGCGTCTATGGACTGGGCGAAGTCCGCGACGGCGCCAGCCCCACTTATGCGCTGTTTCTGAAAAGCCGCCTGTTGAATGAGAACCCGCTGAATATTACTTATCTCTTCGAGAAGATCAAGCAGTTCGGCTTTCACGGGCGGCAGGCGGGCGGCGTGGTAGCCGTCGAAGAGGCCCTCTGGGACATCGCCGGCAAAGTGTACAACGTGCCCATCTACCAGATGTTGGGCGGCAAGTTTCGCGACCGCATGAGAATCTACGCCGACACCGACGAATCCCAGGACCCGAAAGTCTTCGCCCAACGCCTGAAGGCCCGCAAGGAAGAGATGGGCATCACCTGGCTGAAGATGGACGTGGGCATCAACCTGGTGCAAAAGATTCCCGGCACGGTGACCCAGCCCGCGGAGCTGACCCCATGGGACCACAGAATTCCCCACCCCTTCATCGCCACCGAGGTCACCGATAAGGGCATCGAGAAGCTCTCCGAATATGTGCAGGCCGCGCGCGAGGCCGTGGGAATGGAGATCCCCCTCTCCATGGACCACCTGGGCCACATTGGGGTGAATTCCATCATCCGACTGGGGAAGGCTTACGAAAAGTTCAACCTTTCCTGGATGGAGGATGTGATTCCCTGGCAGTACACCGACATGCTGAAGCACATCACCGATGAGAGTCCGACGCCGATCTGCACCGGCGAGGACATTTACCTGAAGGAAGGCTTCATCAACTTGTGCGAGAAGCACGCCGTCAGCAAAATCCATCCCGACATTTCCACTTCCGGCGGAATTCTGGAGACGCACAAAATCGGCGAAGCCGCCATGGAGTTGGGCGTGCCCATGGCCATGCACTATGCCGGCACACCCGTCGGCGCCATGGCCAGCGTGCACTGCGCCGCGGCCACCGCCAACTTCCTGGCCTGCGAGAACCACTCGCTGGATGTCCCCTGGTGGGGCGACCTGGTGGAAGGCATCGACAAGCCAGTCATCAATAAAGGATGGATCACCGTCCCGGACAAACCCGGCCTGGGCATAACACTCAACGAGGACGTGGTGAAGCAGCATCTGGCTCGGGGAGCCACTTACTTTGAGCCAACCCCGCAATGGAACCAGGAGCGCTCGAGCGACTGGCTTTGGAGCATGATTCAGTCCGAGAATTCGTCGCACGTGGGTTGAGACCCGCTGCGGCGTTAAGGTAACGAAAGGAGTACGAAAAGAATGATTCGCAGATACGGTTTAGTCACCCTTTGCGCGGCTGCCCTGGTGGCGTCCGTGCTGGCGCCGGCGGCCAAGGCGCAACTGTGGACGTGGACCAAGGACCAGATGGTGGAGTACACCAAGGCCTGGACCGGCGAGCGTTTCCCGGACGGACGGCCGAAGGTCCCGGACGAGTGGCTGGCAAGAGCCAAGGACATGTCCCAGGAAGAGATCTTCATCCCCAACACCGGCGGCCGGGGCGGCCCCGGGTATAACCACTACGAGGGCGACTGGCAAGTGCTGCACCCGGAAATGAAGATGACGGGCCGGGCGGTCACCATGCAGTTCATGCCCGCGCGCCCCGATCTCGACCAGGTAGTGATGGCCAAAGCCAAGGAGAGAGGCATCCAGACCCTCAATAACCAGTACGGAATCGACATGGTGCAGCCCGGAGACGTGCTGGTAGTGGATCTCTACGGGAAGAGGGAAGGCGGTACGATCGTCGGCGACAACCTGTTCTATTACCTCATGAGGGCCACCCGGAGCGGAGGGCTGGTGGTCGACGGGGCGTTGCGCGATCTGGATGGTATCTCGCCTATGCTCATGCCGTGCTACTACCGGTCGGTGCATCCCAGCGCCATCGGCGGCGTGACGCTTTCGGGGGTCAACGTTCCGATTCGAATCGGCAATGCTACGGTGATGCCCGGCGACCTTGTGGTGGGTGATCGGGAGGGCGTCTCCTTCATTCCGGCGCAAAGCGCGGAGGCCATTCTGGACCGGGCCGACGAGACCCACATCCACGACGAATGGACCCGCAAGAAGTTCGACGAAGACAAGTACAAGTCGAGTGAGATCTACGGCAGCCCGCGCGACCCGGCGCTAAAACAGGAATACCAGGATTATCTGAAGAAGCGGCTGGAGGAAATCAGAGCCAGCCGGAAAAAGTAACTGCGAACCAGGAATTCACCATCCTGGGGAAGGAGGCTGTTTATCCCCTGGCAGGAGACCGAACTGTTGAAAAAGATCGCCGACGCCGTCGATATTCCTGTTTGCACGGGCGAAGATATTTTCCTCAAGGAGCCCTTCCAGGTGCTCTGCCGCGAGCACGCGGTGGACATCATCCATCCCGACCTGCTGACCACGGGAGGGATCCTGGAGACCAAGAAGATCGGGGATATGGCGCAGGATTACGGTGTCCCCATGGCCATGCACTGCGCCCACACGCCCATCGGGGCCATCGCCTGCGCCCACGTGGCCGCCGCCACCGAGAACTTCCTGTGCCTCGAGAACCATGCGGTAGACGTTCCGTACTGGGGCGACCTGGTGGATGGCGTGGACAAACCTATAGTGAACAAGGGGTACATCACCGTTTCCGACAAGCCGGGCCTGGGGATTACCCTGAACGAAGCGGCCTGCAAACAACACATGGCTGAGCCAGGGTGGTTCGAGCCGACCGACCAGTGGAACGATATCGGCCGGCCCAACGACCACCTCTGGAGTTAGCTTCCGGGAGATTCGTATGTCAAAAACTATGCTAGCGCGCCGTCGGTTCCTCGGCGCGGCGGGCGCGGCATCGGGGACGCTCTTCCCAGCGATGCTGCGCGCCCAGACGGCCACGGCGGCGGGATCGAAGTCCGCCGACCTGCCCAACCTCACCATCAAGGAGGTGAAGGTCTATGTGACTGCCTCCGGACGCCTGGCGTCGATCACCACGGAAGGCGGGGTGGAGGGCATCTGCACACTGCAAACCAGCGTGTTCCACGCCAATTGGGACAACTCCGGGTGGCTCAATTACGCCAAGCGAACGTTGGCCGGCAAGAACGCCCTCGCTCATTTGCAGTTTACGTCCCAATACTCGCCGGTGCGGCGGCACTACGGCCAGGTGCCGCAGGCCGCGGCCATCGACGTCTGCTTATGGGATCTTCTGGGCAAGGCGGTGGGGCTGCCGGTCTACCAGATGCTGGGAGCGTATAAGGACCGCGTGCTGGCGTACGCCAGTTCCCAGCACTTGGAGACCAAGGTAGTCGACCCCTACGTGGAAGCGGCGTCGAAGGCCAAAGCGGAGGGGTTCAAGGCGTTCAAGATCAATCCGCCACCAGTCGAAGCCGACGGCGACTCTCACTATCGGCTCGACATGGAGATCTGCAAGGCCCTGCGCAAAGCTTTGGGCGACGATTTCATGCTGATACACCACGCCGTCGGCAACTACACCCGGCCCGAGGCCATGGAAGTGGGGCGGCTGCTGGATGATCTCCACTTCCGCGGATACGAAGACCCTCTGCCCTCGACCGATATGGATGGAAACGCGCAATTGTGCCAGGAGCTACGCGTGCCGGTAATTGTGGGCGAGTTTGTCTTCTCGCTTTACGACTACCCCGAGTATATCCGCCGTGGCGCCGCCGATACCCTGCGTTTCGTGACGGATAACGTCGGCGGTATCACTCCCGGCCTGAAGATCGGCGTTCTGGCGGAGTGCCACGGCATGGAGTGCATGCCGCATGGCGTGGGGAGTATTCTGCACCAGGCCGCCCACCTGCATTGCGAACTGGCGATGCCGAACAGCGTTTTTGTCGAGGTGCCGTACCCGCAGGGGGCGCGCGACGCACAGCCGTACATCAAAGACCTGGTCCGCATCGCATCCGACGGATACGTTCACGCCCCCACCAAGCCAGGGCTCGGCTATGAGATCGATCGCGCCGCGCTGGACAAGGCCATCACCCAGATCGAGCGCTGAGGCCTCGCCTACACCTTGTAATCCCACTCCTTGCGGTAGGG
>Ga0116110_1001832_pt1 | contig 11019 bp, 11 predicted proteins | sample June2015DPH_8_50_FD_89719 | JGI IMG/M metagenome (GOLD analysis project Ga0116110, IMG submission 89719) | Peatland microbial communities from SPRUCE experiment site at the Marcell Experimental Forest, Minnesota, USA - June2015DPH_8_40 | ecosystem: Environmental > Terrestrial > Soil > Wetlands >...
CGAGTGATGTTTCATTTCGTGCGGGGACTTGCGACCAGAGCGCCGACCCGAATACAGAGAATTTGACCGAAACGCGCCCTTTGCTCGGATGAGCCACCCGGCGGTCGCGGGTGCATAGTCGCCATCCGGAAGTAATCGACACCAGCGATAAGCTGGCTGGCTCCCGAAGTGCGGTGATGGTAACGACGCTGAGGTCAGTTCTCGACTCTCTCGATTGCGTAGCCCTGCCAAATATACTCCAGAGCCTCGCCTAGGGTCTGTTGTTTCACGGTGCGGTCAGTGTGGCCGGCGTTACGGGCAAAAACGAATTGGTAGTGGTAGCTTTTGGCGGCGAGTGCTTTGGCCATGTTTTCATTGGCCACGACCCAATCATGCAAACCGTCGCGCATGACATTCGGATTGAGCAGGTCTCTGTCGCCCACTTCCATCCAGATTCGAATCGGCTTGCGGGGACTCGCCGGGATCAGGTGTTCGTGAAACTCCCATGCGCCGTGCGGAGTCGCGGGATTGTACGGCCACTGTTGATTAACGTAAGTGCCCGAATAGGTGAGGACGCGGTGGTAGAGTTCCGGATGGTACCAAGCCATGATTAATGCGCAGGAGCCGCCGGAACTGCCGCCCATCGTCGCCCGGCCCTCGGGGTCCCTGGTGAGTTTAACGTGGCATTTTGCTTCAACGAGAGGCAGAACTTCCGTCTCCACGAACTCCGCGTACCGGCCTGACATCGTATCGTATTCGAGGCCCCGCTCGCTGCCTTGGGCGTCACCCCCGCCGTTGCCTATCGAAATTGCGACCATCACCGGGACACGGCGCTCGGCGATCAGGTTATCCAGGGCGATGAACAGTGCGCGGTCGGGTCCGTCCGCGCCGACAATAAAGGGTGCGGCACTGCCCGGGACGTATTGTTTGGGAACGTACACCGCCACTTGGCGGCTGTGAGGAGCGGGATGGCTAGTGGTCACCACCAGCTTGGCAGGATCACTGGGATCAGGGGTGCCAAAGGTCTGAGCATCCCGTGCGATGCCCGGATAGATTTTGCTGTCGGCCGAGTTCATGGTGAACTCGTACACTGTGCCTTGCGGCACTCCTTCATGCAAGGACATCTCAGGCGCCGGCTGGTGAGTCGGACCAATGATGAAGTTCCCGTCCGCGCTCGCCGGCGGATTGCTGCCATCAGGTAACTCCGTTGCAGAGACATACCCAGGCGTGTGAGGATCGCGGGTAGGCGGTGTGGGGCGAACCGTCGGCGGCGCTTGGGCCATCGCCAGAGATGCGCTAGCTATCAATTCCAGCAAAATCGCGATGCTTTCTACACGGACCATTGTGCCTCTCCTGAGAGTCAGCCTACACGTCATTCCCGCGAACGCGGGTATCCACCGCCTTTCCCGCCTGAAAATGGACCCCCGCCTCCGCGGGGGTGAGGACGCTGACTTTTGTTTCTGATTCTCGGGAACTGCGGGCCAACATAGTCTACTTAATTATTAATGTGCCTGAGAAGCCCCGGATGAACCATTGGCCGGCGCGCTTCACCCAGAACTCCCCCACGGCCATTGGGTACTCAGTGTCGTCGTTGGGGAGTGAGACGCGGACTGCGAAGCCGGCGGTCCGTGCTGGGTCGCCATAGACTCCCAACTGCCACGAGCTCACTTGACGGTCCCAGTGAGGGCCACGGACCCAAGGACATTGCCTGAGCTGTTTTTCAAGTTCACCGTAGCTTTTTCGGTGGTGTCACTCCCCGCCTTTGGCGTAAAGGTAATTGCAATTTTGCAATTGTTGCCGCTGGCGATTGCTTTCAAACACGAGGGCGATCCATCGACTAGGCGAAAGTCGGTTTTATTTGTTCCGTCGGCGGCAAGGGGGCCGACAACGGTGACTGATGCTGCGCTCTTGTTGGTGAAGCTCACGGACTTTTGAAGCGACGAATTCCGGTCCACCGTCCCGAATTCAAGGGAAGCAGGGTCCGGGCTGAGGGAAGTAATAGTCACAGTTGCCGTGCCAGGCGTCGAAGTATCGCCCGCTGTACTCTTGGCTGTCACCGTAACCCCATTTGGGCTGGGCAGCGTGGCGGGCGCAGTATAGACGCCGGTCTTCGAGTCAATCTCTCCGCAAGCTTTGTCACCCTTGGCAGAGCAGCTCACGCTCCAATCGACCGTCGTGGGGTCGGCAGTGAATTTTTGTGTCACCCCCAACGCCACATCAGCGGCATTCGGCGTGACCTTTACCGAGCCCGACGGCGCAGGCGCGGGCGAACCTTTGCTAACGGTAATTACTGTCCCTTTCGAGTCCTTCAATGTGTAATCGGTATTTGAACCATCGTTGAGAATCAGGTGGATCGCGTAATTCTTCCCTGTGGGAAGGGCAGCGTTGGCCGGCGCCGCGAACGTAATGGAGTTACCCGTAGCGTCAGCGCTCACATCGGCCGTAGTGATCTTCGTGGCACCAGTAGAATCGTAGAATACGATCTGGCTTGTTCCTCCAAGGTTTGCACCTTTCAGGGTTGCAGTTCCGGTTTCCGGCACGGTTTGGCCGCTTGTGATGGACGGCGGAAGTCGGAACTTGACCGTACGGTTCAGGTCATGCTCGTTTCCAGACTTATCCACAGCATAGAGCTCATAGCTCGACTGTTGGATCCTCGCGACATCGGCCGGCGCAAGCACGGCTGTTGCCGTTGTATTGTCTCCAACTACGTTGACTTTCGCATCGATGTTGGTCTTGGCATCATTTGGGGAGCGGAAGCGCAGCGTGGTCATAGTGTCAAGATCTGTGCCGGTTAGCGCGCAAGTCAAGGTATCACCGGGAATCTTGTACTGGAGATATGCACCTGAAATATCAGTCGGAGCCGCACAGACAATAGAATTCAGCACTGCCGGTTGTCCCACCTCTTTAATGTGCACTCCCGCCATTAAAGCATATGCATGCCACTCCAAGGCCTGGACCTGGAAGGGAGTCCACTTCTTATATGCGAAGGTTTTCAAATTCTCGTTTGTGCAGTCAGTGTTCGTACAAACTTGCGAGCAGGCGCTTGTCCATGGTGCTGGCGAGTTGGTTTCCTTGTAAAGGTCGTACCCAGGTTGCAGCCAGCAGGCTTGTTCGAGGGGTTTTATCGGAACAAACATGACGAAGGGAACGGAGCCACTCTTAGGAACGACGATGCGGCTGGAACTCGCGGCGCTAAAGGCCAGATCGTTGAGCGTGTTCAAGTTCTTCGTTGTAAGGTCGGGAAAGAGGTTATGAAGGACGGGTAGGAGTCCCGCGTGATACGCCCCCGTCATCCCCGTCAGCCAAACGAGAGCGGGCTGAGGGATGGCGACAACGGCACCCAAGATTGTTCCGAAGCCATCGACGATATTGACAAAGACGTGCTGTCGATCATAACTTTGCCCGTACACCAAAACACCGCGCGTGAGCTCTTTCTCATGGCTCACCTGGAACCGGGAAAGCTGCGCGCTGTTTGCGTCTACAGCGAGTTCCGCATCGTGGATCAGGAACTCATTGTTCGCATCGAGATTACGCACCACAATTTGAACTGCGAGAAATGTGTCAGCAACGGTTCGGCCGAAGGCCTTGTGGGCTTCGTCCCAGGAAAGAACCGACATCGAGCAAGACACGTCTTTAGGGCGTTGGAATGCAGTAGAACTCTGAGGTAACGCTTGGTTTTGCAATTCCTTTTGAGCGTCGACTTTAATGACATCTGGTGTGTTAGGAGGGGCGGTACTCGGGATTTGCAGACTGCTGATAGCTTCATTGACAGCCTCGGCTTGAATACCGGGGAGAGCCTCTTTCAGCACTCCCCAACTCGTGGTCGAGTACTTTTGTTGAAGTATCTCGCTGTATGCTGTCAGTGCTTTTTTTCGCGCTTGTGCGCTGTAGTCGTCAGATGCCGGGTTTATCTTGGCTGCCTCCGCAAGTGCGTCTGCAGCTGCGACTTTGCCGGGCGAGGGAGGTGAAGGGGGAGTGACGATCAGCCCGCGAGCGCCATAATTCTGTTTGATCGTCATCACGCAAGGAACTTGATCTCCAACGGGAGGCGGGTCGTAATCAAACTGGACGTGAACGCCTCCAGCCTGCGGTGCACTTTGTAGGGCGTCTCCATTCCCCCCCGGGGATTTCGTGTCCGACTCGTCAAGGATCGGCACCACCTTGAGGGAGCGTCGCAGTATCTTTGTTGCGGCGGTACTGCGGGCAGGCTGCCCATCAACCTTGTGTGCAGAAAGCACCAGCGTGCCAACGGGCGCTAAGCAGAGTGCGATCGCAGAATAGCGCAGTAGTCGCGTTACCGACTCCCGAACCAGACGGCCCCGGATCTGCAAGGAACCCATTGTATTCAACCTCCATTTCGCCGATGTGATCTTTCGCCCCACTCCGGGAGATACCCAGCTTTGGTCGATGGATATTTGCTCACGCTGCGGATTGCTTTTGAGGCGCACAACCCGCGGACGCTGGGACTTGTAGCGGTTCCGAAAAGGCGGCCCCTCGCAGATCCCGAGGATCGGTCCTAATTCCGACAGACCTGGGGTGAACCCCGACCACGTCCCCGGCGAGCTCCGGTTCGCTCGCAGCGGGGGCACACCCCTTCTGAATCATGAGGGGTACGCCTCCGGCGCGCGGATGGTTTCAGCCTTCCGGACGAGTTGCCCTCTGGGCAAACCACGATACCTCTGCGGGAACGTTACTCGGTCGCGTATAGGTGTAAGCGTGAAAAAATGACCCTAGACGAGTCTATTGAACAATTCGCCAATACGTTTGTCAATACTTTTTCGCTAGACCCCGAATTCCCGTGCGCACGACACCTTGGGGCCAGGTTCTGACCTGGATCGGCTCTAGACCCAGCCGGACGTAAGGGTTTTCCGGCGGCTGCAGTGAAAGGGGCCCATGTGGGTGGGGCTGCTCGCCACGGTTAACGCCGTCTTTTGCAGCAACCCTTTGGATTGTATGCGGCGCAGCCGCGCAGCTTCAGTTCGCTCGCGGCAAACGGAAATCCCTCATTGATGCAAGTACTCTGTGTTAGGATTGCACTGAGCGTGGCTGCACGCGACAATCGCGCTGCCCGCGATCGACTATCAACGGCCCAGGCGGAAACCAACGGGTTACAGAGTCATTGAAACTAGTGCGGTCGCGGCGAGCCTCCGGTCGCCAAAAATATTTTTTCAGTTCTTTCTTACTTTTTCCCTTCCCGATGTTCCTTATAATAGTAGAGGGCAAATACTGAGACCACGGCGAGTGAGCGCCGAGCCTGCCCGCGGGTGGAGTAATCCTCGCCCGACCCTCTGAATTCTTGAGCTGCGATGGGAGTCGCGTGAACACTTCGATTACTGTTCTCCCGCGCAAAGCTCAGGTCCATCGTGCAGGGCCTTATATCCTCAGCTGGAGGTTACCGGATGTCACCTTGGACGTAAGCAGTGCAAGTACTGGAAGCGGCCTTCACCGGCCCGATCGCCACGGGTCTCGCGCTCGTCGCCATCGTGGTTGAAGGCCTGATGTTCGCTTTTGGCGAAGGCGGGGCGAAGCGAACCATGGCCGGCGTGATCTTTGGCGTCGGCATGGCCGTAGGTGCAGTCAACTTCATGGCTTGGCTATTCCCGTGAGCTTTGTTCTTTCGCCGCACACTTTCTCCTTGGAATGAACATATGCGACGCAGAATCAATCCCGTTTTTCGATCTTTCAACCGTCCCCTCACACTCATGGGCGTTGAGAGAAAGCTGTTCTTCCTTGCCCTCATCATGGGCGCGGCGGTCTCTAACCTCCTCCACACCTTCCTTGGCGGAATCCTCATGTTCCTCGTTCTCTACTGGTTCGCCCGCTGGGCCACTCGGACCGACCCGCAGATCCTCCGGTTTGTCCTGAACTCCACCCGGCTCCATACCCTTTACGACCCCTCCAAATTCACGCCGGTCACCGCACCGCTTGACTTCCTGGTTCGGCTTCACAACTTCTCGACTTCTCGACTCCTCAACTCCTCGACTGTTTGTTTTCATAGACATTCTCGCTTTGTTCCCCCGATTCTACAGTCGATAAGTTGAGAAGTCGAGACCTTGGGGAGCCCTCCACCACCTTCCGGCCTGCGGCTCGCGGTCGAGGGTCACGTCAGCTCTCGGTTTACCGCTTCTCAACTCCTTAATTCCTCGACTCCTTGACTCTTCGATTTCTGGACTCCTCCTTTCGGGAGATCGAAGACTCCTCGGTTCGGAGTCTGCGCGGGCAAGCCTTGGACACGCCCGGACTATAAGCCTACAGGGGCGCTTACATTGCGACATAAGCATCGCGACTTATGCGCCACCCGCGAGCTAAAAGAGCTTTTGCCCAAGCACGTCAAAGGCTCCGTTCGGGCTATATTCCAGACTCTGCCAAATTGCCCCGCCGTCGATTGAATAAGCGCCATTTCCCGTCACGCCGACGGAGTTCCAATTCCAGGACACCCATTCATCCGAATGGGGGACAGGAACAAGCCAATATTGCCGGCCCTTCTCCAAGATGATCAGCCCGCGGACCTTGATGGTTTGGACGGCACTGGAGGTTGCTGCGAACGTCGGCAATCCCAGGACTTCCCATTCCGCGATTCTTCCGCCCGGTTGCCCGTCACCGTCGCGGCGCAATTCCAGTTTGTATCCATTCGACCCACCGCCCCAACCTATGGCTACGTCGAGTTGGGTGAGCCGGTAAGTGTCCTTAGTCGGCGTGAAGGCCATGGCCTCCAGATAGACATAGGGAAGAACGCCGGAAGCGGAGCCGCTTACAAGCCAGCCATCGCAGCAGTCATACGAGTTGCCTGATCCAAAGTTCGAATACATTGTGACCGTTCCTTCAGGAATGGTGGGACCAGAATTGCCCGAGTTGACGGAAGGACTGGCACTGATTGGCGGGGCGGTCACAACTCCGCGACCTTGAGAGTCCGTGCTGACCTCCTGCCCCTTTGACACCACGGACAATGCCACCAGCCCGAGTGTCAGGGCAGCGGTGTAAAGGACTACCTGCGCAGATCGCGACATGACGAGTCTCCTTTAAGGTTCGAGTTTATGATTGCCTCATATGTAACTCTGTGGGCAGCGACTAGTAATCTACCCTCCGATTCCACAACATGCGAAGATAGTGGTGTCAATAACCACATTCCCTGGCGAGTCCAAGAATTCCCACATCCCAGGGGCGGGGACTTCCGTCGGCGGAGGAAATATCCCAACCATGTAAGTTCCGGGTGGCACAGGGCTGAAAGAGTAGTAACCATTGGCATCGGACGTGGTACTCAGGTTTAAGCCGGAATAAGGGTACGACGCCAGTTCTACCAGGATGCCGGATACCGGCGTTGTGGGGGTGGCGCCAACGAGTCGACCGCAGACGGCATTTGGAGGACAAGTCGCGGGAGGGGGGGTGAAATACGCGATCGCCCCGGCAACGGCGCCCGTCTCCGAGCCCATGGTCCCCTGAAACACCAGGATGTACTGCCAAGGCTGGGCCGGAGCCGGGCTGGTGGGAGGCTGAAAGCTGAGGTCGGAGCTCCTGCTCCAACCCCCCAGTGATAATGACCAGCTTGCTCCAGGTACCTTATGGCGATTTCCATCCGCGTCGTCGTAGTAGAGAGTAAAGGTCCCGTCCATTCCGTCCGCCATACCGCCGTTAAACGTCGCGTTATTGATTATGAAGTCCGAAGTGTAGCCTTGTGTGTTCATCGACCCACGGAAGAAGAAGTTGAGCAAACCCCCTGAGTATCCGACAGCACGCGGGAGAAGGAAAGAGGCTTGTTGCGAATAGATCATCCGGTTGAGCGCGAATACCGGACTGTGGCCCGATGCCTTCAGATCGTTATCGAAGAGGGAATACGTTGACATATACGGATCCAGGCTGGAGATGCCGACGTTTGGGGGGAACCCCGCTGGTACGTAGTCCTGGGCAAAGTCGGCGAGCAAATCGCTGGAACATAAGTTTGGAAACTGGCCGATGAGTATCTCCTGGTCGCTCTGGCATTGGGTGGTATTCCCACCGTACACTGCGTTTAGCAGCGTTACCGGACCCGACATGCCGCTGATTTTTGGCCATTGATAACCACCGACGGCGTTGCAGGGAGCCGGGGCCAACTGATCCGAAGTACAATTCGTACCAGCGGACACGAAGCCACTGTTCGTGATATCGGCTATCCCCTGCCCTCCGTTTGATGAGAAGTAGTCCAGAGGAAGTGGGAATGAAGGGGCGCCGTACGGCTCGCCTGGAATCGGCCGGTTGGCATACAAGGCGTCGACGTAATTCTCGTATACGCTACGGTTGCTGAAGTAGTTTGGGACAACAGGAATTCCGGGCTCCAGATGCGCGTCGTTTCTTACATGCTCAGGCTGGGCGGCATCTTGAAGGAGATGGAGTACCTGGCCCAGAGACCGAAACATTAAGCCGAACTCCTGATCCCTCACAGCGGCGGAACAGGGCGAACCGTAAAGGTCGAGGTTTTCACATGTCAGACCATTAAGGTAGTGGTTCCTCGCCCCAATCACAGTTGAGGAGCTCGCGTAAGGGAAATCGTTCGTTACGCTGAAGCTCTGGCAGGACTCCAGAATACAAAGATTGGTAGTCCCGACACCCGTCGCGCCCCAGAGATACGAAGGTGTTGTCCCACTCAGTGACAGCGAGGTGTTGGGATTTACAACGCCGGACAAGCCGGCATTGTGGACCGGATCGAAGTAGTGGAACATCGCCCTGACCTCAGGAAAAGTGCCGGACGCCGGTGCAGAAGCCGGCAGAGGGCCTGTGTCCTCCAGGATGCTTCCCTCAATCAGCCAGCCGCGCCCCGTATAACTTCCGGAGCTCGATCCGAAAGAAACAGAAAAGACATGTTGCTCATCGATGCCCATGGCTGTGAAGAAATTAGACAGAACATTGGAATTTACGATTCCATAAGCGGCAGCGGTAAGCGTGGCGTGAGTCGCCCTACCATAGCCGTGAAGCTTTACGGTTGGACTACTCATTGCCAAGAGCGCCAATAAGACAACTAGGGTCGTTCGCAAAGATCGCATGGCTTTCCCTCCTTACATCGACATGAACTTCCACAGCCCGTTCTGGTCCTGCTCGAGGTAGATAAAATAGACGAACTCACTTCCGCTTTGCGTGCGAACTGTTATCAGTTCTGCTACGCCGTTGAACTCCGAATACAAGCCCACGTTACCAAAACTCGACACGATCTGGGGAAGCTGCGCGGCCAGTTCACTGAATACGGTTTGATACTTCTGGGTTGCGCTGGGATCGAAGAGTCCGAGCGCGGCATTCGTACTCTGCGACTTTAGAGCGCCCGTCAGGCTCGACCAGCGTTTCTGCAGTAACGCGCCGAGCTCGGCGCTCGAATCGACTTGAATGGGTACCTGTCCTTCAAACTGGTTCCCTTTGGAGTCAGTCGCCGTCACCGTCGCCAAGTACAGGCCGGCCTGAGTATAAGTGCTTGAGACCTGGGAGAGCCCTGCTCCAGAGCTCTCGATTACACCGTCCCCGTTGAAATCCCATGCGTAGCTGGTGATCGTATTCACGGAAGATACGTTGGCCGTGAAAGCCACGGTCAACGGCGCAAGGCCGCTGGTGGGAGCAGCCGTCAGAGTAATCGGCAGGACCGACAGGGCAGACGCCTCCACTTGGCCGGTGGCTTTGGCCTGGTTGAGGCAGGCATTGGTGGCCGTCGCTGTCAGAGTGTTAGCGCCCAGCACAAGCGGAACGACAGGCGCCTGAAATTGCCCATTCACGACCGCCGCAAGCATGCCGTTGACGGTCACGCCCACTTCATCCGCGCTGCTCGAAACAGTTCCACCGACGTTAACGGCCGACACGTTAAGAGCGCTAGTCCAGGCAGGAGAAGTAATCTGTACGCTCAGGCAACCGCTGACGCACTGGACGCTCGTCGTAATTGAACCGCCCGTCGAGGGCCCCAGCATGGTTTCAAGTTTGTTGGAAGTGCTCACAGTGATTCGCTTGGTGGCCGACGCAACTCCTCGGTTGATGTCCTTAGGGCCGAAGACCTGCGCACCGTTCAGAAATACGGAGGCGCTGCTCACGCGAGCGCTTCCGTCCGCGTTGCCGTTGGCCACCACCAACTCGTACTGCGCGGCCGATTCACAATTCTGAAAGGTGTCGGCCACGACCTCGATTGGACCATTGCCCTGTGTGTACACCTTGGGGCCAAATATGGGAAGCATTTGCGCGGAAGCGCCGCTAGAGAGAGTGCCGAAAATGAGGGCGAATAGGATGAGTCGCTGCATGAGATCCTCCGCTATGCCAGGAGTTGGAGAGCATTCTCCGACGGTTATCGGAGTTTAAGAGGCGGCGAAAAGTTGGACAGACAAATTAACTGACATGCTACTAACCGCCTAATAATCTGCCCCTGCATATCACTCAACGAAGCTGTTGTCAAGGTAATAATCAAACTCTTAAGCAATATGGACTTTGTGTCTAAAGGTTCGTATAGCAACGGCTACAATTGCTCGTGAAGTAGAACGGGCAACGAACGTGCCGACCTGAAGGTTGGCGCTTGAAATTTACGAACGAACCGGGAATGTCTATGAAACCAAAGGACCGGGTCAAGAAGTCGAGAAGCAGGTAGCCACGGTCAGTGCTCTCCTGACGGTGGGTTTTCCTTTCCACAAACCCACGGTCAGTTGAAACTGCAGATCGACCGTGGCGACCCACACTGCCACTATGTCCTTTGTATGCGCCATGTCCATCGGATCCTGCCGACTACGGCTTTGCAAGATCCCAGCTGTTGCTTTTCGTCGAAGCAGGCTCGGCCGGGCCGGTGCCAGCTCCTCCGATCGACGTATTTTGCGCGACTGTGCGACGGATTCTAGGCGTGAAGGTCTACACTGATACGCCGTTGCTCGCGACCAATCCCAACGAGTGCCATGCCAGTACAAACTGCCTCGCAGAGGACTTGGGGGTGGGGGCCGCACTTCAACGAATAGGCTGTTTCCGAGACGAAATCCTGAAGGGTCGAGCGAACCGGAATCAGCGGATGTCTTCCGCGTGCGTGATCCGGCACAACTCGCCCGCGCGACTTACCCC
>Ga0116110_1001833_pt1 | contig 11019 bp, 6 predicted proteins | sample June2015DPH_8_50_FD_89719 | JGI IMG/M metagenome (GOLD analysis project Ga0116110, IMG submission 89719) | Peatland microbial communities from SPRUCE experiment site at the Marcell Experimental Forest, Minnesota, USA - June2015DPH_8_40 | ecosystem: Environmental > Terrestrial > Soil > Wetlands >...
CCGAAAACCACTGTCGCAACTTTTGGTCGCGCCCAATGACCTGAACCATGCGCGTCAAATTATCCAGTGCTGTGTCGGTATTGAGTGCCATGTGCGTGATGCCGCCTAACGTCCAGAGCTCAGGCACAGCCGCCGAGCGGGACGTGGAAATGAAAATATGACGAGCGAACTCATAAATCAATCGCAACTGGCAGGGGCAGCGGCTGTAGCCTGCAGCGAATTGTTAGGCGGCGTTATATCGTGAATAATCAATCTGGACTCCATTGGTAATCATAGCCCGCAGGAGGATTTGTTAAGAATGCGCAGATGGGAGCGTGATAATACATCTTTACGTAATTGACGTGACCGTCCACAAAGCTTAGGACATTTTTGGAATCGTTGTACATCGTACCACTAGGGTCGGCGACACCATGAGATGAGGGGTCATGCCACGAATAGGGAGCCACTGCAGCGATTTCCGCCAGCAATATCGTCCTGTCTGGATGCCTCACGGAGCTTAACTTGACGCCCGTGAGACCGGGATTGGTGAAACTCTTTCCCTCGAAGTGTCGGACTACGTTGTCCCCGCCATTAAATATGTAGCTTGAGTAATCAAATTCGGATGAATCGTGACAGCTCTTTTTAATGAACCGCATTGGGGTCGAGGGGGGTGGATTCGTAAACCAGTAATTGATGTTGAAGATATCCGCTGGGCAGGCGAACAACTTGTCCCGCGGTGATGACGTGCCGTTCAGGCTAACGTAGTTTTTCATGAGCGCCTTGTAGCCTGAATAAAGCGTGTCCATTTTGCTCACGGGTAACCCCGCCGTACCGGGAGACGGCGACGCGTCATGCGAATCGTCGGAATACATCCGCACTCCTAGACTGATCTGGCGCAAATCATTCAAGCACACCGTTCGCTGTGTTTTGGCTTTGACACCGCCCAAGACCGTCAATAACAGCACGGCGAGGATGGCGATGATGGCAATCACGACCAACAACTCAATCAGTGTGAATCCTTCGGTGACTTTGGAGTTGTTTCTCATACCAGTTTGGATAATGCAGACGTGACGGGTCACGCCGCCTAACGTCCAGCTGAGCCACGCCACCGGCGGCCAGCACAGCAATGCAAGGATGATAATCGAATTTTATGTCCCGGTCAAAATTGAAGGGGCGGTGGCCGTTAGGGGCTCCAACGCGGTGTTTGGCCACTTCAGTGAACCAGTGCAAACCGTAACGAATTACAAATCCATTTTGGTCTTTTCCCAAAAGATACCCCGCATTCCCTTCCGGCTGAAAGGCCAGAAGAGAAAACCGAATCCAAGAATTGAGAGCATGACGTTGTCGGGTTCGGGGACCGGAGTCAGCGTCACCCGGAAGGCACTCGTGGGCTCAGTGCTCCATCCCCAACTCCAAGGCGAATCCTCGAGCGCGACCAAGCCAACCAGATTTTGATTGTTCGCGTTCCAAGCGACCACCGAGTAATCGTCGGCCGGTTCAGCGCAGACGAAGTACATGGTGCCTGCCTGCAACAGCGGTTGGGAGCCGGACGTCAGAACCAACGGAGGATTATTTTGTCCGACGGTGCCGGGACAGTAAACGTCGAGGTAACTTTCCAGGATGGTCTCAGGATAGGGATATTGGGAATTGCTCTGGGCCACAAAAAAATTTGCGCACCCCGAACCTCTATACTGACAGACCGCCAGTTCAATGGTATTCAGATAGCCGGAAATGTCGGGGGTAAAGGGAAAGGCTATCCCGTTGTATCCATAGGAAGCGCCCCAAATCCCCGCAGCCAGCTGGGTGTTATAGCTGTTGCCCGGACCGAAGGAATCGTAAACAGTCACCGGTGAAATCGTCTGGGAGAAAGATCGGGTTATCGCCATCGACAAAACGAGTGCCAAACAAAGAAAACCTAAGTGTGGTTTCATAAGAAATTCTGACTGTGGTTTATTTAGGCTACCTCCGGCGGAAAAAAGCAAGCCAAATCTGAGCGATGGCACAGTCTTGCCAATTTTGGCGGGTCGAGAGTCCTCACGCCCCGGCTCGTTAGCAGCTCAAAGACTGCACGTTCAATCTCCCAAACACGTTCCCACGCGCCGGGCGGTTTCCACCCACGAATGGTTGGGCGGAACGGTTTTGCGTTTGCCGGCGACTTTTACCAGCGGCACGGGCTCCGTGCCGTCCCCGCGCGAGGCCACCATCACGCCGAAAACATTCTCGTGAATCAAATCCGCGCACGCGCTGCCCAGCCGCGTGGCGAGCAAACGATCCGCCGGCGACGGTGTGCCACCGCGTTGCACGTAACCGAGGATGGTGACGCGCGATTCGAGGTGCGTGAGTTCTTCAAGCTGTTTGGCGAGCCGGAGCGTGTTGCCGGCGTGCCGGGCTTCGATCGCGGCGAGTTCGAGTTTGGCGTCGTTTCGTTCGCGCGGGTTGCGCGCCTTCTCCTTGCGGTTTTCGGCGGCGGCAAAGGCGCGCGCGTCTTCCACGCTCATCGCACCCTCGGCCACGGCCACAATGCTGAAATTGGTTCCGTGCCGGCTGCGACGCCGAATGGCTTCGACAATTTTATCAACGTGGTAGGGAATTTCGGGAATCAAAATCACGTCCGCGCCGCCGGCAATGCCCGCGCCCAGCGCCAGCCAGCCCGCGCGATGTCCCATGATTTCCGCGACCACGATGCGATGATGACTGTGCGCCGTGCTGTGCAGACGGTCAATGGTTTCGGTGGCAATATCCAGCGCGGTGGCGAAACCGATGGACGAGTCCGTCATCGCCACGTCGTTGTCAATGGTTTTGGGGAGTGAGATGACGTTGAGCCCGGCTTCCGTGAGCCGCAGCGCATTTTTTTGCGTGCCGCCACCGCCGAGGCACACGAGCGCATCGAGTCCGTATTTCTTGTAATTGTTGACGATGACCCCGGTCATGTCGCGCGTCCGGCCGTCAATCTTCATGCGATGCGGTTTGTCGCGGCTGGTGCCGAGAATCGTGCCGCCGACGGTGAGGATTCCGGCCAGCACGCTTCTATCGAGACGCAGCCGCCGGTCCGTGACCAGGCCGCGAAAGCCGTCGCGAAAGCCGATGATCTCCATGCCGTAAAAGCCGAGAGCGGTTTTGCCGACGCCGCGAATGGCGGCATTCAAGCCGGGACTGTCGCCACCTGCCGTCAAGATGCCGATGCGTTTGGTTTTGGTCATTGTCTCCGCCACATTTGAATCCGCAAAAAGCGGTTGTTTGTCGAGAACAACTTTTTGCTTCCGATCAAATGGGGCGCACCTCAATTTTTGGACAACCGAAACGCTGTGTCCCAAAGGGACATTTTGAAAATAGCCCAGCGTTTGAACGCCGGGGTATGACGGTACCATAACAAGTCCCGCAGGGACGCCTGAAAAAGGCGTTTCTTTTCAGCCGTCCCTTTGGGACTTGGGGTTTTCCCAACCTGTCCCGGCATTGAAATGCCGGGCTATTTTCAATGGTTCCTTCGGAACCGAACGACTGTTTAAAAATTGAGATGCGCCCCGTTCAAGGTTGCGGGCGGAGCTGGCGCTTTCTCAGCAAGTGCAGGCAAATGAAACAATTTACCGCCATGCAAATCGAGACCGCCGCGCCGAATTGAAACGCCAGGTCTTCATAAGCCAGCCGCACGTAGTGCTGTCCCGCCGGAACTTGGAACGCTTGAAACGCGTAATTCGCCCGCAATAAGGGCGCTGGCTGGCCGTCCACGTAAGCGCGCCAGTTGTGATACCAGGTTTGCGCCACGACGACGAGTGATGGCTCGGCGGCCTCGACCTCAATGTCCGCGCGCTGCGCTTTGAATTGTGAACTGAGCACACGGGCGGCCGTTTGGTTTGTCACTGTCACCAACGATTTCGCTTCGGGCGGCAGAAAAACCATTTTGCCGCCGTCAAAATCCGGCTGAGTTAACGCGCGCAATGTGCCGGTGTCGTCAAGAAACACGGGCTTTTGTCCGGCGGTCACGAGCGGCAGAAAAGTCCGGCGCGGTTGCCAGTGGAAAAATTCGTCCGGCGCGGTGATTTGCGAGACGCCCATGAAATCTTCCAGTCGCGGAAAATCCGCGTTGGTCGCGCCGTAAAGCAGGGAAATCAGGCCGTCGCTTTCGCGCGGCAGGAGCGAGAAAAATCCGTCCACTTTCGGCACGGCATCGAGCAGGTTGCAGTTCGCGCAATAGCCCAGCCGCTTTGCCAGGAAATTATTTTTCGGATCGCTCAACGCAAAGCGGATGAAGTCCATCGCCGCCATCGGCGTGACCATCGCGCGCGATTCGCCCAGCGCCGGCTGCGGCTGCATTGCCAGTCTGGCGCGCGCGAGATTCAATTCATACACACTTGGAGGAACCGCCGGATTTTGCGCCGGCTCATGCGTGTAAACATCGAGCCACGCGGTGAAAATCAGGATAAGTGGCGCGATGCGGCGCAGACCCGGCGTGTTTTCACGCGTTAAAACGAACAGCAACGCCCCGGTCAAAATCAAGAAGGCCGCGCGTGACAAACCGTTGAGCAAAGTTGCGTGAACGTCGTCGGTTGGAAACGGGAATCGCCACGCCCAAAAGAGAATTCCCGCGATAAGCGCGAACAAAATCACTCCAATTGCCAATAGTCTGGAAGTTTGAAAATACTGCGGGGAAAAAGTCTTCTCCCGCGCCCCGCTCAAGCGGGGAGAGGGTTGGGGCGAGGGGATTTGAGTTTTAGAACAGTCGGCCTCCTCACCCCGGCCCTCTCCTCCTTTGGTGGAGGAGAGGGGGAAAAATCGTGCCAGGGCAAACGCGGCGAGCAATGGCGCGAGCAACGCCACGAAGATCACGTATTTGATTGGATACGTCATCAAGCTGAGTTGCGGGATGATTTTTCGCAGGGCGGGATAGACGAAAGTGTTTTCACCGAGCGCAAAAATCAGGGCCGCCATCGCCACCGCGCCCAGCAACCACACGCGCCTTTCCCGGACCGTCCAAACTGCCAGCAATGCCAGCCATAGCGCGCCGATGCCAAGGTAGTAAGACGACGTCCATGACTGTTCGTATTGGAAGAACACCCCTTCGGTCCAGGTGCGGCCGAAAGCCATCGGCACGAGAAAATTCGCCCAGCCCCAGCCGGGCATGGACCAGCGCGTGTCCGCGTATCCGGCGCCACGCTGCGAATGGGCGGCGAGGTCGAGGAACGGCAGCAGTTGCACCGCCGCCAGCGAAATCACCAGTGCCACGACCAATGGGAAACGCCGGAGCATTGCGATACGGGACGATTCGCCTCGAACGAACTGTTGAACCCACAGTGCCAGCAATAAAATCCACGTGAGAAAAATGATTTCCGGGCCGCCGGCGAGCATTTGCAGCGCGCCGGCAAACGCGGCCAGAATGATTTTTTGCCCGCCCTCGCGCCACGCCAGTTCGACCGCGAGCACGACCCACGGCATCCAACTGAGCGTCGCGATGTGACTCGGCCACATGAGCAGGTTGAGCGTCAGGCCGTTGAACGCAAAGGCCACGCCCGCGAACGCCGCCGCGAAGGAGTTTCCCGCCTGCGTGGCCGTAGCTTCATTGCCAGACGGGTGGGCCGAAACCGGCCGGGCGTTGCATACGTCAAAAACAGACGACACTTCGGCGTGGCGAAGGCCCGTCCATTGTCGGGCGAGGAAGAACATGCCGAAACCCGCGAACCACAAATGCAGCAGGCAGAAAAAACCCAGCGACCATGGCAGCGGCAACAGGAGGTAAATCAGCGACGGCGGGTAGAGCGGCATCGTGTTCCATTGCGCGAGAAACGGCACGCCGCAATTGTTGTAGGGATCCCACAACGGCAGTTCGCCGTGCCGGAAACATTCCTGCTGAAAATGGGCGAGGGGATATGCGAAAAAACCGTAGTCGCGCACCACAAACGTTTCCAGGCCGAGCAGAACCTGTGGGAACGCGGCGAAAATCAGCAGCGCGAGCAGCAACGCAAACCGCCAAGGTGTGAACCATGGGGCAATCGGGTTCCCGGTTTTGCTGACGGATTGTTGCATCCCGACACGATTAAACCAGCGGCGGAGCGAAATGCAATGCCGCTATCGGGCAACATCCTGATTTGGTTGTATAGTAGTTCATATTGTCATTGGCGCACAAAAGTTTATGCGGAAATCTCGCGGACATTTCATTTTCTTGCCAAGCGCCAGAGGACTGGCGCACTCCAAGACGCTTCGCGTATTTCAGGAATCATCGTGTCGCGCACAGCGTCCTGGACTGCGGCGGCCCTCCGCCGCTTTTCCCAGAGGCATATCAAACTGTGCCAATGTTATCTGGAACTGCTATAGTGTTCGGCCTGTGGCCGAAAAGCCGAGCCAGCTTAATCGAGCCACAGGCTCGACACTACATATGCCGTCGCCATTGATTGACGCTGCCCCGCTGAGGTCTTACGCTAATCTTGTTTATGAGCGAACTGCAAAATTCCCTGCTGGAATTGATCCGGCGCACCTCGGCGGAAATTCCCGACGACGTGAATCAGGCCATCCTCGCGTCGCTGGAGCAGGAGAAAAAAGGCACCATTGCCGAGAGCGCGCTGAAGATCATTGACCGGAACATCCAGCTCGCCAAACGCAAGTCACAGCCGATTTGCCAGGACACCGGCAGCATCCTGTTTTTTATGGATTGTCCGGTCGGCTTTGACCAGATCGCGTTTGAGGAAACGGCGAAGGAAGCCGTGAAACTAGCGACGAAAAAAGGTTTTCTCCGACAGAACTCGGTTGATTCGCTCACCGGCGTGAACGATGGCACCAACGTAGGACCTGGAGCGCCCGTGTTTCATTTTCATCAGCATCGCTCACCGGAGGTGAGCGTGCGACTCGTGCTCAAGGGCGGCGGTTGCGAAAACGTCGGTGCGCAATACTCTTTGCCGAACGAAAAGCTCAACGCGAACCGCGACCTCGACGGCTGCCGCAAAGCAATCCTAGACGCGGTATTGCAGGCGCAGGGCAAGGGCTGCGGTCCGGGCATCCTCGGCGTGTGCATCGGCGGAGACCGCGCGACGGGCTATGAACTGAGCAAAACGCAATTCCTGCGACGGATTCCCGACCGGAACCCGAATCCCGAACTGGACAAGCTGGAGCAGGACATTTTAAAGACGGCGAACGAACTCGGCATCGGCCCAATGGGATTTGGCGGCAAGACGACGTTGTTGGGCGTGAAGATTTGCGCGGCGAACCGCCTGCCCGCGTCTTATTTCGTCAGCATCAGCTACATGTGCTGGGCCTATCGCCGCCAGGGCGTGACGCTGGATGCGCAGGGGGAAATTGGGACCTGGCTTTATTAAAAAACCACGTATATGCCAAAGGCTTGGCAACGAGAAGACGCCCGCATTCAAGTGAAGAGCGCCTGTCGGTTAAGTTCCATTGCATGAAGCTTTCTTCCATTGACCCGAAGTTCCCCGGCTCCGATGCTTCCAAGGGAAGTCCCCGGTTCGTTTTGGAGTTGTTCGTCATTCTTTGCCTGACCATATGTTATTATTTTCTGGTCCGCAACTTCGCCTTTGGGGTCGGAACCGATTGCACAAACCACATAGTGTTTACGACCTGTTCAAAGTCAACCTATCACCTGGAAAAGTTGTATGATGTGTGGAAAGGCCGGGTGTCGGGCATGTTGCTGTCAGGGGCGCTGTTTGATTTGTTAGTCAAGGATGGCAGCTATCAAGTCGAACAGCATGCAATGGTATTTGGCCTGTACCAGGCATTTTGGCTGCTGATGCTGATGCTGACGATACTGGTCGCTGTGCGGGAATCCTTGCTGGTCAACCTGAGCATCTTTGCCGGGCTGATCTACAATTTTGCTCCGGCGGCGGGTTTTTATTTTTATCCGTGGGACCTGCCGGCAACCGTGTTTCTGACGCTGGCGGTTTTGCTCCATGAGCGGGGGCATCGGGTGCTGATGCTGGCGGCCATCGGCGCGGGCTGTTTTTTCAAGGAGACCGTGTTGGTGGGTGCGATCCTGTGCCTGTTCGCCCGGGGGTGGAAATGGCGCTGGCGGGTTCTAAGTTTTGTGGGGCTGGCGGCTTTTTACATTTTAGGCAAGCGATATCTGATCGGCACCCTGCACTTGAAGACGGCGGTTCTGGCGATGGGCGATTCCACCAATGTAAGGCAGTTGCTGCGCGCGGATTATTTGATCAGCAATCTCAAACTGTTTTTTTCGGACAAGGCGACCCAAGTGCTGTTTGCGAATGCGGGGACGCTGGTGGCGGTCCTGGTGTTGGGCTGGGAAAAGCGGTTCCGGCCTTACCTGTGGATGATTGTGGCGTATGTAGCGGGGCAATTCATGTATGGGACGTTCAGCGAAGTTCGCATCTTCATGCAGGTGCTGCCATTGAGTTGCCTGGTGTTGAGTGAGTGCGCGCAGGGCTGGAGCCGGCATTTGACGGATGCGGCCGTGCTTACTCAGTCCAACTCCAGTCCAGACCAAAATGACAGAAATGGAAAGGATTGTGTAAATGCACCGGCAAGGGAGGAGAGCGCATGGGCGAGTCGGAAGAGCGACAGGGGTCTGATCTTGATGGCGGTCATAATGATGGTGATCTCCGGCAGCGGGGTCGTTTTGGCCTATGATGCGCTGTTGGGGAGCAGGGAACCCGAGTATCAGGCGCGGTTGGTGGCGGCATCGAAAACCAGGGCGGTGCAGGGCGAGGCGGCGGCGCAGTATGCGCTGGGCACCTACTATTACAGAGGGGTGGGTGTGGCCAAAAATTGGCCGGAAGCCTTTTATTGGTTCAGAGAAGCGGCTGAAGGGGGCCATAGCGGCGCGCAACTGGCATTGGGGTTGTTTTATTTACAAGGTAAAGGGACGGCGCAAAGCTATGAGGCAAGCATCCCTTGGCTCCGCAAAGTTGCCGTGCCAAACAACCAGAAGGTGCTATACCACTTCGGATTGGACTATCTCGGAGGATTCGGCGTCAAACGTGGTATGGTCGATCATTTTCAGTATCTGGCCTGGCTGGGTCCGCTGGCCCTGGCGGCGGCGGGGTTCACGGTCGTTGTTGGTTTTGTTTGCAAACGGAAATCGTTTTTTGACCCGGCACTGTGCATCGCAATGGTGCTAGCGGTGGGGGCCTTGAGCTGGCGATGGAGGCATGACGGGGTCGAAATGTTGTGGCAGAGCATCATCATCCGCGATCCTAATTGTTATTTAGCCTGCAAGAATCTGGGGTATGCGTTGCTCCAAACAGGACAGGAAGACAAGGCACAGGCCTGTTTCCAAAAGGCAGTGGAACTCGATCCTGACGATGCCTATATCCACTTTAATCTCGGCGTTGTGCTGACCAAAAAGGGGCAATTGGACGAGGCGATCGCCCATTACCGAAAGGCGGCGGAACTCCAGCCCGAATATGCTGAAGCCCACAACAATCTCGGCTATGCGCTGGCTAATAAGGGGCAATTGGATGGGGCGATTCGCCAGTTTCAAGAAGCTCTAAGGGAGAAGCCCGACTTTGCCGAAGCAAGCAACAATCTGGCTCGAGCGCTCGGCCTGAAGGAAGCCGCGGCGAAGCAACCAACATCTTCGACGAAATCCTGAGCGTTGACTGGAGACATTGACGGTGTAACGATTCAACAAATTACCGAGCCATGATCAAACTGAGTTTTCCCTTCACCGAAGAAAAAATCCGGTCGCTGAAAGTCGGCGACGAGGTTTTGATTTCCGGCGTCGGGTTCACCGGACGCAACGCTGGATGTGAATGGAATATTGAGAAGTGGCTTTACTGATGCGGTAACCCATGAGTGACGAATCAAAATCCCCCTGTATGGCTTTGCCCTAATTTGGTGGACAGGTTCATAAAGAACCCATATCATCATGAGATGAACATGTTGGGGAAAGTGCCCTTTCGCGGCGAAAGCAGAATAGAGAGCGAGCCTGAGCCAATGAAAACACCCGTTGCCTCTTATCGGCCAGCATTGTTTGGTCATCGGTGTTGTGTCGGCATCATCCTCATGGCCGTTTGGTTCGCGTTCAGTGTCCCGGCCGGGGCGCAAACCGTGACCATTGACGGCGCCCAGACCTATCAAGTCATCGACGGCTTCGGCGTCAATGCGAATCATCGGAGCTGGACCAACAACGAACTGCAGCCGGTGCTCGATGCCTTGATTGACCAGGCGGGGATGACGCTGTTCCGGGTGATCTACGACCGGACGGACTGGGAAGCCACCAACGCCAACCCCCACAACGCCCGTCCCGCCGTAATAAATTGGAATTACTACAACACGGTGTACAGCGCGCCGGACTTCGAAAGTATGTGGGGCATGATCGCCTATCTGAATCAGAGAGGCATCAGCAACGGGGTGGTGCTGAATTTTCAAGGCATCGGCCCGTCATGGATGGTCAACAGCAACACTTACGTCCTCACACCCGGCTACGAAGATGAGTGGGCGGAGATGATTGCATCGTTGTTGGTTTATGGTCGGAACACGCTCCATCTCCAGTTCGGTTTGGTCGGGCCGGACAATGAGCCGGACAACACGCCGGACCCCATCCAGGGCGTGCAGGTCGTGAACACCGCCCAGTACATCCGCATGTTGAATCAACTGGCGTTGAAGCTCAATGCGAATGGCGTGGGCGACCTTCGTTTCGTGGCCCCCGATCTCGCCTACGGCGGCACGAACTGGCTGGCGCAAATCATGAAGAACCACCTGATCATGACCAAGCTCGCGCATTTCAGCGAGCACAGCTATCTGGCCGACGGGGGTAATTCAGCCGGCGTGTATGACTTCCTCCAGCAATCCGCCTATCCGGATCGCAATTTTTGGATGACCGAATTCAACGTCTGGTGCGAAAATTGTGAGGACTGCGTGGGCGGGACGAATGATTGGAGCTATTCTCGCGGCACGGCAGAATATCTGCTGGCGCATCTGGCCAATGGCGCATCGGCGGGACTGGTGTGGGAAGGCTACGACAGTTACTACCTGATCCATGACTGCTGGAGCTACTGGGGTTTGTTCGCTGTGGATGATATCAACGCCGTTCCCAAAACCTACACGGCGCGGAAAAACTTTTACACCGTGGCGCAGATC
>Ga0116110_1001842_pt1 | contig 10954 bp, 9 predicted proteins | sample June2015DPH_8_50_FD_89719 | JGI IMG/M metagenome (GOLD analysis project Ga0116110, IMG submission 89719) | Peatland microbial communities from SPRUCE experiment site at the Marcell Experimental Forest, Minnesota, USA - June2015DPH_8_40 | ecosystem: Environmental > Terrestrial > Soil > Wetlands >...
CGCGGCAGCTTTGCCGCCTCCCTCCAGGGGGTCCGCACCCTGTTGGCGGCCGGACTGAAGGTCAGCCTCAATGCCACCCTGTCCCGGCTCAACGCCGGCCATTTTTTGGAGCTGGTGGAGGTGGCCCGCGGCCTGGGAGTTTCCCGCCTGGGGTTTTCCCGGCTGGTGCCGTCGGGACGGGGACGGGCCATGCTGGACCTGATGCTCTCCACCGCCCAGGTAAGGAAGCTTTATGAAGAAGTGCGGTCCTGGCAGGTTTTTTTAAAGGGCAGCCTGGAGATCGGCACCGGCGACCCCATGGCCGCCCAGATGGGGGAGGCCAAGGCGCCGGCGGCGGAGGATTCCGAGCCGTTCCCGGCGGGCGGCTGCTCCGCCGGGGTGGCGGGGCTCACCATCCTGGCGGACGGCACCGTGGTCCCCTGCCGGCGGCTGGCGCTCCCCCTGGGTCAGGTTGGCCGGGAGTCGTTGCGGGAGATCTGGGCCAGCTCGCCGGTATTGGAAGCCCTGCGGGACAAAGGCCGCTACCGGGGCAAGTGCGGCGCCTGCGCCCGCTGGGCCGATTGCCGGGGTTGCCGGGCTATCGCCTATGAGTATGCCAGGGCCCAGGGGAACCAGGATTTCCTGGCCCCGGACCCCCAGTGTTTCATTGATGAGTAGCGGTCTGAGTAGCTGTCAGCTTTCAGCCAAGAGCCGATGAAGATATGAGGAAGAAGTTGGCAGTGGTTTCCGGTCAGTCAATCAGAGGCAGGGAGGCGCCTTGCCGTTTCTGCTCCCAGGCCCGGCGGATGACCGCGGCGGTGGCCTCAGCCAGGTGGAAGGAGGGGAGCTGCGCCAATGGGGTGAAGCGGGCGGCGGTGATATCCGAGGCGGGGCGCAGCTCTCCCTCCAGATAATCACACAGGTAATCCACCAGGACGTAATGGTAGGCGATCCGGCCGGCGGCATCGGGGAAGATGCGCTGCAACACCGCGGAGATCCCCAGGGGCCGCACAGTCAGGCCGGTTTCCTCGGCGATTTCCCGGGTGAGGGCCGCGGTCAGGGTCTCCCCCAGCTCAACCAGGCCGCCGGGGAGGCTCCATTCATCCCTGGCCGGTTCCTGCCCCCGGCGCACCAGGAGAACTTCCTCGCCCCGGAAGATCACCGCGCCTACGCCCACCAGGGGTTGGTCCGGATAGTGACGTTTCATACGTTAGTGAGTCGTGAGCAGTAAACAATGGGCAGCAACAGTAAAATATCCAGATCTGGCCATGGTCCGCCCGCATCCTGCATATGGTTCACTGCTTACACCTCCATCCGGAGCGAACGCTTCACCCGAATGGCCGCGGCGCCGCCCACCGGGCAGACGTGTTCGCATTGGCCGCAGCCGGTGCAGCGGTCCGGGTCCACCACCGGCACTTTGATCCTGACCCGCTCTCCCTGAGGGGTGGTGCCCTCTTGTTCCAGGAAGTTGATGGCCTTGGGGGAAACCGGGCAATGCTCCTCGCATACCAGGCAATCGGTGGCCTCGGTGTAAGGGATGCAGCGGCTGGGGTTGATGAAGGCAACCCCCAGGTCGGCGGCCTGTTTGGCCGGCAGTGGCAGGTGGGGGATGGCCCCCGTGGGGCAGACCTGGCCGCAGAGGTTGCAGGAATAACTGCAGTATCCCATCCGGGGGATTAATCTCGGGGTATAAAATCCTTCCAGTCCCGCTTCCCAAAAAACCGGCTGGAGGCCGTTGGTGAGGCAGACCTTCAGGCACTGGCCGCAACGGATACAGCGGGAGAGGAACTCCCCTTCCTTCTGGGCTCCCGGGGGGCGGATGAGGAACTCGTCCGGCTGCCTGGCCAGGGAACCCAGGCGTACCATGGGCGCCAAGGCGGCTCCGGCCGCCACCGCGGTAATCACCTGGCGCCGGCCCAGGTCCAGGGGCGCCCGGGGCGCCCTGGAGCGCATCGTGAAGCTTACCCGATCGTCCTTCTGACAGCGGGCCAGGCAGCGGAGGCAGAGCTGGCACTCGGCGTTGTCATGGCGGGCCGGCATCCCCGGGGCAAAGGCGGCCATCTTGCAGGTCTCGGCGCATTCGCGGCAATCGGGGCACAGGGCGGTGGGCCGCCGGCGCAGCCGGCTGAAGCGCGCCAGCAAACCGTACAGCGCCCCCAGGGGGCAGAGGGCCCGGCACCAGAAACGCTGATCCACCCTTTCTGCGGCCACCAGCAGGCCAAAGAGGGTCAGGGTCAGAAAAGGCAGGAGATAAACGAGGGGCTGGAAGGGTAGCAGGGTGGCTTTAAAGAACCAGTAAACGGGTTCGCTGAGGTAAATGAAGGGCGGCCCCAGGTGATAGAAGGCCAGGGAGGTGTGTTCCACCCCGTAGCCGAAGGCCGGGTAGAGGACGATGGCCAGGGTGCGGTAAAGCAGCGACAAGGGGTCGAAGAGCCCCAGCAGGTTGACCGAGAGGAGGGCGCCGCTCAACAGGGACAGGAGTAGATAGTATTTGGCCCGGCGCCAGCGGGCTGCCACTCCCTGGTCGGGCCGGGGGCGGAACAGCAGCCGCCGGGCCCCGTCCAGGGTGGTCCCCAGGGGGCAGACCCAGCCGCAGAAGAACCGCCCCAATACCAGGGTCAGGGCCACGAAGGTTAGCGACCAGAAGAGCCCGGCCACCAAGGGGCTGAAGGTGATAAGGTTCGCCGCCAGGATTAAGGGATCGAAGCGGAAGAACAGGTCCACCGGCCAGGCCAGGGTGGCCCGCTTCACAAATTCGGCCTTCAAAAACAAGAAGAAAAACAGGGCCAGAAAGAAGATCTGAGAGAGGCGCCGCAGGGTCAGCCAAACGCCGGAATGCACCGAGAAGTGTTTCCTTACCATATAAATAAAACTCAAACAGGAATCATGCACTGCTCGATTTGTCATCGACAGACTAAGGCGCGCCGGTATGGCACCCGCTACACAGGATTTCCGGGGGGATTTCTCCTCCAGGGTGGTCGAATTTCAACCCCTGCAGGCTCACAGTCTCCATTTTTGGCTGACCGCCCTGGGCGGTGATTATATGACACGTGTTGCAGGCATTGGAGATGGCCCGGCCTGTCTTGTCGACATGGGAACCATCGTGGCAGCGAAAGCAACCCGGCCAAATATAATGCCCGATATTGTTTGGCCGCACTTTCCAGTCCGTTTTCATTTCCGGGAAGAAATTGTCTAGAAAGATCCTCTGAGTCTCGGAGATCGCCTGCCCGATCTTTGGCTGGTCCTTGTCATCAGGGTATTCTTTCGAGAGGTTTGGAGCAATCAGGGCAATCCCACGGGCCTGCGAAGGGGCCCCGGCGGCCTTGACCAGAGCCTCGGCCGCCTTCATTTTTATGGAAGGAATGGCAGGATCGATACGCCCCAGCCACATGGAAACATCCAGAGCGCGGTAGGGAGAATCGAAAATGTGGGTGGGACGATTGTGGCAGTCGACACAGTCGAGCACCCGCACGGGCAGGGCTTTTTGTTGGGGGGTCAATGGATTGTCTTTTGACTCGTAGACATCGACAGCGCCTGTCTCTTGATTCGTCACGCGCACCCAGGGTATGGTTTGCCGGCTCTCGTCCGTGGCTAGGTACTCCATGCGGCTGGACACAATCATATGCCAGTGGATGCCTCCAACCGGCCCCGTGGTGGCAATTGCCCCTCCCACATGCACCAGCAGTCTTAGGTTCCACGGAGTGTTTTGCTTGTCAGGCAGGAAGAATTGGCGACGCAGTTCCACCCATCCGTAAAAATTCGCCGGCCAATGGCACTCTTCGCAGGTTTCCCGCGCGGGCCGCAGGTTTTGGACCGGCACTGGAACGGGCCGTGGATATACGTCGGTAACGGTTGCATAGACCTGATAGAGGCCGGAGAGCTTGGCGCGGACAAACCAGGAGGCGCCCGGGCCGATATGGCATTCCGTACAGCGTACCCTTGAGTGGGGAGAGATTTTGTACGTGGTGTATTCCGGCTTCATCACCGTGTGGCAAAAAGCGCCGCAAAACTGCGGCGATTCAGTCACCTCAAACACGCGGTAGCTTCCTAACGAGCTGAGCATAAGAAAAAGGAAGGCGCAGGCAAACGCCGCGACAAGTTGGCGCGTGCGCCTCCCGCCACCTGCCTCAACGCGGGCCTCAGCCGCCGGTTTTTTGCGCCGGCGGAGTTCCAGCCATCCTCCCACTCCCGCGCAAATGACGCCGATCCAGATAAATGACGGGAGAATCAGGAAGATCAGGATGCCCATGTAGGGCTGTCTGAAACCGTGAAATAAGTCAATTGCTATTAGACAAAGATCGATGAACAGGCTGCACACGGCCACCACAAGGCCGAAGATGCCAACCCAGTTGCCGACCAGGGTGGAAACCAATTTGGGACGCGGGGCCTTAAGCCCATTCATGAAGGGGTTCCAAATCGATGCTAAAAGAGCGGATGCAGCCGGTCACAAACCTCAGTGTTTCGCAACGGACCGAAGATACGCTATAACGTCCTGCACTTGTTCATCAGTTAACTTTAATTCCGGCATTTTTACTTGGGGTCCGAGGGTTTTCTTGGGGTTTGTGATCGCCTCCTTGAGGAAAGCGTCGGGATTGGTCCCGACAATCATTTCCATGGGCTTGCCCAGGTTTCCGCCCTCCTTGTGGCACAGTGCGCAGTGTTTGCTCTCTACAAGGGCTTTTCCCTTTTCCACGGAACCGCCTTGAGCCCATGCAGACGCCGCAATTCCTATCAACAGCAAAAAAAGGACCGTCACTATAGATTTCATTTTCCCTCCTGTGGTTTGTGAATGGACAGCCGGCTTTTGCCCGCCCAATGTAGCCGGGTCTAAGAAGAGATAAGAACGCCGAGGCCTACCACATGCGCTTGGCAGCCACGGCAATCACGAACGGCGGAACCACCGCCCTGCCCAGTTTATCCCCGGTGCACGCTAGAAGCAAGATTAAAACAATGAGGACGCGGTTGGGCCACTCTTGCCACCTAACTCGTCAGCTCAAGCTAGAACTTATACTGTAAATATAACTCCAACACGTTCGCCGTGGCGTTCCTGTAGAACCCTTCCAGGGTATTCAGACTCTGATTTTGCCCCCCGTTTCCCGTCAGGTAAAGGTCTTGGTACGCTTTGGTCATGTTGAAGATCTCGAATCTGTATCCCACCCTGGCACCCCAGTGCTCGTTGAACATGTAAAAGAGAGAGGCATTGATATCGGCGAAGGCTTCGTTCAGATCGGGCATGACCTTGTTGTCGAAATGCGAGCTCGAAAAGGAGTAGCTGACGCCGGTCGTGAGCTTCAGCTTGTTCGGAATGAGCTTAAAGTCCGCTCTGGCGGTGACGGTGTCATATGAATCCAAGGTGCTCAAAAGGGGGCCCCAATCACCCGTGACCACAAAACCTAAAGGCGGCGAACCTGGAACTAACCCGAGTTGGGCGGTGCGTTCTTTAGTGACGGCTTCCTGGTGGTCGTATCCCAGGCTCAAGGCGACCCGGTCAGTCGGGGTCCAGCTCACATCCCCTCCAGCCGACCAGCCTTGATCGTTGAGCAAACCATATGCATTTGAGTCATTAAAAGTGTCGTGGTAGAACGAGAAATTGGCGGAGAAGGTGACATTATTCACAGGGAATGCCTCTGCCACGAAATTGGCGGTGTTCCGTCTGTCGTCTCCCGAGTAGAATTTGTAGGTCAGCAAATTGCCCGGCGACAGCGACAGAAAATCATTCCCTAGCCGCTCTGAGTATGCATAGTTGGCTGTCAGGTTCAGCCAGGAAGTTGGAAACAGCCTGATGCCGAACTGGGGCGAGTTACTCGAGGTATTGCCCTGGTTTTCGGTGCGGTCGACTGTTGAATAAGCATAGGCGAGATCGAAGGCCACCAGGCTGTTCACTTTATAGTCGGCTCCGAGGTTCATAGTCTGCCGTAAATACGAATACTGCTCCTGATACAGAAGGGGCCGGTTCACTCCTGCGAAGGCGTCCAGTAAAACGGAATTATTCAGGTGATTATTCTGAAAATCATAAGCCTTGTACGAATACCTCAAAGCTAATGGCTCAATGGGACGGGTGACGCCTGAAATATTCCCGTTCACAGTCGTGGCGCTGAGACCCGCAGGGCCGCACGAAGCACCATTATCATTGAAGACGGTCTCGTTCTCGGACAGCCAGCCGTAGGAAAACGAACCGGTGATCCTGGTCTTGTAGGCAGCCAGGTTAGCTCCCCCCTCAGCGGTAATGTAGTTGGCCATATTGCTTGGGGGCAGGGATACAAAGGCGCCAGCCGCGGGCGAGGCCCTCAAGTCTGTGATCTCATCTTTAAAGTTCGAAAAATGATAACCCATACGAAACTGATACTTCGACGAATCATATTCCGCTCCGACCTTCATGTCGTTTTGCCTATAATCAATCGATCTGAGAAAGGCGCGATTATAATCATAGCCGTTAGGAGGGCCTCCATTCAAGGTCGCCGGCTGCTGGCCGGTTCTTCTCAGAAATTGGTACTCGGCGAAAAGGTCGATTTCAGGTGTTATCAGGTAGTCGCCGCTGAACCGCAGTCTCTGCAAAAGGATCCCCATATCGTCTTGATTGGGATTCACTGTGCAGTACAGGTGTTGGAGCTGGTCATACTCAATTTGGGCATGGTAGACCCCGAGTTTGCCAATCTGGAGCAAGAAATCCTGATCTCCTGTTAATCCCGGATGGCTCATCCGGAATCTATAATACTCGAGGCCGTCCTTGCTCTTCAGCGATAAATTCGCATTGGCGAGGGGTCCTACGGGGAAGGGAAGATACTGTTCCAAATATCCCCGGTTCCTGGTGTTGGGGTAATCGGCGAGAAATCCGCCGCCCATTTCGAGATAGCCGCCCACCTCGTATTCACCCACGTTCATCTCCGCGAATCCGTCCGCGCAGGTCAGAGGGAAAAGCATGATTGCGAGAAAAACGGCCAGGATTTCTCTCTTCATCTTCATCCTCCCCCCCTTTTATCTAAAGAATAATTGGCCGTCGTTCATATTGTTGCTGCCATGGATGTTCCGGTGGCAGTTGAGGCACGCCCCGCCGACCATGATACTCGGCCTAGGCTTCGACCCCGGGAACAGGAAACTGATGGCGTGGAAGTTAATGTGGCACTCCCGGCACAACCTGATGGGAGGCGCTTTCAGCAGGCTGGGATAGTTGCTGCCGTGGGGCTGATGGCAATTGAAGCAATCCTCCATGACGGGAGGGTGCTGAAAAATGAACGGACCCCGGTACTGGGCGTGACAATTAAAGCAAAGTTCTTTATTGGTAAGCCCCTTGATGAGATGGTCCGAGGTAGTCCCGTGCGGGTTGTGGCAACTGGCGCAGTTCATTTTGGCCTCGCGCAGGGGGTGATGCGAAAACTTCATTTCCGCCCGGACTTGCTCTTTATGACAGGTAGCGCACGTATCTTCCACGGTCATACGGGTGAGTTGAGAAGGGGCCGCTATCCCCGGTCCCGTATGGACCGCGTGGCAGGATGTGCAAGTGAGGCCTTGGGTCTCATGAATGCTGCCGCACCAGAAAAGCCTCTCCCTCTTTTGATGGCACTTGAGACAGACCTTGTTGCGCACGGAAGCAGGCGTTGGCGTCCCCTGCGTGAATCGATTCATTCCGGCGAAGCTTTTGCCTCCTGAACTTACATGCTCTGTTCCCGGTCCATGACACGTTTCACACCCGAGTTTTTCACCAGCGGTACGGGGGTGCTTCAAAAACAGGGTGCCCATAGCCGTCTTTGAAAGCTTATCGTACACTTCTTGGTGACAGGTTTGGCAGATTTCCACGCCTACATACCCTTCATTGACCTTTTCGGCCTTTTTGTCCTCCTCTTTTGCCGGTGCTTTTGAGAAACAGAGAAGGAAGACCAGTATTAGAAAGACAAGAGTCAGTGCGGATATGAAAATTCTGCGCATCGCTTTCCCCGGTGATGTCCATTAACTGAGATTATGCGGCACTTGGGCCACCGCAGTCAACAAATGGTTTTCGAGCACTCCAAACCAATTTAACCCCTATAAGTTTCCTCTTTGGGAGCATAATTTTTCGTGGAACGCATGGTAGCACAAATCTCCATAATTTTGTCAATAAAAAATGGGAGAGTATAAAATATTGTGAACCCCCTGAAATTCCTATTTTCCCTCCTTATACCCTATAGTTATGCTTATTTCAGGCAATTCTTGCGGCATAATCCAGGATTAATATAAACGCCGATGGAAATCTCCGCAAAAAGCAGTGAGGTCCGGCAAGGTTTTTTGCTAAAAGGCAGGCAGGAGAGGTCTGTTTGAGCAGGGTGAGGGGGGGAGGGGCGGTCTTGTAAGGGCGCACCCAGGCGTGGGTCCCCTAGGAAATGGTGGGCAGTAGCGGCGGGTTTTAAACTTGCCTCTACAGGGCGGACACCTGGGTCCGCCCCTACGAAAAACCATTTGGCGCTTTATTTTTGTTTCTGAGCCTAACGTGCGTAAAGACGCAAACTCCAGGTCCTTGCTGCCCGCGGCTAGCCCTCAAGCCGACAGGACCTTGATCTTACTTAGGTCCATCTCTCCCCGGCCCGCCTGGTGGGCCTTGACCACGTAGCCCAGGTCCTCGGGCTTTAAGCCGAAGAGGCCGGCGCCGTAAGCGTCCAGGGCCACCGGATCGGTCCCGGCAAACAGCAGGTTTTTCACCGCCACGTCCTCCAGCTTCCCGCCCTTGGGGCCGTTGCGCAGCAGGATGCGGGTAGCGTCCAGGACGTGCAGGTCCGGGCGTAAGAGCAGATTCATGTCGGCGATGTTCTGGTGCAGGCCCACGTGGATGCGGCCCCGCCAGCCGCCGATGGCCCCCATCATGTTCTTCAGGCACATGGTGAGGCGGGCCTCGGAGTGCTGCTTGGCCACCGGGATATTGATGAAGCGGTCGGCCTCCAGGATGTCCTTATAGAAATACCATTTCTTCAAGGCCCTGGCCTTTTCGATGTTGAGTTCCACAAAACGCCGCTCGTCCACGAACTCCACCACCGCCCGGGGGTCCTTGATGCCCTCCACCGCGGCCTTGATCCCGGAAGACTCGTAAGCCTTGCGGGCGTCGTCGCAGGTGTTGTCCAGGACCTTTACCTGCTTGGCCCCGGTCTCCAGACAAAGCTCCACCACCTGGCGCACCACCAATGGATGGGCGTTGGCGGCCAGCTCCGGGGTCCGGTCCCAGGCCATGTTGGGCTTGACCACCACCACTTCCCCAGGGTTGACGAATTTTTTCATGCCCCCCAGGGCCTGGATGGCGTCCACCACCAGATGAGCGTAATTGCTGCCCTGGGCCTTAGCCAGCAGGGGCTCGGGGGTCTGGGGGGGGGCCATGGCCCAAACTTCCTCCGGCAACACCAGGCGGCGTCTGACCCCGGCCACCAGCCCCAAAGCCGCCATATACCTGAGAAAATCGCGGCGGTGCATCTCAACCTCCGGCTTGCCTATAGATATTTTTTAGTCTAAGCGGGGGTCGGCGGGTTTGCAAGTTTTTCTTGACAAGATGGGAGATGGAAATTATTAATGACCCTATAGTCAGTTTAATGACCCAAAAGTCATTTATGCATCCCAGCCCCCAGCCCACCAAAAAGGAGATTGTCACCGAGTTCCGCACCCGGGAGATCCTGGCCGCGGCCCGCCGCTTGGTGCAGAGCCGCGGGGTGGGGGCGGTGACCATGAGGGAGATCGCCGCCAGCGCCGGGGTGGCCAAAGGCACCGTCTATCTCTATTTTCACGGCAAAGATCAGCTGGTCCAGGCCCTCATCTCCCAGGTGGGGGAAAATATCCTGGCCGATATTGAGGCCGTGGTCAGCGGCAGCGGCGCCCCCCTGGCGAAGGTCCAAAAAGTGGCCGCCTTGTTGTTGGATTACCTGATGCGGGAGAGGGACTTATTCCCTGTTTACGCCCGGGATTTGCTCGGGGGCGGCCGGGGCGCCGACCAGGGCTATTGGCTCCACATACAGGAAATGGAAGAGAGATTCGTCGTCCTGGTTACCCGGCTATTTGCCGAAGGCATCGAATCAGGACAGTTTATCCCGGCAAACCCGCGGTTGCTCACTTTTATGCTGCGGGGCATGGTGCGGGCCGTAGGATACTACCAGTTGTCGGAAGGACAGGAAAAGGCGGTGAAAGAAGCCCTGCCGGTTCTGGTGACCTTGCTCTCCTCGGGTCTGATCCGGGAATTCCCAGCAAAAAAAACTGGAGAGGCGGCCGCGGTATGAAGTCACCAAGTCCCTGGCGTCTGATCCTGTTGGGATGGCTGACCTGGAGCCTAACGATGGCGTCCCCTGGCATCGGGGCGGAGGCCCCTGCTACCCTGGATCTGAAGGCGGCCCTGTGCCTGGCCTGGAAGGCCAACCCCACCCTGCGGGTGAGCCGCCTGCAATCGCTGATTGCCGGTGAAGAAGTGGTGCGGGCCCGCTCCGGATTCCTGCCCACGCTGAAGTCGGAGGTGAGCCAGACCATCTACGATGATCAATTAAAGACGAAAATTCCCGCCGGAACCATATCCGGGTTTTCCTCCACCATCATTATGCCCTCTACCAACCGCAATTTCTGGAGCAGCAAGACCTACGTCGAACAGACCATCTTCGACTTTTGGCTCACTCCCTCCAAATATCAGGCCGCGGTGCTGGGCAGGTCGGCCAGCCTGCTGGACACCGCCAAGACCCGGGACGACCTCTTTCTCGGCGTGGCCAAGGGTTATTTCAGCACCCTGCAGGACCAGAAGCTGGAGATAGTGGCCCGAGAGGAGGTGACGGATCTTAAGCAACACCTCAAGATCGCCGAGGACCAATATCAATTTGGGGTAGTCACTTTCAACGATGTCCTCCAGGCGAGGGTCTCTCTGGCCGACGCCGAGCAGCGCCTGATAGTGGCTAAAACCGACACCATCGACAGCCGCGCCGCCTTCAACAAGCTCCTGGCCCTGCCGGTGTCGGCCCCTACAGTGCTGAAGGATGAAAAGCTGGAG
>Ga0116110_1001844_pt1 | contig 10949 bp, 7 predicted proteins | sample June2015DPH_8_50_FD_89719 | JGI IMG/M metagenome (GOLD analysis project Ga0116110, IMG submission 89719) | Peatland microbial communities from SPRUCE experiment site at the Marcell Experimental Forest, Minnesota, USA - June2015DPH_8_40 | ecosystem: Environmental > Terrestrial > Soil > Wetlands >...
CAGCGCAGCGTGGAGACTTTCGTCCACATGCAGCAGGAGTTCCTGAAGATTGCCGGCAAGCAAACTCATACCTGGGTAGCGGCAGTCAAGTCCGGGAAACCGTATCAGAGCGAGCAACTGGTGGAAACGGCCCGCGAAGCGATGGACAACTTTGTCAAAGCCCAGAAGCACTTCATGGACGTCATCGCGGACGAGACAGCAAAGGCCACCGGCAGCAAGCCCACCAATGGCGTCAAGAAGACCAAGAAGACCGAGTTGTCGCAGCTGGCGCGCCATGCCACCGAGTCGTTCATCGACGCACAAAGAAAGCTGGTTGATGTAGCTGGGCGACAAATGAACGCCAACGTCAAAACCGCCGGCAAGACACTGGAACTCTTACAGCCATTGCCCTTCTTGCCGTTGGCAGAGTTGGCGCGGGAAGGCGTGAAAAGCTACGTCGATGCTCAAAAGGAGTTGATTAACGTCGTGGCAAAACCGGGTGCGGAACACAAACATACTGAGCACAAACGGGCGCCCAAGGTACATCACGTCAAGCGGTCGCCAAGGAGAGCGGCGGCGGCAGCCTAGCGCTGATTCATATTAATAAGGACGCCCTCACCGGGGACACGCCTTTTAGTCGTCCCGTCCTATGCGGCGACGGGCGGAACCAAAACTGCCGCGCCAACGTGCCCTTGTCTGCCGCAAGGGTACGTTGGCGATTTTTTGCTACAAGCACTCCTCATACGAATCCCTTCCCACGAACTCCCAAGGTGACGACATCACAACGAGGTGTGACCTGCGCTACGGACTCAACCCGCGTCGGGTGATGTAGTGAACCTTGTAGTCCGATCAGGGACGGTGAGGAGACCCGATGGATTTACGTGAGTGGTCGAAATCGAATGCCGATTACGGCCGAAGGCTCCTGGATTCCGGAATAGCTGGAGCGCGTTCTGGTCGCAAAGCATTTCTCAATGGAGAATCTCTTACTCCTTTTCTTAGCGAGTCGGTTCGAAGCGCCGTGAAGCCTGCCGTTTTGGGGGCATGCATTGGCGTGTTGGGCAGCTATCCAGGGTATCGGCAGAAATCCATTGCGAGAGCGCTAGCGTTCGGTCTGCTGGGCAGCGCAATCGGCCTGGGCGCGGGCCTCGCTTGGGAAAGCCGCCGCTTAACTGCGAGCGCCGCTGGTGGCGCTTTGAGAAACATTGGCAGAGTGCGCGATGAGCACTGGCTGACCAAGCATCCCATCGACTACGCATAGAAGCCAGCGACGTTGCTGGCAGTCAGATTTCTCTCCTCACGGTCCGAGAGCTGGGAGCATTTACGAGTACGCGTGCTCCTGATCGGTAAGAGACTCCTCAGATAGTGCAAGGGGGCAGGAATGGCCACGCAGGAAGTATTACAGGAGCGGATTCCGCTCCCGCTCGCCGCAGAAAGCCTCAGTGACGAACGCATTGCCTATTTGGAGAGACTGGTCAGCCAGGCCAGAACCGCCGCTGCCGTGTTTACGCAATTCACGCAAGAGGATGTGGATCGCATCGTCAAGCCGATGGTCTTGGCCGGCCTCGCACAAGCTCAATATCTCGCCCGCCTGGCATTTGAGGAAACCAGGCTCGGAGTCATGGAAGACAAGGTCCTCAAGAACATGTGCGCCACGGAGTTCGTTTACAACTACATAAAGGATAAACGTACCGTCGGCGTCATCCGCGAATTTCCGGAGCGCAATCTTGTGGAAGTCGCTGACCCAATCGGGGTCATCTTCTCGCTCACGCCGATTACGAACCCCACTTCCACGGTGCTCTTTAAATGCATCATGGCCATCAAGACACGCAACGCGGTTATTTTCAGCCCCCATCCCAACGCCTGGCATTGCTGCTCGGAGGCCGTGAAGATCATGTACGAGAGCGCGCTGAAGCAGGGCGCGCCCGAAGGGGTTTTCAGCTGCCTTGAATCGCACACCCTGCAAGACAATGCCTACCTCATGCACCACAAAGACGTGGGCCTGATTGATGCCACCGGCGGGCCCGGTGCAGTCAAAGCCGCCTACAGCTCCGGCAAACCAGCCCTCGGTGTGGGGCCGGGCAACACACCCGTTTATTTGGAAAAAACAGCGGACCTGAGTACGGCTGTGGTCGACATCATCCTTTCCAAGACTTTTGATAACGGGACCATCTGCGCCTCAGAGCAAACGGTGGTGATCGATGATGAGATTTATGACCGGGTGCTGAAGAAACTTGCGGAACTGCGCACCCACATCTGCAATCAGCAAGAGACCGAAATGCTGGCGCGCACGGTGATCGATCCTAAGACAGGATTTATGCAACCCATGGCAGTCGGGCAGACGGCCACTGACATCGCGCGTCTGGCCGGTCTGGTGGTGAAACCGGACACCAAACTACTGATTGCGCCGATTCAAGGCGTGGGTCGCGAACACCCTCTGTCAGTGGAAAAGCTGTTCCCGGTGCTCGCAGTCTATCGCGCAAAGTCTGTCGAAGAGGCGCTCCGAGTATGCGTGGACGTGAATCATGCGGGCGGTCTCGGACATACGGCGGTCATTTTCTCGCGCAACGAAGAAGTCATCCGCAAGTTCGCCGAGGTCATGAATGCGGGTCGGATCATTGTGAACTCGCCCGGCTCTATCGGAGCCCTGGGCGCGGTTTACAACGATCTGGTGCCAACCTTCTCCTTCGGATGCGGCACTGGCGGCGGCAACAGCACCACCGATAACGTAAATATCTATCACTACCTCAATATCAAGCGTCTGGCTCGAAGGACACAAGCCCATATGTGGTTCCGGGTTCCCAATCAGATTTATTTCAACCTGAACGCGGTGGAAAATGTGCGCCAGTTTCCATCGCACTCCACCATCATCGTCACGAATCCGTCGATGGAGCAATTCGGCCACGTCGACCTTGTCCGGCGCAATATTCCGGAGGGAACCCACGTCCACGTCACGGTGATTCCAGATGCAGAGCCCGAGGTGAAAGTGGTGATGCAAGGGGTGGCGGAACTCAACTTTTACAAAGCGGACCAAATCATCGCCCTCGGCGGCGGGTCGGTGATCGATGCGGCCAAGATCATGAAACTCAAGTACGAATCGCCGGACGCTGACCTGGAAGAACTGTCCGCGCCCTTTCTGGATCTGCGCAAGCGCGTGATTCAGTACCCAACCGAGAAAATTAATCGGGCGCGGCTGATTGCCATCTCCACCACCAGTGGAACCGGAAGCGAAGTCACTCCCTTTGCCGTCCTCACCGACAAAGAGCGCGGACGCAAGGTGACTCTGGCCGACTATTCGCTGACCCCGGATGTGGCCATCGTCGATCCACAATTTGTGATGTCCATGCCGAAGGGACTTACTGCCGATACCGGCATCGACTGCCTGACCCATGCGCTGGAAGCGGCCGTTTCCAATTACGCCTCGGCCTATACCGACTCCAACGCCATGCAGGCGATACGGTTGGCGTTCAAGTATCTGCCCATCGCTTATGAGCATCCCCGCGATGAAGAGGCGCGCTCCATGATGCACAATGCCGCCTGCATTGCCGCAATGGCATTTGCCAACGCGTCGGTGGGCGTGAATCACGCGCTCGCGCATGCCTTCGGCGCGCGCTTCGGCGTGGCGCATGGCCGGGCTAATGCGCTCATGTTGCCCCACGTCATTGCCTATAACGCGGCTGTGCCCACCAAGTTCCTGCCGTCGCCCTATCAGAAGGGGTACGTCGCTCACAAGAAATACGCCACGATCGCGGATTTGCTCGGCCTCGGCGGTCACACGATTGAGGAAAAGGTGACGCATCTGATCGCGGCGATAGAACAGTTACTGGATCAACTGAATTTTCCGCGTTCGATCGCCGACCTGGGAATCTCCAAGGAAGAATTCGAGCGGGCAATGCCCGATCTGACCACGCTTGCCTTTGACGATCCATCCTGGCGTTCGAACCCTCGCATGCCGCTGCTCAGCGAATTGGCCGACCTGTTTTGGAAGGCTTATCAGGGGCGAGGTCTGGCAAAAAATGTAGCCGAACCGAACCTCGTCGAGGAGGGTGGTGCGTAATGGCAATGATCGCCGTGTGGCTGAAGGTTGACGAAGAGCGCGTTGTCCAGGCATTGCAAGAGGCCGAAGCAAAACTGGACAGCGTCGAGGGCGAAGTGGCCTTGGATTTCTCGTCGGTGCGTCGGATCGATGCCAGTGCGCTTCGGGCACTGGAAGGGTTCGCGGGCATGGCGGACGACAAAGGCGTGAAGGTCGTTTTGCGCGGCGTCAACGTCGGTGTCTACAAAGTGCTCAAGCTGGTGAAGCTTACGTCGCGATTTTCTTTCGTGAGCTGAGATGGTTAGGCAACTGACGTTTGGCGACTGAATCGGAGAGCTGTATGACGAACCACAATCGGACTGGCGAAAATATTGGGGCGAGCAAGGGCGCGAATAATGGCGTGAACGGTGACCGCCTTTCCTGGGGTGACACCGTATTCCTTCATCTCGAACGCGAGGGCATGCCCCTCAACGTAGCCTGTGTCTGCGTGTTCGACGGCGAGATCCCTTTCGAAGCGTGCGTCCAGTTTGTCGAGTCGAAGCTGCCGCTGATTCCCCGCTACCTCAAACGTGTTGTGCCCCCGCCACTTAATATTGGCCTTCCCAGCTGGGAATACGACCCGACCTTCGACATCCACCGCCACGTACGTGAGGTGACGCTCAAGCACGGTTCCGAGGCAGAGTTGAAGACGCTGGCGGGCAAAATTCTGAGCACGGTGATGGACCGGCAGCACCCGCTATGGGATCTGACCTTTGTGCGTGGGATGAAAGGTAATCGCAGCGCGCTCATCTTCCGCCTGCACCACTGCCTCGCCGATGGCATCGCCGGGGTTGGGATCATGAATGTGATCATGGATGCGAGCCCCGTAGCTCCTCGGCTACCCCGACGAAAGCTTCGGCTCCGCATCCCCCCGCGGCCTGACGTGTTGACTTCGCTGACCAACGGCTGTGTCGATTCTTATTCCGAATTCGTCAAACGAATTCTCGCCGCGATGGCGGACCTCTCGACCATGGCCGAGCGTTTCGCGCTGAATGGCGGCAGCGTGGCCACCGACGAGTTCGCCAGCCTGCTTCCGGAACTCAGCGCATCCACCGAGCGGCTGCGCTTCAACGTTTTCTACCGCGGACCGCAGAAATTCGCCTGGGCCGAAATTCCGCTGGCCGAGATCAAAGCCATAAAGAGCACCTGCGGAACCAGCGTGAATGACGTCATTCTCGCGTTGGTAACCGCTACCATCCGGCGCTACCTAATACTGCACGGCGACCGCGTTAAGGGACGTCTCCTCCGCATGATGGTTCCGGTCAATCTGCGCGGCAACGACAGTCCGGGAGAATTGGGAAACCGCATCTCCCTGGTTCCGGTAACGATTCCGCTGGATATTCGCGACCCTGGGAAACTGCTGGCGGCCGTCCATAAGAGAACGGAGTTTCTCAAACGGTCGCATGCGGCCGAACTCGTAAGTTTGGCCGGTGGTTTGATTGGCATGTTCCCGACTGCGGCGCAGGCGCTGGGCGGCCACATCCTGAGTCGGTTGCCATTCACGCCTTTCAACATGGTGTGCACCAACGTTCCGGGGCCGCAGTATCCGCTCTACATGCTCGGACACAAGATGCTGCACTGTTATCCCTACGTCCCGATCGGCGGCGAGATGGCTCTCAACTGCGCCATCCTGACCTATAACGGCGCGGCATATTTCGGGTTCAGCGGAGATGTGCATGCAGCGCCCGACCTGCGCCGTTTGGAAGCGCTTCTGAAGTTGAGTTTCACCGAGCTACGAGAAGCCGCCGGGATCGCCCCCGCACCTGAGGAAGATCAAAAGAAGGAACATCAGAAGGAACATCGGAAGAAAAGCAAGAGGGTACGCGCGAAAGCGAAAGTTGCATTGGCGCCGTTGTCGGCGCACGCGCCGGCATCAGTTCACGCGTCCATTCCCCCTCGGCCTGTCGCTTCGTTCGCATCAGCACCAGCACCTGGGCCCCTAGTGGAGGAGAAAACAAATCTGACGCAGGCGATCGCCTAATGATCGCTCTGCGGGAGAGTCCGGAGACGTGGAAGGCATCGAGTCAGCTGCGCAGTTGACGGCCTGGTTAGCCGTTTCGCTGGTCACAGGCCGAGTTCTATTCTTACTCATTCATATTCTGGGCGTCGCAGCTTTTGCCTACATTGTGGCGAAGCGGTTGGTCCCGCTCCTTCGGGGCGAACCTGATTTCCGTTTTGATCACCCATGGTTGCGGTTGGGAAGGGTTCTGAAATACTGGCTGGGTCAGTGGAAGCAGCCGCGCTACAAACTCGCAGGACTCCTTCATATTTTCATTTTTGCCGGCTTCCTGGTATTGGCGATGCGCGCCTTCTCGGTGCTGATCGTAGGCGTCTCCCCGAATTTCGTCATGCCCGGCCTTTCGGGAAGCGCCGGTCCGATCTACAACATCATCACCGATTACGCCGCCACCATTGTTTTTCTCTGCATGGTGATTGCTGTAATTCGCCGCCTGGTTTTCAAACCTGCGCGGTACGCTGTGCCGGCACGGTACGGCAAAGCCCACACCGCGGATGCCATTTTCCTTCTCTCTCTGATCGCGATCCTGATGGTCGCCGACAGCCTCTTTGCCGCCGCTAGAGCCGCTGCTCCTTTACAGGCAGGCCACCTCGTCGACCCGTTGGCCGCATTTTCGCTCCCTTGGATGTTGCAGAAAGCCCTCGCCTCCACCTCCGTGGCCACGCTCGGGACAATTTACTTCGCTGCCTATCTTCTCCACGAGTTGACTTTTTACTTTTTGCTCTGCTATCGGCCTTTTGGAATCCAGTTCCACGTGGAAACGTCCCTGTTCAATATTTACTTCGCAAAGTTAGACCGAGAAATCCTGAAGCCGGTGCGATATGGCGTAAGCGACGAGCATCTCGATCAGGTGAAATCCTTCGGAGTAAAGACCTTCGAAGACTTTACCTGGAAGCACATGCTCGATTTCTATTCCTGCGCGGACTGCGGGCGGTGTTCTGACAATTGCCCCGCTAATGCTGTGGGCAGGCCGCTGTCGCCGCGGTTCCTTACCATCAAGGCAAGAGACTACAGCTTCCAGCACTATTCGATTTTGGGAAGCGTGAACAATGGTACGGCTTTAATCGGCGGCAAAGATTCCCCCGGCATTTATTCCGAAGACGAAATCTGGTCCTGCACTACCTGCGGCGCTTGCGAAGCAGAATGCCCGCTGCTGGTCGAGTACATCGACAAGATCGTCGATCTGCGGCGAGGCATGATCGATGACGGGAATGTGCCCCAGTCCCTGCAAAAGCCGCTGAAGGCGCTGGAGAGTCGCGGCAATCCCTACGGCAAGATGGAGAAGAAGAAAGCGGACTGGGCCAACGCGAAGGAATTCCAACAAGTCTGCCGCGTCAAAACACTCGACAAGAACAACGGCGCCGACACTTTGTATTTTGTCGACAGCATCACCTCCTACGATGACCGTATGCAGTCGATCGGGCGGGCAACGGCCAACATCCTCAACCACGTCGGAGAGAATTTCGGAATCCTGGGTGCGGCAGAAAGAGACAGCGGCCATGAAGTCCGGCGTTTCGGCGAAGAGACGCTGTTCATGGCGTTGCGTGATCACAACGTGGATGCCATCCAAGCGTCTGGAGTCCAGCGCATCGTCACTGCCGACCCGCACGCCTACAACGCGCTGAAACATGACTATAAGGATGTGCCGCCGGTGGAGCACATCAGCCAGTTGATCGCCCGCGAAGTGAAAGCCGGCAAGATCAAGTTCAATCCCATACCAAACGAAAACAGCGTGTACGCCTACCACGATCCCTGCTATCTGGGACGGCACAACCAGATTTACGACGACCCGCGAGATGTGCTGGATGCGATTCCCGGCATGAACAGAGTCGAGATGACGCGGTCCCGTGACCGCTCATTCTGCTGCGGAGGCGGGGGACTGATGTTGTTCTACGAGCCGAAAGAAGATCAGCGAATGGGTGTGAAGAGAGTAGAGATGGCGGTCGAAGCCGGAGCCAATGTGATGGTAACGGCCTGCCCATTCTGCATGGTGAATATAGAGGATGCGATTAAAGTCGCCGGTCTGGAAGGCAAGATGACCGCCATCGATCTGGCAGAGTTAGTCGATCAACAAATCGCGCGTGAAGCGCCCGAAGACGATCTGAAGCAAATTAAGACTGAAAACAACTCTGTGGAGGTTGAACGTGGAAATTCTAGTTTGCGCAAGAAGAGTGCCTGACACTTCGGAAAACGAGATTCAGCTCAACCGCGCCGGAAACGACATCGAGCGCGATGAGTTGGTCTATTCGATCAACGAGCCCGACAACTATGCGGTCGAAGAGGCCCTGCAGATCGTCGCCAGAACCGGTGGAACCGTCACCGTCGCCACCGTGGGCGGCGAAGATGACGAAGAGATTCTGCGCCGGGAAATGGCTATGGGCGCGAACCAGGGCGTGCTGATCACTGACGATGCTTTCAGCGGATCGGATGGCCGAGGCATCGCCACCATCCTGAAGTCTTTCGTCGAGAGAGGGCATTACGACCTTGTTCTCACGGGGGTTCAAGCTGAGGACGGTGGCGCTCGGGTCGGCGGAATGCTGGCCGCGCTGCTCGACTATCCCTTTGCTTCTCTCGTCACGTCGATTGAAGTGCTCGACGGCCAGAAGCTGAAAATCGCCCGGGAAATAGAAGGCGGCAACAAAGAGATCAGCGAGATTGATCTGCCTTGTGTGCTCTCGATTCAGACTGGCATCAATGAGCCGCGTTATGTCGGCATGCGAGGCATCCGGCAAGTGGCCAGTGTCCCCATCCCAACTTTCGGCGCATCCGACCTGGGAATTGGCGCCTGCGCTGTAGGAGAAGCCGCTGCGAAAGTCAAACGCGTGGACTACTTCGTCCCTGCGTTGGGCAAGGGCGCCGAAATTCTTCGCGGCACCCGCGAAGAAAACATCGACAAAGTTCTGGAGCTAGTGGCAGCCAAAGGAGGGTTGAAATAATGGCTCGCATCTTCGCTTACATCGTGCACAAAGGTGGAGTGGTTGACGACTCCGCGTTCGAGTTGGCAGCGGCGGCGCGCAAGATCGATCCCGATTCTTCGCCAACAGCCCTTCTCACCGGTTGCGGGCCGGAGCTCGATGCCGCGTGCAATAGCCTCAGTGCTTCTTACGCAGAGATCTGGAAAATCTCCAATGAAGCCCTTGCTTACCCCAATGCTGAATTGGTCCGCAAAGCGCTGCTTAAGGTGCTACCGAGCAACAGCATTGTGCTGATCGCCCACGAACATTTCGGAATCGATCTGGCGCCGGGGCTGTCCATCAAGATGAATGCGACTTTTGTCTCCGACGTGCTGGACATTGCCGGAGTCGACGGCGCCAACCTCAAAGTGATCCGCCAGGAATTTGGCGGACAGGCGAGCACTCACGTTCACTGTGACGTTTCAACCGGCGCGGTGGTCACGATACGTCCGGGCGCGTTCAAGCCGGCCGAGGTTACACCGGGGAGCAGCACCGTCATCGACAAGTCAAACGAGGTCGGCTCTCTGTCAGCAGGCCGCCGATATCTGGAAACGGTCGTCGCCGAGGCAGGAGATGTCGATATCACCAAGTACAACGTTTTAGTTTCTATCGGCCGTGGCATCCAGGAAAAAGATAATGTGGCCATCGCCCAGCAATTGGCCGACGCCCTGGGCGCGGCAGTGAGCTGCTCCAGACCCGTGGTCGATGCCAAGTGGATGGAAAAATCGCGGCAGGTGGGCTCATCCGGAAAAACCGTCAAGCCCAAAGTATATCTGGCATGCGGCATCAGTGGCTCTTTCCAGCATCTGGCTGGCATTAAAGGCAGTCCGTTCCTGATCGCCATTAACAAGAACCCGAAGGCTCCGATCTTTCAGGTGGCAGACGTTGGAATCGTCGACGACATCCTGGAGTTCTTGCCCGAGTTGACCATCAAAGTTCGTGAACTGCATAGCATCGCAAAATGAGGAATCACAATGATCGCAAGTAAAACCTTAAAGCTAAGCTTGAAGTCGCTCAAAGACTTCGCCAAGAAGCGTCTGCCGGATGAAGTGCTCCGCGAGCTTGATGAGCGCGATGAATGCCCGCTCGATATCGTCCACCACATGTGCAGTCCAGACAAGCTGGGCATTCAGCTTCTGTTCATTCCCGAAGAATTTGGCGGGATGGGCGGCGGAACCTTCGATGTGTATTGCGTCTGCGAAGAAATGGCGCGCATCGATCTGGGCGTCGCCACGGCGGTGCTGGCCACATTTCTAGGCAGCGATCCGATCACGGTCGGCGCCACGCCAGAGCAGAAGAAAATCTGGCTGACGCGCATCGCTGAAGAGGGAATCTTGTTCGCCTACGGCGCGACAGAGCCGGAAGCGGGCAGCGATTTGGGATCGCTTCGCACTACGGCAGACCCGGTCACCCAGGACGGCCGCATCGTCGGCTACAAAATCAATGGCAATAAACAGTGGATCAGCAATGGCGGGATCGCCGACGCTTACACGGTTTTGGCCAACACGCCGAGCGGTCCGAGCTGGTTCATCGTAGAAAAAGGCGCAAAGGGTTTCACCCACGACGAGCCGGAAGATAAGCACGGCATTCGACTGAGCAACACCGCGGCGCTTGCATTCAGCGACGTCTACGTCGGCGCCGACCGGCTCATCGGTGGCGCCGAAGGCCAGGGATTGAATCAGGCGCAGGCCGTGTTCGGTTACACGCGCCTGATGGTGGCGGCGTTTGGCCTCGGGGCCGGCTGGGCCGCACTCGACCGCGCAATTCCCTACTCCACCAAACGCATTCAGGCCGGAGCACCGCTCTCCGAAAAGCAGGGATACACGCACAAGTTGATCGTGCCCCACGTGGTACGCCTGGAGGCTGCCCGCTCCTATATCGAAGAAACCGCGGAGCGCATCGACGCCGGCGCTGAGGGAAGCTTGAA
>Ga0116110_1001851_pt1 | contig 10934 bp, 7 predicted proteins | sample June2015DPH_8_50_FD_89719 | JGI IMG/M metagenome (GOLD analysis project Ga0116110, IMG submission 89719) | Peatland microbial communities from SPRUCE experiment site at the Marcell Experimental Forest, Minnesota, USA - June2015DPH_8_40 | ecosystem: Environmental > Terrestrial > Soil > Wetlands >...
CCTCGTCATGGCCGGTGAAATCGTAATGCGCGAGGCGCGCAAACACGGCGTGCGCGTGCTGGCGGTGGACAGCGAGCACTCGGCGATTTTTCAATGTCTCGACGGCAAACTTCCCGGTTCCGTCCGCAAACTCTGGCTCACGGCGTCCGGCGGACCGTTTCGCAACACGCCAAAGGAGGAATTTCCAAACATCACCGTTGAGCGCGCGCTCAAACATCCGTCGTGGGTCATGGGCAAAAAAATCACCATTGATTCAGCGACGTTGTTCAACAAGGGACTGGAAATGATTGAAGCGCGCTGGCTGTTTGACATCGGCATCGAGCGTGTCGGCGTGCTGGTGCATCCGCAAAGCATCGTTCACTCCATGGTGGAATTTGTGGATGGAGCGCTGCTCGCGCAGCTTTCCACGCCGGACATGTGCCTGCCGATTCAATACGCCTTGACGTATCCCGACCGCGCGCCGAGCGAGCGGGTGCAGACCAATTTCGCAAAACTCGGAAACCTGACGTTTGAGGAGCCGGATGCGGAACGTTTTCCGGCGCTGAAACTCGCGCGCCGGGCGGGGGAGGTGGGCGGCACGTTGCCGGCGGTGTTGAACGCGGCGAACGAGGTGGCGGTCGAAGCGTTCGTGAATCGCAAAATCAATTTCCCGCAAATCACGGAAATCGTCCGGCGGACGATGGATGCGCACAAAGTTGTATTGCATCCGACACTGGAACAAATTTTGGAGGCTGACGCCTGGGCGCGGCGTGAGGCGTTGATAATGACGAATGACAAATGACGAATGGAATAACAGAAAGTCTGAAAGATTGTTCGGCCAGAGAACTGGCGTTTTGGGAAGTTGTTCCGGTGTATGGTGCACTTGCATTGCACGAAGAATCGCCGGCCATGGTCTATGATTTGGAGGAACGAACCGCGTGTTTCGGCGAAACCATTGTTCGCTTTGCAAAGAAGATTCCGCACAGCCCGGTCAACAATCGGCTGATTGACCAACTGGTGGGAGCGGGAACAAGTGTTGGCGCAAATTACTGCGAGGCGGATGATGGAGTTTCCAAGCCTGATTTCAAGCACCGCATCGGCACTTGCCGGAAGGAAGCGCGGGAAGCCAAATTCTTCCTGCGCATGGTCGCGGTTGCTGAACCAGTTCTGAAATCGGAAGCGCGGGAAATCTGGCGCGAAGCGCACGCGTTACATCGCATTTTCAGTCGCATCTGGCGCAACACCAAGGTATGACTCGCATCAGACAATACTTCGACTCCGCTTTTGCCATTTGTCATTCGTCATTTGTCATTTAACCGGCGGAAAAGCCGTGATTGCGGGCGAAGTTTTCCCTGATATAATCACAATGTCCCTGCGTTGGGGGCTGATTTTTTAGCATGACCATTTTGAATGTCATTTACGTTATTGCCGCCGTGCTGGCGTTGTTTGGTGCGGCCATTTTCATCCATGAATTCGGCCATTTCTGGGTCGCGCGGAAGCTGGGCATGAAGGTCGAGGAATTCGCCGTCGGTTTTGGCCCGAAAATTCACAGTTGGAAGCGCGATGGCATTGAACACTCAATCCGTTGGATACCGGCCGGCGGTTTTGTGAAGCTGCCGCAAATGATCACCGCCGAAGCCCTCGAAGGCCAGTCGGCGGAGGAAGTTCCGCCAGCACCGCCTTTGCACAAAATTCTCGTCGCCGCCGCCGGGCCGTTCATGAATGTGGTTTTTGCGTTCGCCATCGCAACGGTAATTTATTTTGTCGGCCTGCCGGTGCCGATCAGTCAGCCAATTATCGGCAAGGTTGATCCTGCTTCTCCAGAAGGCAGGTTGGGGATTCGTGAAGGTGACCGGGTGGTCATGGTGGATAAAAAAAACATAAAGTCGTGGGAGGATGTTATGGAATTCACGATGCTTGCCCGTACAAACTTGATTCCGGTGGTTATTGAACATGGTGGGGTCTCGAACACTTACAACCTGACCGCCACGGTCAATGACGTTATCGGACTGAAAACTCTAAACCTCGACCCGCGCGAACATCCCGTGGTCGGTGCCGTGGAGAGCGGCATGCCGGCGGCGGCGGCTGGTTTGCAGTCGGGTGACAAGATTCTATCCGTAAATGGAATTCCCGTGCCCGGCCAAGACCAGGTGAAAGAGCTGATTTCAAAATCGGAAGGCAAGCCGTGCGAAATTGTTTTCAACCGCAAGAATGAAAAGAAAAGCGTGACCGTAACGCCACAATACGACCCGGCCAATAAACGCGCCCGGATTGGCATCATCTTTAGCGCGGGGGTTTACGAGGTGGAGCACCCGACACCATGGGCACAAGTCAAGGACGTTTGTGCGAAGATGATCGGCCTTTTCAGCGCGTTGGCGCACTCCAAACAGACCGGTGTGGGTGCAAAAGATATCGTCGGGCCGGTCGGCATCCTCGCCATGCTCGCCAGCGCTGTGAATAGTGACTATCGCCTGGCTTTGAGTTTCCTGGTGCTGCTCAACATCAACCTCGCAGTCATCAATTTGCTGCCGGTTCCCGTGCTTGACGGCGGACATATTTTGATGGCGATCATTGAAAAAATTCGCCGCCGTCCGTTGAGCATCAAATTCGTTGAATACACCACAACCGGTTTCGCGGTGTTGCTGATTTCGTTCATGCTTTACGTCACGGTTTTTGGAGATATCAAACGTTTTCCGCTCTATCGCGCGATGTTCAAAATCAACGTGCAAATCGAGCAATCGGCGCAGCCTGCGGAAACCGCGCCGGCCCAGCCCAAATAATTCATGCGCTACTGCGAATCCCCGTTTTTCCATCACCGGCGAAAGACCCGCGAAGTCGTCATCGGCGATCCGGCGCGTGGCGGGGTCATCATCGGTGGCAACCATCCCGTCGTGAAGCAGTCCATGCTCACGTGCGACACGATGGACACCGCCGAAAGCGTGAAGCAAACGCTCGACCTCGTCGCCGTCGGCTGCCAGTTGGTGCGCATCACCGCGCCGACGGTGAAGGACGCGGCGAATTTGCAGAACATCGTCGCCGAATTGCGCAAGCGGGGCTGCAATGTGCCGATTGTCGCGGACATCCATTTCAAACCTGATGCCGCGATGGAGGCGGTCAAATGGGTCGAGGTGGTGCGCGTGAATCCCGGCAATTACGCCGACTCGAAAAAATTTGCGACCAAGGAATACACGGACGAGCAATACACCGCCGAGTTGAAGCGCATCGAGGAAAAATTCACGCCGCTCGTGCTGGAATGCATTCGCCGGAAACGCTGCCTGCGCATCGGCACGAACCACGGCTCATTGAGCGACCGCATCATGAATCGCTACGGCGATACGCCGCTGGGCATGGTCGAAAGCGCGCTGGAATTCGCCCGCATCTGCCGCAAACACAACTTCCATAACGTCAAGTTCTCGATGAAGTCGTCCAATCCCAAGGTGATGATCGAGTGCTACCGGCTTCTAGTTGCGAGGTTGAATGAGTTGGACGAGCAGGAATTCAATCCGCAATCCGCAATCCGCAATCCGCAATCGTGGAATTACCCGATTCATCTCGGGGTCACTGAAGCGGGCGAGGGCGAGGATGGCCGCATTAAATCCGCCATCGGCATCGGTTCGTTGCTGTGCGACGGGCTCGGCGACACGATTCGTGTTTCGCTCACGGAAGATTCCCCGCGCGAAATCGAAGTCTGCACCGATTTGCTGGCGCAAGTGCCGAAGCTGACTTGTTCGGTGTCCCGCCTTCAGGCGGCATCGGCAGAACCGGCTAAAGCCGGGACACCAGACACCTTCCCCTTCGACCCGTTCCATTTTGAACGTCGTGAAACGCCGGAAATCGAGTTGAACGAGCAAGTCAAATGCGGCGGCGAACAACTCATCCGCGTCGTTGTCATCCGCGCCACGTGGGACAAGGTGGCTCCGAAGATTCGCCCGAAGGACGACGTGAAACCGGAAGCGGTTTACGAAGACCTGAACGTCGCGGAAATTGACCCAACAAAAGATTTCGAAATCAACTGCGAAACCCAACTTGTCACCGTGAAGGATGGTGTAAACCTGCCGGCCATCACCGCGTTTCATCTGCTCGCCGCGAAGTTGAAACGCCTTGGCCGGAACAATCCGATTCTGCTGAAGGATTGTTTGAATCCTGTTGTAGTGTCGAGCCTGCGGCTCGATTCCTCGGCGCACAGCGCCGACGCTACACCTCTTGAGCCGAAGATTGCCCTGCTGCGCGCGTCCGTGGTCATCGGCTCGCTGCTGGCGGATGGCATTGGCGACGCGATTTTGATTCGTGGCGAGGCCGGCGGCGGGCAATCGCTGCGGCTGGCCTACAACATTTTGCAGGCGGCGGGCTGTCGCTCGTTCAAGACCGATTACGTCGCGTGCCCGTCGTGCGGGCGCACGTTGTTCGACCTGCAGACGGTGACGGCGCGCATCAAGGCGCGCACGGAGCATCTCAAGGGCGTGAAGATTGCCATCATGGGCTGCATCGTGAACGGACCGGGCGAAATGGCGGACGCGGATTTCGGCTACGTGGGCGGCGCGCCGGGCAAGATCAACCTCTACGTTGGCAAGACGCCCATAAAATTCAACATCCCTGAAGCCGAGGCCGTGGACCGGCTGGTGGACCTCATCAAGGAACACAACAAGTGGGTGGAGCCGGAAGCTCAAGGACAATCTGCTTTGCAGACTGTCGTTTAGTCTGAACTGATAAAAGTCTTGATGCCAAGAGCGATGTCTCCGCTGCTGGATCCTGTTTTTTGGATGATGACGCCCCAGTGTCCGACCAACGCGCCGCCCCATGCGATCTCCACTTCATCTGCGTAATTAAAGATGACCATCGAAGAATCAAGCTTTCCAAGAGAGGTTGAGTTTACCAAAGCATTCCATGTTGCGCGGTGCTCCGTTTCATTCCATAGCGACCATTTCTTTGGACCTGGCAAGCGTCCATTAAGTGGTAAAGTGTTGGAACAAACGCGTGCGATTTCGCGCAGTTCAGCAGAAGAAATGGTTGATTTGATTCCGTGACGGAATCCGATTTGAAAAATCTTGGCGGGGGCGACGACTAATCCCGACACCGAAAAGAGCAGGGAAAGAGCCAGCATGGAAAATGCAAGGCGACGATTCCTTCCCTTGACCAAAGTTACAACGCAAATGACAAACAGGGCTATGGTAGAAAATAGAATTATTAAAACGGGCACAATTTGAGCTGGCAACATACCGATCGACAGAGGCATTCCCAATCGGCCTCCAATATACGATATGGCGAAGAACGAGAATGTGGCGGCAAACACTATGCCGCAAAGAATTTTGCAGCAACGCTTCGCGCTTAAGATTGATGATAACCTCAATCTATTCGAAGATGCGGATTGCAAACCAACTGGTGACAGGGGTGGCTTATCAATAACGCACTCGGTTGCTTCATCCGGATGCTCCTTTCCGCAATAGGTGCATGTTTTCATAGCGACGCAGGTCAAGAGCATCATATGTAGCAACCTTCATTTCGCAAGCTTGGTTTGAAGGTCAGAGCCATCGGCTACGGCGCGATGAGAAAGCGCCAGAGGACTGGCGCACTCCATGACGTTTTGCGTGATTCGTGAGTCGCTGGCAAACGCTCTGCGTCTTGGACTGCGGCGGCCCTCCGCCGCTTTATCAGCCGGGCAATTCCGGGCACTAATGAGATTGCCCGCCAATCCGTTCCACGTCCGCCAAATCCTGCGGGCGGCCGGTGGCCAGTTTGTTTCGCACGAGCAGGTCCTTGCTGATGACCCAGACCGGCAGGCCGTCGAGGTTCGTTTCAATTTTGGTTTTCCACGCTTCCTCGAAGGAAACTGCCGTGACGGAAGTCAGCAGGTCAATCCGGTTGGGCGCGCGGCCCAGTTGAATGATGGTTTCAGGTTTGCGGAAATCGTCCGGCTTGAATTCTGGAAATCCAAAATCATTGACAGCGGCGGCAACGAGCGCGGCGTTTTCCGGCGAAGTTTCGATGAGGAAGTCAATGTCCTCCGTGAAACGAAGCAGGCCGTGATAGGCGACGGCATGTCCGCCCACCAACAGAAACTTAATCTTCCTGTAGTTTAATAACGCGAGAAACTCTCTCAAGTCTTTGCTTAATTTCATCGGGGTAAGCGGAGGCGATTAAATCGCAGAGCATTTCCAGCCGTTGTTCCGGTGTGAATGATTGATAAGATTCGCGATCTGCCTTGTCGGCTTCAGCAAAGGAGCTAAAGATGCGAGCCACTTTTTCCACGCGCATAGTTTATCACATTAAGCGCGGGTCGCACAGGAAATTTTCAATGTGAAATCATTTTTAGCCGTTGCGCCGGTGATTAAGTTGAAACAGTTCGGCCTCCAAGGATTTGAAAGTCAGCGCCATCGGCGGTGGTGTAAAGACTGTTCCGCGTAAACGCGGGACTCCAAACCCGGACCGTCTGAAGGCGGAACTCCGAACGCAAAATCGTCGCAGCCAAACAATTCCATAAAAATCCTCAACTCCCCGAGGAGGGGGCTGGGGAATCTTCCTTTGCAACGCTGCGCCTGATTATTTTCCCTTCTTGAACCGGGCCGCTTCATCCGAACCGCCGGTAGCGTTGCCGGCGCTGTAGGAATGCGCACCGGTTCCGGCCAGTTTGCCGCCGTCAACAATCAGATATTCCGAGCGAATCGGGCGCTTCTCAAACCAGCACTCCAGAATCTCGCGCACCCCGGCGGCATAACGCGCCTGCGCCGAGAGACTCGTGCCGGACGTATGCGGCGTCATGCCGTGATGCGGCATCGTTCGCCACGGATGGTCCTTCGGCGGGGGCTGCGGGAACCAGACATCGCCGGCGTAACCGGCCAGCTGGCCGCTTTTTAGTGCGCGCGCGATGGCGTCGCGGTCGCAGATTTTGCCGCGGGCGGTGTTCACGATATACGAGCCGCGCTTCATCTGGCCGATGAGTTTGTCGTTGAACATGTGCTCGGTTTCGGGATGCAACGGACAATGAATGGAAATCACATCGCAAACTTTCACGAGCGATTCCACTTGGGGATGGTAGGTCAATCCGAGTTCCTTCTCCACCTGCGGCGGAAGCCGGTGACGGTCGGTGTAGTGCAATTTGACATCGAACGGTTTCAGCCGTTTCAGCACGGCCAATCCAATGCGGCCGGAGGCCACCGTTCCCACGCTCATTCCTTCCAAGTCGTAGGACCGTTCAACGCAGTCGGCAATGTTCCAACCGCCCTGGATGACCCACTGATAGGACGGAATATAATTGCGCACCAAGGCCAGGATCATCATCACGGCATGTTCGGAAACGCTGATGCTGTTGCAGTAAGTGACCTCCGCCACGGTAATTTTGCGTTCCATCGCGGCCTGTAAATCGACGTGGTCGGAGCCGATGCCCGCCGTGATGGCGAGCTTCAGCCTGGGTGCTCTGGCAATGCGCGCCGCGGTCAGATAGGCGGGCCAGAACGGTTGCGAGATGACAATTTCGGCGTCGGAAAGTTCCTTTTCAAAGGCGGAATCCGCGCCGTCCTTGTCCGAAGTAACGACCAGCTGGTGGCCCAGGCTTTCAAGAAATTTGCGCAAGCCGAGTTCGCCGGAGACCGTGCCCAGAAGTTCGCCGGGTTTGAAATCAATTTTCTTTGGTGTCGGCATCGTCTGGCCGCCGGGATAGCATTCCAGCCTGGGAATGTCGTCGCGGGCGTAGGCTTTCGGATGTCCCGTCACGGGGTCGTCGTATAAAACGCAAATAATTTTTGCCATGGCTTTTCCTTTTTTGTTATAGGTCCGGCAAAAAATGTAGAAAAACCTGTTGTCGGTGTCCATAAGTAAAAAACCGGAACACAAGCCTCGAACCGGGGCAAATCACGCCGGGGTGGTGGCTGCATCCGGGCAATGACGTTGTGCTGATTCCCGGCTTTCGAAGGCAGGAGCGCGTGCCGGAAAATGCGGCCGCAGCTTCGGTGAAGTTGATAGTGGATGTCCGCCGGCGGATTGAGCCGATTGGCCTGGAGGGCTCCACGACGGGAAAAAACTGATGTGGATGGTTACGACCAATGAGCATCCACCGGCCGGCGCGATTGGTCACCTGATTGAATAACGGGTGCGACGCGCATTCAAAATGCCTCGAGTGTTCCCCGCCATTGCGCGGCGCCGAACGGTTCGGCCCGGCTAGTTTGCATGGTTCCCATGAAGAACTTCATGCAGTGTATTAAGCATGGTCTCGGCGGTATAGGGCTTGGGAATAAAATGTTGGATGCCGGCATTCTTTGCCATGGCCATGCCACCGTCGGAGGCCAGGCCGGTTGAACTGACGATCCTGACTTCCGAATTGATGGCTTTAAGGGCAACAATGGTGGCCGGGCCATCCATGATGGGCATGGCCATGTCAGTGATGACCACGTCAATTTCCTTCTGCCGGGGCGCGTAAAGAGAAACGGCTTCAGCGCCATCAGCCGCGAGCAGGACGCGATAGCCAAAACGGGTCAGCACTTTTTGCGCAAGGTTGCGGATAGGTTCCTCGTCATCCACGACCAGCACCAGCTCATCATGGCCGCGCGGCAGTTTGGATTGTTCGATTTCCGCGTCATCTTCGTCATCCAGCGTGGTGTTGGCTGGAAAATAGACTTTGAATGCAGTGCCTTTGCCCGGCGTGCTGTGATAGTTGATGAAACCGCCGTGACTCTTGACGATGGCCAAAGTGGTGGACAGGCCCAGACCGGTGCCTTTGCCGAGGGCTTTGGTGGTAAAGAAAGGATCGAATATCTTGTCCTGTATCGCCTTCGGAATTCCTGTGCCGGTGTCCTCCACTTTGATGCACACGTATGGACCGGGCCGGACTTCCAGATTCATGCCGGCATAGACTTCGTCGAACATCACATTTTCCATGTGGATGGCCAGGGCGCCGCCTTTGGGCATGGCGTCGCGCGCGTTGACGCAGAGATTCAACAGGGCCTGGTGGATTTGGGTCGGGTCGCCGATAATGGTCCAGAGGTCGTCGGGTGAATGGAATTCAAACTTCACTGATTTGGGGAAGGTTTCATGGACAATCTGTTTGATTTCGCGGACGACGTGAGCGGGATAAACCAGGGTGCGCTCGCCGGTGACCCCGCGTCCGAAAGCCAGCACTTGTTTCACGAGGCTCGCACCACGCTGGACGTTGGTTTCCAGAACGCGCAGCAGTTGTTGCCCGTCATCATCGGTGATTTTTTCCTTTAACACCTGCACCGCGACGAGGAGTGGTGTCAGCACGTTGTTGAGGTCGTGGGCGATGCCGCCCGCCAGAGTGCCAATACTTTCCATGCGTTGAGAACGCAGGAACTGGGTTTCGAGTTTTTGCTTTTCGGTGATGTCGCTGAAAAGAAAAAGCAGGTGCGGTTCGTCGCCCCGGACAAAGAGACTGAATTGACAGACCAGCCAGATTTCCTTGCCAAAGGTGCTGACGAAATGGGGTTCACACTGCTGCGGGCTTCCGGTGGCCAGGGTTTTTTCCGCCAGCTTGAACAGGCCCGAATTGCGCCACGATTCGAGCTGCCGAAAATTCTGGTTCAAAAGTTGGGACACAGTGGCATTGACCGTCCGGGCGGCTGCCTCGTTGGCCAATACGCATTGACCGGACGCCTTGTAAACGAGAATCCCCACTGGAGCGTCCGAGATGATTTTCCGGTTGAAATCGAGCGTCTCAGCCAGGGAGTGCTCCATCTGCTTGCGCTCGGTGATGTCCTGAAGGGTGGAGCGGATGCCGGTAACGCGCCCGTCGTCGTCGCGCAGAATCCGGTTCTCAATCAGGACCGGCAGAAAGACTCCATCCTTTCGCCGATAGTTTCGTTCCACCAACTCGGTCACCGGCGTTTTCCCCGCCAGCCTGGCCATGACCGCTTCCCTGGCTTTCTCCCGTTCGGCAACAAAGTCCCACACGAAATGCCCCACCATTTCTTCGGTGGCATATCCCAGCATGACCAGTTCAGTGCGATTAACCCTGGTGATGCGTCCCTCCTCATCCAACTCGTGATACCCCACAGGAGCGTCTTCAAACAGCGACTCAAATTGTATTTTGCTCTCTTTTAATTCCTTCTCCGTTCGCTTGCGCTCGGTAATATCTTGTTTGACGGCCAGAAAGTGAGCGATGTGGCCAGCTGCGTCGTAGATCGGGGAAATGGAAGCCCACTCCCAATAAAGTTCGCCGTTCTTCTTCCGGTTATGAAATTCTCCACGCCACTCCCCGCCAGCGACGATCGTCTCCCACAGTCGCTTGTAATCCCCAGGCGGCATTTCGCCCGACTTCAAAATGCGGGGATTTTTGCCGATCACTTCTTTGGCCGAATAACCCGTCACCTCCATGAACTTCGGGTTGACATATTCGATGTTACCGGCCTTGTCGGTGATGATGATGGAAACCGGACTATGTTCGATGGCGAGCGACAACTTGCGGACTTCTTCATTCGCCCGCTTGCGCTGCCAAATCACGAATGCCATCAGCCACAACACACTGACGCCCATCGCACGGTTGAACATCGCCAAATGGGGATTCATCCCCGGCGGGGAAAGAAAGAACCCCGCCAGCATCAGCAACGAGAAAACGGCGGCGAGCAAAATGGGTAAAAACCGGCCGCCGACATAAACCGATAACAGCAGGGGAATGAAATAACAAACCCAGTCGGAAATTCCCAAGGGGGTGAACAGATCCAAAACAAACCCCCCAATGGCAAAAACAGGAATTGCCAAAAAACCGACCTTTCTAAGTCGCGCAGAGGTCATAAGCCATGGCGTCCCTAAGTTAACTTTAAACGTACGTTATTATTATCGCTTAAGCAAGGTGAATCTTCTTTGTATTCTTTGAAAAGTGGCCCATGGGGCGCATCTCAATTTTTGTGCGGTTCCTATCTGGCTCTCATTAACACCCTGCTTTAGCGGGGTGTGGGGCGAAGCCAAAGCCCACCAACCGCTTCAGCGGTTTCCGGTGCGGAGAAAAACCG
>Ga0116110_1001875_pt1 | contig 10850 bp, 8 predicted proteins | sample June2015DPH_8_50_FD_89719 | JGI IMG/M metagenome (GOLD analysis project Ga0116110, IMG submission 89719) | Peatland microbial communities from SPRUCE experiment site at the Marcell Experimental Forest, Minnesota, USA - June2015DPH_8_40 | ecosystem: Environmental > Terrestrial > Soil > Wetlands >...
CAACTCCATCTCAACGTAAGGTTATGTGTGGCGTAAGTTTGCATCATCCTGCAAATGACGCCGGCCACCCATTCCGGCTGGTAAAATGGTGGGGTGAAAGAGACGCCGACTACCCCGCGCGCATCCGCTCCAACCTCCTCTTCGATACCAGTACCCATGCTGGACCTGAAGCGCCAGTACAGCCCGCTCCACCGTGAGTTGGTGGATGCCGTCGCGGGCGTGCTTCAGACGCAGCAGTTCATCCTTGGTGAGCACGTATCCGCCTTCGAGCGAGCCGCCGAAAAACAACTTGGCGTGACCCACGCGCTGGGCTGCTCCTCGGGCACTGATGCCTTGTGGCTGGCGCTGGCTGCCGCTGGAATCGGTCCACCACCCCACGAACCAAGATCCGTCCGTGGGGACCCCGGTCCAGGAATGGCCGTTGTCACCAGCCCTTTCAGCTTTTTTGCCTCCGTCAGTGCAATTCTGCGCGCAGGGGCTACTCCGCTGCTGTCCGATATTGAACCCTCCACATTCAATCTTGATCCCACAGCCGTCGAAACGGTTCTCAATGGCCCGCGCGGCGCAGCCGTTCGCGCCATCCTGCCCGTCCATCTCTATGGCCAGCCCGTCGAATGGACCGCTTTCGCTCGCCTTTCGCAAGAGCATGGCCTCAAACTCATTGAAGATGCCGCCCAGGCCTGGGGCGCCGAATGGAACGGCGTAAAGGTAGGCGCATTGGGCGAACTAGCCGCCTTCAGCTTCTATCCCACCAAGAACCTGAGCGCCGCCGGAGACGCCGGCATGGTCACCACCAACTCTGAGGAACTGGCCGAGCGGGTAAAAATGCTGCGCCAGCACGGCATGCGCCGCCGTTACTACCACGACGAACTGGGCTGGAACGCGCGCATGGACGGCTTCCAGGGCGCCATTCTCAACGTCAAGCTCAAGCACATCGCCGGCTGGAACTCAGCGCGCCGCGCGGTGGCCAGACGCTATCATGCTTTGTTTCATGCGGCAGGCCTGGTTGAGACCGGACCCTACCCCACCCACGGCGTCGTCCTGCCCCACGAAGTTCCCGGAAGCCATCACGTCTGGCACCAGTACGTCCTGCGCACCAACCGCCGCGACCCGCTGCGCGCCTTCCTCACCAGCCGCAAGATCGGCTCGGAGATCTACTACCCCGTCCCGCTTCATCTGCAGGAAGCTTTCAAGGGTCTCGGTTACGCCGAAGGCAGCTTCCCCGTAGCCGAACGCGCCGCCCGCGAAGTCCTGGCCCTGCCCATCTTTCCCGAACTCCGCGAAGACGAGCAGCAAACGGTGGTCAATGCCATCGCCGAGTTTTTGAGCTGAGCAGCCTCGCCGGCAAGACTCTGCTGGTCCCCGTTCCCTGCGCCATGCCGTAAAATCCATTCAGCATGAAGTGTCCCTATTGCGGTTTCGGGCAGGACCGGGTCGTCGACTCGCGCGAAAGCAAGGAGGCCGACTCCATCCGCCGCCGGCGCGAGTGCGAGCGCTGCAATCGCCGCTTCACCACCTACGAGCGCATCGACGAGATCCCCTACATGGTGGTCAAGAAGGACGGCCGCCGCGAGCGCTTCGACCGCCAGAAGGTGCTCAGCGGCCTGCTCCGCGCCTGCGAGAAACGCCCCGTCCCGGCCAGCAAACTCGAGGCCATCGTCGACGCCACGGAGACTTTTCTCGTCGATGCGCCGGAGCGCGAGCGAACCACAGCCGAAGTTGGCGAACTCATCATGCAGCATCTGAAAGGCCTGGATACAGTCGCCTACATCCGCTTTGCGTCGGTCTATCGGGACTTCAAGGACGTGCGCGAGTTCAAGGAAGAGCTGGAAGGACTGCTGGGCGGCCGCAGTTCCGGTAAAGCAAAAAATAGCCTCTAGCTGAACTGGAGAGCAATGGCGGAAACAAAGATGCACAAGGTAACTCTGATTCCCGGCGACGGCATCGGCCGGAGGGGACGCAGGCCGTCCTCCGCATCCTCGAAGCTACCGGCGTCAAGTGGGAGTGGGAGCGCTTCGCCGCCGGAGCCGAGCCTTTGAAATCTAAGGCGAATACATTCCCGCCGCGGACAAGGTGCAGAAGGCCCTGGAAGCGGTCTATGCCGAGCGCAAGACCCTTACCCGCGACGTAGGCGGGACGGCCGGAACCACGCAGTTCGCCGACGCAGCGCTGGCGGCCATGGCGTAGATCTATAGCGTTTTCCAGTTACTGTAGAGTTAAGCCGCCTCAGCAGTGCGCAAGAAACGCCACATAAACTCGATAACCGCACTTATCGCAACTTAGCGGCAGGCTCCTGGCGATTCATCCGCGCTACTCTGCATTTATCGATCCTGGCCAATCTGGACAGCAGCGATTTGTCCTGCGCTTGTAATTCATACCTTCACGCAAATGTTTGATTAAATGTTTAATTCGTTCAGGTGCATGCAACTGTCCTATGAGTAAATCAGGCGAAATGTGAGTGTCATAAATCAGACGAAAGGTGAGTGTATAAATCAGGCAACATGTGAGCAATATTGACCAGACTCCCCGATTTGCCTCGCGCTAATTTGGCGATGTCAGGCCGTGTCGGTATTGCACGCTGAGCCAGACGATCATTTATGAGCGTTGGACTCCTTGCCACCACGGCTGAACAAGGGGGTTACAAATGCGCAAATACAGATTCGGATTCATGTATTTCCTGGCGACTCTATTGGTCGTCCTTGTGGCCGGATGCGGTCAGGAAACAGTTAGCATCCCTGGCGTGGTGTCGGTAACCCCCGCTCAAGGCGCGACAAATGTTGCCATAAACGCAACAATCAGCGCCACCTTCAACATGGCGATGAGCGCAGCGTCGATCAACGGCACAACCTTCACGGTCGATGCCCCGGGCGGCGTTGCCGTGACTGGAACCGTCGCTTACAGCGGCTTAGTTGCCACGTTTACGCCTACGGGTGGCGTCCTCGCATACGAAACCACCTACACGGCAACGATCACCACTGGGGCTTCGACCCCCGGCGGCGCTGAACTGGTTAGCGACTACGTGTGGAGTTTTACCACGATTGCCCCAACTGCCCTAACCGTGGTAGTAACCCCCGCTCCATTCGCTCAAAATGTTATCTTAACCGCGCCAATCACCGCGACCTTCAGCCAGGCGATGAACTGTACGACACTCGCATCTTCCGCGACTACCTTTACAGTCACAGCCCCGGGCGACGTTGCCGTAGTTGGAACCGTCACGTGCTCTGGCGCAGTTGCGACGTTTACGCCGACTGGCGGCGCTCTCCCATCCTACGGCACCACCTACACGGCCACGATCACCACCGGGGCTACGGACGTTATAGGCTTCCCGCTGGCTGCCGGCAACTACGTGTGGACCTTTACCACGCTTACCCTGCCGCCTGTAATTACCCTACCGCCGACGGTAACGTCGACCATCCCTGTAACCCCAGACCCAACCGCCGTCCCCTCCGTCCCCGAGGACACGACCGTGCCCCTCAATCAGGCAGTCAGCGCCACGTTCAGTGAGCCGATGGACTCTGGCACGATCATCGGGGCAAACTTTACGCTGACATGGCCGAGCGGAACCGTGTCCGGTCAGGTTGCTTACGCACCGAGTAACAATGCGCTGGTGTTCACGCCGTCAGCGAATTTGCTGCCAACCACCACGTATACAGCTACGATCACAACCGGGGTTCAGGATGTGGCCGGCCAGCCAATGGCCAGCAGCTACACCTGGATCTTCGAGACCGGCACGACTACGAGCAGTACCCAGCCGGAACTGGTTTCGACGGTTCCTGCGAGCGCGGCCACAGACGTGCCTCTGAATCAGGCAGTCAGCGCAACCTTCACTGAGGCGATGAATCCACTGACCCTCACCACGGCAACCTTCCTGCTTTATGAGGGTACGACGGTGAGCGGAACTCCGCTACAGGCAAAGATTACCTATGATCCGATCAACTTCATTGCCACACTCACGCCCACGAACCCGCTCATCGTCAGCACCCACTACACCGCAATTGTGACCACCGGAGCAACGGACCTAGCCGGCAATCCGCTGGGGAGCACAGGTCCACCACCGAATCCATGGACCTTCGAGACCGGTACGACATCATTTGTACCGCCAGTTGTCCTTGGACCGACCATATTGCCCTTTGGCGGTTTTGCCGGCAGCGCGGGGATGACCAACACGGGACTCACCACGGTCATCAATGGAGACAGCGGTACCACGGCGACCCCCTATACTTCGTATACCGGATTCCACGATGACAGCGTTATCATTGGTGGCGTAGCGGAATGCACGTATACGGAAACGACAGCCAATGTAGGGCTGGTAACTGGAACGATCTACTCACCGCTGGTTTCCACCTCGACTTTCTGCCCGCTTGAAGGAACGGCTGCCGATATCGCCATTGCGGACGAAGCTTTGTCGGAAGCCAGCTCCGCTTACCTCACTCTTCAAAGCAATACCGCCCCTGGTCCTGGTACAGGCACCGCAGTGCCAGGTACCTCTCTGGGAATCGGCAACGTCGAGTTGGGCGGTTTAACCGAGACCCCTGGCGTCTACTATGCCGACTCAGTTACCATAGAGAATGGACCTCTTTATCTCAACGCTCAGGGCGATCCCAATGCCTACTTTGTCTTCCAGATCGGATCAACGCTCACCGTAGGCTTACCGGCAACACCTGTGAGTATCATCCTGGAAGGCGGCGCCCAGGCCAACCACATCTTCTGGGTGGTGGGGAGCAGTGTGACGCACCTCAACGCGTCGGGAGGCGGAACGTTCGAGGGAACCATCATCGCGTACTACAGTATCGCGGTTTCAACTGCCGAAAATGTCAACCCAGTGATAGTCAACGGCAGACTGATTAGTTTGAATGCGTCGACCACACTGGTGGACACCGTCATCAATGTTCCGCCCGCTCCGTAAGACTTTGGCTGAGACCGCCCCAGGGCGGTCTCAGCCCTTTTTGGGGCAATGCGCTGTTTTGCATGTGCTAGAGCGTCGAGTTAACCCGGCGCTGAGATTTTGGATGATCGCGACGTGCAGTTCGGGAGGCGACAATGAGATTGAGTGCAAGAATGATTGCCACAGCGGCATTTGCCATTTTTCTAATGCCTGCGTTCAACCTTTGCGCGGAGGAAGCTGCAAAGCCGTCAACCGGTGACGATAAGGCTGTTGATTCCAGCGTTGCAGTTGTCGCCAATCCGGATGCTTTGCTGCCGTCCGCTCCCATGCCGTCAGCCTCGATGGCAGCAGCCATGCCTTATTCGAGAGGCTTGAACAGTTATACTCCCAGGTTTGAACTGTTCCTGGGCTATTCTTATGTGCGCGCCGTGCCGGCGCTGGCGGTTGGAAACCGGGTGGTGTGGCTCAATGGCGGCAGCGCCTCCATCGCTTATAACTTCAACCGCTATCTGGGGGTCGTTGCCGACGTTGGCGACTACACCAATTCAGAGATCCAGTTCACGGGCGCATATAAGGCCACAATCGACGTGAACGACGCAGACGGGGGCGTTCTCAGCTATCTCTTCGGTCCGCGCCTTTCCTTCCGGCAGCACGAAAGGTTCACTCCCTTTGTCCAGGCTCTGTTTGGAGGCGTGCACGCCAGTGAGGTGACAATCGCCGATTGCACATTCAGTTGCACGCTCCTCCCCGAAGAGAACGTGTTTGCCATGACCGCCGGCGGCGGCCTGGACGTCAGGGTCCATCGCCATTTCGCCGTCCGCATCATTCAAGCCGAATACATGATGACCAGGTTCCAGAATTATGACACCGGAACAACCGCCATGCAGAACGACATGCGCCTGTCTTCCGGAATCGTCTTCCGTTTCGGTGGAAATCCCGCTCCTCCGCTGCCGCCCCCCTCGCCGCTGGCTTATTCCTGCTCGGTCAACCCATCGGCGGTATACATGGGAGATACGATTGCGGTGTCGGGCACGGCTCTGAATCTTAACCCCGCAAAGACCGCCGTGTACACATGGTCTGTCGATGGCGGAACGGTGACTGGGGTCTCAAGCACCGCGAATATCGACACGACTAATCTCGCTCCCGGCGCCTACACGCTTAAGGGCCATGTCTCAGAGGGCGGCAGTCCCGGCGAGAATGCCGACTGCACCGCCCCGTATGCAGTGAAGGAGTTTGCCCCGCCGACCGTCAGTTGCCTGGCCAATCCTCCATCCGTGATTTCCGGCGATTCTTCCACCATCACGGCAACCGGCCTCAGCCCACAGAATCGTCCCCTGACTTACAGCTATAGCTCGACTTCCGGTTCTGTGAGCGGAAGCGGCACGACGGCTACGCTCTCCACCGTGGGCGCCGCGGTCGGAACCGTTACCGTGACCTGCAATGTGGTCGATGACAAGGGCCAGACCGCTTCAGGCACAGCCTTGGTGGAGGTATCTGTTCCAGCCGTAGCACCCAAGCCCGTGACCAGCGAGCTGTGCTCGATTCAATTTGACCTCGACCCCCAACGTCCGTCTCGCGTGGACAATGATGCGAAGGCCTGCCTGGATGAGATTGCGCTCAATCTGCAGCAAAGCACTGATGCCACGATCGCCGTCGTAGGGAATGCTGCCGCCGGCGAGAGGGGCGGTAAAAAACTCGCCACCCAGCGCGCGGTCAACACGAAAACCTACCTGGTTACTGAGAAGGGTATCGATCCATCCCGGATTGCCGTTTACAGCGGCTCACAGGATGGAAAAACTGTATCCACCACTCTGGTTCCGGCAGGTGCAACATTCGATGCCACTGGCGACACTCCAGTGGATTAGAGCGCAATCGAGGGCATGTGGCCACTCGTGAGCGACCTGTACGAGGGCCTGGTGAGCGGCCTGGGACTGGTGCCTGGCGCCAATCTCGGCTTCCGGTGCGCCATCTTCAAAGCCATGCACGGCTCAGCCCCGGACATTCCCTGCAAGGATGTAGCCAACCCCACGGCCTTGTTGAAGTCCGCTATCCTTATGCTGCACCACCTGGACGAGCCCGCCGCGGCCGACCGGGTGCAGAAGGTCCTGGAAGCGGTCTATGCCGAACGCAAAACACTCACCGGTGACGTAGGCGGCACGGCCGGAACCACACAGTTTGCCGACGCCGTCCTGGCTGCGATGGGGTAGGACCGGCAAGCCGCGATTCGGAGATGGTAGACGCGCTAGACTGGCGGAGTTGGAGGATCGGCGATGAAGGCGTTGGTCAAGAGCAAGGCGGAGCCGGGCTTGTGGCTCGAAGAGATTCCGGAGCCGGCCATTGGCATCAACGACGTGCTGGTGCGCGTGCACAAGACGGGAATCTGCGGCACCGATGTTCATATTTACGAGTGGGACGACTGGGCGCAAAAAACGATTCCAGTGCCCATGGCCATAGGCCATGAGTTTGTAGGCGAGATTGTTGCCGTGGGTTCGAACGTCAACGACTTTTTCCCCGGCGATTTCGTCAGCGGCGAGGGGCATTTGGTCTGCGGGCGCTGCCGCAACTGCCTGGCGGGAAGGCGGCATCTTTGCGCTTCGGCGCAGGGTGTTGGAGTGAACCGCGCCGGGGCCTTTGCCGAATTGATCTCGCTGCCCATGACCAATATCTGGCGGCACCACGCCGGCATCGACCGGGAGGTTGCGGCCATCTTCGATCCCTTCGGCAACGCGGTGCATACGGCGCTTTCGTTCCCGGTGCTGGGAGAAGATGTTCTCATCACCGGCGCGGGGCCCATCGGGCTGATGGCGATTCCGGTGGTGAGGTACGCGGGGGCGCGTCACGTGGTGGTGACGGATTTGAATCCGTTCCGCCTGGAGCTGGCGCGGAAGATGGGCGCGACGCTGGCCGTGAACACCGCCGAGACGCCGCTGGCCGCGGTGCAGAAACAACTGGGCATGGTGGAAGGCTTCGATGTGGGCCTGGAGATGTCGGGCAGCACGCAGGCGTTCCGGGAGTTGATTGAAAACATGTGCCATGGAGGAAAGATTGCCATCCTGGGTATTCCGGCCAAGGAGACGCCGCTGGATTTCAGGAAGGTGATCTTCAATATGCTGACCATCAAGGGCATCTACGGACGGGAGATGTACGAGACCTGGTACATGATGTCGGTGATGATGCAATTGGGAGTGGATATCTCTCCGGTGATCACGCATCGCTTCGCCTACAGCGATTTCGAACTGGGTTTCGAGGCGATGATCTCCGGGCAGGCGGGCAAGGTGCTGCTGGATTGGACGAGCTTGCACTGAAAGATCCGCCGGCGCGGGCGCGCGCGGGGAGGGAGCGCGGGAAAGGGCAGTTATGTACGGCAAGGTGCAGGAGTTTCTGCGCAACAAGATCGCCGGGATAGAAAGCGCGGGTCTATACAAGCGGGAGCGAGTGATCACCGGGCCGCAGCAGGCAAAGATTACCGTCGCCGGCGGCGCGCCGGTTTTGAACCTGTGCGCGAACAATTATCTGGGCCTCGCGAATCATCCCGCGGTGGTTGAGGCGGCGCGGCAAGCCCTGGAGGAGTGGGGCTATGGCCTGGCCAGCGTGCGCTTCATCTGCGGCACGCAGAAGCTTCACAAGCAGCTTGAAGAACGGCTCAGCGAGTTTTTCGGCACAGAAGACACCATCCTCTACAGCTCCTGCTTCGATGCCAACGGCGGCCTGTTTGAAACGCTGCTGGATGAAGAGGACGCTGTCATCTCCGACGAGTTGAACCATGCCAGCATTATCGACGGCATCCGGCTGTGCAAGGCGGCGCGTTTTCGCTATCGCAACGGCGACATGGACGATCTGGAGGCAAAGCTGAAGGAGTCCGCATCGGCGCGGCATCGCCTGATCGCCACCGACGGCGTCTTTTCGATGGATGGCTATATTGCAAAGCTGGACCGAATCTGCGATCTGGCCGGGAAGTATGAGGCGATGGTGATGGTGGACGACTCGCACGCGGTCGGATTTATGGGCGAGAACGGACGCGGCACGCCGGAGTTTTGCGGTGTTGAGGGCCGCGTGGACATCATCACGGGCACGCTGGGCAAGGCGCTGGGCGGAGCCAGCGGCGGTTACACGAGCGGACGCAAAGAGATTGTGGAATTGCTGCGCCAGCGTTCCCGTCCCTATCTCTTCTCGAACTCCGTCGCGCCGCCGATCGTCGCGGCATCACTGAAGGTTCTCGAGTTGCTGACGGAATCGGCCGATTTGCGGAGACAGTTGCGCGAGAACACACGCTTCTTTCGCCAGCGGATGAGCGAGGCAGGCTTCAATATTCTGCCGGGCGAGCATCCCATCGTGCCGGTAATGCTGGGTGATCCCGTAGTGGCTTCACGCATGGCGGAACTGCTGCTGACCAAGGGCGTCTACGTGGTTGCGTTTTCCTACCCCGTGGTGCCGCAGGGCAAGGCGCGCATCCGCACGCAGATTTCAGCCGCGCACACCCGCGCAGATCTCGAATTCGCGCTTGCGAAGTTTGTTGAAGCGAAGGAGGAATTGGGAGTTTGATGGCTGCGTTGGCGGCCATGGCGTAGCTCCTGGCGGCCTTCTCCACTCTGCCGGCGCCAAGATTATTTCGTTTACGGAAGCATGGCGATTATGTAGACTTATGTAGTTGCTGCAGTTTCCCCAAACTAACCCACAAGGAGGTATTTCAGAATGAAACAGGTTTTTCGCTACGCATTGGCAGTACTCGGAGTTTCGCTGGCGGTTGTATCCGCCGCGCCGGCTCAGGTTGCCTACAACGAAGGAACGGTGAACCGAGTGGTGCTGATCAGCATTGCGCCGGGCCACTTCAGTGCTTTCATGGCCGACCTAAAGAAGAATATAGTTCCCATCTGGGAGTCGGAAAAGAGCGCCGGGCTGATTATCGATTACCACATCTTCCTGAATACCACCAGCTCCGGTCCTGAAGATTGGGACCTGGGCTACACTCTCACCTATAAGAACATGGCTGCCCTGGATGGTCTATCCGACAAGGTATATGACATTCGCATGAAGCAATATGGCGACAGGTCCAAGGAGCAGAAAATCATCGACCAGCGGATAGAGAATGCGCACGTAATCAGCAGCATGCTGGTTCGTGATATTACCCTGCGGTAGCTGATTTCCGATCAGCAAGTCTGGCGGCGCAACGCATCCTGCGCCGCCGGCACTTGTGGTTTGCCTGCGCAGTGCCGGCGGCATAGCGAAGACCAACGCGGCGCTCTTCACGCCGCATTCTCTCCCCGGTTAGAAATTGAACTTCAGCGCTCCCTGCATGATGCGCGGCGGCGCCGCGCTGATCGCATGGCCGAATGTCGAGCTGCCGATGTTGCCATCGACCGAACCGGGGCTGGTGAACTGCGTGTGGTTGAAGACGTTGAAAGCCTCCATGCGGAAGAGCAGGAACTTCGATTCGGTCAGAGGCAGCTTCTTGGCCACCGCCATATCGTAGTTATCCTCGCCCGGGCCGTAGAAGAAACGCCGTTTTGAGTTACCCGGCGTGCCCAGCGCATTCATGCTGAAGACGGCGGCACTGAAGTAGTTATTTCCATTCCTGCGCGGGTTGTGATTCAGATTGAGAGGTCCGCCATTGTAGTCGGGTTCGTCGATGCTGCTGTTGTTGACGCCGTTGGGATTGGTTCCGATCAGCGAATTGTCCCCATTGTCAATCATGGTTACCGGAAACCCGCTGGCGAAACGCGTGATGCCGGAAAGCGACCAGCCAGGGCTCAATCGCTTGAGGCCCAGCCGATGGGAATGCAGGAACCGCTCGAAGGGCAGTTGGTACTCATAACTCAGGACGAAGTTCTGTTTCACGTCGAAGGACGAAAGCGCATAACTCAGCGCGTGGTTGAAGGGATTGACCTCCTCGCCGATGTTGGACGACTGATCCAGCGACTTACTGCAAGTGTAGGCAGCCGATAACTCCAAGCGGCCGCTGCTATGG
>Ga0116110_1001883_pt1 | contig 10831 bp, 9 predicted proteins | sample June2015DPH_8_50_FD_89719 | JGI IMG/M metagenome (GOLD analysis project Ga0116110, IMG submission 89719) | Peatland microbial communities from SPRUCE experiment site at the Marcell Experimental Forest, Minnesota, USA - June2015DPH_8_40 | ecosystem: Environmental > Terrestrial > Soil > Wetlands >...
CCGTTTGGGCGATGCTCACGACCCGTTTCTTCTGCTCGGCGGTCTCGACGGTCCCCTCGAGGGTCACGACGCCATCCTGGGCGCTGACCCGAATGTCCTGTCCCGTCAGCGTGGTGTCCTGCCCAAGGCTGATGTTGATGTCCGCGACAATGTCCTGGTCCAACGTTGTTCCTGCAGCTTGGCTGGGCGGCGGGGCCGGATTGGACGCGGGCTCAGGTGCGGGGCTGGGCTGAGGGAGCGGGTTGCCCTCAGCGGTCGAGGCTATGGCGGGCGTACTAGCTGGAGAGGCCGGTTGGCCGAGGCCTGGTTCCAACTCGGGCCCAAGAACCTGCATGCCTGCGCCGACGTCCGGATAAGTGATCACGGCCCCGAGAGGTACTTCCGCCATATCGTTCTCAGGCGTTTGTGCCGGGTCGATACCTCCGTTGGGATTGTAGCTTGCGTTTTGCAGCGTGGCACCCTGCAGGCGGTCCATACTCACAAAGCCGGCTCCGGACGAAGGCAGCACCCGGATCTCGATGGTGGATGGCTCCTGCCAGATGTGTCCCCCCGCCACGCGGGCATAGACGCGCGGACTGAGCTGGCTCCACGATGCGGGGCCGGGAGTAGGATATGTACCGGGGAGGACATGAACAATCTGCTGTGCCAGCGCTTCGTAATTGTTTCCGTATCGCTGCAGAGTCTGCTGCGCCTGCTGGTATCGGGCGATCTGGGCCTTGATCTCATCGCACGCCGACCCGAGTATTCTGCCGCGGACCCCGGAGCAGAGCTTTTGAAGGCTTTTGAGAAAGTCCTCCCGGAGCAGATTCTTGTACTCCGGAATGAGGCTGTCGATGAGCTGCTGAGTTTCTGTGGACATGTCGTTGTAGCTGAGGCCGGCTTCAATTTGCCAGATCGTGTGTTGGAGCGGCCAGAACTTGACGTGCGCTGCGGGCGCCCGCGATCTGAGCGCGATCAGGGCAGCTCCGCGACTTCCTTCCAGGGGTCCCAGGTAGTAGGTGTGGCCATGTTGCGTCCCGGCAACATGAATGCCCATTCAATAGAAGCGCACTGGGATCGAGTAGTCCCCGGGCGGAAGCCGGACGATACCGCTGGACGATTGCGCCAGTTGAGCTATGAGCGGATCGGTGCCATAGGAAACGGGTGCGAATGATGGGCCCGGCAGGGTCGGAACTCGAGGAAAGGCCCGGTTAGTGTCCGCCACTACGGGCTCCTTTGGGGCAATCGGATTGAACTTTCCCAGGTCGCCGAGGCGACCGGGAAGTTGGCCACCTGTTGCCGCAACGCACAGAAGCAGCGCCAGTGCAGCAGACACGAGCGCCATTGCTAATAAACTGAAACGGGATTTATGCGAAGTAAAAGAAAAACCGAGTAACGATCCAAAGAGGCGCTTTTTCACGTTTTCTTCCTCCTTTACTCGTAAACGGCGCGATGCTTACCCGAGGAGTTTTGCTTTCAGGCCTTGGAACTCCTCGTTCGAAATGAGGCCCGCATCAAGGAGAGCCTTGAGCTTGGCCAACTTGTCGAGCGATCCGCCGGTGACGGGTGGCGGTGATGAACTGGCGCCCACGAGCAGCGCGCCCGGTTGGTCGGCGCCCGGCGCCGCCCACGAGCTTGCTCCTTGAACGGGCTGCATGCCGGCGGTCTCGTGCGCGGCGCGCCTGGCGCCGCCTCTTGTAAACTTGTAGGCGATGGCTCCGAGCGCCAGAACAGCTAGTCCGAGCACTGCCCCATAGAGCAGCAGCGGCGAAGTGGCAGAACTGATCGGCACGTTGGTGCTCGTCAATTCCAAGGAGGTGTGATTCATATCAAGCCCGGGCAATTGCTCGCCGAGCCCGGAGAGCGAGCCGCTCGCTTTGATAAAGATTCCCGAGCGAGCGTCGAACCACGCCGCCCCGTCCGGTCCGGCGATCTCCTCCGACTTGAACGTGCCGGCGGGAACTGAAACCGTGACGTCAGTTTGCAAGCGCGCTTGATCGACCGCCACGCCCTTGGGCAACTTCCCCAAGCGCACAGAGACAAGGTCCGACGGCTTTATACCCCAGAAGGGTTCACGGTCGAAGTTCACGATCCGCGTCGAGGAAAGACTGGCAAAGGAGCCTTCGAAACTGACGGCAAGAGTGCATGTTCTCGTTGAGAGGTCGACATTGCTGACCAACGCCTTGAACGGCAACGATACATTTCCGGCTCGGAAGTTGTAGGTAGCATAAGCGCCCTCAAAGATCGGCAGAGGAGCGGGCCGGAAGGACTGCAGTGACGCTGGAGGCCGAGGAGACGCAGGCGCCGAAGAGGACGGCCGCGGAGGAGGAGGTGGTGGTGGTGATGAAGGGAGAGGAGACGACGTAGCGGGCGGCGCGACAGCCGCACCCGCACCACCCATGAACACGTACACTCCGATCAAGTCGCCCATGTGCTTGGGGTCCTGCTGTGCGTTACCGGAGGTTTGTTCGCTGACGTCGTATTCGCCCGGGACGAGGTTCGTGTGGGCGATGACCACGGGGATCACGCCGGATTGGTTTGCCGCCTGCGCATCCACCTGGAGCCCAGGTAAGCCGTGGAGTTCGAGGTTTGTCTCACCACCCGCAATGCCGATCACCACCACCAGCGCGGGACTGCTGACATCGAAGTGGACAGCGACCGATGCGGCGCCGGGTGTGGCGTTGGAGCCGTTGAAGGCCTTCACCGTTTTGAAACCCGACACGGCGACGCCTGCCACCGTGCGGTAATCGGCTTCGGTGGAGAACGTGTTGCTGGCGCTAGGTGTTATTGCGAGCCCGGCCACTGTGTAGCCCGCCGCGTCCACCACTTGAGCGTAAGGTGCTTCGGCAAAATTGGCAGCGGATTTGGCGCCCCCGGTAGCCATGGCATAGAGGTAAATTCCAGCCCCGGCAGGCAAAGTCAAACTGGTCTGTCCCGGTTGGACAGTGGCGCCATTCAGCGTCTGGGCGGAAAGTGGCAGTGGTGATAGGAGCGCAACCAGCAGGGCTGCCCCATGAATTACATGCTTTGCAATATCAGGAGGTATGATCGATCGAACTTGGACCATGATATTTCTCCTTATCCGGCCTCTTGCCATCACAAACGTCCGAGCCCAGAAAATTCCACACGCCTTCAGTCAAATCGCGAGTTCGTCATTTTCTGGCTCTTCATTTGCTGTTCGCTATCAGACGCCTTTTCGCAAATCGAAATGGACTCCGGCCACGTGTTTGATAGCCGCACCCGCTTTTGGCCACGGAGGCGACGGGCGCCGGACGGATGCAGTTGCAACACGCGCATCGGCGAGCACCCTGTTCGGCTTTGCCCCTCTCCCCTAATCGACTAGCTGCGCCTGAGTTTGATCGGCCTGCTGCTGCTGGGCCGCGAGTTGCGCGGCTGCCCCGGGGTCCGGCTCCGGTGGTGGGACTTCTCCCGCCGTCGTGGCTGTGTCCGGAGCCTTCGGCAGACCGCCTTTGCCGCTGCTCGCGCCAAGCTGTTGCAGGCCCGAGTCGAGCTGCGCCCGGAACTGATTGTGCATTTCCTGGAGATCCTGAACCCCGACGGCGACTGTCTGGCCCGTCGCGCAATCCCCCTTCTTGCTGCTCTGGATGCTGGCGTTGACGTTCTGGTTAGCGTCCGGCGAGTCTGTGAGGCGCATCACCACGTCACCGGCAGACAGGGCACATTCCTGGCCGCTGGCCATGGTGACGTCGAGATTGCTCGCCACAACGAAAACCCGCTCCGCCGGATTCAAGGCATCCGGAACTTCAGCGGCGGTCGGCGCGGCCTGGGGCGCCGGCTGCGGAGTGGCTGCTGCCTGTTGGTCGGCAGCGAGTTGCTGTTGCACCTCGTCTGCAATAGCCTGTTTCACCTCGGGACTCAGCGGGGTTGGTGCGGTAGCACCAGTCTCCGCGGACTCGAGCTGCTGGCCTGCCGCTTCCTGGCCCAGCCAAAGGCCATAATAGTTAATGAGGCCGCCGGACCGGATCGTGATAGCGTAATCACCAGGGCCAAAAGATTTCTGCCACAGCAGCAGTTGGGTGGGAGTTGTTGCGCCGATCCCCCCGAGGCCTTGATTGATCATTGCTACGGTGACTCCGTTAACTGAGACCTCAGCTTGGGTGTTGTTGACATAGCTGCCGGTCGGGATACCATATGCAACCGTTTGTACTTGGCCGGGAGGAACGCTCAAGGAGAACGCGGTGGTCGCTCCGCCGCGAAGGATCAGGCGGTCATCGGCGAAATCGAAACTCCCTGCTGCGGAAAAGCCCTGGGCTAACAACCTCGCGCCGCCCAACACCGGCACGAAAGCGAGCCCGGACTCCGGCCCTCGCTCAGAAGCGGCGGCGGTCGCTCCCGGTCCCGCGCCCGCATTGGCTTCAGCTTGCGCTTGGTACGCGGCCTGCAAATTCGCCGCCATCAGATAGTCCGTGAGCCAGAACGATGCGGACGGGTAGACGGGATAAGGCGTAAAGTAGCCGCCATACATCGCAAACCACGGCGCGCCCGCCCAGCCCCAAGCCGCCGGGCCAAAGTAAACCGGCGAGACCCAAGGATTGTAGGCCCAGCCGTAGAAAACCGGGCGATAGTAGCGGGCGGGAACGTAGCCGTAGTAACGGACGCCGCGATACTCGTAGCCGCGATAGACCCGCGCATATGACCGTCCACCGGCCACATAGGTGCGCTGATAATAGGTCCTGCCGTTGCGAACCGTGTAGGGTCGTTGCACATAGCCGCCCTGCCGCCCCGTGTTCACAACGGTGCGACCGTTGTGTTCTCCCACGATCGTTCGCCCGCCACGAGCGTTCTGATGAATACTCATGCCGTTGGCATGGATGTCGCTGACACGTCCGTCCGCGCGGCGCCTTACCTGGGCCATACCGCCGCCTTTGATCGGAACGGTCGCAGTGGTCGGCCCTGGGTGTGGAATTGTGGTCGGACCTGGGTGTGGAGTTGTGGTCGGACCTGGGTGTGGAATTGTGGTCGGACCTGGGTGTGGAATTGTGGTCGGACCTGGGGGTTGGGGGTTGGGCTTCTGTACCGGATTAGTAACAGGCTGGGCCTGCTTTTCTGCGGGGGCTGCTGGAGCGGGCTTCGCCGGCGGTGGATTGGTAGTCTTCTTCTGGTCCGCACCAGCGAGTATACCAATGAGCATTATGCCGAAAAGCATCATTACCATTTTAGTGATTCTGGCCTTTGACATGTTTGACCTCCCCGCGATCCCCAAATCCTTGGTCTCGTTTCGTGAGACTGTTCCTACTGTCGAAAACGGAAGAAAACAGAAAATTCCACAAGAGCTCGCATGAAATTTCTCTTCCTTGCCTGGTTCTGAAAACGGGAACTGAGATCTACATGGGCGCGGCCAGGCACCCCGCACATCACATCACCCTCTAGGCGGTGCGCCGAGCACGTGGAGTTTCTGCTGCGGGTTCGGCTGCGCGGTGGCATCAGGCGCCTTCTCGTAGATCAAAGGAGACATTGGCCACATTTCGAGAATCTGGCTGCGCTCGAACTGCACAGCACCCCCGGTGCCCGGTGTCTGGGCCTTCATTGCTCCGCTCCCATCCTTCAATATGTAGCGAGCACCTTGGACAACAAACTCCATGACCGCGAGCGACGTGCGTCCTTCTCGCGTCTCTCCTGCGCCGACCACCTCCACGCCTCGATCGAGGGGCACGGGGCCGGCGTGGGCGACAGGCAGCAGCAGGGTCCCACGGAACTCAAAGCTCCCGTCCGGCATCTGTTTGGCCGAACTCAGCGCCACCAACAGATGAGCGCTCGGGTCGAGCCGAAGGGAAGGCAGCGGTCCCATTGCCGCCTGGGGCCGCGGTCCGGCCGGGGGACGGATTGCCGCAGGAGCAAAAACCGGGCCGGCCGCGCGCCTGATCCCCGTTGACGCTCCGACGCTTGAATTCCGCGGAGGTCCAGCAGCGGTCACAGGCGCCGGCGGCGTCGCAGTTTGGGTCGCTTCTTCCACCACAGGCGGTAAGTTGACGGTTGGGGTGCTTGGCTGCGTCACGTCCTGACTCGCTGGGAGGCCCCCGCTATACGCCACCACGGGAGCATGCTCCGTAACCTGCGGACGGCCGTGCGCCTCTGAGGTTCTCGCGATTCTTTTCTGGGAGGGGCTGGTGGAAACTCCCGGAGCTCTACCAACCTCTATTTCCCCCGCCTGGTTGGAGACTCCAGCAGAGGAGGCGGGAGCTGCTTGGGGCTTCGGAGCCGCCGATCGGGCTGTGATCTGCGCAAGGTTGGGCAGCTCGAGCCGGAGTTCCAGCACCAGCATGGCATCCCCGATCAGCACCGCCAATGCAACCGCGCCCAATCCCCATAGGAACCGGCGGGAGTTGAAGAAGATCAGAAATGATTCCCAGAGAGGACTACGGCGTCGCGAGGAAGCGGATTCCTGGACGCGGAGCTTTGCCTCCTCCGCGCGAAGGAAACTTTCCAGCCAGTTATCGAGCCGTTTCCGTGTCTCCTGCCAAACCACCTCGGGTTCGGGCGAGGCCCCGGCCTCGAAATTCAGAAGGCGGTTTCGAAGGTCGGCACACTCCGGACAATGCTTCAAGTGCTCGGTCACGAGTTCCTTGAGCACTGCCGGGGCTTCTCCCTTGAGTGCCGAACAAAGCGTCTCGGCATCCGGACAGGGACCTCGTTCTGCGCCGCGTTGGCGCCGCACTTGATCTGAGATCTTTTCCAGAAAGTTGTCCTCGTTCCAGCAGCTCATCTCAGTCGAGCCATCGCCCCTTCCATCTTTAACCACAGCATGCGGCGGCCGTTTTGGAGATGGGATTTGACCGCCTCGACGGTCAGACCAGTTCGAGCGGCGGTCTCCTCATAGGAGTAGCCCTCGATTTTCATCTCCAGGCACCGTCGCTGCTCCAACGGAAGGAAACTCATTTCCTTCCAAAGTTCTTCGAGCGTCAGCCGCAGCTCGGACGACGTGTCCAGCCGTTGCCGCGCAGGGACAGTGGTCAAATCTGTCTCCTCGATCGCTGGCCGCGCTTGTCGTTTCCGCCAATCGTCGATGCAGACATTTCTCGCGATCCGCATCAGCCAGCCAGTGAAGTTGCCGCCCTCGAAACTGTGGATCCTCTGATAGACCCGGAGGAAAGTCTCCTGGGTAGCGTCTTCGGCCGCCGCGCTGTCGCCGAAGAATCCCCGGCAGGCTGAAAACACTCGCTTGCGATGCTTGGCGAAGAGTTCCGCAAAACATTCGCTGTTTCCCGTTTCCTGGAAGGCGCGTACGATGTCCTCGTCAGGAATCACGGGAGCGGCTTGTGCCCTACTTGCCATAACGTATCAAGCGTGGAAATTCCACAAAGGAACCTCGCAGCGGCTGGGGCGCTGAACCCCAATCGTATGTTATCAATAATGTTAATATCTCCGACTGAACTAAGCCGATCTCCTCCCCACTTCATGGCTAGAAAGGAACTGGCCCGCCGGCCGCTCAGGGTCAGCGCCATCTCGAACAAAATGCAGGCCTAACGCTACCGAAGCAAGCGCCTCGCGCGCGCTTGATTTGGGACCCGGATCGAAGCTATGATTGGATTTGCGCTTGGTCGCGCAGACCTCCAATGACACTGGTTTGTTTAGGCTGGTTGACTTTGGTACGTCAAGCGACGTATAACGTCATCTCGCGACATCGGTGTCGCGCGTGATACAAAGTCCGTTCATTCACTTGCGCGGAGGACGCGTCAATGAATGACATGTCCACGGGACGGCTCGCAGGCTGGAAAGAGATAGCCAGGTACCTTAACACTTCCGTTCGTACGGCTCAGCGATGGGAGCAGGAACTCGGCTTGCCCGTGCATCATACGGGCAGCAGCAAGGGCTACTCCGTTTTCGCTTTTGAGGAGGAGTTTGAGGCTTGGCTGAAACGCTCAAAGGGCAATGGGGTACACATACGTGAGCAGTCAGGTCCAGCCACCGAAACAGACTTCGAGACCCAAGCCTCGAGATTGCCGCTCCGAAAATTGTTAGCGATCGTCGCAATTGCGGTTGTCGCAGCAGGCGGTCTCTTCGCCGTGATTAGGTTCCGCGCCGGTCAAACTCCTAAAGTCAGCCTGGTCACCTTTTCGGGGCGTCAGTTGCTGGCGTGGAGCAACGGTAAGGTACTCTGGTCATATGATCTGGGCCAAATGACGCGAGACCTGCGGCCCCAAGACCTGAATCGAACAACTCATATCCTACCCTCGGGCCAAGTCATCGCCGCGGCCCCGCTACTGCAAACTGAGGCAGGAGGTTCTTCCACGGATGCGGTTTACTACCTTTCATCGACGGGGAAGCTCTTATGGCGCCACGTTTTCGCCGACAGAGTCCATTTTGGCGGTGAGGAGTGTGGCCCGCAGTGGATCGTGGGCGCTTTGATGGTCACGGGGGACGGAGCACATTGGTCCGCGTGGTGTACGGTCTGTAGCCAACCGACTTCGGTGTCCATGGTGGTTAACATCGATTCAAGCGGTAATACCGCGAGGTATTTCGTAAACTACGGGCACCTATGGCGCCTTAGCGAATTGTGGGTCCCCGGTGGCCCATACCTTCTGGCTGGTGGAATCAATAACGAAAGCGACGACGCGGCTCTGGCGGTGCTGGCGGAGGGAAAGCCTTCGGGTCGGTCGCCCCAAACAGGAGCGCTTTCCGACTGCGATTCCTGTCCTGAAGGACAGCCCTATCGCTACTTCCTGTTTCCTCGGTCAGAGGTAATTCGGGTTACGGGTCCGCCCTACAATAATGTTGACGGCATTGCCGTTATGGGTAGCCAAATTCATGTCGTGACCGCCGAGGGTAGAGAGCCGGAGGGGGGACGTTGGGCGGTGTATAACCTTTCGGCGGGTCTCGTACCAAAGTCGGTCTTCTTCAGCGACCATTACCGGTTCGCGCACGAGCAGCTCAGCGCGGAAGGCAAGATCAAGCATACTCTCGCAGCTTGCCCCGAGCGCCTTCAGCCAATCACAGTCCGTGAATGGAGCTCCGCAGAGGGCTGGAGGAATATTGCCCTTCCTCCTATCGAATCGAGAGTGCCCAACCGCCTGGACAGCAAAGAGCTCGCCAGAAAGTAGCTCCCAAGTCCACACCAGTCGAGTGCCCGTCGGTCTACCCTACCCCGTCTGGGCAAGTCGGAAATGCAACTCGATGGAACAAATTGAATCAAAGCCACAATCAGCAGGTCTGGGCCGTCGCTAACGGGAAGCGGGTGCATCCACGGGCAGGGGTTCGACTGGCTCGACGGCCTTCGGTGAGGGAGTCTCAGGGCCGAAGTCCGGGGATGTTCAAGCGGATTCGATACAATCCGGTGCTGGCCGTGATGTAAAGCATCTGGCCGTCTGCATCTCCCCAAGCGCAATTGCCAGCAATCTCCGGGAGTTTTATGGTTCCCAGATGTTTACCTTCCGGCGAAAAAATCCAGACACCGCCGGGGCCCGTGGCGTACACGTTTCCTTTCCGGTCGACTTTCATACCGTCGGGGTTATTCAATCCGGGGGCTGACGCCAAATCGTAAAAGACCTTGCCTGGACCAAGCGTTCCGTCCGGTTTCACTTCGTAGCGCAGGTAGAGCCGCTGTGGTTCCGAATTATCCACATAGAGGTAGTGTTCGTCCGGCGAGAACGCAATGCCATTGGGGTTTGCCAGGTCCTTGATCAACAGCGTGACCTTGCCTCCCGCGATGCGGAACACGCCGCTGAACGGCAGTTCCTTCTTCGGGTCTTTGTCGCCCTTCGGCAGCCCGTACGGCGGGTCGGTAAAATAGAGTGAGCCGTCAGACTTGTAAACGAGATCATTGGGACTGTTGAAGCGCTTGCCTTCATAGCGGTCTGCCAGCACCGTGAAGCGGCCGTCCTTCTCTAAACGGGCGATGCGGCGGTTTCCTTGATCGCAGACCGTGAGGCGGCCTTGCTTGTCCAGCGTAAGGCCATTGGTGCCGGGTTCGCCTGCCGCGGGGGTGTGCTGCATCGTGAATTCTTTCGGCCCCAGGTAAGTTGTGACCGTTCCAGCCGGCGTCCATTTGTCGATGACCGCACTGGGAATCTCGCTAAAGAGCAGAAATCCGGAATGGACCCAGACGGGTCCTTCCGTCCACTTGAACCCGGTCGCCACCCTCTCAATTATTGCATGAGGTGGAACGATCGCCGCGAGCCCAGGATCAAGCTGTTCCACAGAGCCGCTGTTCACCCTCTGGCCTGGCGACGACGAAACGATTACGGCGGAAATAACCAAACTAAATATCACGTAACGCCCCATCTGAACCTCCCTCGAGACGGATACGACCGTGCGTTTACAATTTGCATTTCACGAAGATGACGAGTATACACCCAGGGCATACACGCGAACGATTCCGAGCTGACGGAGGGGCCCATCGGTTGCATGGACACGGGAGGGATGTCATCATGTACGCATGCAAACTGTCTTCGAGGCGGCAGGTGGTAACGAGGGCCTGCGCCGTCTTGCCGACGCCTGGCATCGTCGCGTGATGGCCGACGACGTGGTCGCCCATGCGTTCAGCCACGGCTTCCACCCACAGCATGTCGAGCGACTCGCCGCTTACTGGGCTGAGGCACTCGGCGGCCCGACCGCGTATTCCGATTCCTATGGTGACGAGACCACCGTCGTCAAGATACACAGCGGGAATGGGGAGCACGATGAAATGGATCGCCGCGCGATTGCATGCTTCGATCAGGCCCTGGCCGATGTCGGACTAGCCAACGACGCAGCTTTGCGACAAGTGCTGCACGACTACTTCGCCTGGGCGACCTCGACCACGATGTCCCGCTACCACCAGTCCGCCGATGATGTGCCGAACGGCCTCAGCATCCCACACTGGTCATGGGACGGACTGCAGGAGTAAGAAGTTACC
>Ga0116110_1001884_pt1 | contig 10829 bp, 13 predicted proteins | sample June2015DPH_8_50_FD_89719 | JGI IMG/M metagenome (GOLD analysis project Ga0116110, IMG submission 89719) | Peatland microbial communities from SPRUCE experiment site at the Marcell Experimental Forest, Minnesota, USA - June2015DPH_8_40 | ecosystem: Environmental > Terrestrial > Soil > Wetlands >...
AATGGTTTTTGTCCCTCCTACTCTTTCAATCTCTTTTTCTTGAATAGCCCTCAATAACTTTGATTGCAGTGCGAGCGGAAGTTGATCGATTTCATCAAGATACAATGTCCCTCGGTGCGCCATCTCAAATTTTCCGAGCTTGCCACCCTTTCGGGCGCCGCTGAACGCACCCTCATCATAGCCGAACAACTCCGACTCGATCAGATCTTTGGGAATCGCGGCGCAATTCAAGGCAATGAATGGCTGATGCCTGCGGGGACTCGCCTGATGGATCGCATGAGCAAACAATTCTTTCCCTGTTCCCGTTTCCCCTGTAATCAGCACAGTCGATTTCGTTTGCGCCACTTTCTTTGCAAGTTCCTTTGCCTCCATTATCGCTGCTGATGAGCCAATGATGTTGTTTATAGAGTATTTTGCACCTCTCAATTTCTGCAACTCATTCTTGAATTGATTCAACTCATCATTTAAACGGTGCACCAGATCTAAAGTGGAAATGGTACTCATATAGTTGATATCCATGGAGCCGTAAGCTAATACCCCAAAGACATTATTGCCTTTGATAAGGGGTACATAGTGTGCGATTGCAGTTTCGCCATTGGCCAGTGTAAACAACCTGCAATCCTGTTGGCCTGTCGTCCTGATCACAGGCATGTACGTATTGGGGATGATCCTGGAAACAGGCTGGCCGATGATATCTTTCTTCTTGCGGTTCAATATCCTGACATAGTGGTCGCTTAGGGCTACGATTCTATCTTCCGAATCCGTGATAATCGCTATCCCCGTTCTTGACAGACTATCGAATATCAGACTGGTGAGTTCATGACTTTCAAGGTGTCCATGCATGACATTACCTTCCTAAATCGATATGAAATTTTCGAGTCAAGACGCCTCAATTTTAGGATTATCCATATCAAAAAGTGTTGTAAAAAGCAACACTGTATTATTAGCGGGCAACAGAGGCCATTGCAAAACTCTTTACGACTGTGAAAAGCAATTTGGACGATTTCGGGTAGATTTTTGACCGGAGACCGTCTTCCCCTGATGATCGAGAAAATATATCGGTGGGAATGGCCCTAAAGGAGCGTTGAACGGCTCTACCCCAACCTCCTTACGTGGTTGGGACAACTCCGAAGGCTCTGAAAAACTTCAAAAGATTATGGGGACCGGTCATTATCAGTTCAGAAGCAAGGCCCTTGTAAATTCACTGACATAATTTTTCGTGTCGTCACTACACGGCGTTCATGTCCTGATGCTGCGGTTTCGGGGTCCCCAGAGGGTTGTCGAAGCTCAACTGCTCAGGCGCTGGGACGGTTACATCCTAACAGCGGGATGCCCACCTCAATCGGCAAGTCAACATTTACCTCTTCCCCCTTCAGATGAGCGGGACAATGTTTGCGGTTATCCGCTCCATCGGCAGCGGATAACCGCTATTCTGCAAAGCCGTTTAACTCGCCAACATAAGCTTGAATAGTTCGAGAAGTCCTGACATCTTCCGCCTTCCATCCGCACGCAATCAAAGTGCGGCTGGTTGACGGCCAGGTCGGCCCCCTTTTCAACCGGCAAGACGAAAACCCCTTTGTTCACACATTGCAAATACAGGGCAAATACAATGGGAAAGGGCGCAACTCCTTGATTTCATTGATAGCTATAATTTTATTTTCAATGAAAACAATAAAAAATGCAGACGAGCGGTGAAGCGAATCGCTCGGTTCCTCAATGCCGCCCGCAAAACGGACATCTGCCCTACCCCTGTGGATCAGTGAACAGTAAACAGTGATCAGTGATCAGCCAAAAACCAACTTCATCAATTCCCGAATCCCTCAATTCCTCAATTCCTCAATTCCTAAATTATAGCATTAAGTCATTTGGCCCTGCAAAACGGCAACGAGAAGCGGCAACGCCGAGGCCACGGTCAGCTTCACGCCCCCGGCTTCAACAGGCGGGGAGCCCATTATCTCCTACACAGTGACATCCACCCCCGGAGAAAAGAAAGCTTCAGGGAAAGGCACCTCGATTACCGTGAAGGGTCTGCAGAACGGCACTGCCTATACATTCACTGTAACGGCGACAAACAAGGTGGGGACCGGTCTGGCCTCAAGTCCATCCTCCCCACCGGTAACTCCAGCCACAGAACTGGGTGCTCCGACAGGAGTAACGGCAGCGGTAACGGCCAGCAACCCCGAGGCATCGGTGAGCTTTAATCTGCCAGCATCAGACGGCGGGAGCACAATAACGGGTTACACCGTGACGTCGAAACCCGGCGGCATAACAGGCACAGGTACGGGAAGCCCGATACCCGTGACGGGTCTGACCTACGGCACTGCCTATACATTTACGGTAACTGCGACCAACGAGATCGGGACCGGTAAGGCGTCAAGCCCGTCCAAGAGCGTAACGCCTTACACAGTCCCCGGCGAGCCCTTGGATGTAAAGGCAAAAGCCGGCAACGCGGAGGCAACGGTCAGCTTCAATGCCCCTGCTTCAAACGGAAGCCCCATTACATCGTATACTGTGACACCGTATATTGGGACAACCGCCCAAACGACGGCCACAGGGTCTAAAATCCTATAACCGTCACGGGTCTGACTAACAACGATCCCTATACCTTCACGGTAACGGCGACAAACAAGGCTGGACCCGGTCCGGCATCAAGTGTTTCCAACAGCGTAACACCCACCAAGTAGTTTAAAACCGCAGATGCCACTACACGGGCCAGTTGTCCTCGATGATTTTGGGGAGGGCTGGCCCAAGAGTCTCCAAACTGGAGAAAATGGCGAGTTCCTGATGAATCGAAGGGCTTTCTCTCAGACTGTGGAGAAAGGCTTTGTGAAGAAGAGAAGCTCAAAGAATGGTGGGGTTCGATTATAACGTGGCTGCCTCCCCATTCCCGAATCATGGAATGATGCTGCTCGGGTTGAATAATGGCAGATCCTTCTCAATAATCCATTTTTCCCGCCGCATAACACTGTGTTGGACGACGATGTCCGGCGTTCAATCATCCGGAAAATACATGGCGAACGCGCCGAAAATGGTCTAAGAGTGTAGTTAACAGATCAGATAGCGATTATTGTTTTTAGGTCTTATACGTGAAAACCGGGAGGTGAACATGCAGATTTTGGTTCTTTATTTTTCGAAAGGTGGCAATACCCGTAAATTGGCGGAGGCCATTGCCAGAGGGATTGAAGCGGTGCCGGGAGGCAAGACCTTGCTCAGGACAACTCAGGAAGTGACAAAGGATGACTTTCTAAATTCGGATGGAATCATCGCCGGTTCTCCGGTCTACTTCGGGGTAATGGCGGCAGACTTGAAGCGGGTTTTCGATGAATTTATAAGCGTCAGGAAAAAGATGGAGAATAAAGTAGGAGCTGCTTTCGCCACCTCTGGAGATCCAACGGGGGGCAAAGAAACCACGATGATTTCAATAATTCAGTGTCTTCTTATCTATGGAATGATCATAGCGGGAGACCCCTTAGACGCCACAGGCCACTATGGGGTAGCCTGTGTGGGACCCCCCGATGAGGAATCTGCGGCCAACGGGGAAAAACTGGGGAGAAGAGTTGCGGAATTATGCAGGAAACTGGTTTCCTGAAACAACTAAGAAGATTTAGTGAAGAGGCCGCAGAGGATTTCAAAGAACGAATAAAGAAGAGAGATAAACGATGCACGTCTCTGCGCCTCTTCTATTAACCGGCTTATTTGACTTTTTCGCTGAGAGTCTTGCCTGCTTTGAACTTGACAACTTTTGACGCCGGAATTGTGATCTTTTCGCCTGTCCGAGGATTGCGACCCTCACGTTGAGCCCTTGAACCGACGCTGAAAGTCCCGAAGCCTGCCAGAGTAATTTTGTCTCTGCTTACCAGGGCCTTGTTAACTGAATTTCTTTTTCAGCTCATGTTTGAGAATCTTGCCCGTCGGATTGGTGGGAAGCTCATCCATGAATTCCACGAATTCCGGCAACTTATACTTGGCGATCTTGTCTCTCAGGTAGTCCACGACTTCTTCCGCGGTCATAGAGCCCTTCTCTTTAAGGATAATGCAGGCCCGCACACGTTCCCCGAGGGCCGGGTCCGGCGCACCGATAACGCCAACGGCAGCGATCTTCGGATGTGGATCTGTCGAAATCCGGCCTTATGGTCCCTGTCTTTTTGTCACCAACTGCGCGCATGCAGCTTTCCCTCCCCCTTACGAATTTAAACCGCTGATTCTCCTAAACTCTCAGGCACTGTAGGCAGTTCCTCCGCTGTACCCCCTCCCAGGCTCGATTTGCCTTGGGGTAAGGTGCTCGCCGCCTAAAAAAACAGACCAAGCGGAGGCCGATGGGAGCATACGGAGACCTTTTCGGGGCCGGAGCAACGCTCCTTTGAATGGGGCGCCGGCCCCACAACACCATCGACGATGGAAAGACCGCCAGGCAACTTGCAGCACCGTAGATAGGAGGCAATAGGAACACGTTAGTAGCCGTTGGTTACAACGACATGTTCGAGGCGGAAGGGATTTGTCTCAAGTTGTGGAAGATGCAGTTGTTGCCGTGAAGGATGACAAGGAAAGGTCAAGCTGCATCAGGCCGTCAGCCTCACTACGGCGGGTGCTGTCAGAGGCGGCTTTTGTGAGACGTTGACCGGGCTCGTATTTCGGGCGGCCACGGCACGAGCCCTGCAGGGCATCGTCAAAGAGCGGCCTACAGATGTTTGGTTCGGTTTTTCCATCCTGATAGTTACATGTGGAAGAGATGCCGGCCCGCATGCTTTTTCTCATATATATACTTAGAGAAAAAGCCCTTTAATGGGTGACCCCTTTCCTCTTTCCTTGCAGTAGAGCCGTTCCGGGTCGAGATATCGCAAGCCGCACTCGATGCCGAGAGGAGACAAGCCATGTCCTACAGCATATCGACCTTGCTGACCCGCAATCTTCACGACGTCTTCGGTGAAAACGACCCCGCGCGTCGGCGCGCGGCCATCGACGAGATCTTCACCGAAGATTGCGTGTTCTACGAGCCCAGGAGCGTCTACCGTGGCCGCGACGAGATCGATCGCGTCGCGGGCGCGATCAAGGCTACTCACCCTGACTTTAGATATCAGCCAATTGCCGGGCCCGAGGAATTGGGCAATGGCGGGCGGATCCAATGGGTATCGGGCCGCCCTGGTGAGGCGCCAGCTTACGCCGGGACTGATTTCATCATTGCCCGGGACGGCCGGATTGCCGCCCTTTATCTCTTTTTCGACAAGCTACCCTGAGCTGCCGCCGATGCCGAACTGCATTTCGCCGATTTGTTTTCTGGCCATGCGCGAATGCTACTTTGTGCGCTGGCACATGGAAGATGGAGTGGCGGGGCGGTCCGGAGCTACCCAAAGGTTTAGAGGCCACTTGAAGTGATTTTTACAAAGATGAGCTTCCAAGCCGTTGGATCTGGACTGAAATCCGCCAAGTCAACGGCTCGGCCCGTTCGTTGAAGAAGAAAAAGTAGCCGAACTTCTGAAACCTGAAAACCATTTACACAAAATCCTTTACACCCCCCTAACGTAATTCTTCCGGATTCAATCCACCGAGTTTCCAAGTGTGGAATCCTCGCCGAAAACCTCCTCGATGGTCTCAATCATGGAATACCCAGTGGGCAGGAAGTTCATTCCTAAAAGTTCACCCTTCTCTCGAGACTGTCGAAAAAGCCTCCCGGCCACATTCTTTTTTCCGGCTGAAAGGCATGACCGTAAACTGACCGAGTAGCAAGGTATTAGGAACAGGTTACTGAGCGGAATACTCACATGAGGGTTGTTCTCTGCACCAGCAGAAGGGATTCCCCCGTCTTATGCTATCGGGTTGCTAACAAGCTGAAACCACAGGTGGCGATTTTTTCGATGTTATGCACCATGCAGTAGAAGAGCCACTGAATAGTGACCTTCAACTTTCCTCTCAGGGTAAAACGATCCAGTCGCTTCTGGGTGCGAATATTGCCGAATACCGGCTCGACGATGGCCATGCGCTGGGGATAGATCCTTTGGCCTCTCTCGGATTCGATCTTCTCAATCATTTTCTTGGTAAGATTTGTTGGCTCGGCTCCAATCGGAACTGTTAAGCACTTTCGTTTAGCATTTTTCCGGCGGATACACTTTCCTATCAACGGGCAGTTCTGGCAGTCTGCTGCTTCTGCCACATACCTTCTGTAGATGTTTCCCCGATCAGACCATCTTTTCACCTGCAGCCTGAGAATCTTTCCCCCTGGGCATATATACTGATCCGTGCCTTGCTCATGGCGGAAATCATCTAGCGAAAACTTCCTCTTTTGTATGGGTTGATGCCGTTCCCGGGTTACGAATCTGGGGTCTCTTTTCCGAAAATCCCTATCCGGGATGAAGGCATCCAACTCCTCTTGCTCACATCGGCTCAGGTTGGTTTGGCTATGATAACCAGTATCTGCCGTAAGTATCTTCCCCTTGAAGTAATCTTCACTTTGGCCCAGAACCTTCAGATTCTCTTTCGCTCCATTAAGAATCGGCGGGAGATGATCGTGATCCTGCCCGCTTCCGAAAGCCTCTCCGTGCAAGATCACCTGATGCTTGGAGTCGACCAGAGCTTGGCCGTTATAGCCTTGAATTGTTCCGTGGGAGGTGACCATCTTAGCCGATTCATTATCGGTGATATTGCTTTTGACCTCGCCAGTGGTGCCAATCCTGGGTTCGTTCTCTTTCAAGAAAGTCTCAATGCGCGCTGCATGTCTTGCCAGTTTCTCGATCTGCTTATCCCGGTCCGCAAGTGGAGCTAGAGCATCCTCCCTACCGCCATCCTGCCTATCTGCCTGAATCTGCTCTTGGAGAAGCTTACGGACCTTGCTCTCAATTTTCTCCTGTTTCTTCTTGAGATCCGGAAAGGTTCCACTCCATTTTGTCGAGGCATTGGAGGGGAGCTTGCAGCCATCCAAGGCAAAAGCTGTTCCTCCGAGAAGTTTCATCTCCTCACAAACAAGGAGCACGTCTCTAAACAAAGGCAGGATCTCATCTCTCATGGAGGAAACGAATCCGGCTATGGTGCTGTGATCCGGACACTGCTTGCAGGAGATGGCCATGAAGATCACATTCTCCCGACAAGCCTTCTCGATCCTTCGAGAAGAGATGATGCCCCGCGAATAGGCTAGAAGCACCACCTTCAAGAGCACCTTTGGATCATAGGCGGGGCATCCCGTCTCATCATTCTTATGCCTGGAATCAAAGATGGAGGTATCCAGTCGGGTCTCTACCAGAGTGTGGATGGCAAACTCAAGGGTTCCTGGCATGAGCTGTTCTTCAAGGGAAACGGGGATAAGCACTCTTTGAGAATAGTTGTAGTGCTTGTATCTGGCCATACTGTCCTCAGTCAAGGGAATGGATTATGGAAGTTGTCTTGAGAGGACTACAGTATACCACAGAGAACCCGAAAATCGGATGCAAAAGACCTTGTAGATAAGGGAGAATCAGGCTTTTTCGACAGTCTCCTCCTCTGTACGTAACAAATCGGAAGAGCGAAAAGGTTAAACTTACCAGATCATAGGGAAAAAGCCTGGCTATTCAACCTTCTGGCAAGATAGGTTGAGTATCTCTTTTCGGAGAGCGCTTGAAGGATAGAATGCACAGTCTGGCTGCCGGTAGCCGATGTCCTTCACCTTCTCTTATGTGTGATTGTCATGTCTAATCAAGTTGTTTTGAGGGCAACGTGATAATAAACGTTGCGCCATGTCCCGGCGTGCTTTTCGCTGTAATACTACCGCCGTGCCTCTCGACTATTTTCTTGCAGATAGCCAGGCCAATGCCAGTTCCCTCATATTGGCTTCCTCTGCCGTGAAGCCTCTTGAAAGGGGCAAAAATCCTGTCGAGGTACTGCTCTTCAAAGCCGATACCGTTGTCTTTAACGTAAATTTGAAGAGTTCCATCGTCTGTTGTGGTGCTGAACAAATCAACGACCGGCCTCCCCCCCTCCTTGTGAAACTTGAGAGCATTGCCAATCAGATTTTGGAATAGCTGCCGAATCTGTGTAGGATCGGCTTGAATGGAGGGTAGTTCTCCAACCTTTACTTCTCCTCCCGTCTGTTTGATTATAATTTCCAAATCGGAGAGGACTTCATGAATAACGGCACTGACGTCGACTTCTCTGAAAGGCTCAGGATTTGTCGTTACCCTTGAGTATTCAAGAAGCCCTGTGAGCAGGGAGTGCATGCGCTCAGTCGCATCGAGCATCCGGTTCAGATAGTCATTGCCCGTCTGTTCGAGCGAATCTTTATACTTTTGCTGGAGCATGTTGCCAAAAGAGATGACCTTGCGAAGAGGCTCTTGCATATCGTGTGAGGCTATGAAGGCGAAATCCTGGAGGGCCTGATTGCTTCGCTGCAACTCGGCTGTACGCTGCCGCACGAGCGCTATAATCGTAAGTCATCGTGTCATAGCGCAGGTGATAGATTACATCCCCGGTGGTTTCCACCATAAAACGGAAACGCTCTTCGCTCACCCGCAGCAATTCCTCGGCTTGTTTGCGGCTGATCTCGACAGCTGCAAGATTGGCGACGAGGAATAGTGTATCCAGGTCGCATTGTGAGAAAGCGGTCTTCGTTCGATTAAAGACGTAAAGCACGCCCAGATCTTTTGTGCCCATCTGGATGGGCACCGCCATTCCCGAGATTATTCCCTCATCCGAGATGATTTGGTCATCTTTTCGGTCGAAGCTCTGCTCCGTTAAATAGTCATCGACGATATAACCTTGCCGCATTCTTGAGACCAACCCACCCGAGCCCCTGCCGGAAGGGAGTCGCAGGTTTCTGAAGGCTTCCGTCTGGATCCCGGAGAAGGTATGCTTGTAAAAATCATCCCGGACCTCATCATGCAGCGCAATATAGGATATTTCAGAACGCAGTATTTCTCTGCATTTATCAACAATGTGCTGGAGATACTCATCGAGGCTCCGATCACTATGCATGGCTAAAGCCAGGTCATACAGTGCCCGAAACTTCATCAGCTCGTTTTCCAGATCCGTCTCTACCTGTCTTCTTTCAAGAATTTCACTTTGCAGATCTGCCAACTTTCGTTTCAATTCTTCATAGAACGGTTTTTGGGCCATAACAACATCCAACAATTGCTGTCGAGGTTGAGGGCACTGCCTGCTTTCCGTGCACTGCTGTCCAATTCAGGAAATAAGGAAGAAGTGAGCTCCGATCTGTAGAAGTCAGGGGGCGTACCCCCATAAACTCCGAATCCTGGGCAGGCCAACTGTCGTGTGAGTGCACCGGGACTGATAACTGACAAAGGTCGGGGTGGGGCAAAAATCTCTTCACACCTGCCCGCTGAGCCCTGGGGTTTGCGAGGCGAGAATCGACGGTCTCCCCCAGGCCCGTGTGATTGACCATCCGAGCCTGTTACCTCCCCTCGGGCAGCCATAAAATGCACCCCGTACCCCCCATAAAAGCCTGGCGAGCACTGATGGTGGTCACACACAGTGCCCGCTCAGACTGATAACCTGGTTTTTGAAATACTGTTTTCCCGGTCCCGAGCTTTCTGTGGTGATCTGATGGCCAGCATAGAATACAGGAGCCGAGGGACGCCGATATTTAGGCATTGGCCTAATCGAAGGAATTACCCTCACAGCCAGAACCTTTCCATTTCGTAGTCGGGGCTGCTCCTGCGAGCGGCCCCTTATCATTTAGGATGCCTAGTCTATAAGCGCATCGCCGGAGTTTGGGAGGGTTGTGGACAGAAATCAGACGTTTTTCTCTTCGTGTGAATTATCTGATCGACCAATTGAGCCGCGTACCCTAAAGTCGCATGCATTTCCGGCTGAGAAGAAGGAGTCGTTTCGGCGGCAAAAGCAAGCAAGTCCATAAATCTGCGGAGGTTACCAAGTTCAGTACCAGTCTGAACGATTGAAAAGTGTTCCACCGCGGTTTTTACAATATTTTCAACTTCTTCCTGAACGGACGTACCACTCAGCGGCCTCACTCCTAATGATTTGACTTTGCCAAAATATTCCTTGATTAGCGCATCGTCATAAGCTTGCATGGTTACCTCCAATCTTTGGGATCGATTTTTATGAACCGGCCTTGATCGAGAGGTAGTGCAATGAGGAGGAGTGTAGCGAATGAATGAGTTGAACAGCGCCATTGCCAATAGATGAAGGATTCGATTCTTTTTGGATTATACTGCTCCACCCAGTTTTACGCAATCGGGAAAACTACTTACTATCGTAAAGGTCAATGGATGAGAAGTACCGCATCGAACATGGAGGAAATGCTTGACTTCATCAGTTCTGGCAGGCAACCCTGCTCAGGTTATTATCTGTTTGCCGAAGTCGCCCCTGAGCGGGGTACCATTCGAGCAAAAGATTGAACGTCGATTTCTGCAACCAATCGCGATTCCATTCTTGTGCATTGCAAAAAAAATGGGCAGTGGACTGAACCAATTTTGACTCCCTACATCTGTTAAACCGAAGGAAGAAACGCGGGGAGCATTTGCCAATTGACGGAAAGAACAGATTGGCTGGGTATGCAATCACCTCTTATTGTCGACCGGTGGCTCTTTCCCCGGCTTTTTTTCTGGACTCGAGAACAAGTCGGAGAAGGAGTCCCATTGTGTGAGAGGTGGGAGGGTTTTCTGTGCAAATGCCGATAGATCCTTACCCATATCCAGCCACTTTCTGAATTGTTCGTCCAAGGAAACCCTGTAAGACAAGTAATTCTTAATAGTCAATTCCAGGTATTTTTCGAAGAACTCACTCAAAACATTTTGGCCATACCGGATGACCAGGTGAAGGAGGGTCACCGGCAAAAGGGAGTTTTTATTTTTTGCCTCTTCCATGATGATCTGAGTGAGAATAAAGGC
>Ga0116110_1001890_pt1 | contig 10814 bp, 7 predicted proteins | sample June2015DPH_8_50_FD_89719 | JGI IMG/M metagenome (GOLD analysis project Ga0116110, IMG submission 89719) | Peatland microbial communities from SPRUCE experiment site at the Marcell Experimental Forest, Minnesota, USA - June2015DPH_8_40 | ecosystem: Environmental > Terrestrial > Soil > Wetlands >...
CGGCGGGCACGCTGGCTTGATCCAACAAAGAGTAGAAGCGGATTTCAACCGGGGAATGGAGGTTCTTCAAAACGGCTTTGGTGCTGTCGGACAAAACGACGCTGCCGGCCCAGCCAATCATTCCGATTGTGCCGTGCTCCCTCGCGTGCCGGTAATACCAGAACGCCCCGGCCGCCAGACCGAGGAAAACCAAAACCAGCACAAAAATGTTGATGCGAGCCCGGGCTTGCCCGGTTGTCCGCTTAATCGTTGGTTGTCTCATCGAACATGTCCTTTCTGCTTGTCGATCACCAGTTTCAAAGGTGTCGCGTTTCGACCGGGTAAGCGAGAAAAAACGATCCCAGCGGGGCGGGGCGGGATAAAAAATACATGTCACTGCAACTGGCCGGGACCTCTGGTGGACGGCTCTTGTTTTACGCAGGACAATCAAAGGTGAACATCCGGCAATATTAGGATAGTCTGTACTTTTCTACAGTGTAACTTTTCAACCAAACAGGTTCGGCATCCGGGGCCGGTCAGCCAACATTCCGGTGTTGCGCAGGTTCAGCCGGTCGTCCAGTTTGCCGCCAGATGGATATCCGAGTGGTCATCCGATACCGACAAAGGATGACATGGAACAGCAATTCCCAGGATAAACAATTCGCTGCTTATGAACGGCAACAACGCAGGGCTGACTGATCGAGCGTCCGTTTTTATTTTGGCCGCGGCGGGTTTCTTCCTTGGCGGTTTCTTCGCGAATGCGCAGAACGTCCAACACCTGACCATCACCCAGCCGGGCGGCATGCCGGGGTTGCCGGTCATGACGGGAATTGAGCATGTCACAAACGGCATGAATGTGACGTGGGATGGTCCGTCCGGTTATTATCAGGTCTATCAGAAAAGCAACAGCTTGCTGGCCCCGTGGGTGGCGCTGGGCAAGGCCACCAATTTGGTCCGCTACGCCGTCATCACGAAGCTCTACAGCAATGCCTTCTTCCGCGTCTCCGGTCCGTCACCTCAATACATCGGAGCCCAGGCCTGCGCCGGGTGTCATGACAGCATTCGCGCCACGGAACTGAAGACTCCTCATGCGGGCGCGTTCACCAACGCCTATTTTGTTGCTGCCGGCGGTCAGACCAACAGCTCCTGCCTGCCCTGCCATACGGTCGGTTACGGATTGCCAACCGGATTTGTCAGCAATTCCAAGACCCCGCTGCTGGCCGGTGTGCAATGCGAGAACTGCCATGGCCCGGCCGCCAATCACGAGGCCAACCCGGATGATCCCACCGTTGTCCCGCAGGTTGACATTGCCGCCACCGTTTGCGGTGGCTGCCACACCGGCCCCATGCAGCCCACTTACGAGGAATGGCACACCAGCGGTCACGCCGCCGTGGTGCCGGATGCGCTGCAAACCATGAGTTCGTCCACCACCAACATCAGCAGTTGCGGTCGCTGCCATTCCGGCTCCGTCCGGCTCGCCCTGATCGGCGGACAAAATCCCGTCACGCTCACGAACGACCTGAACGTCGCCATTACCTGCGTGGTTTGCCACGACCCGCACCAGACCAATTCCAATCCGGTCCAACTCTACAATCCTATCCACTCAACCAACTTTTTTTCCCTCAGCACCACGGACGTGTTCACGAACAAATACAATGCGAACACCAACATCAATCTCTGCGGCCAATGCCACAACAGCCGCGGGGCCGCCTGGGCGGACACCCTCTACGCGCCGCATCGTTCGCTGCAATACAACTTTCTGCTCGGTTCCGTCGGTCAATTGTGGAATGGCGTGACAGACAGCCCGGCCATTTTCAATCCCGGTACGCACGCGGGGCTGCCGGATTCCGCCCAAAACTCGATTTCCGGCACGTTTTACCTGACCAATCAATGTGTGTCCTGCCACATGCAATCGGACGCCCCGCCGGCCACCACCCAGAGCCACACGTTCGAGCTGGCTTCCCACGATGTCTGCATAAACTGCCATCTCACTGACCCCGGACAATCGGCACCTGGCGTCTCCGACAATGTTTCCCTGGTAATTGACGAATTGAACCAGTGGGCTGCCACCCAGGCGCCGGCGGCGTTGCAGACCAATAGCGGGGCCAACAACGGCGTCGCCATCTGGGAATACACGACACCCGGCGGATTGATCTGGCAGACCAACTCGGCGGGGTACGTGACCAATTGGACGTTGGCAGACCAGGTGAATTTCAACGGGCCTAACGCCGCCGGCCAGGCCCTGATCCCGGACAATATCAAAAAGGCCCGGTTCGATTTATATCTTGTGGTCAATGATGGCAGCCTCGGCGCGCACAATTGGATTTTTGCCCTTAACCTGTTGTCCGCGGCCCAAAACTTGGTCGCCCAGGAATTATACCCATGAACGGCAGACCACCGGCAACGGCGCATTTTCCGAATATGCGTGAAATGACCGACAAACAAAAATCCGCATGAAAAAAAATTCGTTCATCAAACCGCTGCCGCCGCGTGGCAAGCGCGGTCGAATCCTGGCGCTCGCGGCCGGCGTGGTGGTTTTGCTGCTGGCGGTAATTTCCTGCAGCACCGTCAGCAACCAGGTGGTGATGCTCCCGGACGTGCCGGGGGCAAAATACATCGGCTCCAAGGAATGCGAACAGTGCCATGAAGAACTTTACCGGGGCTTCCAGACCGCCGACCACTCGCGTCTGATTGCCGAGGGGACCAATGCGCTCAATGCCGGGTGCGAATCCTGCCACGGACCGTGCAGCCTGCACTCGGACTCGGGCGGAGAAATCAAACCGCCGTTCAGCTTCACCGCCGGGCGTCCCGAGCCGGCCAGCCTGTCCACGCTGGCCGGGGTGCCGCCGGCCCGGACAACGGAAACCGTTTGCTACCAGTGCCACAATGATGTTCGCGGCCAGTTTCAACTGCCCAGCCACCATCCCGTGCCCGAGGGCAGGATGAAATGCACGGAGTGCCATTCACCGCACAAGGGGAGCGTGCTCGCCGGCGGCAGCACCGCCCTGCTCTCCCAGGACGAAAACTGTCTTAAATGCCACCCGGCCCAGCGCGGGCCGTACGTATTCGAACACGAGGCGATGCAGGAAGGTTGCACCATCTGCCATACCGCCCATGGCAGCGTCAACGCCAAGATGCTCACCGTGCGCGATTCCAACCTTTGCCTCAAATGCCACTTCCAGCAGCAGACTTCGAGTGGAACAATCCTCATCGGTGGCAAAGATCACACCGGAAGCCTGCAACAGGGCACCTGCTGGTCGGCCGGATGCCACGAAGCCGTCCATGGCTCGCGCGTCAATCCATCACTCAGATTCTAAACCGCCACCGTTAAGCCGATGAAAACCAAATCCCCATCCCAAAAACAACCTGACCAGGCCGCCCGGCGGGCGTGGTATCGCCGTTGTATCATGGTTGGGGCGATGCTGCTGTCGTGCGGCACAACCGCCCGGGCCGGTGACACGAACGCCCCGGCGATGACGCCGGAGCAGATGTTTGAGGGTGGCGATAAAACATATAACAACTGGGTCGAACTTGGCCTAGGCGGCCTGATCACGTCGGGTAACACGGCGCAGGCACAACAATGGTACAAGTTGAGCAATGACCCCTTCGGCGGCATCAGCGACCTGCACCTGCAAAAAGATGTCGCCAAAGGCACCACGCTTACCCTGGACGGACACTCGCTGTTCGACCAGAACGACTACAAATTCATCCTCGGTTTGCAGCGCGAAGATTTCGGATACGTCCGGTTCAACATCACTGATTTTCGCACCTGGTACAACGGGGCCGGCGGCTATTACGACGGCAAGCAATATCAGCTCCCGAATGATTCGAATGATGCACTGTCTCTGGATCGCGGCACCATTTCGTTTGAAGCGGGCCTGACTCCGAAGGACCTGCCCCAGGTCGTTTTTAAATATACCCACAGCTACCGCGACGGGGACAAGAGTTCCACCATCTGGGGCCCGGTGCATATCGATCCCAATACTACGCGCGGCGTGGATCCGTCCTTCTACAATATCAATGAAAAGGTGGACAGCTACGCGCTGGATGTGACCCATCACATCAAAACCACTGACTTCGGCGCCGGTGTGCGCTATGAAACCGCCAGCCTGGCCGACACGCGCATGGAAACGTTCTATCAGGGCGATGGCCTGCCGGTGCAGCGGGCGGTCACGGACAGCCAGGGAACCTCGTACGACATGCTCAACGTGCATGCCTTCAGCGAGACCTGGCTCAAAAAGGACCTGTTCTTCTCCACCGGTTATTCGTTTGCCAATCTGAACGACTCCTTTTCCGGCAGCCGCATTTACGGCGATGACTTTGGCGTGGCCTACAGCCCCAACCCGTACAACTTCCTGGGCTACACCAGCCTCAACGGCGGCGCTCACGAGCAAACGCATGTGGGAAACGTGAACCTCATGGCGACTCCCGTCAAAAACCTGACCATCGTGCCGTCCCTGCGGGTGGAGTCGGACACCTGGAATGCGAATTCCAGCGGCAACGGGACGTTCGGCACCGCCACCCCGGCAGCTTTCACCGGCAACGGTGACGGGGAAACGCTGGACGTGCGGGAACGTCTCGATGTGCGATACACCGGCGTAACCAACTGGGTGTTTTCCTGCAGTGGCGAATGGACGGAAGGCAGTGGCAATCTGTACCAAACGAACGGCCTTAGCGAGTATAACGTAATCGGAATCGGAACTCCCCCTGTCCTGAGCCTGACGGATGAAACGCGCTGGTTCCAGAAATATTCCATCGGTGCCCGATGGTATCCCATCCGCCGCGTTACCATTGACGTCGGAGGGTATTACAAAAGGAACGAATACGACTACAATATCGTCCAGGACAGCACGCCGAACAACAGTGGCAATACTTACCCGGCTTATCTGCTCATGCAGAGTTTCGAGACGACCGACGGCAACGTGCGCCTGACGCTCCGGCCGGTTCAAAACGTTGTCCTCGTCAGCCGCTATGAATATCAGTACTCCACCATCGATACCGAGCCGGACCCGGCTTCCGGGCTGAACCAGGCCCAGTCTTCGACGATGACGAGCCAGATTTTCGCGCAGAACGCCAGTTGGACACCATGGAGCCGGTTGTGCCTGCAGGCCGGTTTTAATTACGTCGTCAGTGAAACCAAGACCCCGGCGTCAAGCATCATCCCCACAGGGCTTACGGCGGCGCCAATCCTCAACGCGCAGAACAATTATTGGACGGTGACGTTTGATTCCTCGGTGGTGGTGGACGACAAGACCGATCTCAACGTCGGCTTTGTCTATTATCAGGCGGATAATTACAACAACAACTCCACCGTCGGTCTGCCGCTCGGTTCCGGGGCGGATGAGCAAACCCTGACGGCCTCCATCACCCGGAGAATCACCCGGAACCTGCGCGTCAACCTGAAATACGCTTACACCCATTACAACGATTGGGCCTCGGGCGGAAACAACAACTATAATGCCCAGATGGTTTACTCCAGTCTGCAATACCGTTTTTAACCGGCATCCCGGACAACGCCTCAGCCCTGCGGCATTGACCCAATCCGGCTTCCGTAGCTGCCGGGGCTTGCCACACCATTGTGCAACGACGGCGGGTAACGAGACTCTGGCTGAATTTACGAATTACGATTGGCGATTTACGAATCCTTCCCCAATTCATGCGCGACGCGTAAATCGTATATCGTAAATCGAAAATGATGAGCCTCCTCACCAGTTTTCGCACCAGGTGCTACGACCCGGCAGGCGTCGGCTGCTACAATTTTGAAATAACTCATCCTTTCAGAATAAACTTGAATCTTCATCAATCCGCCATCTAATTTTGTATCGTGATAAGTCATCCGATTGAAAAATCCGGGGTCGCCCTCGGGCGCCGGTTCAATAAACACGCCTGGCTGCTGCCGGTTTTGACGTCGTTGCTGTTTCTGCCCGTTGCCGGTTGTCACCGCGACGAGGTCAAAACCTATCGCGTCGCCAAGGATCAAAACCAGCCTCAGCCGCAATCCGCGCCAGCCATGTCAACGGATTCACCCAACCCAACCCTGCCGCCCGGACATCCCGACATTTCATCCGCATCCGCGGCACCCGGGCTTGCGGCATCCGGTTCCGCCCGGCCGCAATTGACCTGGCAGATGCCGGAGGGCTGGACGGAAGTTCCGGCCGGCGAAATGCGTGTGGCATCGTTCAAAATCCAGGGCCAGAACGGCAAACAGGCGGATGTGAGTGTCATTCCCCTGCCCGGCTTGCCCGGCAGCGACGAAGCCAACGTCAACCGCTGGCGCGGTCAGGTCGGTTTGCCACCCATGTCGCCGGATGAACTGAAAAAATCCGCGGAAAGCGTCGAGGCGGGTGGCCAATCGGCGCAGCTCTACGATATCGCCGGCCAAAACCCGGACAACGGCGAAGCCGCGCGTATTCTGGGTGTCATTCAACATCGCACCGGCGCGGTGTGGTTTTTCAAAATGACTGGTGACGCCGATCTGGCTGAACAACAAAAGCCGGCATTTGTTGCCTTCCTCAAATCGGTGAAATTCACAATCGTCCAAGCACAAACGGAATTGCCTCCGTCGCATCCGCCCATCGGCGACACGGGCATGGGCGCACCAACCGCTTCCGCGCCGATTTCTGGCGAAGGTAAACCGAACTGGCAGGTGCCCGCCGGCTGGCAGGAAGTTTCCGGCGGACAATTTCTCGTCGCTAAATTCACACTCACTGGCGCCGGTGGCGCCACCGCGGCCGTCAATGTCAGCAGTTCCACCGGCGAAGGCGGCGGCCTGGCTGGCAACATCAATCGCTGGCGCGGTCAGCTCGGCCTGACCTCGTTGTCCGATGGCGACGTGAACAAACTGGTCACGACGATTGACGTGCCGGGTGGCAAGGCATCGCTCGTGGACCTGAGCGGCACGGACGCCCGGACCGGCCAGCCGACACGGCTCGTTGGCGTGATTGTCCCGCAATCCGGCCAGACGTGGTTTTACAAACTGATGGGCGATGCGAAAGTTGTTGAAAGCCAGAAGAACACGTTTACCAAATTCGTTCAAGGCGTGAAATACTGAACCTGAAAAGAAAGTTTGAAACCACGAAGCACACGGAAGAATGGACACAACCTGACAACACCACGAACTCCCTCTCCCCGCCCAAGCGGAGAGAGGGCCGGGGAGAGGGGATTTTAATTCTGAAATAATCGACCTCCTCACCCCGCCCCTCTCCTCCATGGGGGAGGAGAGGGAGAAAAATTCAAGCTGAAATGCTCAAAAACCTGATCAAATTATTCTCGTCGCTCAAGCTGACCGTGACCTGTCTGCTGCTGGGTTGTATTTTGGTATTTTGGGGCACGCTGGCGCAGGTGCATCTCGGGCTCTACAAGGCCCAGAACGAATTCTTCCGCAGCGTTTTCGTTTACTGGCAGCCTGGCGGATCCGGATTCCACATCCCCATCTTCCCTGGCGGCTATTTTATCGGCACCGTCCTGCTCATCAATCTGCTGACGGCGCATGTGCGTTACTATCAACCGGGCAAAAGAAAAATCGGCATCATGCTGATTCACCTCGGCGTCGTGCTGCTGCTGGTCGGACAAATGCTCACCGACTTTCTTTCCCGGGAAAGCAACCTGCATCTGCGCATCGGTGAAACGAGAAATTATTCCGAAGCCGACCGCGCCTTTGAACTGGCGGTATTGGACACCACCGACAAGGACTCGGATCAGGTCGTCGCCATCCCCTGCTCGCTTCTGGTGCGTCGGGGCGAAGTGAGCGACCCGGGAATGCCGTTCACCGTGCGCGTGAAGACCTTTTACGCCAATTCATCGCTCGCGCAGCAATCCCAGCCGGGCTATGAACCCGTCAAAACCACCGCCGGTCCCGGCTCCGGCATCTGGTGGCGCCAGGAACCGCGCGAAACGGAAATGAACCGGATGGACATGCCGTCGGCCATCGTCGAAATCACCACCCCAAAAAGTTCCATCGGCACATTCCTCGTGTCCGGGTGGCTGGACCGCCCGCAGCAGTTTATTTACGACGGTCACACCTATGAATTGCTGCTGCGCCAGGAACGGTTTTACCTGCCGTTCAGCCTGCATCTGATCGAATTCCGGCATGACAAATATCCCGGCACGGACATCCCCAGGAATTTCTCCAGCCGCGTCCGGCTGCAAAATCTGGAAAACCACGAAGACCGCGAAGTGCTGATTTACATGAACAACCCGCTTCGTTACGCGGGCGAAACCTTCTATCAGGCGAGCTTCGACGCCGACGACCACGGCAGCGTGCTGCAGGTGGTCCGCAATCCCACCTGGCTGACGCCGTACTTTTCGTGCGTGCTGGTCGCAACCGGATTGCTCATCCAATTTCTCAGCCACCTGCTTCCCTTTTTAAAACGGAGAATGATGAAATGAATTTACGATTTACGATTTACGATTTGCAATTGAATCGGAACGCCGGCCTCCGGCACGGCGCGAAGCAAAAGCCCTGCTTGAAACACGCCGGACCGGAGGCCGGCGCTCCATCCTGATTATGAAAAAGTGGATTCCTTGGATTGTTTTGACCTTGGTTGTGATGGTTCTGGCATATTTTTCTTTGCCAAAACCCGAAGGCCCTTTTCACACCCGCGACTTCGGCAAGTTGCCCGTCCTGATGAACGGCCGGTTCCAGCCGTTCGATTCCGTCGCCCGCAATTCCCTGCTCCAAATCCGCACCAAACAAACCGTTTATGAAACAGACGGCGGCAAGGCGCAGACGCTCTCCGCCATGGATTGGCTGCTCGAGGTGATGATGAAACCCGAGTCGGCCGACGGTCGGAAAGTCTTCCGCATCGATAACAACGAAGTCCTCGCGCTGCTCAAGCTGCCGGACAACCAGAAATATTTTTCCCTCAACCAGCTCCGGCCCCAGGTGGACGAACTGGAAAAGCAGGCCGACCGCATCGAAAAAATCGAGTCCGCCAGCCGCACCGTCTTCGAGTCGCAGTTGATGAAGCTGTACGAGACCCTGAACCTTTATCAACGGCTCGAAATCAGTCTCAAACCGCCGGGCAGCGACGATTTCGCGGCGGAACTGGATGCGTTTCAGAAGAGCATCGCGCCCGGCATGGCCGCCGTGCAGGCGCGCGAAGCCGGACAGAAATTCGACCAGGAAGCGTTCAACACCCTCCTCGGTTTCATGGGCGGCTATGACACCGTCGCGCGCTTCGCCCTGCCCCTCGTGATCCCGCCTGTGGACATCAACGTCCCGCGCAACGCGTGGCAAAACATCGGCACCAACCTCATGCAAACCGCCCGCACCGGCGAAATCAATCCCGCCACAAAATTTTATGCGGAAATGGTCACCGCCTACCGCACCGATCAGCCCGAAGATTTCAACCGCCTGGTCACGGAATATCGTGCGTGGCTGGCCGACCGTTTTGCGCCCCAAATGCAAAAGGCGAACCAGGAATTATTCTTCAGCACGATGCAGCCGTTCTACAAGGCCACCGTCATTTACGTGCTGGCCCTCGTGCTGGCGTTGCTGTCGTGGTTCGGTGGCGGTGGCGCCACCGCCACCCACAAAGCGCCGACATTCAATGTCTCCGACTTGCTGCGGCGCTCGGCGTTTTACCTCATCGCCCTGGCGTGGGTGATTCACACCACCGGCCTCGTGTTCCGCATGTATCTCGAAGGCCGGCCGCCGGTGACCAACCTTTATTCCTCCGCCATCTTCATCGGCTGGGCGGCGGTGATTCTCGGGATGGTCCTGGAAAAAATCTATTGCGACGGCATCGGCTGCGTTGTTGCTTCATTCGCCGGCTTCGTCACGCTGATCATCGCGCACAACCTCGCGCTCAGCGGCGACACCATGGAAATGATGCGCGCCGTGCTCGACACCAATTTCTGGCTCGCCACCCACGTCGTGACCGTCACCCTCGGCTACGCCTCGACGTTTGTGGCGGGATTTCTCGCCATCATTTACATCCTGCGCGGCGTGTTCACGGCCACGTTTTCGGAGCCAACCGCCAAATCACTGGCGCGGATGGTTTATGGCATTGTCTGTTTCGCCACGTTGTTCAGTTTTGTCGGCACCGTTTTGGGCGGCATCTGGGCCGACCAGTCGTGGGGCCGGTTCTGGGGTTGGGACCCGAAGGAAAACGGCGCGCTGCTCATCGTGCTCTGGAACGCGACCATCCTGCATGCGCGCTGGGGCGGCCTCGTGCGCGAACGCGGCCTGATGAACCTCGCCGTGTTCGGCAATATCGTCACCAGCTTCTCGTGGTTCGGCGTGAACATGCTCGGCATCGGCCTGCACAGCTACGGTTTCACGGACGCGGCGTTCAAATGGCTGATCCTCTTCATCGGCAGCCAGGTCGCCATCATCGTCCTCGGTCTGTTGCCGCAAAAGTTCTGGCGTAGCTTTCAATCCCGCACTACCGCCTGAGAGGGTGGCTGATTAATCGCAGAAGCCAGATATGCCAGGAGCCAAAACCCCTTGCCGAAAGGCACATATCAATTTTTGTGTGGTCGCGGAGCGACCCGGCGATGGTAGCCGCGGCTTTCAAGCCGTGGTGGCAGGGCAAACCGGGTGCCCGTCGCAGAGCGACGGTTGAAACCAACGCCGACGAAAGAATTCAAGCGTCGCTCCGCGACGTCACCACGGGGAAAATCTTTCCCGTGGACTGAAGTCTACGGCTACCGTCCAAGCCTCGCTCCGCGAGGTCCGGGCAGCCTCTCAAATATTGAGAGGCGCCTTTTGCCGAATTAGGCCAAAACGGTTCCTTGCCTTTTTTTCGTAACCCGGCTTATTTTAAGCACATGACAAGGAAAGCAACCGGATTGCTTCCTGACTTGGGCCAAACCGCAGTTTGGCCGAATAC
>Ga0116110_1001891_pt1 | contig 10813 bp, 8 predicted proteins | sample June2015DPH_8_50_FD_89719 | JGI IMG/M metagenome (GOLD analysis project Ga0116110, IMG submission 89719) | Peatland microbial communities from SPRUCE experiment site at the Marcell Experimental Forest, Minnesota, USA - June2015DPH_8_40 | ecosystem: Environmental > Terrestrial > Soil > Wetlands >...
CCGCCGCTCCCGCACGCTCCTTCAGCTTGCCGTATTCCAGACTCAGAGCCTTCGCCGTGCGGTTGATCCCATGCTCCCGCGCCAGTTCTCCTGCCGCCGCCCATAAAGCATCCGGTAACGGTACACGGCGAGGATGGAAACTGGGTCTTCGCCGTCAATTCCTGGCGGACTGATCTATTCGGATGGAATACGGAGTTCTCGAATTTCGTTGGGAGCCGCCAACTGATTTATTCGAGCGGTCATGTCTCCAGCATCGCATCGCTTGCTGTTAGCGAAGACGCTTCACTTGTGGCCGGGGGGAGTTTGGACGGAACCGTTCGAGTCTGGCGGCGCGACAGCGACAAGGCCTTTCGGCTCATTTTTAGTCAGAAAGCTCACGCGAAGACCGTTTGGACTCTGAGGTTTGCTCCAGATAAGAGTATGCTCGCGAGTGGAAGCGAAGACGGAACGGTGCGAATCTGGCCCGTGCGAAGTCTTTTGGGTACCGTGAAGTCGGAGATGCTTTCACCTAAAGGTCGGTCCCTTGGCAGGTTGGTTATTAGTCCTGGTGGTCGCCGGCTTGCTGTTGAGGCTTCACGAATTGAGGCACCTGGCGCCGAGACCCTAGCCGAGACCCTTCTGTGGCGGATTGTTGGCGGTAAACCGATTGGAGAACCGATATTACTCAAGGGGTTCTGCGCCGCTTTCAGTGGCGACGAGCGTTTGCTCGCTTCGGTAGATGGCAGCGTTATTTATGTTTGGGCCTTGGGACGCACTGTACCGACACGGCCGAAGGTTTCACTACGAGGCCACACCGGTGATATCAACGCAATTGACCTTTCACGAGATGGGCGATGGTTGGTTTCAGCGGGCGACGACGGGAGCGCGAGACTCTGGGATCTCAACGCCCCGAGCGGCGCTGAGTCTGCTGTGATTCTTCGTGGCCACGAGGGTAGCGTGTTTGGAGCGGTTTTCAGTAAAGACTCGAAGTGGGTTGTGACGGGCGGTGAGGACAGGACCGCGCGCATCTGACCCGTTACGACAGAGCAACTCATGAATGAAGCTGGGGAGAAGGCTGGGCGGAATCTTACGCAGGAGGAATGGGAACGGTATATGAAAGCAAGAGCCTACAGGCCTACGTTCGATTACAGATAACCGGCATTTGCGCGCTAGGCTGGCCGGGAATACGGGCCCTATATCCGCAGACAAGCCGCACATTTATACAGTCTTCATCTCAGGTTCACGGCGATGCGACGTCTACGTCCTACCATCGGCTCCATCCGCGACCGCCACATTGCCACTATAGATAGAAAACGATGCCTTCTAAAGCTTGCAGCTCCTCCCCAACGTCGGGAAATCCCCGGGCGAGCATGCCGGTGGACAGCTTGCGTCACGCTTTCGGACAGCGGCTTCATTACACGCTCGCTAAGAATGGTGTTTTTTGTGGCGGCGGTCTCTGGCCGCCGATTCTTATCTCGAACACCCTACGGCGCTCAGAGAGAGCGCCGCTACAACAAACGACAACAAACTGGGAGTTGCGGGGCGTGTCGAATGATGTGGTGTTATAATTGGACTATACCTTTTACAGCGAAAGTTGGACGATTCGTGGGGGGGCTGGCAGGATTTGAGGGGTGAAGGCGGCCCGTGCCGAGGTGAGCGTGATTACCCCAAGTTATCCTAACATTCTATCCAAAATTCAAAAAGGGAACGTTGTGCCTTTCTTCGGCGCGGGCGCCTCCATGGGTCCACCGCCCGCTCCCGACAGTCCCGCAGGGGCGGGCCCGGCCCCTGCCGTTGCGGCGCCCGCTTACGCTCCCTCGGCGAGCGCTCTCGCGAGCAAGTTGGCTAAAGCATTCGGCCTCAACGGTACCGAATTCGAGGATGAGATTAAAGACCTGGCCAAAGTCACGTCCTTCGGAGACGCCATCAAGGCCCGGGAGGCGCTGCGTGACGTCCTCCACACGGAACTCGGCAAGGACCTGACGCTGGGGCCTATCCATCAGGTCACCGCCGATCTCGCCAAGCATCTGCGGCTCATCGTGACCACGAACTACGATCTGCTACTGGAAAAAGCCATGGGCGACCAACCTTATCACCTGGTTGTTCAGGGAGTCGCGAGCGACGATCCTCCCGGAGAAGCGATCCTTTGGTGGCCTCCCGGAGTACCCACCAAAGCCGATCCGCAAAAACGAGTAGTCCGTTCCTTCAAAGACCTCGATCCTGAGAAGGCCGAAGCGCCCATCATCTACAAACTGCACGGCAGCGTGCTTCCGGAGAAGAACGACTGCTTTGTGATCAGCGAAGCGGACTACATCGGTTTTCTGCGCCGGATTTCGGGTGGGAACGGCATCCCAGCGTACTTTGCCAAGTACATGCGCTCGCGCAGCCTGCTGTTTCTCGGCTACAGCCTTGCCGATTGGAACGTGCGCCTCTTGCTTCAACCCATGTTTTTCAATAAGAGGAGCACGCCCGGTCTGGCGCACTGGGCGATCAACTGGCACGTCAAGCCGCTCGAAAAAAGTATTTGGGATAAGCGCGGCATCCAGGTCTTCGATATGCCGCTGGACGACTTCGCCGACGGCTTGCGGGTCGAGATGAACAGCAGAGTGGGACGGTAATCCATGGACGACCAGCGTACCAGTCCGTACCAGGGCCTAGACCCTTACACGGAGCGCGATCAGGGCCTGTTCGTGGGGCGCGAGGGCGACACCGAATTCATCGCCGCCACCGTTCGCACGCGGCGGCTCACTCTCATTTACGGCGAAAGCGGCGTCGGGAAGACTTCGCTGCTCCAGGCCGGGGTTGCGCCGCAGCTTGCCGGGGAGCCGAATAGCGTCGCTGTCGTGTTCCGGGACTGGCTGGCGAACGATTGCGATACCGCCCTACAGAGCGCGGTGGCCAGCGCACTCCGGGCGAAGTCGCTGCCTGTGCCCGATGCGCCCGATTTTGTGGAATTCGTTTCCGCCGCGGCTAAATCCGCGGATCTGTTTCTCATTTTCGATCAGTTCGAGGATTATTTCTTCACCCGGGGAAAACGCGGCTGGCTGGAGGGGCCATTGGCGCGAATGGTCCGCAGCGAAGACCTGGCCGTGAACGTGGTGCTCTCGGTGCGCTCGGACGCGCTCTATCTTCTCGATCCACTGCAAGACCGGATTCCCAACTTATTTACGAATAGCATCCAGCTGGAACCCCTCACCGAAGAAGACGCACGCCGTGTGATCGTCGAGCCACTCGAGCGCTACAAGAAAGACTATGCCGCCCGCGCGGGACAGAAGTTGGCAGACCCTCCGATCGAACCCGATCTGCCGGATCTCATTATTCGGGGCGTCTCGCGGAGTCCGTCTCTTTCGCACTCGGAGCTCGAGTCCGGCGCCGCTCCGGGACGCATCGAGACGGCTTTCCTGCAAATCGTCCTTACGCGGCTTTGGCAAGAGGAGGTTCGCAGCAGCCGTGTCACCGCCGTAGCCAACGCTCTGCGCAAGTCCTTTCTCTCTGACCGAATAGATGCCATTCTTCCGGGTGGCATCAAGCTTCGCAAGACGACCCTCGAGGAAAAGCTTAAGGGTGTTCCCAACATTGCGTTCGATTATGTAAAGGCGGGCGTGGCGTCGGCAGCCGATGCCATCAGCAAGGCCAAAGGTAAGGCGCTGCAAAATGATGTGAGGGCGCTATGCGAGCGGTTGTTTAAGCGGCTGGTGGCTTCCTCCGGGAGGAGCGTCCCCTATACAGAGGAAGAACTCAGGGCCGAGGTTCGGCCCGAACTGGCGGGCCTCGTTCCTGACTTGCTCGATCAGCTTCAACGTAATCGCGTGCTCAAGCCCGTCAGCTCCGGCGCCGGGCCGCCCATGTTCCAGATGATGCATGACGTGCTGGGCGCCGCCGTCCTCCGCTGGCTGGCTGAATACCAGCTGCAGTTCGAAGTCCGGGGCGAAATACAGCAGACGAAGCAGACCGCACAGACCTATACCAAGCGCTTCCGAATCGCTCTTGGAGGGCTGGTGCTGGTTTTGTTGGGTGTGTTATTTTTTGGCCAACGGTTGGCTAACCGGGCGGCCGTGCGCCAGCGCGATCAGGCATTAGCGCAGGCGCAGAGACAGATTGCCGACCAGGCCAGGCAGATCGCCGCGCGCGATCATCAGGTTTCTGAGCTCAACCAGGAACTAGCGGTGATCCAAAGGCTCGCCACGCCTCCCCCGCCGTTGAGCTCTCCCAGTCCTCGAACCGAGCCCCAGGCTCCAGCCAGGAGTACTTCCATGCTCAAATCCATTGATGTTCTGATCGGACTGACCTTGGTGATGCTTGTTGTCAGCATGGCCGTGACCGTGATCACACACGCGGTGACGGGATTCATTGAGAGCCGTGGACGACATTTGCGCGATGGCATCGCAGAACTCTTGCTGAAGATCGATCCCGGCCTCGGGCCCGACCTCAGCGGCCAGATCGCCCAAGCCGTACTGATGCATCCTCTGATTCGGGGACCGCGCGGCCTCGGCACGGTGATCCATCGCGAGGAGTTGATTGGGATTCTGCTGGAGTTGGCCGGAGGAGGCGTTACACCCCTGGAACTTGGGAGCGCCAACACGGAGCGTTTGCGCAACGCACTCCAGATTAACGGCATCGCGGACACGCAACGAGCGCTTAGAAACATCCGTATTGCGGCTCTTGAAATCGAAAAAAACGCCCCGCAGCTTGCCAGTCACATACGCCTCGAGCTCGCTATCCTCGAGACTTCGTCGAGCGAATTCGTGGCCAAAGTGCATGCCTGGTTCGATTCCACAATGGATCGCGTCAGTGAGAGATTCACCTACTCGACGCGGATTATTACCTTTGCCGTCGCCGTACTTATTGCGGTGCTTCTCGAACTCGACAGCGTGGGACTGGTGAATCGGTTGGCGATGAATGATGCCTTGCGAGAGGCGCTGCTGGTTCAGGCGCAGTCGATTGCCACAAAACAGATAGGTCCCAATGCTCCACAGGACGCAGAGCTGGAGTACTCGCGAGCCCTCGAGCAGACCGGCCTTGTTGCACCGCCGCACAGTCCGCGCCAATGGGCGGCGAACTGGAGAAACGTGAATCCTTTGGGAGTCTGTATTTCGGCGCTCCTGCTCAGCCTGGGCGCTTCCTTCTGGTATGATACATTGAAAAGGCTTCTCAACCTCCGCTCCGTCCTCGCCGCCGAGGACGACGAACAGCGGCGCGGACGTCAGAAGGGCACTGCCATCCCAAAGGAGGCTCTGCGCTCAGCTTTCCCTGCGGCTCGCAGCGGGGATTAGAGGAGGTCTGGTCTACAGCTTAAGGTCCGGTTCTGGTTGAGCCCTGAGCGAACCGGGGAGCCACCCCGAGGCTTTTCCTCAACGCCGGAATTACCAACGTCGTGATGGCTAGTGATGTCAGAGGGAACTTTCTACTCATAAACTTGTCGGCTCACGATGGGGAGCAGTAGCTTATCACGGCGTCAGGTCGCAGGAGGGGGGATAGCATGGCAGAAGAAAGCAAGCCGAAGAAGCCGGTCGACGTTGCACGCGAAAATATGGGGTTCGGTCCGCCTGTCACCCGCAGCTCAACAGTCCCGCCCCTGCTGCTTGATGCCGAGCAGCGGGAAGCGTACGGATTGCCCAAGGAAGACAATGTCCCTGGGCGCTATATGATTGAGCTGAATCTGGACTACCACGGGGGATGGAAGGAGGCTAAGGACGAATTCCAAGCGTTCTACAAACGGGTACTCGGTCCCGCCGTGGAAAGCCGCCCGGCAGTGGTCGTTTCAAAAAACTATTTCCGGTGCCAAATCAGCGTCAACGAATGGAGGGCATTAGTGCAAGCGGATGAGGCTCGTGGTCCAAAGCCAGAGCGCCTCATTTATAAGATCTGGCCTGACTTCAAACTAAGGTCGCTCATCGATCGCTCGATCGCAACCGTGAAGTCCGACGCTGCCTTGCGCTCTTACTCCGCCACGGGGGACGGCGTCGTTTGGGCGGTCATCGATTCAGGAATTGACCAGCGGCACCTCCACTTTTCTTGCCGCAATACCCTCGCGGATCCGACGGTGGCGGAACTTCATCGCGATTTCACCGTAGAAGGAGAACCCGACAAAAGCACCGTCAGTTCCGCACTGACAGACAATTACGGGCATGGTACTCACGTGGCCGGCATCATCGCCGGAGGCCTTCAGGCTTCCTGCGCCGGTAAATTCGAAGTCTATGAAGGCGTACTCACCGCGCTGTCTGACACCACCCACCAGAAGAAACGCCAGCCTCGCAACGTAACGGACCCTGAGTTACTTCGCGGCGTCGCCCGCGACTGTAAGCTTGTCAGTTTGAAGGTTTTGGATGACAACGGGGAAGGAAACGCCAGCAACATTATCTGCGCTATGAGGTACATCCGCGAGGAAATCAATGGCGACCCTAAGCTGCTTCGCATCCATGGCGTAAACATCTCGATTGGCTACGACTTTGACGCCGAAATGTTCGCGTGCGGCCAGAGCCCCCTCTGCATTGAGGTCGATCGCCTGGTGAAGAGCGGCGTGGTGGCGGTGGTGGCAGCGGGAAACACCGGCTACGGCAAAGTCTACGCCGAGCAGCGAGCCGCGAAGGCGGGACTATCTAATACTATCAACGACCCTGGCAACTCCTCACTGGCGATCACCGTCGGAGCTACGCACCGTGACATGCCCCACACCTATGGAGTGTCTTACTTCTCCTCCAAAGGGCCCACGGGTGACGGGCGTATGAAACCGGATCTGGTTGCCCCAGGCGAGCGCATTACTTCCTGCGCGGTAGGCGCCCTGCTGCCCCCTGAGTCGAGCAACGATCAAGTCCTCTGCGCTTACGTCGACGACAGCGGGACGAGCATGGCCGCGCCCCATGTTTCAGGGGCAATTGCGGCATTTCTCTCCATCCGGCGCGAGTTCATTCAGCGACCCGAGGACGTGAAGCGAATCTTTTTGCAGAGCGCAACGCCCCTCGGAAGGGAACGCTACTTCGAGGGCCACGGCTTGGTGGACCTGATGCGCGCCATCCAGTCGGTGTGATCAGAAACTCTCGCTGAAGACTTGCGTGTCAGTGTTGCTGTTTGGATCATACTGCAAATAAGTGGCTGTAGCGCTGTTTCCTTTGAGCTGCATCATCACGTATCCATGAGGAAAGTCCGCTTCCTTAGGATTGCCCACTAGCGCCAATTTTACGGGCACTGAGTTCCTGGTGTGACGATCAGAGGTGGGAACCGGGAACGCCGCGTGCCCGATGCAGCGGCCCAACAACCCAAGGTAATTCTCGAAGATCACCAGATTGTGCTCGTGTCCCCAGAACCACGCGGCGACATCGGGAAGCATGTCTCTAACCTGCGGAAGAAGTTTCTGGTTCACTGCGCTGCCTTCCATCTCCTCCTCTTTGTATCCCGTGAAAAGCTGATGATGCGAAAGCAAAACCGTCTTGCGACCGTTCTTCGTAGCCAGCTTATCCTTTAACCACATCACTTCGGTATCCTCCAGATAAGTCGTCGACCCCGCGCTGGTGGGGTTCGAATCGTGCAGTCCCGTGTCCAAAGCGATAAGCTGCCAACTTTTGTTCCGCAAGCAGAAATAACTAGCCGGCTGTCCCAGCATATCAATGGTCGTGTAGTAGGGCGCGCCTCCGGCATACATATCGTGGTTGCCCGAGAGCGTGAAGGTGACGGGCTTGGAAGCGGGCCCCGTTGCCTTGGTGTTCCATTTCAACTTGGGAAGACCAAATATCGGCTGCCATATGGCGTAGAAATAGTTTTGAAACTCGAGTTCCGTCCCCGAGTAGTAGACGTCGCCCAGATGGATGACGACGTCGGGCTTGCGAGCGGCTATCCTCTTCAACATACCCTTGGCAACATCTTCGCCCGTGCCCCAATCCGCGAGCAGGGCGATCAAGGCATTCTCGGGAAGCCTGTCCTCGAGCACGTAATCGGTGATCTGATTGTAGGGGCGATATGGGATGTGCTGAGCAGCAACCTTGTTACGAACGTAGCTTTCGATCGCCTCGCGCCACTTTGGATCGCAGTTGCCGAACTTTTCGCCCAACTGCTGCTCGAGCCTCTTTACCTCCGAGTCGTCATGAGAAAAGAACGCCTTTACCCGAGCTTCTGCGAGTTTGAAGGCGGTAGCCGAGCAGAATTTAATTGTGTCCTTCACCCCTGCCGCAGGCGATGGCGGAGATGGCTGGGGCACCGACTCGCCTTCGAAGGCTTGTTTCTGGATTTCAAGCACCACGTCATAGTTGTTGGTGATGTCTTGATCGATCGGCCGTGTAGTTATGGCTTTCGGAGCTCCCAGAGCTGCGGCTCCGCCCCCTGACTCTTTTGCCGTCGCTTCGTCGAGCGCCGATTGCCAGAGGGAAGCGTCTCTGCTTCGGGACTGTTGAATAGGCATGATCGCAAGCCTCAATTTAGACTAGTGGATAATTTGTCACTTTAACACAGAATGTCCCACGCAGGCAGTGAATTCCGCAAGGGTTTGAAGAATCATTTGGGCCACCGGATTCCAGGCGAATTGATCCCAGAATACCGAGACGGAAATCTGCACTCTGGTGGCCTGTCAAACCGTCGAAGTGCGCTAAGTGGGCGTTCGGACCCATCGCGGGCAATCCAGAAGTTGTAACCGTCAGCGCACTGTTGTGCCATCGCGAGGTTGCCTTTCTGTTCGTAACAGATAGCGAACTGGACTTGGGCCTGAGTTCTCAAACAGACTCCCGAGCAAGGGACAACGGTTCGTTCTTGGCCTTTCACAGAAGTTTAGATCGAGTCCAGCTCCCTCAGAACACCACATCCAGCGTCTTCATCATTCGCGAGTTCGGTTTTTGCAGATCCCAATGCGGCTCCTCGTCCACGAGGCGAATCTCAGGCAGGCGCGTCATCAGAGTTGAAAACACAATGTCTCCTTCGGTGCGGGCCAGCGTTGCGCCCACGCAGAAGTGAACGCCCAAGCCAAACGCCAAGTGAGGGTTCTTCTGCCTCGAGATGTCGAAGTTGTCCGGCTCCGTGAAGTAGGCGGGATCCCTATTGGCCGCGTTGAGCATTTGAAACACCATCTGTCCTTCGCGAAGCTGTTTGCCTCCCATTTCCACATTCTGCTTCATAAGACGCGGTTGGCGAGCGACGGGGCTTTCATAGCGCAGCATCTCTTCCATGGCGGCTGGAAGTAGTGCCGGGTTCTGCTTCAAAAGCTGCCATTGATCCGGGTGGCGCAGAAGGGTGAAAAGCCCGTTGCCGATGAGGGAAGTGGTGGTTTCATGTCCTGCGACCAGAAGCGTGATGCAGGAATTGACCAACTCTTTTTCGGAAAGCCTGCCGCCCTCGGATTCGGCGGCCACGAGGGCGCTGAGAAGGTCCTGGCGCGGCTCGCGCCGTTTTTGATTGATCAGCTCGCTCAAATACGCCCGGATTCCCACCAGCGCCGTCTGAGAGCGTTCGAGCACCTCGACAGCGGGCTTGTTGACCCCTTGGAAAGCCAGCAAGTCATCCGCCCAGCCCTTGAAAAGGCCCAGGTCGGACTTGGGAACGCCGAAGATTTCCGCCAGGACGGTGACCGGCAGTGGAATGGCCAGGTCCTTTACCACGTCCATCCGTCCGCCCGAACGCACTGCATCCAACAGTTCCTCTGTAATCTGCTGAATGCGGGGCCGCATCGCCTCCACCACTCGTGGAGTGAACGCCTTGGTGACAAGCCCTCGCAGTCGCGTGTGGTCAGGCGGGTCGGAATGAATGAGACTCTTCACGCGGTAGTGGTCTTCGAAGGCTTTGAATTTTGCTCGAGTCTCAGCCGGTAGGTATTCCACGGCTCTGGCGAGCCGTCCTTCGTTCGAAAAATGGCTCAAGTCCTTGAACGTGGTGACGATGTCATCATAACGGGTCAGGACCCATCCACCGATTGAATCACTCCAGTGGACAGGGTCGTCCTCCCGTAACCGGCGCAGAATGGGATACGGGTCCTCCATGAATTCCCTGGAAACCAGCAACTCATCGAGCGCGTCGAGTGATATTGTCTTCATCGGTCCATCCTTTGGGGCTGGCGCCCATAACGCAGCCCTTCGCGCGAAAGAGGAAAACAGATCCCCCGGGGTTTGACGCTGGTGTAGTCGTGATTACCTCCCGTCCTGTCAAAGCTCGAGCTGCGCGCGGATTGGTAGTCCCCTAATTGCGGTAGATTGCTAACTGAGTACTGGGCCAGCAGAACGGGGCCTCCTGCAGTCGCGCACGCCGACAGGCAAAGCACTCTCATCACCTCGTTCCTCCAAATTATGGTGACTCGCCCTCAAGAAGGCTTGATCGTACCAGATTCAGCCACTAGTGCTCGGTCAAGCCGAAGCAATATAAGTTTGAATCATGGTCGACGGCATACACCCGGCCGCCGGCAATGGCCAACCCGCTGAAGTGAACCCAATTCGCAATAGCGTCCCCGCTTTGGTACAGGACGCGGCCGGTTTTGGCGTCGAGCGCATACAGCACCGCGCGGTGAGTATTCAGGGTGCGCTGTTGGTCCGTGAGAATAGTGTGCCCGGGTTGATTCCAAACGCCGGGCCCCGAAACCTGCGCAGTGTTTTCGCCGGTGGAAAGAGCGAAGATCACGCCGCTCGCGATGGCGACCGGCTCGGGAACGTCAAAGTCCGCGGAAACCCAGGCCGGCGCGAGCGTCGGCAGGTTGGTCGTGGGGCTCGTTTCCAGTTTAAATGCCAGGATACTACCGTGGGGATTCGGACCCTGGGTCAAAGGGAAACGCGGAGCCTCTTTTGAGATTGGCCCCCAGATCGGTACATAAATCCAGGTGTGACCCTCTTCGTCCCGCCAGGTTGAGAGTTCGCCCCAGATGCCCATC
>Ga0116110_1001894_pt1 | contig 10790 bp, 7 predicted proteins | sample June2015DPH_8_50_FD_89719 | JGI IMG/M metagenome (GOLD analysis project Ga0116110, IMG submission 89719) | Peatland microbial communities from SPRUCE experiment site at the Marcell Experimental Forest, Minnesota, USA - June2015DPH_8_40 | ecosystem: Environmental > Terrestrial > Soil > Wetlands >...
AACTGCTGATCACCGGCTTGCTTTGCGCCACCGGCTTTTTCGTTTACGGCCCGCAATGCCTGCTGGCCATCGCCTGCGCCAACCTCGCCACCAAGCGCGCCGCCGCCACCGCCGTCGGCCTGACCAGCATTTTTGGTTACGCGAGCACCGTGCTTTCGGGTTGGGGTTTGGGATTTGTCGTCCAACATTACGGTTGGAATGCGGGATTTGCCGGACTGATTGGTTGTGCCGCCATCGGCACTTTGCTGTTCATTACGGCGTGGCCGGCGAAGGCTCACGGTTACAAACAATGATTTAATATCCCGTTTGCAAACGCGCAATCGCCGCCAAATAGCGGCACGGCATCTTCGGCAACCAAGGCATCCCGGTTCCGACCGGGACGCCTTTCAAGTTTCCATCCAAACGAAACGAGGAGTCATTCCCCGATGATTTTCACCAGCACGCGCTTGCGGCGACGACCGTCGAATTCACCGTAGAAAATCTGCTCCCACGGGCCGAGGTCCAATTTGCCCTTGGTGATGGCCACAACGACTTCACGGCCCATGACCTGGCGTTTCATGTGGGCGTCCGCGTTGTCTTCGCCGGTGCGGTTGTGCTGGTATTGCGAAACCGGCTCGTGCGGCGCGAGTTTTTCCAGCCACACGTCGTAGTCGTGCAGCAAGCCGTCCTCCGCGTCGTTGATATAGACGCTGGCGGTGATGTGCATGGCGTTGACGAGGCAAAGCCCTTCCTGCACGCCGCTCTTGCGGACCAACTGTTCGACCGTGCCGGTGATGTTGACGTAATCGCGCCGATGCGGCGTTTCAAACCAAAGATGCTCAGTCAAAGATTTCATCCTGTTTTGTATGTCAGGATCACGCTAATTCGGCAAGCTGAACCCTGTTTGATTTTTTCAGTGGCCTAAATTGGGAACGAGGCCGGACCAAACCTACAAAGCAATTTTGGCCAACGGAACCTTCAGCTTCACCGACACGACCGCAACCAATAAAAACGGCTTTTATCGGACGGTGAAACAATAAGACTTTGACCCGACACCTGCAACCAAACGTGTTCCGACAGACGCATACGATTTATTGCAGCCGGAAGAAGGCGGCGGGCGGGTTGTTGGTGAACGTGAAGGCAACCGCCGGCACGCCGTTGGTGGCCGGCACCCAAGGTCCGGTAGTCAGATTGGTCGTCATCTGCAACGTGAAATTCGTCCCCGCCGAGGCCGGCCACAGGATAATCACCTGCCCGCCTCCAAGGCCAACTGTCAGTGGCGGATAAGTATTGGTGCTGATGATGGTGAGCGAAAGCGACTGTTCGTTTGTGGCGGGCAGAAGGTCCGTTGCCTGCACAGTGAAATTGAACAAGCCGCTGGTCGTCAGCGTGCCGGAAAGCAGGCCGTTGGTGGCCAGTGTCAGATTGGCCGGCAGGCTGGTGGAACCGGATGCGAGCGACCAACTGTAAGGCGATGCGCCGCCAAAGGGCACGCCGGCGGTGGCCTGCAACTGCTGGCTGTAAGCGGAACCGTTTGTGCCATTGGGCAATGAGGTTGTAATGATCTGCACGGCGTTGCTGACGCCGATGGAAAACTGGCGGTTGGTGGTCAAACTGCCGCTGTCTGTTACCTGCACAGTAAAAGTGTAGGTGCCGCTCGCGCCGTTGGTACCGTAAATCTCGCCGTTGCTGCCGAGGGTCAAACCGGACGGCAAGGAACCGCCGATCTGGATCCAGTTGTAGGCACCGATATTGCAACTGGACGCCTGCAGGGACTGGTCATAATCCACGCCGACTTCGCCGGGGGGCAAGGACGTGGTGGTGATGGAAATGCCGCCGCAGGGGTAGACGATGAAATTGTTGGTGGCATTATTGTTGTTAATGATTGCCGTCTGGTTGTTCGGACAGGCGTAATTGCCGCTGCCAAGAATGTCGTCCAAACTGTCGTTGCCGCCAGTGCAATTGACGCTGTTGGTCCAAGCGCCGTTGGCCACGTTCAACGAGTAATTGCCATTAGTATCGGTGTCCGTATAGGTCTGATAATTTGTACCGTTGATGTTGGCATAGGCGTACACGCCGACGCCGACGATGTTCGTGCCGTTAGCCTTTACGTTGCCGGTGATATAATTCGTCGCGAGGATGGCGGTGAAATTCGCCAGCACGGCCTGGCCGGCATTGATATTGGTGCCTCCATTTTGATCAAATGCCGGTTGTGAAAAAACATAATTGGTGAGCTGATTGTTGTCGTTGGCCTGCACATACCAGGAATCACTGGCGCCCACGCCCAGCACACCCAGGACATAATTTCCGTTCGCATCCGTATAACCGTCCGTTTCATACAGGCCGCTGCCGGCGTGGTCGTCGGCATAAACGTCCAATCCCACGAAGGGATTCCCCAGGTTGTCCTTGACGCTGCCATAAATCAACGCCGTGGCCTTGGGGACGGTCAGTAACACCCCTGTCGTGCCAGCGGTGACATTGGTTTTGTTTTGCAACCCCAGATAGCCATGAACAATCAACACCGTGTCGTTCCCCTTGATTTTCCATGTGCCGGCAGTTACCTGCACGTTGAAATTGCCATTGGTATCGGTAAAAGCGATTGCAAGCAGGTTGTTGGTGGACGTCGCCGAAACCATCACCCCGGGCAATCCGATGGTCTGGTTGTTGGTGTCCAACAGTTTCCCCGAAATGCTCTGCGTGGCGTTGGTGAGCGTCAGATTGGTGGTGATGGTCTGGCTGGCGGCCAACGTGAGCACCGGCCACGTGTAATTGGCAACATAATTACTTCTGAAAGCCACCGGCACATACGTTCCCGCCGGCACCTGAACAGTGTAGCTGCCCGCATTGTTCGCCACCACGCCGGCCAGTGGACTGCCTCCCGGCCCGCTGTGTCCCGGACTCGGGGGAGGAAACAACAGGACAAGGGCATTGGACACCGTGGTGCTGGTGCTGTTGCTGACTACGTTGCCGGTGAACTTTTGTGCGTAGGGAAAATTGGTGACGCTGAAACTGTTGGTGATCGGCGTAAAATGCCCAACGGGGCTGGACAGCTTAAACAAATATTTCCCGATGATGTTCTGCACGAAATCCCCGTTTTGAAAATTCAACGTCGCGGAGATGGCGCCCGTCGTGGCATTCAAATCACCGGGCACATTGAAATTGGTCACCCCGCCAATCACAAAGTTTGTCCCATCCTGCAAAGTGAACTGCTGCACCAGCCAGTCGTTGCCATCAATGACGCCGTTGGTGTTGAGGTCGAGGAATTTCTGGATGACCACCGTCTCCTTATTTGTCAACCCGCCGATTTGCAGGGTGATGGTTCCGGCGTAGGTGTTGCTGACGGCAGTGGGCGTGACGGTAAACGTGACGGCGGCGAAAGCACTCTGGCCAAAGGCAGCCAGCGATGCGAATGCCACGAAGAGGCGGATGAGGAAAGTTTTCATGGATTTGATTGTGTCAGGTTTCAATGATGCTATTGCTTCAACCAGGAAAACAGATTCTCCACTGGCGGCATGATTGTGATGCTATTCGTGCCGTGCCGACTTGTTGGCTTTAAACCTTTCACAGTTTTTTCGATTTGCTCACGATTTCAAAATCCCGTCAATCCACCCTTTTTGTCCACCGGCAAGCCAATTAGGGTGATTTTAAACCGGACTCATTTCTAGCGGATTTTGAGGGGTTTCGCTCGCTGGGCGGTGAGGCAGCCCTTGCCCTTATCTGCGGTGACATGCTGGGAACGGGGATCGGTGTATGCCGATTCCCGTTGAACGACGTGTGCAAAGCGGTTCATTTTCACACCAAGTACATGCTCAGACGGATACGAAAAACCGGGGACCCTTTCCCAACCCACCGCTCTTCAGGTTGCTCACCTTGCCAGGGGCAACTTTTCAAGCCATATATCGTAGTCGTGCAGCAAGCCGTCTTCGGCATCATTTATGAACACCGACGCGTGATGTGCATGGCGTTGACGAGGCAAAGCCCTTCCTGCACGCCGCTCTTGCGGACCAATTGTTCGACCGTACCGGTGATGTTGACGTAATCGCGCCGATGCGGTGTCTCAAACCAGAGATGTTCAGTCAGACTTTTCATTTGCCGTCCCCGTCTTCAAACCGCCGCCGCCACCAAATCGCCGACTTCCCGCGTGCCATGGCCCATTTTGCCAGCCGCGAGCGACTTGATTTTCGTGTTGATGATTTTCACGACGGCATCTTCAATGGCCGCGCCCGCTTTTGCCTCACCGAGGAAATCGAGCATCATCCCGGCGGCATTGATGGCCGCGAGCGGGTTGATGACGTTCTGGCCGGTATATTTCGGCGCGCTGCCGCCCATCGGCTCGAACATGCTCGTGCCTTCAGGGTTGATGTTGCCGCCGGCGGCGACTCCCAGCCCTCCCTGAATCATCGCGGCAAGGTCGGTGATGATGTCGCCGAACATGTTGTCGGTGACAATCACGTCGAACCATTCCGGGTTCTTCACGAACCACATGACCGTGGCGTCCACGTGGGCGTAATCGCGTTTCACCGCCGGATACTTCGCGCCGAGTTCGTGGAACGCGCGCTCCCACAAATCGAATGCGAACGTGAGCACGTTCGTCTTGCCGCAAAGCGTGAGTTGCGCCGTCCTGCCCGCCTTGACGTCCTCCGGCTTGAGGCCCTTCCACGGCTTGCCGCCGCGCCGCTTTTTTGCGAGGTCAAAAGCGAATTTCAGGCAGCGTTCCACGCCACGGCGCGTGTTCACCGACTCCTGGATCGCAACTTCATGCGGTGTGCCCTTGAACACAAAACCGCCCGCCCCGGTGTAAAGACCCTCGTTGTTTTCGCGCACGACGACGAAATCAACGTGCTCCGGCCCCTTGTCCTTGAGCGGGCAATCGGCGGCGCGGTAAAGTTTCACGGGGCGCAAATTGATGTATTGCTCCAGTTCGAAACGAAGGCGGAGCAGAATGCCCTTTTCGAGAATGCCCGGCTTGACCTGCGGATGGCCGACCGCCCCGAGGAAAATCGCCTTGAACTGGCGCAGTTCGTCGGACGCGCTGTCCGGCAGCGCCTCGCCCGTTTTCAGATAGCGTTCGCCGCCGAAATCGTAATGGTGCCAGTTGATTTTGAAACCGAATTTTTGGGCGGCGGCCTCAGACACTTTGAGGGCTTCACGGGCGACCTCCGGCCCCGTGCCGTCGCCGCCAATGACTGCAATATCGTAACTTTTCATGAGTTTTTGTCTTCTCCCCGAAAGCTTTTGGGGCGGAAAGTATAATCCTAATGTTTTCGAGCCAAGTCGCAACGGAAATTTGTGATTCATTGTTTCTGCGCTCGACATTCGGCACTCGAAATTTGAAATTCCGTCTGATGATTTTGCCCTACAAAGTCGCCACGCTGCTCTATTGCTTCAACGAGCGCGATGAGGTGCTTTTGCTCGAACGCGCGCAGGAACCGAACCGCGGCCTGTGGAGCCCCTGCGGCGGCAAATTGAAGATGGCCAGCGGCGAATCGCCTTACGTCTGCGCCTGCCGCGAAGCGCATGAGGAAACCGGCCTGTCGCTGTGTCCCGAAGACCTGCACCTGACCGGCCTCGTCAGCGAGCACGGCTACCAGGGCCGGACGCACTGGCTGATGTTTTTGTTCGAGGTGAAACCGCGTCTGAAGTCACTGCCGCCCCGTCACGCCGAAGGACGTTTTCAATTCTTCACCCGCGCCGCGCTCGAGGGTTTGAAGCTGCCGCAGACCGACCGGGAACAAATCTGGCCCTGGTTCTGGCGGCATCGCGGCGGATTTTTCGCGGCGCACTGCCATGGCCATCCCGACGGGCGCAATGACTGGACGCTGGAAGAGTCCACCGTAGGAGCCGACGTGAGGAGGCTCTAACGAAAACGCAAAAGTGAGACTCCTTACGTCGTCTCCTACGAAACAAGATATGGGCGAGCCCATCATTGATTTGCACAGCGATGATTATTTCATGCGCGAGGCATTGCGGCAGGCAACCCGCGCTTATGAAGCCGGCGAGGTGCCTGTCGGCGCGGTCATCGTCCGCGAGGGCCGAATCATCGCACGGGCCTTCAATCAGGTGGAACAGCTCAAAGACGCCACGGCGCACGCCGAAATGCTCGCGCTCACCCAGGCCGAGGAAACCGTTGGCGACTGGCGGCTGACGGATTGCACGCTTTACGTGACCAAGGAGCCCTGCCCGATGTGCGCGGGCGCGATGGCGCATACCCGGCTGGCGCGCGTGGTGTTCGGCGCGAGCGACTCGAAGGGCGGCGCGGCCGGCGGGGCGATGAACCTGCTGCAATTCCCCACGCTGAACCACCGTTGCGAAATCACGGGCGGTATCCGGGAAGCGGATTGCCGGGGGTTGTTGCAAAATTTTTTCGCCCGGCAGCGGCTTTCGGAAAAGCCAGAAAAGAAAAACGGCAACGCTGATCCCGACCGCTCCGGCCGCAACCTTTGATTTGATTCGTTCAGGAGGAATTCACTGGTTAAAACAAAACAAGGCACCCTTGCGGATGCCTTGCTGTTGTGTGAAACAGTAAAATTCAGACGGCGTTTAATTTCCTTGCGGGAAATTATACCACGGCTGCGTGGTAGACGCGCCGTTGGTGGCGGCGCCCAAGGCCGTCTGCAGCCCGGCAACGGTCACCTGTTGGGCGCTGCCATCAGCCATTCCGAGATTGCCAACCCGCAAATGCATATCAACGGCACTCCACGCCCACCATTGAAAAGGATTCCCCCATTGCACGCCGAGAGTGTTGGTCATGGTCGCGGGGGTATTTGCGGTGGAAGCTGTTCCAACATTCCGGTCGCCATCCAAAATCATCTGCGGATAGGTTTCGGCCGCATCGCCACAGACAAAGTAGCTCATGTTTTGACTGTCGTTGTTCAAAGCGGTAAAGTTGGTCGTGTAACTCCGAACGCTGTCAGACGGACAATACAAAATCTTGGGCGTGCTCAATTCATTGGACATGACGACAAAAACGTTGGTGAGGCCATACCCGGCCGGCGCCTGAGTCCCCGTATTTCCTGCGGTGTAAATATCCTCCTTGGCGCCGTTGTAAAGCGTGCTGACGGCCATGGGATATTTATCGCCATTGTCACCTTCCCAGAGGCGGAAGGCAATGCCGATTTGTTTGAGGTTGCTGATGCAATTAATGCGTTGCGCCTTGCGCTTGGCCGCGGCGAGCGCCGGCAGCAACAGAGCCGCAAGGATGGCGATGATGGCGATCACGACGAGCAACTCGATCAGCGTGAAGGCCTTGTTCTGTTTCAGAATTCTTTTCATACGTTCAATAAGGTTGTTTGGTTTTGTTCGCTGGGTGACGGTTCGTTGAAATTACTCAAATCGAACGTGTTGTCAACACCAATGCCAAAAAATTTCCTAGCAGTGCCAATGCCAACCGATTTTTATGCAAAAACGTCAATGAAAACCGCCCACGGGCCTTTTCGCGGCGGCACAATGCGTGAAATTTTCACGCATCGCGCGTGGAATTCACGCGCGATTCGGGATTTTCTGCTGAAAAATTCCCCAAGGACGCCGCGGGGAGGCGGTTTCCCGCCGGAGACGGAAAATCCCGAACCGGTGCGGCAATCAACAGTTAAATCCATCTTGGCATCACGAAAATTCAATGCATTTTCCACCACCGCCGCCAGTCATCTCCTGTCAAAAGCGCCAGGGAAGAACATCGGTGGGCGGGGCAACCACCGGGTCCACCGTTTGAAATGCCTTGCCCACGGGGTAATCAGTCTGAAATTCTTGCTTGGCCGAAACAACATGTCGCCATGCAACGGACAAACTTGTACCAAGGGAAAATCATTTTGACTGGCTTGGGGTTGTTATTGCTCGTAATTTTCAGCTTTCTCCCTGTACTCAACAACGATTTTATCCTCTTGGATGATCAGGATTATGTCACGGCGAATTCTCATGTGCAGTCGGGGTTGACTTGGGAAAACATCGCATGGGCGATGAGCAGCATTGTCGGCGGCAATTGGCATCCATTGACCTGGCTGTCCCACATGCTGGATTGTCAATGGTTCGGTTTGAATCCCCGGGGACACCACCTTACGAGCATGCTGATCCATGCGGTCAACACGATCCTGGTCTTTCTGGTTCTGGTAGAAATGACGGGGGCCATGGGGCGAAGTTTTTTTGTGGCCGCGATGTTTGGATTGCATCCCATGCACGTGGAATCGGTGGCCTGGGTGTCCGAACGCAAAGATGTGCTCAGCACCACATTCTGGCTGTTATGCCTGTTGTTCTACACCGGGTATGCCCGGCAGGATTCAAAGAGGCAAAACCGCGCTGCGGGAGTGACGTGCGTTTCCCCCTTTTTCCCTTTTCCGGGCTGCATTCATTACGGGTTCGCTTTGTTTTGCTTTATGCTGGGTCTCATGTCCAAGCCAATGTTGGTGACGCTTCCCTTCGTCTTGCTGCTGCTCGATTTCTGGCCGCTGAATCGTTTTCAAATCAACGGCCTCATGAAATTGGTCGCGGAGAAAGTGCCCTTTATTCTCCTTTCGGTCGCAGTTTGCATCGTCACCATTTCAGCCCAAAAGGCGATGGGCGGAGTGCGCACCATGGCCGCCTTTCCTTTGACGGCTCGCTTGGAGAACGTTCCCGTTTCATACTGCCGGTATCTTGGAAAATTTTTCTGGCCGGCAAATCTCCCGATCATTTATCCGCATCCGGGCCATTGGCCCCTCGCGGCGGTGGTGGCCGCTGTGTTTCTGCTGCTGGGTCTGTCTGTTTGGGCCTGGATGACGCGGCGTGATCATCCTTACTTGCTGGTGGGTTGGTGTTGGTTTGTCGGAACCCTGGTGCCGGTGATTGGTCTGGTGCAGGTGGGTTTTCAATCAATCGCCAATCGCTATACCTATGTACCATATATCGGGCTGTCCCTCTGCCTCGGCTGGGGTGTGCCGGCGCTGATAAAGCAACGGCATCTCCGGTTTTTTGTCTCGTTCATTCTTGCGGTCGCGGCCATCCTGATTTGCATTCCGGTCACCCGCACCCAAATCGGCTATTGGAAAAACAGCGGCCTTCTCTTTCAATATGCGAGTATCATCATAGATAACAATTGGGAGTCCCATGCCCGGCTGGGACTGGTTTTCAACAAGGAAGGCCGATTGGACGAAGCCATCAGCCAATACCGGGAAGCGCTGAGACTGAAACCCGACGACACGGATATACACTTCGATCTGGCCAATGCTCTTTACCGGAAAAGAATGTGGGACGAAGCCATCAGCCAGTATCAGGAGGAATTGAAGTTGAGTCCGGACGACCCCGATGGACACAATAATCTCGGGGTGGTTCTCTTCCAGAAAGGGAATCTGAATGAAGCGATAACCCAATTTCGGGAAGCGCTCCGACTGAAGCCGGACTACGCCAATGCGCAAAAAAATCTGGCTGCCGCGATGGCAGCCCAAAAGATCGCCCCACCATCAGCAAACCTCCGATAAACACAACTCCCGGCGCTGCCCGGGAGTTGAGTGCAAAAAAGGCCGGGGGTTTGCACCGGGACCGTTCGGGTGCAGCATTGACACGCCTGCGTCCATCGCAAACACTGCCCGACCCTATGGTCGAGTTGAAAGAAAACGCGTTGATGGAAAAAATCGTGTCGCTGTGCAAGCGGCGCGGGTTCATTTTTCAATCCTCCGAGATTTACGGCGGCATCAATGGCTTTTGGGACTACGGCCCGCTCGGAGCCGAACTCAAGCGCAACGTCAAGGAACTCTGGTGGAACACCATGACCCGCCAGCGCGACGACGTCGCCGGCCTCGAAGCCACCATCATCATGCACCCGCAGATTTGGAAGGCGTCGGGACATGTGGATACGTTCAGCGACCCGATGATTGATTGCAAAACGTGCAAAGGCCGTTTCCGCGCCGATCAGACCAATGAAATCCCCTGTCCGCAAAAGCCCGGCAAGATGGTTTCTGAATGCCACGGTGAGAAGACCGCGCCGCGGGCGTTCAACCTGATGTTCCAAACCTACGTTGGCCCCGTGCGGGATGAATCGGCGATTGCCTACCTCCGCCCCGAAACCGCGCAGGCCATCTTCGCGCAGTTCAAGAACGTGCTCGAAACGTCGCGGCAAAAAGTGCCGTTCGGCATCGCACAGGTGGGCAAGGCCTTTCGCAATGAGGTCACGCCGCGCAATTATATCTTCCGCTCCCGCGAGTTCGAGCAAATGGAGCTCGAATACTTCATCAAGCCGAACGAAGTCGTCGAAGCCATCAGTGGCCGTGTGGCCAAAGCCAGCGACGTCAATCTGCAATCCGCAATCTGCAATCCGCAATCGAATTGGGGCTGGGAAGCGTGGCACAAATACTGGGTCGAGGAGCGGATCAAGTTTTACGAAGGCATCGGACTGCCGCGCACAACGCTCGAAGAATACTGGCAGAAGCCGGAGGAACTCGCGCATTACGCCCGCGCCTGCGTGGATATTCTGTTCAAGTTCCCGTTCGGCACGCAGGAACTCGAAGGCATCGCCGCCCGCAGCGATTTCGATTTGAGCCAGCACGAACGTTTTTCCGGCAAACCGATGGGAATTTTCGACGAAGAACTGCGCACCGCGTGGGCGAAGTTGCCGAAGGAAAAATCGGACGAACTCTGGCGGCGCTATTACGAGAACCGGAAAAAATATCTCGCCAAAATGGGCGTGGCGGAAGATCAGGCTTCAAAGGACGCCACCGAAGACGCGAACGGCCTCGCGAAAGGCCAATACATCCCGCACGTGATTGAACCGTCCGCGGGTGTGGATCGTCTAATCCTTGCGCTGATCACGAACGCCTACAGCGAAGTCACCGAGACCGACGACAAAG
>Ga0116110_1001897_pt1 | contig 10782 bp, 9 predicted proteins | sample June2015DPH_8_50_FD_89719 | JGI IMG/M metagenome (GOLD analysis project Ga0116110, IMG submission 89719) | Peatland microbial communities from SPRUCE experiment site at the Marcell Experimental Forest, Minnesota, USA - June2015DPH_8_40 | ecosystem: Environmental > Terrestrial > Soil > Wetlands >...
CGGCGAGACCACCCCAGAGCCCGTTGGTCGCCTCGACATGCGCGCAGATCAAGAAGTAGTCCCGGCCAAACTTATCGAGCTGACGGACCGTTTCGGCGAGGTCGTGATTTGATCTTCCGTTCTCATTCTCGAAATTTGCCTGTCCAGCGAACGTGACGCTGAGAAAGCCTTGCACATAATCCACGTTCTCCTGGTTCGAGATCCAACCGTCCCCGAAAACAACAAGAATATGAATCCCGCTCGATCCGTCCTTCACTGATAGTTCCAGGCCTGGCAGCAGGAAGATTTCTTCTTTCTTCGCGGCTTTGGCCAAGACTTTGAAGACGTCGCGGTCAAACTTGTTGTGGTTGGTGATTACCGCGACGCGAATATTTGCTTTTTTAATCGCCGCGATGTACTCCGACACAAAAAAATTCGGGTCCCCAGAGTATGAAAACTCTTTGTCCGCAAGCGTGTGCATGTGGAAATCCGCGCGAATCCATGTCGAACCATGTTTGAACAATGACGGTATTGGCGCCGGAGTATTCATAGCTGGCCCACCTTGGTCTTGTTCGATTGAAACGATTGATCCCTCACATAGGTCTCAGCCGCTTCCCGTACTACCCACGCGAGCGAAACCTTTTTCTCCTTCGCAAGCATCTCCAACGCGCGATACAACTTGCTTGGGAAAGTGACGGAGGCGCGCGGCTGGGGTGCTCTCTTGGCCTTTTCTGCCCTCTTTTCAGGCATCGAACCACCTCTCCTGTGCATCAGGTTACACCGCTGCGGTGCAGAAGGCAATCGGGGGCGTCAAATGTTCGCCGTACGAAAGGAGAACGAAACAATCGATCCCGTACCGTCGCTGTGATACTGCGCACAGCCCCGCTTGGACAGCGTCCCGAACGCCTTCGTCGGAAAAGACGTGGCCCCCGCACTGATGTGACCTCAATGAGGGCTAGCTGCTACCCCAGTGTTTATCGACGATAGAGCTGACAATTAAACATTCCGGCCGGGTGACGCGCCACACGGAAGTTCGACAGAGGCAGCCAAGATGGCTGGAAACGGCCTGCCCGCTGACGTGCCCGGGACCTCGCTGATCAAGCGTAGGCAGCGTGCAAGCCATCCTGAGGAACTCGCGGGTCTGCCGGGTGGCGGTTCGGATTCTGACTGATTGGATTCCCCGGGTCGCTCGTCACGTGGTTGGATTCACCGGCTTCCGGGAACTCGCTATGCCGAAAATCATTGTGCCGAAGGCACCCTGGAGTGCGGCGGCTTGACGCCGCCTTGGGAATATCGCGGGGCGCGGACACGGATCACGCACCGGTCATACCCTTTAGAATTCTTCTCGCAATGCACATCCGCCGGAGCAATGAGAAGGCGGCGTCGAGCCGCCGCACTCCAAGGCGCTTCGCGCATTTTCGGGCTTCCGGGTGCCGGCGGCGGCATGAGGGGCTGCTTTAGCGTGGTGGGGCGTGGAATTGTAGCGGGCAATGATCGTCGCCTGCGTGGGCGGCAACGCTAATGGCCGAGACGCCGATGTGATCACCCCGGGCAACCGCACTGTCTATAAAATCGGAGGCGGCCTTCCCCAGGCGTGAATCGGAGAAAGGAAATTGTCGTATAAGTGCCGGCGATGGCAACGATCATCAGAAGTCAGAGCGTGGAAAGTTTCGAAACATGTCCGCGCGGTTTTGATCGATCTCGTCAGCCGATGGCGCGGTACCGTACTTGGCGAGTAGCCCGCGCAAGGAAATCGCCGGCTCCTTGTCACTCGTCGCCTCGGGTGCCTCAGATAGGATTTTGTCGATCGCCTGGCTCACCAGCTCATTGGCCGTCATGCCCTTTAACTTCGCAACAGCCATGAGTTTGGCTTCTTTCTGCGGCTCCAGCGGTAAAGTGATCGTCATACGGTCCTTCTCTTTTCTGGCAATCCTCCTAAATAATTTACACTAAAGCCACTCCGCTCGCAAACCGACTGCCGCGACTCTTCCGTCGCGGTTCCCGTCAAGTCAGTACTCTCGGGCATGGGAATCACAAAACGCAAGGTGAGGAAGCTGGATGCTATCGCTCGTGCCAATCATCCAGACTGCCGCAAAGCACAACGCGCCCACAGCGCTCGACCGTTCGTTCTCTGTGGGATTCCCGTCCGCCGGCCACACAAGCATTCACTGGAATATTCTCGGCAGAACGGCAAGTGCCGGCTCCGCGTCATCGGCCACCCAGATTACGGTCTTCCCTTCGGCCAGGATCGTTTGCTCCTCATCTGGATCGCCTCCATGGCGACAAGGCAGAAAAGTCGCGCGGTTCGTTTTCGCTCGGCAGCCGCAATCCTCGATCCTCCACGCTCCGCTACGACACCGAATGCTGCCTATGGCTCCGTTGTGAGCATCATTGGATCCACTTCGTCAGAGCCCTCGCAAAAGCGGGCCGCGCCCCGGAAGTTTTGACAACTATTTATTGAGGAATCAGGTCTTGCCGGATTAGGTCACCCGATATTTCTCCAGCGCCTTGATATCCAACTGCACGCCCAATCCGGGTGCTTGCGGCACTGCGGCGCGCCCGTTCTTGATGGAAACGGGTTCTACGATCAAGTCATCCTCCCGCACCAACTCGCTGAAGATATCGCTTCGTAGCGTGCAATTCCGCGCCGCGGCGCAGGCGTGCAGGTAGGCTGCTTCGAGGATACCCAGGTCCACTTCGCTTCCGTGCCAGCAGGGAATGCCAGCAGCGTCGGCGACATCGGCCATGCGTACGAAGTTCGCGATACCGCAATTAAAATTGAAATAATCCACCGCTTCTAGCTGAATCGCCTTGATGGTGTCTTGAAGCGTCTGCCCAAGTTCGAGGTAGGGAAGCGCTACGTGCAAAGCGATAGGCAGGCTGGTTTTCTCCCGCAGCAAGCGGTACCACTGCAAATTCCACCTCGGCACCGGGTCTTCCAGACATTGAATATTCCCCACCGCTTCCAGTTGCCGCGCTAATCGCAGCACTTCGGCAGGCCGTTCGAAACGCGCATTGGGGTCGAGCACGATGCCAAACCCGCGGCCGCACGCCTCGCGTACCCCTTCAGCCCAGGCCACCACGTCATCCAGCAGGTTGCACTTGAACTTGATGCCTTGGAATCCTGCCGCCTGACCCTCCTGCGCTTTGCGGATTGCGTCACCGGTGGTGCGGCGGCCCGTCCAGTAATCCACCTCGACGGCGTCTCGATAGGCTCCGCCCAGCAAGCGATAAGCGGGTACGCCGAGCTTTTTCCCCACTAAATCAAAGATGGCAGCTTCGAAACCGTCGTATTCGCGCGACCAGGCAATCGGCAGGTCGCGCAGATTCATCTGCATGGGATCGGTGTTCACCAGGCTAGCGCCGATTCCATCGACAATCTGCGGATTCACGCCGCGATAACTCTCTCCCCAGCCTTCAATGCCCTCGTCCGTGTGAATGCGATAGATATATTTCCAGATCCGATCGAACTGGACCTGCCACGCCGGTTTGCCGCCCAGCACCAGCATGTGAAGGGGGTCCGAAAGCTCCGAGCTGTTGACGGTGTCAGGTCTGGCGGGCACCACAACTTTGATTTTGTCAATCCGGGTTATTCGCATATTCCCTCAATCGCGGCTGGAAAGTTGTGCCCAGGTGCCCCCATCGATGGGGATCTCGGCGCCTGTAATGTACCGAGACTCGTCGCTGGCCAGGAAGGCTGCGAGCCGACCCACATCCTCCGGTTGAATCAGTTGCGGGATGGCCTGGCGGCGGCGCACGTATTCATTGAGCCAGCCCTCCACATCGGTAGATATTCTGGCGACAATCTCGCGGGTTTGAATACCATCGACAAGCCCAGGGCAAATCGCATTGGCGCGGATGTTATCGCCGCCGTACTGGACAGCGATACCCCGCGTCAATCCCACCACGCCGGCCTTCATCGCAGCGTAGAGACCAAACAGCGGCAGCGTGGCACGGCTGTGGACGGAAGCGATGTTGATGATGGTGCCGCTTCTATGCCTTTGAAAATATGGAATCGCGAACTTGCAGCAGAGCCACATGCCTCGCAAGTCGATCGCGGCTACTCGATCAAACTCTTCCTCGCTGGTGTCGGCAACCGCCCGAATCATTCCGATACCGGCCGCTGTTCACCAACACATCCAGGGTGCCGTGTGTCACTGCAACCTGCTCAATGGCGGAGCGAACGTCGGAAGGCTGGCTGACGTCACACCGGAAGCTAGCCGCATGTCCGCCCGCATCTTCGATCCGCTCGCGCACGAGCTTGGCAGCCTCCAGATTGATTTCCAGGATTGCGACAAACGCGCCCTCTTTTGCCAGCGCTACGGAGATCCCGTGCCCGATGCCGGGCCCAGCACCTCCGGTGACAATCGCAATCTTTCCATCAAGTCTGCCCATCTTCCCTTCGTCATTCCTTCAGCTGGCCTGTGCAGAATTGATCGAGCTTGTCTCAATCACGACCCGGCTTGAGGAAAGCCGTAAGTGCCACGCCATTCGTGGCGCAGAATACAGCACAAGCACGTAGAACTCCCGGAAAGCAGCGATCCATTCTTCAAGGCGCCAATGAAGACACACTAGGTTGTAGTTGCTCCAATTGAAATGGGTCCTCTTATATTTTCGACTGACAGCACTCCGTTAATGTCTTCAGTATAACACTGACGCTTCTCTCAATGTGTTCCCTCGGAATGTCTTCGGTCACACCCATGAGGAAGCCCTTGCGATCGCCGGCTTGACGGACAATCTCGAGAGTGGCCTCTCGGACCGTTTCCTCACGCTCAATATGCACGCTGGACGGAAAATTGATCCATAGGCGCTTTTTTGGCCACGCCGCTCGCGCCTCCGCCACGGAGACATTGCAGTCCGACGGCGGCGTGAACGCTTCCACGAAATCGAGCTTGCTCTCTCGCACGATGTCCAAAATCAGCCGGTTGTTGGCGTCCAGGTGCACTCCGATCCGCTTGCCGCGTTCATGAAGCCGGTCGGCAAAGGCAGCCACGACAGCAACGAAGAACTAGTCCGTCGTATCAAGGCCGACCTGGAAAAGCGCGGCCACGACGTCTGGTTCGACAAGAGCCAGATCAAGTTCGGCGACGACTGGCGACGTTCCATAATCTGCGCTGCTACCCACTGGCCGTAGCTGCAACATGGACGCGAAAACGATTCTCTGAGCCGTTCTTGCCCAACGCACTAACGTGTTTGGTGCATCACCGCACCGGCGTTCAGCCGGTCGCCACCGCCAGCCAGACGCAATCGTAACCGCCGGCGCCAAGCGCGTCGGTCGCGTCGGACAGGCGGGCGAGCTCAGACCGCGTGGTCTTCCTGCACTTCCAAATTTCGACATCCGAAACCACATCTGCTACACTGCTGCGCTTTGCTCGACTGTATGAGCGTCCAGGGAGGGCAAAGTGAATCGACGCGATTTCCTGAGGGCGGGGGCAGCGGCTCCGTTGCTGGCGACGGCAAGGCCAGAGGGAGCGCCCGTCGCGCCCAGTTTTGCACAATACCTCAAGCAGAGCGCCGTCTCGCGCGAAGTCGTCGACGCATTTCTGCGCGGCCCCAGTTGGGCGCGGTTTGATCCAGAAGTTGGCTACGTCCTGGCGAATTATCTGCCCTCGGACGGCATCGATGGTAGCGCAACGATCTCCACCGTGCAGGCAAGCGGCGCCCGTAGTTCCTTCATGTACAGCGGCAGAAAATGCCGCCTCAACACCTATGGCGACAGTTTCACGCAATGCCACCAGGTCAGCGATGGCGAGACTTGGCAGGAGTACTTGGCGGCTCACCTGGGCGAGCCTGTCGGGAATTTCGGTATGGGCGGCTTCGGGGTCTATCAAGCGTATCGGAGAATGCTCAGGGAAGAACAATCCGGGCACGGTACGGAGTATCTCATTCTCTACATCTGGGGCGACGATCACATCCGCAGCTTGTTGCGCTGCCGCCGGGCCATCACCTACAAAGTGTGGGACGAACAGGGCGGAAGCATGTTCCACGGGAATTTTTGGGCGAACCTGGAGATGGATTTGGAAACGGGACACTGGGTTGAGAAGCCGAATCTGCTTTCGACGCCCTCAGCACTGTATCGCATGACCGACCCGCAATTCATGGTGGAGCATCTCAAGGACGACTTGGCGCTCCGGCTTTACGCATTCAAGCTCGGGTACATTCGAGACCTCGACCGGGAGCAAGTAGATAAGCTAGGAATGCGCCTAAACTACTCCGTGGATTGGAGGCGGGAGTCAGCCCTTGACCAGCAGGCCGGCGAACTGCTCGACCGGTACTCGCTGCGCGCTACGCAATTCATTTTGACAAAGGTGCGGCAATTCGCGCTTGAGAACCGAAAGAAACTGCTGGTCGTCCTCTTCGATCCCTATCGCGCCATGCTCGAAATGCGGCAAGGCGGAGCGCGCTACGAACAGGAGATTGTGGATTACCTCGCGAAGGAAAGGTTCGACTACTTCGACATGAACGAAGTGCATCTGCGCGACTATAAACAGTACAGCATACCGTTTGAGGATTACATGAAATTGTATTTGATCGGTCACTATAATCCGCCTGGAAACCATTTCTTTGCTTATTCGATTAAGGACACGGTAGTGAAGTGGCTGGAACCGAAGCCCATCACTTACCGTAAGCCCAGCGCGCAATCGACCGACTTCAAGGGGTACATCGTGGGATACCACTGACGTACGAATTAATGGGAGGAATGTTATGAGCGTTGTTAGCGAGCGCACGCCAGCCTTGGCAGCACTTTTCATCATCGCAACCTGGTCATCGGGCGCAGGTCAGCAGTTGACAATGCAAAACTCGCAATTGTCAGTCACGGCGGGGCTGGAAAAAGGCACTTATGAAATCCGGGCACAAGGGGCCAGCCGTCCTGTGTTGCGGTCTGGCGTAGCGGTGGAGGTCGACCATCACTGGTTGAAATCCGGCGACTTCCCCCAGTCCAAAACTACGCAGTCCCCGTTCACCACCACCCTCGGCAAGGGACAGATGCTTACCACGACGTATTCAGGGCTTGCCGACCGGCCCTCACTGATTCTTGCCATTCGCCTCTACGACGAGTTGCCGTTTGGTGAGGCGGAAGTCAAAGTTCAGAACTCTACCCAGAAGCCGCTGACCGTGCAGGCGATCCGCAGCGTGGAGGCGGTCGGCTTGCCTCGTGTTGATCTAGGAGGCCGCGAAGACGCCGCGCGCGTGCTTTCCGATAGTTTCAGCGAGGACCGCCCCGTCCTCCGCATTTACGATCTAGGAAAGGCTTCCTTTTTTCAGGGTTTGGACGATTTTGGAAAAGCCTACAGCGATGAACATTTCGCTGTAGGAAGCCAGCTTATTTACAACCGTGATAGTCGCCAGAGCCTGTTTCTGGGCGCGCTCACATCTGAGCGTTGGTTGACGGAGCTGCGACTGAAAGTGGCCCGGCTCTCCTCCGAAGCGGTGGGGTTCGCGTCCTACACGGTCGATTGCACTGGTACGACGGAAGTCGAGAAGAACGAGTCGCTGCGTGACGTACCGCCTGAGAATCAGATTGAGTTGAGCCTGAGTGTGCCGGCAGGCCAGGGACTTGGGTCCGAACGGCTTCTGTTCAGCACAGGAAGCGATTATATTCGGCAGTTACAGGTTTATGGGGAGACGATAAAGCGCTTGCATCACGCGCGAGTGGCAAGTGAAGCGCCCACAGGGTGGTGGAGTTGGATTCCGTACTACGCCGGGGTCACCGCGGGCCTAACGCTTACCAACGCGCAATCGCTCGCCGAGCATCTGGAAAAATATGGATATCGCTACATTCTGATTGACGAGGGATACCAATACGCGCGCGGGGAATACACGACCACTAACGCCGTGCAGTTTCCGGAAGGCATGTTGAAACTGACGCAACAGGTGGCCAACCTGGGCCTGAAACTTGGAGTGTGGACCGCTCCATTCGAGGTATCCGAGCGAGCCTGGGTGTATCAGCACCATCCGGAGTGGCTGGTGCGCAACACGGAAGGAAAACCGTTGCGCATTCGGCAGCCTTCAATTGAGCCGCTCCATGTGCTCGATTCGACCCATCCCGGCGCCCAGGACTATCTGCGCCAGACCTACCGCACCCTGGCGCGGGAATGGGGCTTGCGCTACATCAAGCTCGACTTCATGGACGACACGGCGGTGGAGGGCTTCTATCATCAGCCGGGCACGACCGCACTCCAGGCCCAGCGCATCGGCTTGCAGGTGATTCGCCAAGCCGTGGGCGACGATGTGCTGATCGATAAGGACGGGAGTCCCATGTTGAATCCGGTGGGGATCGTCGACGATGGCAGGACCTCCCTGGATACGGCGCACAACTACAAAATCACCAAAGCAGCCGCGGTGGGACTTGCGGCGCGCTTTTACATGCATCGCAACTTCTTCATTAGCGATCCGGACGCGTTTTCGGTTCTGTCGGAATCGCCTTTGGGCAGCAATCTGGGTCGCGCCGCTCCTCCCGTGAGCTTGGACGAGGCGGAATCGGCCATCGTGATGGCCGCGGTGTCCGGGAGTATGTTCGAGATTGGCGACGACCTTACCCTGCTGACCGAAGAGCCGGAAAGGCGGGCCCTGGTCCAGAACCGCGATTTGCTTCAAATGATTGAGCTGAATCAGGCCGCTGTGCCCGTCGACCTGATGAGTTACGCCAGCGAAGATGAACAGCCCAGCATTTTTGTCCTGCATGAAGATGCGCGCAAAACGATGCTGGCGGTCTTCAACTGGACGGATGCGCCGCGTAGCCACACGGTTCGACGGAGCGATCTCGGGCTTCCAACGGGGCGAGCGCTTGAGGCCTTGGATGTTCTCCATTCTGACAGGCCCGTGGCGGTCTCCGATGAAACGCTGGAATTTCGCGACCTTCCGCCGCATTCGGTTCGCGTGATTCGCATCGTGGACACCGCCATCGCTGCGAAAGCTCCAACCCTAACCCTGAACGCACCAACGTCGGCAGCAGTGGCGAAACCCTTTACTGCTACGGCGGCCGTCGACCCACAGGGGGTTCCGGCGCTTGCCTATCATTGGGAGTTCGGCGACGGCACGTCTGTAGATGGCGCCAGGGTGACGCACACTTTCACCAGGGCGGGAACATTTACGGTTCAAGTGAGTGCTGAAGGCGTGGACGGGCTTGCCGCCAAGGCAACAGCTTCTGTCAAAGCCACGGGGATTCTCGATCCCCGGTTGCACTTTAAAGAAAATCAGCGCTACACGGAATCCGCCGGTAAGTGAACGACCATAAATGTAAGCGGCATAACGGAAGCTCAACTTCGCTGATATGGAACTGCAACGTTTCGTCAAACTGGGGGTCTCATGAACGCCAACACCGGTCGTTCGCTGCAACACGCCATTTTCTACTTATTGGTTTTCACCGCCATCGCCTCGGCTACCGAAAGTGGCGGGCGGCGCTGGCACGAAGCCACTTCCGATGCACCTTGGAAGGGACAGAAGCTCTTGATTCTCGAGAACGATCTCGTAAGCGTGGCCTTGGTCCCGCAAGCGGGCGGGAGAGTCGTCAGCTATGTTGATCAGGCCACGGGTATCAATCACCTGCATGAAGAAGCGGACCTGGAGGCGGAGGAAGCAGGTGGCATTTGGGACAAGGAAGGCGTGTGGCCCACCGCCAACATTTCGAACCACCCCTTCACTTACAAAGTCGAGCAAGCGCCAGCTTACCTTGAGGCGACCTTCGAGGCGGAGCTCGGCAATTTGCGAATCACCAAGAAATACCGTTTGGACTCCCACACCAGCCGGCTGGCGCTCGAGGCCACGTATCAGAACATCGGTTCGACCGCTATACGCTGCCTGTTCAGTCATGTTTTCAGCCTGGCTCCGGGTGGAGCGGCCGGCAACGAGGATTTTGTGGTTTACCCAGAGGGCGACGGTCTGACCAAGAAAAGGTTCGGGTCCAAGCTGCCGATCAATCCCGGATCGGTTTCGCCCTCCTGGTGGATGGCCAGCGACTCGGACCGGGGTGAGTCGCTGCTTTTTACTATTGAACCTAATCCGTTGCTGGCGGAGCGTGTGATTGGCTCCATGGAAGGCGCCCTCGAGCTCGAGCTCCATACGCGCCGGCATCTCACCAACCCCGGCGAAGCGCTGTCGCTGCGCTGGGATATGCGCCTGATCAAACAGGGGAACGAAGCGGCACAAGCGTGCGCGGAAGGCTGTTTACTTCCGGAATCTGAGCGTAGCGCCATGACCCAATCGCTCGCGCCGCTCGTCGGAAATCTCGGCGTGGTGTCTCACGATTTAGGGGAGCATCTGCTTGTGTTCCCCTGGGGTTTCGCCAGCCTCGCTGTCGCGCACCGCGTAGCGCCAGCAGGGGAACCGCTGCAAGTTAGCCTGCGGGCCCTGCGCCTTTCTGATGAGGGAAACAGCACGGCGCCCTCGGAAACGCTGAGACTCCTTCTCGATGGCAGCCCCAGCGGCGAGTTTTCATTCGGCCAGCTTGAGCCGGGCGCTGCGTTGGCGCGGTACCGGCGTATTCCTACCTCAAACCTCGCGAACGGTAGCCACTCGCTGGAACTCACGCTGGCAGGGCGTGCGATCAAGGCCTCCTTTGCGGTGATTGACACAGCCAGTGTGGCCAGTCGGATTGAGCTGGTCCAGAAAAAAACTGCCGAACTAGCTCGGCAAGCGCGCCAGTCGGGCGACGCTTCCCATATATCTCAGGCGGCCAGTTGCGAAATGCGTGCGGAAGACGCGCGGCGCAAGTTCATCCTCGGACCTGCGTTTGAGGAGTGGGGGAACAAAGCATTCGACGTCGATGTCAACAAACTGCCGCTGAAGCTCAATGCGGAAACG
>Ga0116110_1001898_pt1 | contig 10781 bp, 8 predicted proteins | sample June2015DPH_8_50_FD_89719 | JGI IMG/M metagenome (GOLD analysis project Ga0116110, IMG submission 89719) | Peatland microbial communities from SPRUCE experiment site at the Marcell Experimental Forest, Minnesota, USA - June2015DPH_8_40 | ecosystem: Environmental > Terrestrial > Soil > Wetlands >...
CAGTCTCGCGTTTACTTTTGGCATGACGTGTGATAAGTATTCGCCGACTGGTGGGAGACTATGCATCCTCATTTTGTCGATTACTTGATTATCGCTATTTATTTCGTCTTCGTGCTGGGGATTGGGTTTGCACTTCGCGGGCGGATGAAAACCAGCGAGGATTTTTTCCTCTCGGGGCGCTCGATTCCGGGTTGGATCACCGGCTTGGCCTTCATGTCGGCGAACCTCGGCGCACTCGAAGTCATGGGCCACGCCGCCAACGCCGCCAAGTACGGCATGTTCGTCAACCACTTCTACTGGCTTGCCGCCATGCCTGCCATGTGCTTCGTGGGCGTCTTCATGATGCCGTTTTACTACGGCAGCAAGGCGCGCAGCGTCCCTGAATATCTGCGCAAGCGCTACGATGAAAAGACGCGCACGCTCAATGCCTTCTCTTTCGCTGTCATGACGCTGCTGGTTTCCGGCGTCGACCTTTATGCCATGGCCATTCTCTTCGAGCGCCTGCTGCACTGGCCGTTTGGCGCAAGCGTGGTGGCCTCGGCGGCGGTGGTGGCGGTTTACATCTACCTGGGCGGGTTGACTTCCTCGATTTACAACGAGGTGCTGCAATTCTTCCTCATCGTCTTTGGGTTCCTTCCCTTAGCCATTCTGGGATTGAAGGCGGTGGGGGGATTCGCGGCGCTCAAGGAGAAATTGCCCAATCCCGGCTACGCGCATACCTGGGCGAACATCTGGCACGCCTCCCAGAATCCCATGGGCATTAATTGGTTCGGCACCATTTTCGGTCTGGGCTTCGTACTCTCCTTCGGCTACTGGTGTACGGACTTCCTGGTGGTGCAGCGCGGCCTGGCGGCCAGGGACATGGCCTCCGCGCAGCGCACGCCTCTGGTGGCGGCGGTCCCGAAGATGTTCTTCCCCCTGATGGTGGTTCTTCCCGGCCTGGTCGCCATCGCGCTTGATCCCCATCTGACCAAATACCTCAACGGCCGCTACGACAATGCGCTCCCCGCGATGCTCGGCAAGTTCTATCCCTCGGGTCTGCTCGGCATCGGGCTAACGGCGCTGCTGGCCAGTTTCATGTCCGGCATGGCGGGAAACGTCACCGCCTTTAACACCGTTTGGACTTTTGACATTTACCAAACGCACGTCAACCCGGGCCAGCCTGATGGCCATTACCTGAAGATGGGCCGCCTGGCAACGGTCTTTGCCGTGGCGGTGGGAATAGGAACCGCCTTCATCGTTCTCAGGTTCAATAACCTGATGGACTATCTCCAGCTTCTCTTCGCCTTCTTCAACGCCCCGCTGTTCGGCACTTTCCTGTTAGGAATGTTCTGGAAACGCACTACCGCGCACTCCGGCTTCTGGGGGCTGCTCTCCGGGATAGTTGCCGCCGCCGCGCACTATTCTCTCTACCACTATCACGTGATCACGTATCCCAGCGATATGGCGGCGAATTTCTACCAGGCCATCTGGGCGTTCTCGGTTTGCGTGGTGGTGACCCTGGTGGTGACAATGTTTACCGAGCCTCGGAAGGAAGAGGAGTTGGTGGGGCTGGTCTACTCGCTCACTCCCAAGCAGCGGAATCAAGACCTGCCCTGGTATGAGAGGCCCGGCATTCTCGCCATCGGCATTCTCGCTCTTTGCGCTGTGTTGAATATTATTTTCTGGTAAAAACTATGGGCTTAGACATCCGCTTGCCAATCGGCATCATCTTCACGACGTACGGAATTATCCTCATTCTCTACGGCATTGTGGCCGATCCCGCAATTTTCATAAGCTCCATGGCCGTGAACATTGACCTATGGTGGGGCCTGGCGCTGCTGGTTTTCGGGCTGCTCATGGGCCTTCTCGCATTCCGCGCCTCGCCACGTTTCAAGTAGCGCAGGCGTCCGCGCCATAAGCGTTAACCCAATGGCTCACCCTCGCGCTACGTAGCATTCACTGGCCGCTTCCTGAGGCCCGGAGGGCCGACAGAGAGTAGCCCACGGCGTAAGCCGTGGGATCGAGGAGCGGCCCCAGCTTGTATAAGCCCCGGACGGGCGACAGATCGCTCGAAACAGTCTATGTCGCCCCTCCGGGGCTGCGGCTATGAACGCCGTACGGGGTCCCACGGCTTACGCCATGGGCCACTTTCTGGCGCCGCTCCGCGGCTCTAAGGTCGTCATTTCCGATTGCTCCGATGAGTTGGCACGAAAACACACATCGACGCTGGAATCCGCTTATTCGAGAATGGGTTTTGGTTTCGCCCGAAAGAACCCAACGCCCCTGGCAAGGCCAAACAGAACCCTCCTCCCGTGTAGTGTCCCAAGCTTACGATCCAGACTGCTACCTGTGCCCCGGTAATGCACGCGCAGGCGGCGTCCGAAATCCCAACTACGCATCCACCTTCGTTTTTGATAATGATTTTCCGGCCCTTCGGCCCGGCAACCCCAACGCCGGTCTGAACGAAGGGGGTCTGCTTATTGCCGAGGCCGAAAGAGGTATTTGCCGTGTCGTCTGCTTTTCACCTGACCATAGCCTGACTATTTCACAAATGGCTTTAAGCGATCTCACAGCAGTGGTCGCGACATGGGCATCCCAATATGAAGAGTTGTGCGGGTTGCCGTTCATCAGCTCTGTGCAGATTTTTGAGAACCGTGGCGCAATGATGGGCGCCAGTAATCCCCACCCCCATTGCCAGATCTGGGCAACCGAACGACTGCCGAACGAGGTATTGAAAGAACAGCTCGCACAAACGGAGTACTTGAATACGCATCGTTCGTGCCTACTATGCGACTACCTGAAAATCGAGACGGCCGATCGAGAACGGCTTGTTTGTGAGAACCGGTCATTCGCGGCGCTGGTCCCTTTTTGGGCCGTTTGGCCATTTGAAATCCTCGTCGCGCCGAAGACACACACCGCCGCACTCGACGAATTAGACAGCCAGCAGCAACAAGACCTTGCTGACATATTGAAACGCGCGACGACCCGCAGCGACAATTTGTTCGCGGTGTTATTCCCCTACACTATGGGGTTTCATCAGCGGCCGGCCGACCCGCTTCCCCACCCGGAATGGCACTTCCATGCTCACTTCTATCCGCCGCTGCTTCGCTCGGCTACTGTTCGGAAGTTCATGGTGGGTTTCGAGCTCTTGGGTATGCCGCAACGCGACATAACACCGGAAGCTGCTGCCGCGCGTCTTCGTGAGGCGCCCGAGTCCCACTTTCTCGAGCGCGGGTGAGAATTCCCATCCTCGTGCCGCGATGTCCTGGTGTGCCTGGGGAATCTCGTTTTCGGCGCTCTCAGTCTGGGTTACTTCATTGACCGGCGATAGATTTCCTGAACTTCAGCGGCGGTCAGCTTCCGCGGATAGATGGCGACTTCGTCCAGCCCCCCGGTCAGAAACGAACGCAAGTCACGCGTTCCCAGGCGTACCGGCGCAGTACCCATTCGCGGTCTAATATTATAGGAGCTATATAAAGCGCCCCTGGAGGTCGCCGGACTGCCGCGCAGTTGGCCGTTTTTGTAAATCGAAACGCCCGCGCCCGGATTATCTGCGGAGCCCGGGTCAAAGACCCCGACCACGTGCAGCCACTCGTGCGCTTTCAATTCATCCTGGAAGTACGCGCCCGAGCCCAGGCCGCCGTCGGCGTTCCAGATATAGGCCGAGATGCGATTGGGACGGGTAGACTCCTTGCTATAGAACCGGAATCCCCACTCCATCTCGTCCTTTTCGCCCTTTCCCAGCCACATCACGTAAGGATCCGTGGTTTCGCCTGGGAAACTGAGTACGTCTGGCCGCATCCAGGCTTCTACAGTTAATCCTTTGCCGCTCTGAGCCTGGCTGAACTGGGGCGAACTCGCAATCTCCACGTAGGCGCCGGGTGGCGCGACCGCGATCGCCGTATCAGGATCACCCTGGATCGCGCCCCTCTCCCCGAATAACACCGTGCCGTGATAGGTTCCATGAAGGTCGTGGCCGCTCGAATCGGTGGCTTCCGGCCCATGTTTCTCTCCCAATCGCCAGTAGGCTGCCGGATGTTTCGCGAGTACCGTTTCGGCATAGGAGTTTCCGCCTAGCGCGGTCCGACTGCCTGCGAGTGCCGCCACGATAATCGAGGCTGACGAAAGGAAATGACGCCGGGTCGAAACCTGCGGTTTTATCATGTAGGGCCCCTCTTCCACATTCTACTTCCAACAACCAAGGAATTGCTAAGCGACGCCGCGAAAATATCTTAAGGTTCTGGTCCTTTCAGACGATTGAAGGCATTAGAGAGCAGTCTATGTCGAAACTCGAAGATCCAAATATCTACCGAGCTGTTCTGGAGAGCCTCCCGACTGGAGTTTACCTGGTCGATGAGGACCGGAGGATCGTGTTTTGGAATGACGGCGCCGAGAGTATAACCGGCTTCCTTAGCCAGGAAGTCGTGGGGCGATTCTGCCGCGATAACATCCTGGTTCACTGTGACGCCGATAATGCTCTTCTTTGCGGCGCCGCCTGCCCGCTGGCTGACACCATGCGCGACGGGAGATCACGTGAAGTGGACGTCTACCTCCGTCATAAGGACGGATATCGTGTTCCCGTGCGGGTAAGGGCGGTTCCGGTCAGGGATCAGGATGGCCTGATCATCGGCGCTGCCGAAATCTTCGAGGAGAGGGCTATAGCTCCGAATCTGAACTGCGCGCTTATCAACCCGAGCACCGAGGTGTGCGTCGAGCAAGCCACTGGCCTTCCGGGACGGGACCGGCTGTTGGCGCGACTGTCGGAGAGTCTCGCTCAATTCAGTGGCCACGGCACCCCGTTCGGAATCCTGCGGATCCGCTTGGACCAATTGTCGGACTGGCATGAGCGTGGCGGTCAACAAGTGGTGAATGTCATCCTGCGAGCCGTGGGGCAGACGCTCCGGAGCATGCTCCCTCCGACTGACTTGGTTGGACGCTGGAGCGAGGGCGAATTCCTGGCCATCGTCGCCAATTGCGATTGCGGTCACCTGGAAAAACTGGGCGCCCAATTGAAAAAGATCGTGAACTGCGTCGCGATCAAATGGTGGGGTGATTATCTGCCCATCAAGGTTTCGCTGGGAAGCGCCGAAGTCAGCTCTGGGGACACTCCTGATTCCCTTCTGCAGCGGGCGGAGGGATCGTTAGAACAATCTCCGACGCCGTAGGGGTACGCCGGCGGGGTGTCGAATGGCGTAGTGGCACGCCATGGCGTGCCCGTACAGGAAATCTATGTTTGTCATCATTGGAATTGTGGTTGTGTTCGGGGCGGTGATCGGCGGTTATTTGATGGAGCATGGCCACCTTCTGGTGCTGGTCCAGCCCGCAGAACTGGTCATCATCGGAGCGGCCGCCGCCGGAACTGTCCTGATCGCCAATCCTCTCCACATCCTCAAGCAGATCGCCGCCGGAATCGCCGGCGTCTTCCGGCAAACAGCGTTCACCCGTGAGCGTTATGTTGATTCTCTGAAGATGATGTATGAGTTGTTCAACCGCGCGCGTCGCGACGGACTGGTGGCGCTCGAATCGGACGTTGAGGAGCCGGCCAAGAGTCCGATTTTCACAAAGTACCGTGACTTCCTGAACGATCACCATTGCCGTGATTTTGTGTGCGACACGATGCGCATGGCCATTACGGGCGGCGTTGAGCCTTTCGATTTTGACCAGATGATGGAACTCGACATGGACGTTCATCATCACGAAGCCAGCCGGCCGGTGGCGGCACTGTCCAACATGGCAGACTCGCTTCCTGGCCTGGGCATCGTCGCTGCGGTGCTGGGTGTCGTGATCACCATGGGCGCCCTGGGCGGCCCGCCGGAGGAGATCGGCCACAAGGTGGCGGCGGCGCTCGTCGGCACCTTCCTCGGGATCCTCCTCTGCTACGGGCTGGTCGGACCCATCGCCTCGAACATGTCCAAGTCGGCCGAAGACGAACGGGCTTATTACTACGCTCTGCGGGTTCTGATGTTCGCTTTTATCAAGGGAACCTCTCCGCTCCTGGCCATCGAGATGGGGCGGCGGGCCGTTCCAGGCCACGTAAGGCCTTCCTTCCAGGAAGTCGAGAAAGCCTGCCGCAGCGCCGCGGCCGCAGCGAAAGGGACGCAAGCCGCGGCGAAAGGGGCGCAAGCCGAAGCGGCGGCGCCTGCGAGCAGCTAGAGGCCATGGCCGATAAGCGTCCCATCCTCATCATCAAGCGCCCAAACCAACACGGCGGGCACCACGGAGGAGCGTGGAAGGTGGCCTATGCCGACTTTGTGACGGCGATGATGGCGCTCTTCATCGTGCTTTGGCTGATGAATAGCAGCAAGCAAATCCAGGTCGCAATAGGTGGCTACTTCAAGGACCCCTCCGGGAACTCGAAGCTGGTGGGAAGCAATCAGTCCGGCTCGGGCGAGAACTTCACCGTGACCAAAGACAATATGGGGCAACTTAAGCAAGCGCTCGAGAATTCTGTCCGGCAAATGGCGAAATTCGACCAGTTTAAGAATCAGATCGAGATGACTGTGACGGCCGAAGGGCTCCGCATCGAATTGCTGGAATCCGGAGCCGGCACCTTCTTCGACAGCGGCAGCTCAGTGCCCAGCCAAAACGGGAAGGATTTGCTGTTGAAGCTCGCCCAGGAACTGGGAAAGCTCCCCAACAAGCTCTCCATCGAAGGTCACACGGATTCCAAACCCTATGCCGGCAAGAGCGATTACGGAAATTGGGAGCTCTCGGCAGACCGCGCCAACGCAGCCCGGCGCTTGATGCAACAGGCAGGCCTGCGGGATGACCAGGTGACCCAGGTTCGCGGCTACGCCGATCAGAAGCTGCGCACACCGGACGACCCGCTGGACCCTTCCAATCGGCGAATATCGCTGATTGTGCAGTATGTGGTGAAAGACCCTCACCCGCAATAGGCTAGCATTGAGTAGGGAAGGTCGCGGCCTGTGAAGGAATTCGGAATGTGTCATACTGAGCAAAGATTTCATGATCCTCTTGTACTTCAGCCTGCACTACCTTGCCCGCTTGAGAGATGCCCAGCCCTCTCCTCATAAATGCATGGCCCTCTCCGTTGGGGAGAGGGTGTCCTGCGACGGCGTTTTCATCAGTCGCCGCAGGACGGGTGAGGGGTTACTTCGGCCACCCGACTCCAGCCCGCATTAACCCTTGGCCCGACCCCCGAACAACCCGGCATATGGCGGATACATAAACAGCGATCTATGCGCCACCCGCGTCCCTGACGGGCCCCACTTCCGGCCCTGGAATCGGCGTTTTCACCCCTTCAACGTCTACACCGAAAAGAAGCGCCGGGAGAAACTGAACTGCAATAACCCGGTCAGGCGCGGCCTCGAGAGTTCGCCTGGGGATTGGCCGTGGTCAAGCCGGCGGTATTACCACATGAATGACCTGTCCGTGCTCCGCATGGATCCACTGGACTGAGCCGGCAGCACAGACCTGTGCCTTCGGGACATCGCAGACTCCAAAAGGCAGGAGTCTGCGCCGGCTCGCCAGTGGATCGCGCTCGAGGATCCCTTGGGGAGATCGCAAAAGGCAAAAGTCATGGTGCTTGCTTTGGAGGTTTGGATCGGGCATCATTCGGCGAGGGGGGGCGTTCATGGACTGGTTCAACAAGCTGCGAGGCAAAGATCGAAACGAACCTTCTGCGCGGAGCGCGGAAGGTCGGATCGAGTCAGCTCTGCGCTCCGGGGCCACAAGCCTCGATTTGAAGTGGCTAAGTTTGAGCGCCGTGCCGGAGTCCCTGCGCCAACTGATCCAGCTTGAGTATCTCGATATTTCAGGCAACGACGGCATAACCTCGCTGCCTGAGTGGATCGGCGAACTGAGCCAGCTTCGGTCTCTCGATATTTCCGGCAATCAACTCACCTCGCTGCCTGAGTCGATCGGCCAGCTCAGCCAGCTTCAGACTCTCAATCTTTCCCACAATCAGCTCAGCTCGCTACCTGAGTCGATCGGCCAGCTCACCCAGCTTCAGTCCCTTGACATAGGGGAAAACGAACTGAACTCGGTGCCTGGGTGGATCGGCCAACTGACCCGTTGCAAACTGCTTTCTTTTTACAAAAATCGTCTGCGCGGGTTGCCGGATTCGATCGCTAGCCTTGAGTCGCTCGAGACACTCAGCGTCGGGGGAAATCCGATCACCACGCTCCCCGACAGCACGTCCAGGCTGGTCAACCTACGGAACCTATGCCTTTCGCGAACCCTGATTACCTCCCTACCCAGTTGCGTGAGAGCCTTAACGCGCCTGGAATACCTCTCCGTTGGCAGTACGTCTTTAGTCGAGCTGCCGGAGTGGATTGGCGGACTTCCACAACTCAAGGGCCTCGAGGCAATTAATAACGAAGAAACGTTCATAGTAGTCTGGGGAGACACCTTCAAGAGCTGGAAGACGCTGCGTAAGGAAAAACCTGGATCCCCAGGCAGCTTAGAAATTCTGCCGGAGTCGCTTCGAGATCTTTCCGTGCTGCAAGAGCTCTATCTTCACGGCAATCCGGGATTGGGGATTCCTTCGGAGGTTCTAGGGCCAACCTGGGAGGAAACCAATGCGCATGGCGAGACCGCCCGGAAGCAGCCGGCCAAGCCCAAGGACATCCTGGACTACTACTTTCGGACGCGGGGCGGCAGCCGACCCTTGAACGAAGCCAAATTGATACTGGTGGGGCGCGGCGGGGTGGGCAAGACTTGCATTGTCAATCGCCTGGTCGATCATCGCTTTGACGCGAGCGAGAAGAAGACGGAAGGGATTTGTATCACCCAATGGCCGGTCAAGCTGGGCGGGGAGGAGGTGCGACTCCACATCTGGGACTTCGGTGGACAGGAAATCATGCATTCAACCCACCAGTTTTTCCTGACCCAGCGCAGCCTCTACATGCTGGTGCTCAATGGACGCTCGGGGGGCGAGGACGCCGACGCCGAATACTGGCTGCAGCTCATTGAGAGTTTTGGCAGCGACTCTCCTGTGATTGTGGTTCTGAATAAGATCAAAGAGCAGCCTTTTGACTTGAACCGGCGCGCCTTGCAGCACAAGTATCCCGATATTCGGGAATTCATCGAGACCGACTGTGCTGACCAGACCGGACTCGCGACGTTAGACGGAGCGGTTCGGCGAGAGACGGACCGCTTGGACGGCCTGCGAGATCGCTTCCCGACGGCATGGTTCAAGATCAAAGACCGGCTTGCAGGCATGAAGGAAAACTACTTAAGCTTCGAGCAATACCAGGAGCTTTGCACGCAATTGGGTGAACAAGAACCGGAAGCTCAGGAGCGCCTTGCCGGTTATCTGCACAGTCTGGGCGTGGCCCTGAATTTTAAGGACGATCCACGGCTGCGTGATACCCACGTACTAAACCCTCGCTGGATCACTAACGGCATCTACAAGACCCTGAACTCAGCCAAACTCGCAGCGCAAAAAGGTGTTCTTCGCCTCACCGACCTTGCCGAGATTCTGGATGCGAAAGACTACCCGCGATCGAAACATCTCTTCCTCCTCGATCTGATGGTGAAATTTGAGCTCTGTTTTGAGTTTCCAGATGAACGGAATCGTTACCTCGTCCCCGAACTGCTCGACAAGCAGGAGCCGGACCTGAAGGGAGAATTTCAGCCGGAACAATGCCTGAACTTCCAGTACCATTACAACATCGTGCCGGAAGGGTTGCTCCCGCGCTTCATTGTACGTACGCACATCCTGAGCGCAGGGCAAGCGCGATGGCGCAGCGGTGTGGCGCTGGAGTTCGAAGGCAATCGTGCGCTGGTGAAGGCGGACGCGCGCGACCGCAAGGTCACCGTGTCTGTCACGGGTCTATTGGAAGGCCGGCGGCGGCTGCTGGCGGTGATACGGTCTGACTTCGAGGCGATTCACCGCGATATCAAGAAACTTCAAGTGGAGGAAATGGTGCCGGTGAGCGGCCGCCCTGAAGTGGTGACTCCTTACAGCAAGCTCAGAGTCTTGGAGCAGAAAGGCAAGGCCAGGTTTGACGAAGTAATTGGCGACGACGTTGTTGAATTGGATGTGCAGGCAATGCTGAACGGAGTGGATTTAGAAGGCACCCGCCGACGCCCACCCTCGCCGCAGCGCGAGCAGGCCGTACGGGTGTTTATCAGCTATTCACACGAGGACGAGATTTCCCGGGCCAAGCTTGAAACCCATTTGAAGCTTTTGCAGCGGCAGGGAATGATTTCTGTCTGGACGGACCGCAAGATCGCCGGTGGCGAGGAATGGAAGGACAAGATCGATGAGAATCTGGAAACGGCCGCCATCATCCTGCTACTGGTCAGTGCGGATTTCATCGCCTCGGACTACTGCTACGACAAGGAGATGAAGCGGGCCCTCGAGCGGCATGAGGCGGGGAAAGCCAAGGTGATCCCCGTAATCGTGCGTGATGTCGATTGGCAGCCGGCTCCCTTCGGCAAGCTCGAAGCCCTGCCCAAAGACGGCAAGCCGGTCACGGAATGGGGCCAGCGCGAAGACTCGGCGTGGAAAGATATCGCCGCCGGCATCCGGAAAGTGGCCGAGCAGGTTGGCGGCGCGGCGCCGACCTCGCTTAGCGGGTAGCGGCGCGGCTCGCGCAGAGCGCAGCTCTGCGGTCTCTTTTCATTCCGGATCCTCGCAACGCGGGGGGTTCGCCCTACGCCAGCCTCGACATAGGATGCAATGTCGTCGCCACCCGCGCTTTGCGCTGTTCGACCCCTGTGTAGCGTATTACTTTGGCCTTGACAGCTAGCCTTTTCATCTGATAGTCTGTGCTGTTGTGAACGTGTGTCTCACCTCTTGTGGGGACGGCTCGCCTGCCGCCCCTGCGCAG